>Ga0209515_10004413_pt1 | contig 19015 bp, 17 predicted proteins | sample Subgroupgradi54m_FD_187454 | JGI IMG/M metagenome (GOLD analysis project Ga0209515, IMG submission 187454) | Subsurface groundwater microbial communities from S. Glens Falls, New York, USA - GMW60B uncontaminated upgradient, 5.4 m (SPAdes)... ...
CAGCCACGAACTGATCCTTTGTTGAGTTGTCGATGTGCTTTCCCATATGACTTGAGTGTACCAGCCAAATGAGAATATGTGTCTAGTTTAAGGGGTACACTCCAAGTGGATAACTCTATAGGAATTATGATATACTATCTCTGCACTCAACTTAACCAAAAGACTTTTTTAATTGCCGTCTTGGACAATTCATGGACTATTTGAGTCTTTTGGGTTGAGTGCACCAGGGCGGCAATTTAAGTTTTAATTATTTTTAATCAATGGAAACCACGGAATTTCTCTGGCGTTAAGATGAGGAATGTTTGGCATAGCGGCCTCTGCTATTATATGCCAAATGTTGCGCTGGCTTAACGACGAGAAACTCCGTGGTATCACCGCCCCTCTTTCATTCATCATAACTCTTAAATATATGGATCAAAAATTCTTTTTATACGCCCGTAAGTCTACTGATGTGGACGACAAGCAAGCCTTATCAATTGAAGCGCAGATCGCTGAATTAAAGGCCTTCGCAAAAAAGGAAAATATTTTTATTTCTAAGATAATCATAGAAAAGAAAACCGCCAAAGTACCAGGCCGTCCTCTTTTTAATGACATGCTTAATCGCCTAGAGAAGGGAGAAGCCCAAGGCATCCTTTCGTGGCACCCTGATCGGCTGGCGCGCAATTCCGTGGATGGAGGCCGGATTATTTACCTACTTGATACCGGCAAACTCTCGGCCTTAAAATTTCCGCAATTTTGGTATGAAAATACGGCTCAAGGAAAATTCATGCTCAATATGGCTTTTGGGCAAAGTAAATATTACGTTGATTCTCTATCCGAGAATGTAAAACGTGGCTTGCGTCAAAAAGTGAGAAATGGAATTTATCCCAGTCTCGCTCCGATTGGATATATCAATGATGTCCGGAAAAAGACCGTTATGGTAGATAGGAAGCGGTCGGTCATCGTGCGCGAGGCATTTGAGCTGTATGCAAAAGGCAACTCTGGCTTATGGGATATCTCAAATTTTTTCGCCTCTCACGGAATTTTCTCAAGTGGAGGTAAGCATTTGAACGGAAAGGTATGCGAGGGCAACAAACCTTTTAAATTAGATCGCATTACCTTTATCCTTTCAAATCCCTTTTATTACGGCCATTTTCGCTACGGCAAAGAGGTGTACGAGGGCAAACACCCGCCCATTATTACCAAGAACCTTTTTGACCAGGTACAAGCCATTTTAAAAAAGAGAAGTCGGCCTCAATACAGCCCCAAGAACGATCCAGAGGCCTTATGTGGGCTTGTGCGGTGTGGTAGCTGTAGCATGGGCATCACAGCCGAATACAAGATAAAGAGGCAGAAAAACGGCAATGAGCACCACTATACCTATTACCACTGTACGAGGAAGAACAAGGTCATAAAGTGCTCGGAGCCTTGTATTCGAGAGGAAGTATTAGCCACGCAACTTTCCTCTCTTATTGAAGATTTTTCTTTGCCGGAGGATTGGGCAAATCAGATGTTTACTATGTTAGAAAAAGATGAAAAAGAGGGTGCCCACTCCTCGGCGGCTTTTGTTCAAGAGAGCAAAGAAAAAACAGCAACTCTTTCACAAAAGCTCCAAAGACTTCTTGATAGCTATTTGGAGCAGGATATTGAGCGGGAGGTTTACTTGCACAAGAAGGCAGAACTCATGTCAGAAAAGAAGTCTTTGGAAGAAAAAATCGTTACTTTGGAACAACAAAAAACCGGCTGGATCGAACCGCTACGGGAATGGGTCAAAGAGGCTCAAAATGGAGTAAAAATCGCTCGGGGATATGACCTTGTGCCTAAAAAGGTCATTGCCAAGAAACTGTTTGGCTCGAACCTCCTCCTCACCGCCCAAAACCTCTCTGTCCAACCAACCAAAATCGAGGGGGAAAAATCTGTATTCGCGTGGCCAATCGTGGGGGAAAAATCCATACCTCCGTATTCAAGCGAGGGGGAAAAATCTTCGGAAACAAGCGAAAAAATCGTACCAATCGTGGGGGAAAATCTTGTTTTGTTCGGGGGGAAAAATCCTTGGGACGCTCTACGTTTCGCCCGTCAATTATTTGCAAATAATTTAAACGAAAACACCTCCCGAATTCCGGAAAGTGTTATCGTGGTAGCTCGTAGGGGAATCGAACCCCTATTGACGGCTTGAGAAGCCGCTGTCCTGACCATTAGACGAACGAGCCTCGATTATTTTCTTTTCCAAGCGACTTCCTGTCTTACCAACAACTCACTCGCGCGTTGCGGCTCCAGCATCAGCGCTTTGATCACTCGTTCCATGCGCACGCCTTTGGAATCAATTCTTCCTTCTGATGCTTTCGCGAGAATCACATCGCCCGGTCGAATCCACTCGCGCAAAAATTCTGCGGCCTCCGGCGTATCATCAAACATTTTGATTCGATCTTCTCGCATCCCGTTTGCAAGCGCGCCTTCGACCATGACCCGCGCAAATGTACCACAGGCGACAAAAAAATCAATCCCCTGCTTGGCGGCCTCGGCTCCGACGAGTCGATGCATGGCTTGTGATTGATCGCCCAGCTCACGCATCTCTCCCAGACATACTACGCGGCGTTGGGATTCGATGAGCGGCATGGTCGCCAAATCTCGAATGGCTGACAGAACCGCCGGTGGCGAGGCATTGTACGTATCATCAAGTAGTGTGGTGAAATGGATTCCTGGAATAGTGCGCGCGCGTCCGGGCAACGGATCAAAATGCGTGGCGATTTCTTGCACGGCTTCCATGCCAAGATCAAGCGCAGCTCCCAATGCGGCGGCCGCTGCTACGGCAAAAGCAACAGATGTCCCAAACACGCCGGGGATATGCAACGTGCGCAAACGATTCAATGACTCCAGTTGAATTTCTAAACCCGTTGGCATGCGCCCATGCTCCCCCTCCTCCATCATCACCCGAGTGGAGACAATCCGTACATCAGCGCCATCCACATCGCCAAACGTCATAACATGCGCGGCCGTCAAATGCCGCATGGCAAACACTCGCGAATCATCCATATTCAAAATAGCCGCACCATCCGGTTTGAGCACCTTCACGAGCGTCGCTTTTTCTTGAGCGAGAGCTTCCACCGAAGAATAGTTTGCGAGATGCACGGGCGCGATCGCGTCGCCCTCGGGCGTGACCGCAGTGATCACCGCGATATTGGGCGGAGCGATTTTGACTAATCGCGCCAAATCGCCGGGATGATCCGCGCCCATTTCCAACACAAACGTCCGAATGCCAGTCGTTCGCCAACCATGGGACACGATCCACGCAGTCCACACGAGCTTTAACCATGCGATGAGGGAGCGTCCCGGAGCTTCAAATCCAAAGATAGTCAGCGCGACGCCAAGTTCATTGTTGTAGCTCTTCGGTGAGACGCGAGTTTTGCTGATGATCGAATCGTCGGCATTGAGCAGCGCAGCGATCGCGCGCTTGGTGGTGGATTTACCGACCGTGCCGGTGATGGCGATGACAAGAGGCTGTTCACGCTGAATCGTCTCGGTTGCTCGTCCGGCCAACCATTGTTCAAGGGTGTTACGGAGTAACATAGCTTGTATCGGATTGTAGCGCGTGCAAATGATCTTGACGAGCAAGCTGTTTCGTGTTATCAAATCATCACAAACCCTAGGAGAGAAACATGAGACGAGGCAAAGGAATCGCAATGGTGGGAGCGCTGGTGACTCTGGCCATCTTCCTGTTTCAGCTCACGGCCATGATCGGACTGAAGCATCAAACCGAGACGCTGAAAAAGACGCTGGTGCGATCCATCGAGCTGACGCAAGAGGCCCAGCAGATGACCGCCGCGTGCCAGGAAGAGCTGCACGGCTGTCGAGGAATGGTGAGCCAATGTCAGGGAACCACGAACCAGTGTACCTTGACGCTCATCAAAGCAACCGAAACAACACGGAAATGGCGAAAAGATACCATGGCGTTCAAGTTGATGACCCACCAAGCGGTGGCTGCTCTCAACGAGGCGCGGGGCGCAATGGCCAAGGCGAATGCGATGATCGTCGAGACGAAAGATGAGTTGAGAGTTTGCCGCGAAGGGTATGGCGGCATTCATCCTCTTCTCAAGCAACCGGACAGCATCTAACCGTTCCCTTCTTTGCAGACCCTCTCCGGTCTGCTTTTTTTGTAAAAAAGTAGCAGCTTCAATTCGTAGCTATAGCTACGAATTGAAGCAAAAGAGATTAAAAGCTTAAATCAAGGCATGGTAGAACTTGCGACCGTGGATTCGACGGGCTGTTTTGTGATCGGCCGCTCCGGGGGGATTTGAAAATAGTCGAGTAAAAATTTTGCCAGATCGCCGAATACCGGCGCGGCAGATGATTCGGCAAATTGCACGGTGCGGGGGTGGTCAAGTTTTACGATCATGGCAAACCGCGGATGATCCGCCGGAGCAAAACCGGCAAACGAACCAATGGTGGCGTCCTTAAAATATCCTCCGTTCGGATTCGGAATCTGGGCGGTTCCTGTTTTTCCGGCGACATAATAGCCGGGTACGGCGGCGCGTTTCCCGTGTCCTCGTTCTACCACACTTACCAGCATCGCGGAAACAAGACGCGAAGAACGAGAAGAGATGACCTGTCGCACCACCTGCGGCTTGGTGTTTTCGATTTTACCGTCCGCATGACGGATTTCTTGCACCAAATATGGACGCAACAATTTTCCCCCGTTTCCTAGAGCCGCATATGCGGCCACGATCTGCATCGGGGAAATGGTAATCCCTTGTCCATACGAAGCCGTGGCTGCAAAAACTTTGCCTTGGCGATCCAGAGAAGAAATATCCCCTCTTGTTTCGGACATGATATCAACGCCGGTCTTTTCTCCAAATCCAAAACGATTCACATAATCCCTAAAGGCATCGCGTCCGATTAATTGTTCGACGTAAATCGCGCCAATGTTCAAAGATTTTTCCAGCAACTGCGTCATGGTCTGAACCCCATGTCCTTGCTTATCGGAATTTTTAATCACATGTCCATCAATCGTCACTTCGCCGGAATCAAAAAATGTGGCGCTGGGAGTGATCTTTCCCGTATCCAATCCGGCGGCAACCGTGACGCCCTTAAAAATCGAACCGGGTTCAAATTGATAGAACGTTGCCGGATTGTTAAGCACGCCCAGATCATGAATTTTGCCGTAATTCGCCGGATCAAAATCCGGCGTGGAACACATGGCGAGGATAGCGCCCGTATCCGCGTCCATGATCACCACCGTTCCGTTATCCGCTTGATACAGTTTCACAGCTTCCTGAATTTTTTGGCAAGCCGTGTATTGAATGGTGCGATCAATCGTCAAAACCAAATCAGAACCATCTTTTGCTTCTTTGAGCTGCCAATTGCCGATGGTTAATCTTCGACCGGCCGCATCTTTTTCCGCGATGAGCGAGCCCGCTTCGCCGGCAAGCATTTGATCGTATGCGCCTTCCAATCCATATTTTCCCACGCGTTGATTTTTATCATCTGTCGCCACAAAACCCAGCAAATGGCCGCCGATCCCTTGCTCCGGATAAAGGCGCGACAATCCTTTGATGATGCCGATCCCTCCCATGTGTCGAGAACGTATTTCCGCGATCGTGTCCAAGGGGACGTCTTTGCTGATCATCAAATATGAGCTGGTGCTGACCGCGAGCTTGGCTTGCAAATCTTCTTCCGGAAGATGCAGAAGATCAGCCAACGTGTGCGCCGTTTCTTGCGGGGTCTTCATTTCTTTGGGAACGGCAAAGACCTGCCACACGTCACGATCCTTGGCAATCGGATGAAGAGCGCCGTCTCCCCGATCCTTCACGTAGATCGTACCGCGCGTGGGAACAAGAGCAGATTGAATTTCGTGTTGATCGGCGGCCAAAACGTGATAGACGTGATAATCCAACACCTGTAACTGAAAAAAACGGCCGATGAGCACCAACCCGCACAACAAAAAACCAACGGCCAACCAGATCAGGCGGTGCTCAAAAACCTGTGACCGACCACCCTCACGTGGCTGCGGCCGAGATCGATAACGCATGGGCACAGCTTACAGCTTTTGCGCCTAAGGCGCACTCGCCTCGGGCGAGGAGCTGATAGCTTCCAGAGGCCAGTACTTCCGATCCTTCAACGGTTCCGGCAAATAGGTTTGATTGACAGGCCCCTGAACGTCTGGTGGATAGATGTAGCCGCGACCGTAGTCTAAATTTTTCATGAGCTGCGTTGGTGCATTGCGGATGTGCAATGGCACCGGTTCATTTGGCAATCGATGAATATCATCCCGTACCTGACCGTACGCCACATACAACGCGTTTGATTTTTTGGCTTGTGACAAATAAATGACCGCCTGCGCCAAAATCACGTTGCACTCGGGCATGCCGAGCATGTGTGTGGCCTGAAACGCGGCGACCGTTTGCACAAGCGCTTGCGGATCTGCCAGGCCAATGTCTTCAGAGGCAAATCGAATTAACCGACGCGCGACGTAGAGCGGATCCTCGCCGGCTTCCAACATACGACCGAGCCAATACAACGCGGCATTCACATCACTCCCGCGCATGGATTTGTGTAAAGCGGAAATAATATTGTAATGCTCCTCCCCACCTTTGTCGTACAAAAGATGAGATCGTTGCAATGCCGAACGAATATGCTCAATGGTGAGCGTTTTTGATTCTCCCCCCGGCGTTGATTGAACCGCGAGTTCGAGCGCATTCAACGCCTGCCGCGCATCACCATCCGCAAGCGTCACAAGCTCGTTCACGATGTTCTCGTCGATGTTGATCGATCGCGCGCCAAGTCCCCGTTCGTGATCGTGAAGGGCATTTTTGATCACCGAGCGCATGTCGTCAGCCGATAATTTTTGCAAAACAAACACCCGGGAACGCGAGAGCAAAGCCGAGATCACCTCAAAACTTGGATTTTCCGTGGTCGCTCCGATGAGCGTGACTGTCCCGTGTTCGACCGCGGGCAACAATGCATCCTGTTGCGCTTTGTTAAAACGATGAATCTCATCAATAAATAAAATCGTTTTTTGCGCGTGAAGAGTTTGGCGATCCTCTGCTTCTTTGAGCACACGACGAATCTCACCAACGCCGCTCATGACCGCAGAGAGCTCTTCAAAAACTGCCCGCGTGTGTGCGGCCATAAGTTTGGCGAGCGTGGTCTTGCCACTGCCCGGTGGGCCCCAAAAAATCATAGAGGGCACCCGATCGCCGTCAATCAACACGCGCAAAGGTTTTCCCGGACCGATCAATTCTTGCTGCCCGATAAACTCTTCAAAATTCCGTGGACGCATCCGATCTGCCAAAGGAGCGAAAGACTTTTGTCGCGCTTGATCATCAAACAATGTGGTTTTTTTCATACAGGTTAATGATATCGAACAAAAATAGAACGCGCAAATAATCTTTCTTATGTTTGACGATTCATGCTCCATGCTCCATGCTTCAAGCATATGTCCAACGATCTTCAGCCGTTTATCAAAGAAGCTCTGACCGCTCACATTCCACGCGCCAAGATCAAAGAACAGTTGATCGCCGCCGGTTGGCAAGAGGATGAGGTGAAGAACGCTCTGGATGCCTATGTGGATAGTGACTTTCCGGTTCCCATTCCCAAACGCCGACCCTATCTTTCCGCGCGTGAAGCCTTCCTCTATCTCGTCCTTTATCTTAGTTTGTATATCAGCGCCTTTAGTTTGGGCACGCTTCTTTTTCAGTTCATCAACCGTTGGTTCCCTGATCCAATTCAAGGGCGTTACTCCTATGACTATCAAGGATCGGTGGAAACGATTCGCAGCGCCACAGCCGCACTCATCATCACCTTCCCCATCTTTTTATTTGTTTCGTGGATTCTCCTGCGTACCATGCAACGTCATGCGGAAAAACGAGGTTCAAAAATTCGTAAATGGCTCACCTACATCACCCTTTTCATTGCGGCTGGAATTGTGATGGGAGATCTGATCGCCCTTGTCCATAACGTCCTGTCCGGTGAACTGACGTTGCGCTTTATTCTGAAGATTTTGACGGTTCTGATTATCGCCGGAACAATCTTTGGCTATTATTTGTGGGATTTGCGGCGAGAAGAACGTGAAGCCGAATAATCTATGGCAACCTCATTTCGTCTTTTTGTCGGAGCGATTGTTTTGGTTGTGGTTGGATCGATCGCGCTCGGTTTATATATGGCTGGCTCACCCGCCAAAGAACGCTTACGCCGCCTGGATGAACAACGCATTCAAGATTTGTCACAAATCAGCTCTGCCGTGCAGCAATTCTATGGGCTGCACGAACACCTTCCGGATCAACTGGCAGAACTTAAAACCATGCCTAACGCTTTCTTGTCTGAAGCGCAACTTCTTGATCCAAATACTCATGAAGCCTACGACTATCGATCCCTGACGACTTCCACTTATGAACTCTGCGCCCGGTTTGATACGGACTCAAAAACGGAAGTATCACCGCCCATGGCACCAATCTATCCAATGCGTGTCGGTGTCATGATGACGGACTGGAATCACGGGATAGGTCAAGGCTGTTTCCCCTTCTCGATCGTACCAATCCAAAAATAACTTATGACTCCCGCGTTTGTCTCTTTCTCTCTGCCACGCCAAGAACTGCCGGATCTTTACCGGTCGCTCTTCACGTCATTCATGATCGAACAAATTTTGAGAAACGAGCAGGGATTAGAACCTATTGACCCTCCGCTCTTCCTGCAAAATGTTGAACGTCTTTTGCGGGTCGCGGGAGAATCTCCTTCAGCGCTCATGGAACAAGCGGAGCAGGAGCTGTGGGCTCATGCTTGGTATATCTATACTGATGAATGGGCCTGGTTTCGAGCCAAACAAGATGTGACAAACGAACTCGGCGTACGCCTTTCACAAACCAAACACGATGTCTTTGACCGACTCGTCGAAAAAATGTATCGAAAAAGATTTGATCTCTATGTGGCGGAAATTGATATGCAATCAAAAATCGCCATGACACAACCGCAAAAAAAGAAAAAGTGATATACTGGGTGGCATGAAATCACACAAACACAAAAACGCCTGGGTCGTGTCCGTAAATTTAGGCTATGGCCATGAGCGCGCGGCGTTTGGACTGGAAGATCTGGCGTACGGAAAGATCATCACGGCCAACGACTATCCCGGCATCCCAAAATCAGAAAAAGCCTTGTGGCTGCGTACGCAAAAACTGTATGAGACCGTATCGCGCATCCAACCGATTCCCTTAATCGGACAGGCGATTTTTAACCTGATGGACCATTTTCAGGAGATTGATCCGTTTTATCCACGTCGAGACTTGAGCCGTCCAAATCTTCAACTGAAAGAAATTTATCATTTGATCGAGCATGGGGGTTTGGGGAAACATCTGATAGAAGTCACTTCCAAAAAAAATCTTCCATTCATTTCGACGTTTTTTGCCCCGGCGTTTGCGGCAGAAGTGCATGGGTATCCCGGTGACATTTACATCGTTCTGTGTGACGCGGACATCAGCCGAACCTGGGCGCCGCGTGATCCGAAGAAAAGTCGCATAAAATATTTTGCGCCTAACGGACGAGTGGTGGAACGTCTCAAACTCTATGGGGTACCGGCAGATCACATTTTTCTCACAGGCTTTCCCCTCCCCAAACAAAATGTCGGTGGAACGGAAGCGATGGTCGTCAAGCGCGACCTGGCCGCCCGCATCTGCAATCTGGATCCCCAAGGAATCTTCATCAAAAAATATGATCAAACTCTCCAGCACGAACTCGGGCCGTCCCTGTGTCATTTTAAATCAACCCATCCGCTCACCCTCACCTTTTCGGTTGGGGGAGCCGGAGCGCAAAAACAATTGGGTTTGACCCTTCTCTCAAGCCTACGAAACAGCCTCTTGCGAAAAAAGATTTGCGTTAATCTGGAGGTCGGAACGAAAAAAATTATTGCCGACTATTTTCTTGAAGGCGTAAAAAAATTGGGATTAAAATCCATGCTCGGCTCTTCCCTTCATATCCACCACTATCCGGATCGACCAACCTATTTCAAAAATTTTACCCGAACCCTCCGCACCACGGACATCTTGTGGACCAAGCCCAGTGAACTCTCTTTCTACACCGGCCTGGGAATTCCCATCATCATGGCCCCACCCATCGGCTCACAAGAAGAATTTAATAAAGTGTGGCTCAAAACGGTCAATGGCGGCATCACGCAAAATGATCCGCGCTATGCCAATGAATGGTTGTTCGACTGGATTGCTTCCGGCGGCTTAGCTCGTTTTGCCTGGAACGGTTACATCGAAGCCCCCACGCACGGCGCCTATCGCATCGAAAGCATCATCACGGGAGAAAAAACCCCGCTCGCAGAGCTGCCGTTGATTGTGTAAATCTTTCCGATCCGAAACCCCCTTCCCCCTTATCAGGGGGTTTTTCAGATTCAAAAATCCCCCTGTCGAGCACCGCAAGGTGAACCGAGAGTCTAGCCGCCCGACCTGTCCGCCGTAGCTTCAGCGAAGGAGGAGGAGCGCAGACCAGGGGCGTCCTGGGAGTGCAGAGGGGCTAGACGAGTAGCCCCTCTGTAAAAAAGAGTTACTTATATCCGTAACTGTTGTTCGAACCGTCAGATACGGTGGGAGAAGCTCCAATGCCGCCAATCTGAAAATCCGGAATGCGGTGCGTTTTGAACAAATAAACAATCACAACAACCGCGACGATATAAACCAATAAAAAAATCCCCACGATTTTTAGAAAAGCGTATTCATCCTCCACGACTTCTGCCCCAAGATTTGCGATGACAAGCGCAACAATAAGCAGCAGAGTCGTAACAATCAAAACAATAATCATAGACACTGAAGCTATGTATATCACGCAGAGAGAATTTTTTCAAGCTTATATCTCGGAATTGGCGTGCCACGTGAATCCCGCGAAAGCAAACAAGAGGGAGCCCCGTAAAATCCCGCGAAGCGGGATCACGGGGCACGTAAAAATCCCTGCTTTCGCGGGATTTTTACGTGGTGGACGTTGGAGGATTCGAACCTCCGACCTTTCGAATGTGAATCGAACGCTCTAACCAACTGAGCTAAACGTCCAAAGCGTGATTGTCATCCTCGTGAATGTGGCAAAGCTGAGCTTAGCTCTGGGATCCATCCCTTCCGACTGGATTCCTGCCTGCGCAGGAATGACAGAAGTGCCAAGATCATACAAAAATAACTCACGGGTGGCAAGAATGGCCGGGATTCGCTAGAATCGTCTGATATGCCATCGCCAACCTTTGCCGGGGATAAAAAAGTAGGACGATCGTTGTTGCATGTCCTCGAACAAAAAGCGATCGCGTGGACCGTGCCACGAATGCCAACATGGATCGAGGGCTATCACCTGACCATCCTCACCATCCCCATCAGCCTGCTCATCATCCTGTTTAGCTTCTTGGCACAAGGCAGTTTTGCTTGGCTCTGGGGAGTGTCCGTCATGATCGTGGCGCAGTACGTAACCGATTCGCTCGACGGATCGCTCGGCAAACATCGCCATCGCGGCCTGATCAAATGGGGCTACTACATGGATCACTTTCTGGATTATATTTTTCTCTGTTCCATCCTTATCGGCTATTCGCTGATCCTGCCCGACCATCTCAAGTACCTGCAATTTTTTGTCCTGGTGATCTTTGGCGCATTCATGGTCAACACTTTTCTGGCTTTCGCCGTGACTAATGAATTTAGCATTACGCATCTCGGCATTGGCCCAACGGAAATTCGTTTGATTTTTATTATCATCAACACCCTGCTAATCTTGTTTGGTCAAACTCACTTGGCGCGCTTCCTGCCTTTCATCCTCGGACTTTCGTTCCTTGGACTGTGCGTAATCGTCTATCGAACCCAAAAATACATTTGGGACATGGACATGCAACAAAAAAATAAATCGCTTCAATAAGTAGCTATAGCTACAAATTGAAGTGTACATTTATTTATGAAGATTACTATTCGTGTGGCACTCCAAACTGCCACCCCACCATTAAAAGCTCTCACCCGCGACTCCAATCAAGCATGGATCGAGGCCGAACGATTATTGGCTCACGTCCTCCACCGAGATCGCAGCTGGCTCATCGCTCACGGGAATGAACGATTGTCCGCTTCCGCGTCTCGATCTTTCGCCCGATTGATGCGGCGTCGTCTCCGACATGAACCGCTCGCCTATCTTTTGGGTTCGCAAATTTTTTACGGCCGAGAATTTTTTGTTGATCGACGAGTGTTGATCCCCCGCCCGGAAACGGAAGAGTTGGTCGAACGAGCGCGGCGCATCATCGAATCGTCCCCCAAGCCCCCAATCGTTTGGGACGTTGGCACAGGTTCCGGTGCGATTGCCATCACCATAAAAAAAGAACGTCCGACCATCCGCGTCATCGCTTCTGATGTTGATGCCAAAGCCCTCGCGCTCGCCAAAAAAAACGCGCGCCGCCTCAAAGCTAAAGACATCAAATTTGTTCAAGCAAATCTTTTTGATAAAAAAATCGAGCGTCTCATTCATTCCTACATCCTACATCCTACATCCTACTTCCTCGTGCTGGCCAATCTCCCTTACCTCCCTCTCTCTGATAAGAGAAAGCTGATGCCTAGTGTCATCAAATTTGAACCATCAAAAACCCTCTTCACAAAAGAAAATGGTCTATTTTTAATCCACCGCCTGCTCCAACAACTCTCAAACCTAAGCACGAGATACGAGATACGAGATACGAGATTCTGATCGAATTCGACCCTCCGCAAGCCAAGCGCTTGACCATGCTCGCCAAAAAATATTTTCCTCACGCCTCCATTCACATCCACCAAGACCAATGCGGGAGAGACAGGGTATTGGATATTCAACAATAGACTTCTTCCCCCACCTCTCCTTCCCCTCAACGGATAAGGGTTAGAAAATTTTGCAACGCCGAGTGTCTGAGAACAATCGCGCTAGCACGTTCCCAAAAGGGAACCTAAAAAAAATCGAGTTTCGGCGAGGTAAAATTTTCTAACCCTTATCCGTTCCCCTCATTTTTCTAATCCCGCAAATACACGATCATCCGTCGTCACTTCGATCCAGGTTCGCCCGCGATTCAATAAAAATTCTTTTCCATCTTTGCTTTCAAATTTCATCGGTTCTCCGGCGGCTCGTTTCCAACGAAGGATGTACTTATTCCCATCTCGATACGCGATGGCATCTCCACTCCCGGTCGTACGCAAATGTAGCCGTCCCACCTCATCAAAAACCCGTCCATCTGTTTTAATCACAATCACGTTTTGACTTTCTACCGGAGCTCCATCCGCATCCTGTTGTAGATTTTCGGCTTGATAACGAACATACACACGTCGCTCCTGATCAAATTTCCACGCCACGTTGTACGGTCCGCCGTAGGTCACCTTGATGATTGGTGAGCGCGCCTTGGCCGTAGAGGTCGAGGCGTCCTGAAAATGCCAGGTCACCGGAGCACTTGAGCTTGCTGTTTCCATCGTTGCCTGTTTGATTAAATCCGAATTGGTATAGGCGTTGTGCGGCATCAGACGATCACTCGAGCGCCAAAAAAATCGCCCGGCATGAATCTCGTCAAAATTTGGAATAGAGTTGGAAGAGGTATTAAGAAGCGCGAGCGCCTCGGGACTTCCTCCTACATGAAAGTACATGGCATTCCACGCCTTGGCCCAATCCACAAAATATGGACGCGCGCTACGTACCGGACCGATTTCGGAAATCGTATCTGTGGCATTAAAAAATGCGATCAAACGTGGAATACCTCCCTCCACCGGCGCTTCGATCACCAAGCTCGCCTTGGCCGGACCCGAAAGCGGTCGCGCATTCACCTCGTTTTCAATCATGATCGCTCGTGGCATGAGCGCTTCTTCCCCCACTGGAACCATGACTCCATCCAAACGACGCGCCACCAGTTTGACGGTTGATGTCGCCTCCACGATGCTCGGCACAATCGGACTTGCATTGATACGTGTCTTGCCGATGATAATCAGATAAATCAATCCGCCGGACAGCAGCAATAACAAAACGGCCCCAACGACAATCTTGAATTGAGACCGTTCAATGATATCGGTAAATTTTTTGAAGGAGCTGGATTGAGCCATGGCCGTGCGGTTACTTGGCGGCCGCTTCGGCAGCTGCCGCTTCCGCTTTCTTGGCTTCTTCCGCCGCCTTCTTTTCTTCGCCCTCGGTCTTGACCGCCGTCACATCAGCCACGGCAGGTTCATCAAGTTTCTTTAATTCTTCTTCCGTGAGCGGTCGGGCCACGGTTGCGATCGTCACCTTCCCGTCGGTGACCGACGTGACGCCCGATGGCAATTTGAGTCCACCAACTGTCACCGCATCTTCAAATGTTGCGAGCACGGATAAATCAATCTCGATTTCATGCGGCAAGTTAGCCGGCAAACAACGCACCTCCACGTGATCCAACGATTTGATGAGCGTTCCTCCATCCTCTTTGACGGCACGTGATTCACCGATAAATTTTAATGGAATATCCGCGGTAAGTTCCTCATCCATGCGTACCTGATAAAAATCGATGTGCACCGGTTCAACTTTAATCGGATGTAATTGCACCTCTTTGATCAGCACCTTGACCGGTGATTGATCGCCCAGAGTCAAATCAATCAGAGAAGAATACCCGGCACCGCGCAACAGTTTTACAAAATCAGAATGACCAACGGAGATGGATTGAGAAGCAATTCCATGACCATAAACAACCGCGCCGATACGACCGGTTTTTTGCTCGTCTCTTGAGCGCTTGGCTAAATTTGTGCGGACCGTCGCGGAAATGGCGTAGGGCATAGGGAAGAAGTAGGAAGCAGGAATCACGAATCATGAAACACTGGGATCAAAGTGCCGTCAGAATACGGGAATTCGAGAAAAGCGTCAAGAGGCGTGCGAATGAAGCAGCTGTTCACACACTTCGCGGCTCTGGCCTTCCAAAATCTCGTGCCAGCCCACGCACTCATTCGCGTTGATGATGGGCGCTTTTTGAAAGCGCAACGCGTCTTTTGCTTCAAGATCCGTCACAATTCCCAAGGAGCTCATCCCACCGGCTGACTCCAAAATAATGGCCAACATGGCATGACCACACCCGTCGCACGTGCAGTGGAATAAACGAATGCTCCCCTGCTCGCCGACCAAACGAACTTTGTCTTGCGCGTACTCGGCCTGACACGCGGGACATTGTGCGATGATGTGTGGAGCAGGTTGGCTCATATGTCCAAATTTTTTACGTGCTTTGCGTTGGTCTGAATGAATTTTTTTCGCGGCGCCACTTCCGCACCCATGAGCGTGTCAAACACTTCATCCGCCTTGGCCGCGTCTTCCACTTTTACCAGTTTCATGATGCGCGTTGCCGGATTCATGGTCGTTTCCCATAGCTGCTCCGGGTTCATTTCTCCCAAACCTTTATAGCGTTGAATGGAAATGCCGGCGATTTTTTGCGCACTCTCTTCTTCCCCTCCATCTTCGATCACCCCTTCTTCCGCCTCCACTTCCTGCTTCTGTCCCTTTTTCATTTTTTGATTTTCCCCTTTTTGCTCCTTTTCTTTCTTCATTTCCTCGATAAATTTGTCGCGCTCCTCATCGCTAAAGGCGTATTTGAACGCTTTTCCTTTTGCCACACGAAATAGCGGCGGCTGGGCGATGTAGATGTGACCTTTCGCGATCAATTCCGGAAAATAACGATAAAAAAGCGTCAGAAGCAAAATGCGGATGTGCGCCCCGTCCACGTCCGCGTCTGTCATAATGACGACGCGTCCGTAACGCAACTTGGTGATGTCAAACATTTCGCCGATGTTGGTGCCGAGGGCGATCAGTAAATTTTTGATCTCATTGTTTCCCAACATTTTATCCAAACGCGCGCGCTCCACGTTCAAAATTTTTCCGCGCAACGGCAAGATCGCCTGAAAGTCACGATTGCGACCCTGCTTGGCCGAGCCGCCGGCCGAATCTCCCTCCACGATGTACAGCTCACACACGGCCGGATCGCGATTGGAACAGTCAGCGAGTTTGCCGGGGAGCGTCATTCCCTCAAGCGCCCCTTTCCGCAACACCGTGTCACGAGCGGCGCGAGCAGCGGCACGGGCGCGCTGCGCTAACACACATTTGCCGATAATCGCTTCGGCGTCGCGCGGATGCTCTTCCAAAAACGTGGCCAACGCGTCCGTCATCACGGATTCGACGGCAGAACGCACTTCCGGCGTGCCGAGCTTGCCCTTGGTTTGACCTTCAAATTGAGGTTCAGGATATCGGATCGAGATCACGGCCGTGAGCCCCTCGCGCACATCCTCGCCACCCAAATTCTCATCCTTCTCTTTGAGATAGCCTTTGGTGCGAGCGTAGTTATTCAACACACGCGTGAGCGCTGCGCGGAATCCTTGCACGTGCGTGCCGCCTTCCATGTTGATGATGTTGTTGGTGAACGCGTACAACGTTTCTTGAAAATCGTCCGTGTATTGCAATCCGATCGAGGCTTCGGTTTTCTCGATCTGTTTTTCCACGAAAAAAATATTTTCGTGCTTGGGATGCTTCTTGTGATTCAAATGCCGCACGTACGAGGCCACGCCACCTTCAAAATAAAACGCGTACACGTCATGGCGATCCTTCTCGCGCACGTCAATTACTGATAACTTTAATCCTTTGGTGAGGTAACACTGCTGGCGATAGAAATCGAGAATGCGCGCGTGATCGAGCGTAATGCCTTCGGTAAAAATCTGCACATCCGGACGAAACGTGACCGTGGTCCCATGGCGTTTGCTGGTCCCAATTTTTTTAACTTTATATTTTGGTTCGCCGCGCACGTACTCCTGCTCCCACATTCCGCCGTCACGTTCAACGGTGACTTTCAGTCTTTCGGACAGGGCATTGACGACAGATACGCCCACGCCGTGCAATCCACCGGAAATTTTGTAGCCGCTTTCCGCTCCCCCAAATTTTCCTCCGGCATGCAGCTTGGTCATCACGAGCTCAAGCGCCGACACCTTATATTGTTTGTGGATGTCGACCGGAATGCCACGACCGTTGTCTGACACAGACACTTCATCATTCGGCAACAACGTAATGATGATCTCATTCGCATGACCGGCCATGGCCTCGTCAAACGCGTTATCCACCGTCTCACGCAAAAGATGGAACAACCCTTCCGGCCCGGTCGACCCAATGTACATCCCCGGCCGCTTCCGCACCGGCTCCAACCCCTCGAGCACGGAAATTTGCTCAGCGCCGTAGGCTCCAGGATTCTTTAATTTTTTAGATTTTGTCACTTCTTTTTTCGCTGTTTTAGGCATATTCGATGCCACTTATGATAGCAGGAAATTTAAAGAAAAGGAAGAGTCCGACTGGATCAGTCAAGGCTCTTAAAAACAAACCTCCTATGCTATACTTCTTCTTATGTCCAGCAACTATGAAATCGGTAGTGGAATGAGTCCGGAAGAGTTAAAGCTTGCTTCTTGGTGGGTACGACATCGACCGGGGTTGCATCGCTTGGGGTATGGAACGCTCATCGTGCTCGATGTTGTTCTTTGGAGTTTTATTTTATGGTTTCTCTTGGATACGTACGCGATCTCTTATCCGCGCGAATCGCGCATCACGCAAGCTATTGTGCAACATGGTCTCAATCCGCAAGGTGTGCAAAGTTCTGCGCCGCAATCCATCCAAACCAGCGAGGTTCTCAACTTTCAATCGACCGACAACCGTCAGGATTTTTTGATCCTCGTCACCAACCCCAATCCAAATTGGTGGGTTGAATTTACCTATCGCTTTATGGTTGGCGGAGAACCCACGCCGGCTCGGCATGGATATCTCTTACCGCAAAGTCAGCATTATTTGACTGAACTCGGATGGAAAGGGACCGGTCGCTCGGCTCAATTCCAGGTGAGCGATCTTGCGTGGCATCGTCTAAAACCGGAGTTGGTGGAGCGCAATTACCCTTCCTTTGTCGCCAAACGCCTCCAGCTCACTTTTGATCCTGTCACGTATAAAAATGATTTGACGTTGGATAGCCATCGCGTGGGACAAACATCCTTTGTGTTACACAATGTAAGTGCGTATGGATTTTGGGCGGTTGACCTCAACATCTTGCTTTACCGAAAAGATGCACCCATGGCCGTCACCACTATCACGGAACGGGAGATCAAACCCGGAGAATCAAGACCGATCACCATCAATTGGTTTGAAAATTTACCCGACATCACCAAAACCGAAATACGAGCAAGCGTAAATCTTCTGGATCCGTCCGCCTATCTACCCAGCAATCGCTTCTGAATTGATTTGACGCTCCCTGATTCTTGCTTCTTGATTCTTGCTTCCTCCCCATGCCACGTCTTCTTGAACGGCTTGAGCGATTTGACTGGACACTCCTCACCGCGACCCTCACTTTGGCAGCGGTCGGACTAATCGCCATTTACGGTATCGGCGTTTCACACGAACCAGCTGATCTTTTTCCATTTTATAAACAGTTGGCGGCAACCTTGTTGGGACTTGTGGCCATCGCCGTTCTCGTTTCACTTGATTATCGACAGCTGAAAGCTTTTAGCTTTTTCATTTATCTTGGCGGCGGGCTGCTCCTGCTCTCTGTTTTGTTTTTCGGTCATACCATTCGCCACACTCAAGGCTGGTTTCGTCTTGGTGGCCTCTCATTTCAACCTGTGGAAATCGCCAAAGTCACCTTAACGATTTATCTTGCTGCGCTTTTTGCCAGACGAAGCCACGGCCGCCTTAACTGGCGTGAGTTCGGATTGAGCGGATGCGCGACTCTCCTATACGCGGCATTCGTATTCTTGCAACCGGATTTTGGATCCGGCATGGTCTTGATAGGCATCTGGGGTCTCTTAAGTTTGTTTGCCCGCTTGCCGCGTCGTGCATGGTTGATTCTGCCTCTCATCGCCCTTGTCTTGGGCGGGATCATCTGGTCCGTTGGGTTCAAACCTTATCAACGTGAACGCATTCTGACGTTTCTCCATCCGGGAGCTGATCCGCAAGGAGCCAGTTATAACGCGGCTCAAGCGCGTATTGCGATCGGCTCCGGCGGCTGGTTTGGCAAAGGAATTGGCGAGGGCTCCCAAGCCCGTCTGCGCTTTTTGCCGGAAGC
>Ga0209515_10004416_pt1 | contig 19011 bp, 19 predicted proteins | sample Subgroupgradi54m_FD_187454 | JGI IMG/M metagenome (GOLD analysis project Ga0209515, IMG submission 187454) | Subsurface groundwater microbial communities from S. Glens Falls, New York, USA - GMW60B uncontaminated upgradient, 5.4 m (SPAdes)... ...
CATTAGCCATACTGATGCCGCGTTTTGGAGCGTTGGATGAACGCGAGGCGACCAGCATAAAATGGCCTGCTGGGATGCAAAAGACGAGCCCTGTTTTGAATTTGTGGATTTCTCCAGGCTCGAGGGTTTTAGTCTCGATGGTCGTAAGGTCAAACGCCGCCGCCCCCGGGGTTTTGTATTCTGGGAGCTGGGCATTGGGGACTAGACGTTTTACCTTGAGTTCCATACCGCCGCATTGTAGCATAGAGAGAATATGAAGGAGTATTTGGACGCCGTCCGTACAGTTCTCGACAAAGGCCAGTTAAAGCACAATCGCACAGGGGTGGATGCCATCTCTTATTTTGGTGTGCACTACAAGATTGACCTTGCTGAAGGTTTTCCACTTCTCACCACCAAGAAGGTCAACTTTCCGGCGATTATCCACGAGCTGTTGTGGTATCTTTCTGGCGCAACGCACATTCGCGACTTACGGCAGAAAACAAAAATTTGGGATGCGTGGACGAGCGAAGAGAAAAATTGGGAGGTGGGGAATATGTACGGCTATCAGTGGGTGAATTGGGAGCAGTATTTACCCAATGCACAAACGGGCGAGCTGCAGATGCATCACATCAATCAGATTCAACATGTGATTGATAAACTCAAAAGTGATCCTGAAGATCGTCGCATGATTGTCAGCGCTTGGAATCCGTCGGACTTGCATCGGCCGGAGGGTGATCCAAAAAAACCGGCTTTGCCATCGTGCCACGCCTTCTTCATGTTCCACGTCTCGCCGGACGGCCGACTCAACTGTCATCTCACTCAACGCTCGGCAGATTTAATGCTTGGGGTGCCCTTTAATATCGCTTGCTATGCCACGCTGACCCGGATGTTAGCGCAGGAGGCCGGCTTGAAGCTCGGCGAGTTTAGTCATTATTTGAACGACTGTCATATCTACGTGAATCATGTTGATGGAGCCAAGGAACAATTGCTGCGTGAGCCGCGCCAAAAGTCTACGCTCGTGATTGCGCAAAAGCCATTTTGGGATTTGAAGTTTGAGGATTTCGTTTTGGAGGGCTACGATCCGCATCCAGCGATTAAGTTTCAAGTAGCGGTATGATTAAAACCATTCTCATCGCCGCCATCTCTGCCGATGGAAAAATTGCCGAGCGCGCAGATCAATCTTCACTCGATTGGACGAGCAAAGAGGACACCCAGTTTTTTGTGAAACGCACCAAAGAGGCAGGCGTGATGATTATGGGACGTAAGACCTTTGAAACGATCGGCAAGCCGTTGAAGGATCGGTTGATCGTTGTCATGACGCGAGGTGAAGGGGGGAAGGCGATGGAAGGCGTAGAGTACACCAACAAAGCTCCCAAGGAGATTCTGCAGGATCTTGAGTCGCGCGGATTTGAACAAGCCGCCATTTGTGGCGGCTCCTCGGTGTACGGTCAGTTTTTGAAAGAAGGCCTCGTCGACGAGTTATTTTTAACGATCGAGCCTGTCCTCTTCGGCTCCGGCGTCCCGTTGGCCGTTGGTTTTGATCGCATCAATCTTGATTTGATCAATTCGACCAAGCTCAACGATCAAGCTGTTTTATTGCACTATCGCGTGGTGCCTTAGCTCATCTTAAAGTGTTTTGAAAGTCGTGGCCCTTGTTGGACGTAGTAGTTGTTGGTGAGGCGAGCATCGCCATAGGCGATTTCGGCAGGGGCGGTTAAATGCTCGTAAACCATTTGGCAAATCGGCTGGCCGTCGCGCAGGACAAAATCATTGTCATGCGTGAAGACCTCAAGCACGGCTGGCGTGCCGAGCGTCTCGCCATTTGTTCCATAGCCAAATCCCGGATCAAAAAAACCGGCGTAGTGCGAACGGAACTCACCTTTGGAAACATCATATGGCATCATCTCCACCGCAAACTCTCGTGGCACGCGAATCCCTTCTTTTGTGGCAAAAATATAAAACTCGCCACGGCGCATAATAAGGTGTCCATCTTTTGGCTGATGAATCGGTTCAAAAAACTCGAGCGGATCATGATCGCGACGACCGTACTCAAGCACACGACTCGTTGTTGGAATACAGCGATATCCCACAATGTCCTGACTGACCAGATCAATACTCATGGTAAGCCCACGATGGCTGTTGACGTCTGTGAGCGCAATCGCTTCTTGCTGGGCGTTGCGTAGCAATCCATATTGCTCGTTGAAGGTACGAAACTCATCGTCTGTGAGTCGCACGTCGTGCGTGAAAAATCGCATTTGATTGAGGCACTCCGCGTAGGCGAGTTTTACCGGAAACGATTTTGGAATGACCTCAAGCCACAGCTCGCCATTGTAGCCGCGCGGCACGTAATCGAACGACGAAACACTATTCACAATCAATCGTGTTTGCAAATTGATGCGACCGCTGGAACTTTTGTTATTTGTGGTTGCGTAAATGTTTGGCGGCAAATCCAGAAGCTCATTTAAACGAATCAAATAAATACCGTTGAGCTCAAGTGGTTGATTGAGACTCACCGGAAATAAAATTCCGCTTTTAAGGATGTCGCGGATTTTTTCGCCCGGGCGTGGCAAAAATGTTCCGCGCATGCGATACACTTCACCGCTCACAGACAGGTCAATGGATGATGGCTGTAGATGCTCATCTTGCGCCTCGCGAATATGACCAAGGGTCATGAGTTCGCGAATATGCTGAATTGCCAAGGCGCCTTTGAGTTGTTCAATGGGCATAAAATAAAAGAGTCACGGTTTGTCCGAGTCCTCCTAGATAGGAGTGTAGCACAAAGCGAAATCCCCGCGGGAGGCGAGGATTTCCATGGGTTATCAACAGGTGCTTACGCGACAGTCACACGAATTGCTGGGCCCATGGTGGCGACGATCGTACAGCTTGGGATGAAAATCCCTTTGGACGACGGGCGTTTTGCTTTCTTGAGCGCTTCGATGTAGGCGTTGAAGTTCTCGACCAGATGCGCCACGTCCATGGATACGCGGCCAATGGTCACATGCACATTTCCCGTGTCATCGTTTTTGAAACTCAATTTGCCTGCTTTTTGCTCGGCAATAATTTTGGCAATTTGTGGACCAACCGTATCCGTTTTCGGATTTGGCATGAGCCCCTTCGGTCCCAAGACTTTGGCGGCCTTGGCGAGTTTGGCCATCATGCCAGGAGTGGCAACCGCGACATCGAAATCAATTTTTCCCTTGGTCGCAATTTCGGTGATCAAATTTTCACCACCGACGATATCAGCTCCTGCCGCTGTTGCCTCTGCCTCTTTTTCTGGTTCAACAAACGCAATCACGCGTTTCGTTTTTCCTGAAGAGTGGGGAAGTGTGATCGTTGAGCGAATCGCTTCCTCGCTTTTCTTTGGATCAATTCCAAGTTTGCAATGGACATCAATCGACGCGTCAAATTTTACCTTGGATGTTTCCTTGGCAAGTTTCATGGCCTCCTCGATGCTGTAAGTCATCTTTGAGTCGATTTGGGTTTTGGCCTCCTTGAATCGTTTGCTTGTCATATATTTCGTGGTTAAGGCGGATCGCTTTACGACCCTCCCACAATGGGGTTAATTATTTTTCGCTATGTGCCAGTTTCCAGTCCTTATAAATCACACGGAAATGGACGACGAACAATGGGAGAGCCACGATCAGCATGGCGAGGTTGCGCACGGCGTTGCTTGCTTTGGAGCGTTTGTAGTTTTCAAGCGAGGTGACGTTACGCTGTGCACACTGTGCCTTGAGTTCTTCGTCTGTAAGTGGCGTTGTTCCCTGCACAGTCGCCGGCTTAGCCTGTTGTACGCTCGTCGCAGAACAATCTTCAACCCAGTCCGGTTGATCCGCGCTTGTGATCACATACGTTTTGAGTCCGATCGTTAGCAGTTCAACGCCTGCAAACATCACGGTGAACAATGTGATGACAGAAACGACGGCGAAGTACAGGCGCAGGATGAATGTGGTCGATGAATGTTCCATAGATTTTTTTAAGCCTTTACTTCCACACCCATCTGTCGCGCCGTTCCAGCGATAATTTTCATCGCCGCATCGACGTCGTTGGTGTTTAGGTCAGGTAATTTTTTTTCCGCGATCTCACGCAGTTGAGCTGACGTGATGGTTGCGACTTTTTCCGTGAGGGGTTTTCCAGATCCCTTCTCGATTTTGGCAGCCTTTTTAATAAGGTCAGAGGCCGGTGCGACCTTCATGATGAAGTCGAACGTGCGATCCTCATAGACGCTGATGATGACCGGCACAGTTTCACCACGACGATCTGCGCTTGCGGCGTTAAATTTGGTCACGAATTCCTGAATGTTGAGTCCGTGCTGACCGAGCGCAGGACCAACCGGAGGCGCTGGGGTTGCGGCGCCCGCAGGGATTTGCAGTTTAATCTGGGTCTTGATCTTTTTGGCCATAGCAACTTTTTAAATGGATTCCCTTCGACTCAGCTTACGCTTCGCTCAGGGCAACCATGCTAGGTGAATAATTAGATTTTTTTGATCTGGAGGAAATCGAGTTCAATCGGTGTCTCGCGGCCAAACATGTTGACCAGGACTTTCGCCTTGCCACGCGCCTCGTCGACTTCTGAAACTTTTCCTTGCGAGTTTTTGAACGGACCATCCACAATTTGTACCGCATCGCCCACACGGGCATCAAGTTTGTATTCTGGCTCGTTGACACCCATACGTTTTTGCAAAGCTTCAATCTCCTCTGCAGCCACTGGCGTTGGTGTCGTTCCCGTGCCGATAAACCCTGTGACGTTTGGCGTATTGCGCACGACATACCAGCTGTCATCTGTCACGACCATCTCTACAAGCACGTAGCCCGGAAAAATTTTCTCTTCGACCACACGACGTTTGCCGTTTTTAATCTTGATCTTTTTTTCCTTTGGCACGAGGACGTTGAAGATCTTATCTTCCATGTCCATAGAGTCGATACGCTGGTGCAAATTCTGCGACACGTTGTCTTCGTAACCAGAGTAGGTGTGAATCGCGTACCAACGGCGACCGATTTGCGGATTTTGTTTTGGCATACGTCTTTAGGAGAGTTTGAGCAGTTGTTCAAGCCCAAGGGTGAAAAGTTGGTCAAGGGCAACAAAGAATAACGCAACGGCGGCGCAGACCGCGAGCACGACGACAAAATAGCGCGTGACTTGCTCTCGACTCGGCCACGTAATTTTCTGCATCTCTTCGCGCACTTCCTTTGCGTAGGAGTAGGGTTTCTTCAAAATTGCTTTCACGCTCATCATAATGACTGGTTACCTAAAAGCCCCCCAGCGGGGGCCTTTTGCTACGCAAACTATACTTGAAGTCTCAAAAGACGTCAACTGGGATCTCTGAAAAAGGCGATCTACTCGCGCTTCGGCTCACCAAAGCCTCACCGTACCAACCTGTACGCCTCGGCTTTGGTTCACCTCCAGCGCTTCGCATCTCATCCTTTTTCAGAAATCCCAGTTTGGGGAGAGTTCTCAAATATCAAGATTAGCTACGGATTTAGCATGAGTTTGGATGAAACGTTTGCGCGGGGCAACGTCAGCGCCCATGAGGATATCAAAGAGTTGATCGGCGGCTTCAGCATCATCAACGGTCACACGATCCATGGTGCGTGTCTCTGGATTCATGGTGGTCTCCCACAACTGCTCCGGATTCATTTCTCCAAGACCTTTGTAGCGCTGAACGTTCACTTTGACCCCCGTTGTTGTTTCGGTCGTTTCAGCACCGTCGACCGATTCCACCACTTCGGTGACTTTAGCGCCCTTTCCTTTTGTGAGCTCTAAAATAATTTTTTCTTTTTCCATTTCTGCATACGCATAGCGTACGTCTTTGCCAACTTGCACACGGAACAGCGGCGGCTTTGCAATGTAGATGTAGCCGTTGCGGATGAGTTCTGGAAAGTGGCGATAAAAAATTGTCAGAAGCAGGGTGCGAATATGCGCGCCGTCCACGTCAGCATCTGTCATGATGACAATGCGGTGATAACGCAGTGCCGCAATATCAAATTGCTCGCCTATGTTGGTGCCCATGGCGATGATGAGATTTTTGAGTTCGTTGTTGGCGAGCATCTTGTCGAGTCGCGCACGCTCCACGTTGAGGATTTTTCCACGCAGCGGCAAAATCGCTTGATAGTGTCGGTTGCGTCCTTGCTTGGCACTGTTGTGGACAAATACGCCGGCGGCGAGAGCAAAGTTATGTGTCTTAGGTACTTCTAGATCATAAACATCACAGCGCTCTTCGCATGTCGAGACAGAAACAACACGATGATTGTAATTTATAACAGCCTCCGTGAGTTGTTGTCGATCTCCTTTAAAATAGCGATTCAAAATAGTATCGAATCGTAAAAGCGATTTATCGTTTTGTGTTGCACGGACAGCCTCATAGCGAGTTTCATCAACGATTCCTGTTTCTCCATGAATCCAATACAGTTCGCAAAGTGCCTTGGTGACGTACGTCATATCCAGTGCGTGTTTTCTGGTTTTTCGGAAATCAGTTGTCCATTGTTTTTTTGTCTCTTGTCGTCTCCAAGAACATAACAGAGGGTCTGACCACTGCGTATTCGCTGCCACAGAACGTGTTTGTCGTTGTTCTGGGTGCTTTTGAAAAAAGTTTCGAGTGCGTTCAGATTGTGCCTCACGATGCTCAATCGAATTCCAGTAGAGCTGCTGTGCCTGATCAAGCGTTTTGTTATTTTTTTGTTGATACTCTGGATGTGTTTGAAAAAAGTTGTGCCAAGCATCAAGCATAAATTGCTTGTAAGTTGGATCTGTCCATTGAGCTTTTGCTCGACCCGATAAGAGTGCGCGCATTTTTGGACTCTTCATGATTGCACGAATTTTTTCTCGGAACGCAGGCGTCTGATGGATCTGTCGGACTTTTTCTATGATATCTGGTCGATGCAGATTTAGATGAGCCAGTTTACGGTGATGCTCTAGGTGTTTCTCTTTGCTCAGACGCAGGAGGTTATCTGGATTGTTGTTGCGTTTGTTATTGTCGATATGGTGTCGATGTGCATTTAGCTCTTCTGTGTAAGTGCCAGTTCGCAGATTGTACTCATCGGCAAGGACGTGCGTAAAAAGCCAGCGCATCTCACTCGGGTCAAAGACCATCTCATACCCTTCAATGGTAATCCGTTTGCCCTTTTTTGAGAGCTGTCGTCGCAGAGGCATGAGTGAGGTGTCTTGTTTAAGGTTTTGAGCTTCACAGTACTCACCTGAGCGCAGAAGAAATTTGTGATCTGGTGTGCAAGTAATGGTGGAGTTATCGTCAAGCATTACCTGTACGACGCGTGCATTCTTTTTTGTGCAGCGGACGTCGCGAACAGGAGCGATGCCAACTCGATCATTTTCCATGATCGTGTAGCAATAATTAGTTTTGCCTGCCTTCCATTCCTTTTCGAGCTCGACAAAAGAAAGGTTTCGTCCATCCGTCAGGGCGACTTCTGTTTCACCAGAAAAACAACCGCCTGCACTGTCGCCCTCGACGATGAAGAGCTCTGACGTTGACGCATCTTTGCTCGAGCAGTCGGCGAGTTTCCCTGGCAGCGTCAATCCTTCCAATACACCTTTTCGCAAAACGGTTTCGCGTGCGGCACGCGCAGCCGCCCGCGCTCGAGAGGCAAGCACACATTTGCCAATGATCGCTTCCGCATCCCGCGGATGCTCCTCAAGAAAAATTTTGAGTGCCTCTCCAAAAATAGACTCAACAGACGTGCGCGCTTGTGGTGTTCCCAGTTTCCCCTTGGTCTGTCCTTCAAACTGTGGCTCTTGCATTTTAATGCTTACCACCGCCGTCAGCCCTTCGCGCACATCCTCCCCCGTTAAATTTTGATCCTTCTCTTTAATGTAACCCTTGGTGCGAGCATACGTGTTGAGTTCACGCGTCAATGCCGTGCGGAAACCGACCATGTGTGTTCCACCTTCTAGGTTTATGATGTTGTTGGTGAAACAGAAAAGGGTCTCGTGATATTCCTCCGTATACTGAAACGCCACTTCGACCGCAATTTTTGTTTCCTCATCTTCCTTGTTTACATACAGCACGTTTTCGTGCTTCGCAGTTTTGGAGCGGTTGAGAAATTTTACGTATGATGCCACGCCGCCCTCAAAATAAAACCCATACGCCGCTGATGTTTCTGGCCGCTCATCTATCGCAATCAAATGGATCGCTTTCGTGAGGTACGCTTGCTGGCGGAAGCGCTCGAGGATCGTCTGAAAACTAAACTCTACGCTTTCAAAAATCGTTGCGTCAGGCTCAAACGTAATGACGGTTCCACGCTTGCGCGTTTTTTCGCCGCGACGCACCTTGGATGTTGGTTTGCCCTGCTTGTATTCCTGGCTCCATCCATAGCCATCGCGATACACGTCAGCTTTCAGGTAGGACGACAACGCATTCACCACAGACACACCGACGCCATGCAGTCCGCCAGAAACTTTATAGCCGCTTCCTTCGCCGCCAAATTTTCCTCCGGCATGCAGTTTGGTGAGTACGAGCTCGAGTGCCGAGACTTTATACTGTGGATGCGGATCAACCGGAATGCCGCGTCCATCATCCTCAACCGAAATCCGATTGTTAGATAAGAGCCGCAGGGTGACGCGACTTGCGTGGCCGGCCATGGCTTCATCAATTGCATTATCCACGACTTCCCAAATCAAATGATGCAAGCCCGTTGGGCCTGTGGAGCCTATGTACATTCCAGGACGTTTGCGAACCGGTTCGAGCCCTTCGAGCACGGTAATTTGCTTAGCACCGTATTCAGTCGTTTTGGCAGGTTTTTTCTTTACAGCCACAGGAGAACTCTTCAAAAATAACGGGTTAAGAGTAGCACGAACATCCTCATTTGAGAAGAACCAAACGTGTCAATGTGTTATACTAACTTCATGCCCAACTTTGTTGATCAAGAGCAGAAAGAGTTTGAGCAGTTTTATAAAACAAGCTTGCTTTGGATTAAGTTACGCCCGATTGTTAAGCGCGGCAGTCTTCTGATATTTTTTCTTGCTGACACGCTCCTTCTGCTTTTTTTTGCCTGGTCTTTTCTTGAGTATGGCGTCTTTGATTTTTTTACTGATCGCGCCTTGCTTGCATCCATTGTGAATGGCCAAGGCGATCTGCGTGCCGTTTCGCTTTCGCATGCCGCCGCGGGGCTCACACAGCAAGAGGTTGGAGTCTTGCCGCTCACCGATGGTCGTGCGGATTTTTACGCCGTGGTGAGTAATCCGAATCCCTCTTGGTTTGTTGAGTTTAACTATCACTTCACTTACAGTGGCGGGGAGACGCAAGCCGTCAGGGGTTTTTTGCTTCCGAACGATTCTGAAAAAACACTGGTGAGTCTTGGGGTCACCGTGAGTGGTGCGCCGAAAACGGCAAGCGTTGTCTTGTCAGACGTCAACTGGACGCGCGTTCCTGCTCATACCATTTCCGATTATGGCAGTTGGTCCGCAGAGCGATCCGCGTTTGCCTATGATGCGATCATGTATCAGCGCGACGTAGATTTGAACGGCATCAAAATTGCGCGCTCGAGTTTTGACCTCGTAAACAAAGGTGCCTACGGGTATTGGGAGCCGACGTTTACCATTGTGCTGCGTCGTAATGCCTCGATTGTGGGAGTGACCACGACGACGGCGCCAAAACTGCAGCCGGGAGAAACGCGACTCATCACGGTGAATTGGTTTGGGGCGATTCCAAGTGCCAATGGCACAGAGATCGAACCGAATCTGAACATTTTTGATCCTGCGGTTTTTATGCCACCGAGTGGAACGGCTTCAAACGATGTCCGCGAACGTATCAAAGTAAAATAACTTGTGGGACGATTTCTTTCTGTATTGCCCAAATTTGACTGGGTGCTCTTAGGGGCTGGACTCATACTCGTCGCATTTGGGCTTGCCGCGATTTATTCGGTTGCGTTGTCTGCACAAGGCGGAGACCTCCAATTTTTTCAAAAGCAACTGATTGCGTTTGCACTTGGAACGCTGCTCATCGGGGGAGTCTCTTTTTCCAATTATCGTTTGTTTCGTAGCTGGACGCTGTTATTTTATATCGTGGGGCTTGTGCTTCTTGCTGGCGTGCTCGTATTCGGCACAACGATTCGTGGCACCACGGGTTGGTATCACGTATTTGGTTTTTCATTTCAGCCGGTTGAGGTCATGAAAGTCGTGCTCGTCTTTGTCTTGGCCAAATATTTTAGCGAGAAGGCACGACGCCAGTTTGGTTGGCGAGAATTGGGCACGAGTGGATTGCTGACGTTCATCCCCGTTGCGCTTGTGATGGCGCAACCAGATTTTGGATCTGCGGCGATTCTGATAGGGGTATGGGCGATCTTTGTATTTTTTGCCGGGATCCGTTTGAAGCACGCGGCCGTGCTTTCAGCCCTCGCCCTTGTGTCTGGGGGCATCGCTTGGGTTCTTTTTTTTGCAGATTATCAAAAAGAACGCATCCTTATTTTTTTGGATCCCTCGCGTGATCCCCTTGGTCGCGGGTACAACGTGTTGCAAGCGATTATCGCCGTCGGATCTGGAAAATTTTTTGGCCGAGGGCTTGGATTCGGAAGTCAAAGCCAACTTAAATTTTTGCCTGAGAGCCAGACCGATTTTATTTTTGCGGTCATCGCAGAGGAGCTTGGATTTGTCGGCGTCCTGTTTGTGCTGTGTGCCTTCGCCCTCCTTTTTTTGAGACTCTTTCGTCTGCTGCGTTTAAGTCGTGACGATTACACAAGCTACCTGCTCATTGGATGTGGTGGTGTACTCTTTACGCAGGTTCTTGTGAACGTTGGAATGAATGTAGGACTCATGCCTGTCACAGGAATTGCTTTACCGTTTGTGAGCTACGGCGGAAGCTCGCTCTTGATGAGTCTGCTCATGTTAGGACTTCTGGAAAGTATTGCGGTGCGCACCAGTTCTAAGATAGGGTAAAAGAAGTTATGACAAAGAACGTTCATACCCCTTGGGACGACGGGATGCGCCTCATTTCGTATTGTCCATTGTGTCAGTCTGAGTTCCATCCCACGGAGGCTCGTCTTTTGGGAGAGCGCGGGCAGAGGCATCTTATTCACGTCCGCTGTCGTGCCTGTGGAAATGCGATGCTCGCCTTAATCCTTGTGACGAAAGGGGGGATGAGTTCCGTGGGGCTTGTGACAGATTTGACCTATGCGGATGTGATGAAGTTCCGTTTCGGTCGCCACATCAATGTGGATGATGTGCTCAAGGCACACGAAGGGTTGATGAATGGAAGCCTCTTGACGACTTTGACACAATTTGGTTAACTTCGGTCACTCTTTGTTCGAAAAAGTATGGAATCTATCAATTTACTAGCTACAAAACGGGATAAAGTTGGAAACAAACGACCGTTTCAGCTACGTGCACAAGCGAAGATCCCAGCCATCGTATACGGAAGCGATCTTGTGCCGCGTCCTGTGACGGTCGACGGGCGAGAATTTGGCCGCGTGTTCCGCTCCGCCGGTGAAAGCACACTTGTCGATCTTGCTGTTGATGATGCCGCGCCCGTGAAAGTGTTGATTCAGGATATTCAGCGCGACGTGATGCGCGGCGAAGTGATTCATATTGATTTCTTTCAAGTGAACATGAACAAAGAAATCGATGCCAAAATTAAAATTGAACTTGTTGGTGAAGCTCCTGCCGTGCGTGAACTTGGTGGGACGCTCATTCAGACGCTTGATGAGCTTGAAGTGCGTTGTCTTCCAGGGCTTTTGGTGCACGAATTTCGCGTTGACGTGACAGGCCTTAAAACGTTTGAAGACGCTGTGCACGTTTCTGATATTATTGTGCCAGAAGGCATGCATGTGGAAACAGAGATGAACGAAACAGTCGCGATTGTGGAGGCGCCACGCACAGAAGAAGAGCTGGCGAAACTCAATGAAGCGGTGGAGGTTGATGTCGCCGCTGTAGAGGTGGAGAAGAAGGGCAAGGAGGAAACAGCTGAAGGCGCCGCTGCCGCGCCCGCCGTTGATGCTGCAAAACCTGCCGCAAAATAAAATCAAAATGAAGCGTGTGAAACGCACAAAAGGGGGAAGTATCTGGCAGAGTCGACACGCTCTGCTTTTGCTTTACGCGATCGGCGGTGCTTTTTTGGCGGGGGCGATTATTCTTTCTTTGCATATTTGGAAGAGTGGTGTTTATGCGCCTGCCGTTTCGTCGACAGCGTCACCGATGGCCGTTTTTCGTCATCCGCTGACGGGTGCAAAAATTGATGCGCCAATCACGGCGCCATGGGTCTACGCATTGATGATCGATAATTCTGCTGACGCCTGGCCACAGCGCGGCGTGGATCAAGCATTACTTGTCATTGAGACGCTGGCCGAAGGTCGCATTCCGCGCTTGCTCGCTTTTTATTCTTCGGATCAGACCGTCGACATGATTGGTCCGGTGCGCTCGGCTCGTCCCTACTTTATTGATTGGGCAAGCGGGTTAGAAGCACTCTATGGACACGTAGGCGGTTCACCTGACGCGCTTGAACAACTCCCAGCCCGACAGAGTTGGTCTGGCGGGAAGTCGTCAAACGTGTTTGATCTGAATCAATTTTTCAATGGAGAATTTTATTGGCGTTCAACCCATCGCTACGCGCCGCACAATGTGTATACCTCGACCGATTTGTTGGCTAAGGCGCTCAAACAATTTGTGAAGCAGAATGAGACGCCGAGTTACACGTTTTGGATATTTAAGGATGATGGAACCGTCATGACGCAAGAAAACACAGATGATGTCCACGCCGATTTTGGCTCACCAGACTATCTTGTCACGTGGAAATATGATGCGACGACAAACACCTACGTTCGTTATCAAGGCGGGGTGCAGATGATCATGGAAGATGGTGCGCAGATCACAGCGAATAATGTCATCGTAATGAAAACAGACATGGAAGTGATCGATTGGGTTGGACGAAGAGAGATTCGCACGGTGGGGACGGGTTTGGCCGAACTCTATCAAGACGGCACGGCCGTTGCTGTCACGTGGAAAAAAGAGCGCTCCGATGCGCCGCTGAAGTTTTTTGTTGAGGACGGGAGTGAGGCTTCCATGAACATCGGAAAAACGTGGATTGAGGTTGTGGAATAAAAAGCGACCCCGCCATCGAGTTTCGAAGGCGGGGTTTCGCGTTTTGAGATTTCGTGAAGGAACGATCAGCCGGTGACGAGGCGGGAAGGAGCAAGGGGTGCGATCGGCGCGAATTGCAAGGCTCCAGGGTTGTAAGGGACCGTGAGAGGCGGGATGAGCGCGCGGCAGCCACTCAAGCCACAGACGGTCGGGGCCGTGTCGCGAAAGTTGTGCTGGTGCAGGCAGTAGGCACAGCGCACGTACCGCCTCGGTTGCGTTTCCATGATGACGCCGTTGCACAGTTCAATGATCGCCGATCGCTCATCCGTCGGGATGAAGCCACCGATCATCGTCCCGCCGATCTGGAGCGCCATCCGTCCCGTGAACGAGATGCGGTGGGTTTCAGCGTTACGGCCCCGCGGCGCCAGACCGAACGTCTCCATCATGTGGACGGTGCCGTCTTCGAGTGCGTAGATTTCAATGCCTTTGCCGCCCTCGGCTGCATCTCGCAGACAGAGCACCTGCCACATGGTGAAGTCGGCGGCATTCGTACCGTAAACAAGCTGCAGACACGAACGTCCATGTCGATGTGAATGGTGGATGGTGGTGAGGGAAAGAAGGACGACGGTTGGCATGCGGAGACTCCGAACAGGCGAGGGGTGGGTACGGGGAAAAAAGATACTGGAATTAAATAGAACTGTCAAGAACGCGCGGTTTGTGAGAGAGATCTTCGTATCTGTTCACGACGGCCCTTGGAAATGCCGTAAGGATGAGTGTCTGCGCCCTGCGCTCTTGTGAAGGATCGATTTCTATGAGCACACGAAGCGCATCTGGAAATTCGCTGCGGCGTTTTGCAAGTTGTGCAAACAGTTGGCTGTACAAATCAAGCCCATCAACGCCGCCATCTAGCGCCTCACGCGGCTCAAAATCTTTTACGTCAGCCAGCGCGTTCTGCCACTGACGCGTTGCTAAGTAGGGAAGATTTGCGCAGATCACCACGCGACGCAGGGGTTTCACCATCTGTCGCTCAATAGGCTCAATGAGCGAACCTTCAATAAACTGCACGCGATCATCAACATGATGGAGTTGCGCATTATGCTTTGCAACAGAGAGCGCTCGCCCCGACGTATCAATTGCCACCACAGGTCGGCCTGTTTCTGCCGCGAGCGTCACGGCAATAGCTCCTGACCCCGTGCCAAGATCAATAAATAAAAGATCCGTGTCCATTGCTCCTTGCTTTGCAAGATCAACAAGCAGTTCGGTTTCTGGACGAGGAATCAAAACAAACGGATTCACTAAAAACAATCGGCCATAAAATTCCTTTTGTCCAAGAATGTACGCGACAGGCTCGTGGTGCACACGTCGGGCAATGAGTCCCTCAAAACGTTCCAGTTGAACACCTAGGAGTTCTTGATCAAAATGCGTAAACACATAGGTCTTGTTTGTTTGCAGCACATGTGCCAGCAACAACTGAGCGTCGAGCATGGGAGTATCGACGCCTGTTGCTGTTTTGAGTTTGTTGTTGGCCCAAGACAGGCCTTCTACAATCGTCATGCAGCTTCGCGTTCAGCGCGTTTTAAGGCATCGATGAGTTCATCAATCTGTCCTTCCATGAGTCGCGGAATGCTGTGGTAGTTTTCATTCAAGCGATGGTCGGTCATGCGATCTTGTGGAAAGTTGTACGTACGAATTTTTTCCGATCGTTCGCCCGTTCCAATCTGGCTTTTGCGCGCTTCGGATCGCATTTCTGCTTTTTTCTTTTGCTCAAAATCGTACACGCGCGCGCGCAACACCTCCATCGCTTTCGCTTTGTTCTGTGTTTGTGAGCGTTCATCTTGGCATTGCACCACAATGCCTGTTGGAATGTGCGTGAGCCGTACCGCGGAATAGGTTGTGTTCACGGATTGTCCGCCATGGCCACCGCTCGTGGTTGCTTCCATTTTGATTTCCTTCGGATCAATTTCGTAATCTGTTTCCTCAATTTGTGGCAGAACAGCAACCGTCACCGTTGATGTATGGACACGCCCCGCTTTTTCCGTTTCCGGAATGCGCTGAACCCGATGCACGCCTGATTCAAATTTGAGGTGGCTGTACACATTCGTGCCATTCACTTCAAAAATGATTTCCTTAAAACCTCCAAGGTCATTTTGATTTGACGACAAAATGTGTACGCTCCATCCTTTGCGTTCAGCATAGTGGCCGTAGAGACGAAACAACTCCGCAGCAAATAAAGCGGCTTCGTCGCCACCCGTGCCAGCACGAATCTCCACAATGATGTTGTGTTTGTCGAGCGGATCCGGCGGTACAAGCGCAAGCGTAAGCTCGTTTTCCACACGCGGGATTTCGCTCTCGAGCATGGCAAGCTCTGCTTGCGCCATTTCACGCACGCCAGAATCTGGATCATTCATCAACTCTTTTGCATGTTCGCGTTCACTCATCAGACGCTCATAGGTCGTGCCAAGATCTGCGATTCCCTTGAGCTCCGTATATTCTTGTCCAAGTGCTTTTCGTTTTTTGGGATCAGAAAACACCCCAGGATCCGCAAGTTGGGATTCCAGCTTTTTGAGTTGCTCGCGTTTTAGATGGAGATCGTTCAGGAGTTGCATAAAGGGTTTATAAGTATGAGCATAACACAAAAGCGCTCAAAAAGAGTTTCGAGCGCTCGTGTTCTTGGTTAGGCTTGTTTTGTTTTTCTAACGCGGGCGGATTTGGTCGTCTCAATTTCAAATTTTGGTCCAGCTTCTTTGCGTTTCTTGCTGACAGCAGCACGTTTAGCTGTACGACCAATTTTACCAACAGCGGCAGCGGATTGCTGATCAACTTTGGCTTTGAATTTTTCCACGCGACGAGCCGTGTCGATGAGCGTTAGCTTGCCTGTGTAGAATGGATGGCAGGCGGCACACAACTCAACGCGGATGTTTTCCTTCGTGGAACCAACCGTGTATTTGGCTCCACAGCCGCACGTAATCGTGGCGTTTTCAAAATATTCTGGATGGATGGTTTTCATAGTGTTGAAGAGTTGTCGGATGAGAGGTTAGCATAAGGCAAAAAAAATGTGAAGAGCCCGGGGCAGAAATGCCTCGGGCTCAAGCTATTCGTCTGTGGGTGAGGGAACTACGGCTTGTCGCTCTTGAATTGGGTGTGGATGACCAAGAGTCGCCTCTCCGCCTCATCGGCCCGCGTCTGCGCCGTTTCGAGCTGCTCACGTAAGCTCGCAATCTGCACCTCGTGGTGGCCACGCATCGTGGCGATCCACCCGCTAGAGGAGGCGAGATCCTGTTGGGCCACTCGCAACTCATCCTCCCGATCCAGAAGCCGCGTTTGCAGACCATGGACTTTCTTGAGCGCCGCGTCTCGATCGGCCTCAACGGTCTCGATCCATTTCCGATCCTGCTCTTTCTGCGCTTCGAGCCCGAGGATCTCGGTGTCTTGCAGAAGGGCGTCTTTCTGCATATCGCCGGTCATTTTTTCGAGCTCGTTCACTCGTGCCTGCAGCGTATCGCGTCGCTCTTCGGCCGCCGCAATGCGCGAGTTAAGCACGATCGTCTGTCCGGAGAGGGATTCGATCTCGCCTCGCCGCCGCTGTGCATCCTTGTTCAGAAGCTGGTTGACCTCGGTAAGATCAGCTCGCCGAGCCAGTTCATCATGCTTGTCGTCGAGCTGCATGCCGAGGATGATGGCCTCCTGACGCAGGTCATTGATGGTCCCGCGCAGATTCGCCACCTGCTTCTCGAGCGTCTCCTTGGCCTGGGGCGAGAACTCACCCTCGATCTTGATGCGCAATGCGATCTCCTCGCGCTTCTGTTCGAGTTCGGCTTCGAGTCGCGCCTTGTCCGCATTGAAAGCAGCAAGAGCAGTATTGTTCTTCTCTTCGAGGAGTTTGTGCTGCTCTCGAAGGCTCTCGAGGCTCAATCCGATCCCCTTTTCTTCCAAAGCACGCTTGCGGCTTGAGACGAGCGCGCCGACGAGCAGGAACAGTGGCAGCATGTCCATGGCAACGGCCGTTGCCCAACCCGGGACGATTTGTCCGGCCTGGGTGAAGATTGCCTTGTGTACCGGCGCCACCTCGTCGAGCTCCATCTTCTGGTCGCCCGATGAGTTGTCCGTGAACGTGAGGGCGTCCATGCGCGTCTTGATGTCCTCAAGCGCCCTTTTCTGCGCTTCCTGCAGGCCTTCGATCTCCGGGCACACCATGATCTGCTTGGTTGCTTCGACCGAGCGGGACAGGTCGCCGAGCGTCGCTTTTTCTGCGACCGCGGCCTGCAGTTGATTGCCTCCCGTCTGGTACACGGCGACGAGTTCGCGGGTGGGCATGTTCTGCTGGCGGTTCGCGGCGATCGCGTCGATCATCGCGGCCGTCTGTTGGTGCCCAGTCGTGAGCATGTTCACCTTGTCGGTGAGTGTGCTTTCGAGCTGTCCGAGGGCCCCGCCCATGCGCGTGTAGCAACGGGAAACTGGACCCGTGCCGACGAGACCGGTGGTGAGCCCCTGCACCTCGCCACTTGCGAGATTGTCAAGCAGACCCTTGGTGGTGGTGACTGCCGCGAGCGAGGTTTGCACCTGCTCCCTGCGATTGGCAAACACATCGTCCACCTGGTCGCGCCACTTCTGTTCGCTACTCGTGAGTTCGTAGCGGATGGCGGTCCCGCCCGAGATGCCGACGACTGACCACCAGGTCGAGGCGCCGAACAGGATGGGCAGCCACACAAGCGTCATGAGAACGCAGGTCTTGTACGCTCCATTCTCGATGAGGCCCTGGAGGAATTTCCAGCACCAGACGATCATGACGAACACGGACAGGCCGATCGACGCCGAGAGGACCTCCGAAAGGATGCCGGCGGCAAGCATGCCTTCCTGCAGGCTCTCGCGAAGGCCAAGGTAGGTGGTGGCGCTCGAGATGAACGCGAGAATGGCAAGGAAAACGTTTTCGGCAGTCAAGTAACGGGTCATGTGGACCTCCTTTTGGGGTTGAATCTGAAAGAACAAGGGACCGGAAAAATTAGCAATAATTGGACGAAATGTCAAGGAAGGGCATAACGTATGGCTTTATGCCCACTCCTATCAGCCTTTTTGATTACGATCTTCCTGCCGAGCTCATTGCTCAATACTCTGTTGAGCCTCGCGATCAGGCCAAGCTTCTGGTCCTTGATCGTGCCACGGGTGAGGTGGAGCACCAGCACGTTTTTGATTTGCCGCGTCTTTTGCATGCTGGAGATGTTTTGGTTTTTAATAACACCAAAGTTTTTAAGGCGCGGTTGATGGCCGAAGGCGGCATGGAAGTTTTTTTGCTTCGTGAAGTCGCGCCACAGCATTGGGAAGCGTTAGTGAAGCCGGGACGGAAATTGGTCGTAGGGAGCGGAATAGGTCTTGGCGGAATAGGTCCTATAGGACCAATAGGACCTATTACGGTTCTCGGAAAAAATCCCGACGGCACGGTTATTCTGGACATGGGGTGTTCACGTGAAAATGTTTTGCGTTATTGCGACGCGTTTGGCGAAGTTCCGATTCCGCCGTACGTGGACAAAACCGCAGATGCGCTTGAAAATTATCAAACCGTGTATGCAAAAGAAGTGGGAGCCGTTGCGGCGCCGACAGCAGGATTTCATTTCACCAAGCGACTTTTAGACGAGCTCAAAGCAATGGGGGTGCAGATGGAGTTTGTGACACTGCACGTTGGACTCGGAACGTTTCGTCCTATGAAAACGAAAACGCTTGAAGAACATAAGATGCATGCTGAGTGGGTTTCGATTGATGCGGGCACGGCGGATCGTCTGAGTGTGGCAAAGCGCGAAGGGCGTCGCGTGATTGCCGTTGGCACAACCGTGGTTCGTACTCTGGAGGCGACGGGACTCAAACCATTCACAGGCGAAGTCAACATCTTTATCACCCCGGGTTTTGAGTTCAAAATCATTGACGGCCTCATCACCAATTTTCATTTGCCAAAAAGTACGCTCCTTGCGCTTGTCAGTGCCTTTGCCGGACGTGAGCGTATTCTTGCAGCCTATGAGGAGGCGA
>Ga0209515_10004420_pt1 | contig 19004 bp, 15 predicted proteins | sample Subgroupgradi54m_FD_187454 | JGI IMG/M metagenome (GOLD analysis project Ga0209515, IMG submission 187454) | Subsurface groundwater microbial communities from S. Glens Falls, New York, USA - GMW60B uncontaminated upgradient, 5.4 m (SPAdes)... ...
AGAGACACAGAGTCACAGAGAAAGACCAATTCGCTCTGTGTCTCTGTGCCTCTGTGGCCTGTTTTACGCGGCTTCCTTCCGAGTTCTGAACTCCTCCAACAAACGCGCGACGTTGCCGGCAACCGAATGGAGCGTCGGCGACCAGCCGAGCGCGCGGGCGCGCGGGCTGCGGACGCGCTGATCGAGCGCGAGCGCGTCGGCGTACGGCCCCATCTTCGCCCGCGCTTCCTTCAGCGGCACGTGGCGCACGTCGGGGCGCATCCGCGCGTGGCGGGCGATGGAGTCGACGATGTCGCCCACGCATTCGTCGGCCTCGTCATTGGCGTGGAAGACGCCGGAGGCCTCCTGGTTGGTCGCGACCCTCAGGTACAGGTCGGCAAGGTCCCTGGCATAGACGCACGGCCAGTGGTTCTTGCCCTCCCCAATCACTCGAACCAGCCCATTTGCCGCGTCTTTCAACAGATCCGCGATGATTCCGCGGGTGCCGCCGTAGACGATTCCCGGACGCACGACCGCTGTTCGCGGCGTCCCCGTCCGGCCCGCTTCGAGGACCAGGCGCTCATGCTCGGGGCGCCAGGCGACGAGCGGTGTCGGCCTGAGCGGCGCATCCTCGGCCACCGGAGCCGTCGTGTCGCCGAGCACCCAGACGCCCGATGTGTACACGAACGCCGCGGGCCTGCCCGCCGCCGCGCGATTGGTCGCCACGGCGAGAAACGTATCGACCGCCTGCCGATCGATCTTCTGACCGCGCGTCGATCCGTCGAGCGCCGTATGCACGATGACGTCGGATCGCTCGGCTGCGTCCGCGTACGAGGCGGGCTTGTCGAGATCGCCGATCACCGGATGCACGCCGCGCCGCGCGACGACTTCCGCCTTCCCGGGATCGCGCACGAGCGCGGTTACGTCGTGGCCTGCGCGCATGAGTGTCTCGAGCACCGACGATCCGATGTAGCCCGTGGCGCCTGTCAGGAAGATTTGCATGGTGGGCCGCCATTCTAATCGGACTTCGCTTCGCAGTCTCGGATCTTTGATCTCCGGTCTGCGATGACGAGTGGGTGATTTGCCCAACAGCAATTTTCAGTAGAGTTGCGTCGTGGATCCTGCGGGCACGATCGACGTCCTCGAGACGCATCGCTTCGACATCAATGCGCTCGAGCGTTACGTCAGCGGAAGAATCGCGGGCTTGACGTCGCCGATCGTCGTTCGCCAGTTCCGCGGAGGACAGTCCAATCCGACCTACTACCTGAGAAGCGGCGCGGACGTGTCAGCCATGAGCGGCGCGGACGCGCTTGGCGCGCCGAAGCCGCAACGCGGCGAAGGCGGCGGGCCGCGAGCGTACGTGCTCCGCCGAAAACCGCCGGGCCAGCTGCTGCCGTCGGCGCACGCGATCGACCGGGAGTATCGCGTGATGACCGCGCTTCGCGGGAGCGGCGTGCCGGTCCCGGAAACGTATCTGCTGTGCGAAGACGCCGGTGTCATCGGCACACCGTTCTTCCTGATGGAGTACGTCGCCGGGCATCCCATGAGCGATGCAACGCTCCCGGACCGCTCTCCGGCCGGGCGGCGCGCGATTTACGACTCGATGATCACCGTGCTGGCGCGCCTCCACACGGTGGACTGGCGTTCCGCGGGGCTCGCGGACTACGGAAAGGCGGGCGATTACGTCGCGCGGCAGGTACATCGCTGGACGGCGCAGTACCGCGCGTCCGAAACCGGGCGCATCGAGGCGATGGAGCGGTTGATTGACTGGTTGCCGGCGCACATCCCTGCCGGTGACCAGGAGCGCGCGAGCGTCGCGCTGGTACACGGCGACTACCGGCCGGGCAACCTGCTGCTCCACCCGCACGAACCGCGCGTCGCGGCGGTGATCGACTGGGAATTGTCGACGCTGGGCCATCCGCTTGTGGACCTCGGTCACCACGCGTTGATCTTCCGCACGGGTCCCGAGGACTTCGGCGCGTTCGCCGATCGGCCGAGGCCGGAAGGCATCCCCAGCGAAGAGGAACACCTGGCGACGTACTGCCGGCTGACGGGGCGGGCCTCGCTGCCCGGGTGGAACTTCTACGTCGCGTTCGCGATGTTCAGGTTCGCGGCGATCTTCCAGGGCATCATGGGCCGCGTCGTCGCCGGGACCGCCAACGATCCCGACGCGCGCAGGGCCGGCGCACGCGCGCGCCCGCTCGCCGAGCGTGCGTGCGCGCTCCTGCACCTGTAGGCCGGGGCTTTACGCCCCGGCATCCTAGTACCTGAGCGCGTACTGCAGCTTGATCAGCAACTGGTTCGAATCCAGCTGCCACCGATCCCCGATCTCCCGGACGTTGTGGTTGTAGATGACGAACAGATCCCCGAGGGCGCGGAACGTCCACCGCAGCTTCGAATTGGTCCCGACCGACTTGCTCTGCGTGTCGTACTGCCAGTAGCTGCTGATCTGCATGTCAGGCGACACGTTGAAGCGCACACGCGCGCCGCTCACGGCCTGGACGAAGCGTCCCTCCCGGAGGTCGCCCACATCGCGCTCCCCCGTCAGTTCCACCGCGACGAGCGCTGAGGGATGCCATGCTCCGGTCCAGATGACCTGATTCAGGGTCCCCGTGTAGAACCCGCCGAACCACCACGTCACCTGCCCACTCACCTTTCGCTTCTGCGCGGCGGTGCCCTCCAGCCGGTAGCGGCGCCAGTGATACGAGCCGGTCGGAATCAGCACGTTGTCCGCCACCTTGAACGGCCCCGGCAGGCGCTCGCCGGTCGGCACGATGTTGACTTCGAACCGGTCACCGGTTGCGAACCGCCAGTTGAACGGCACGAGCTGCTCCCGATAGCTCTGCCAGTTGCCGTTGAGATCGGTGAAGACCTGCGTCTGGCTCTCGTGCTCCATCTCTCTCAGCCAGCCGCTGTGCCTTGGCGTGTTGGTGATCTGGAGGCGGTGGTTGTAGACGCCCGGCCGCGGCACAAACCCCAGTGACGGATCAAAGCCGTCTCCCAGCCGCATCGACGACAGCGAGATGTTCCAGAGGTCGTTCGGGTAGTCGACTCGAAATCCCATCGCGGTCTTGTCACCAGGCGCCGCGTGACGACCCATGGCCAGTGCCCAGGCGCCAGCGCGGACGTTCTTGTTCCCGCGGAAATGGGACGTCTGGAAGGTGAAGTCGGGTCCGGCGAGCCAGCTCCCCGTGCGTCCGAGCGGATCGCCGACCGTCGTCACCATTCCCACGGAGGACTCGCCCCAGATGTTTCGCTTGATGCGCGCCGAGCCCATCGACGCCGCCGGCGCCAGCCCGGTCGCATCACGGGTGCGCGTGATCACCCCGCCGACGTTGGTTCGTCCGATGCGCCCGTTGATCTTGGTGCCGGCCAGGATCGGCACTTCGCGCCCGGACACGAGGCCGATGCGTCGGCTGAAGAACGGGATCACCTCGTTGCCGAGGCCAAGTCCGAACTGAAAGATGTCCGAGCCTTCGAGAAAGAACGTGCGGGTCTCCGGGAAGAACAGCGGGAACCGTGTCAGGTTTGTGCGCCGCGTATCGACTTCGGATTCCGCGAAGTCGGTGTTGATCGACAGCGACGAGACGAGGTTGGGGCCAAGGCGCTGGGCGATGTCGAGGCTCGCGTCAGCCGTGGCGTCGACGGGCTGGCCGGGGCCGTTGATCCCGCCGCCGCCCGTCACCGCCGGGCGGACGGCAAGGCCGCGCCCTTGCGTCAGCACCGGAAGGTCGGTCAGCAGACCGGCGCGGCTCGTCTGTGTCAGTCTCCAGTTGCGCCTCGGGCTCGCCCACCTATCGGTTTCCTGCAGTCGCTGGAGGTGGCGCTCGATATTCAAGTGCCAGGTGGTCAAATCTTTCTTGAAGCTGAGGGTCTGCGTGGGGATCCAGATTTCCGCCGACCAGCCGGTCGGGTTGCGATGCGTTGCGGCCATCCAGATGCCGTCCCAGTTGCTGTTCTCGTTCTCGCCGCCGGGATTGATCAGCGCGTCGTACCGCGCACCGCCGGGATTGATCTGAAAGACGTACCCGGAACGGCCGTCGAGAAACGTGTCGAGGACCATCTTGACGTTGTCCTCGTTGCGGAGCGAGCCGTCCCGTTGCTTCGTGAAGCTGACGATTTTATCGGGGGCCTGCCCCTCGCACGCGATGCCGATGAAGATCTCAGTGGGTCGGACGAGCACGCGCACGGTCGTACGCACGGTCGGCGGCGTGCCCTCGCTCGGCTCGATCATCGTGAAGTTGGAAATGGCGTCGGCCGCGGCCCATGCCGCTTCATCGAACACGCCGTCGAGGCGGATGTTCCCGCCTGCAAGGCCGGCGCGCACCGACGGCACGTCATCCGATGACTGCGCGCCCGCGGCGACCGGGCACAGAGCTAGCGTCAGCGCGACGAACAACAGGCGTTTGCGCAACACGAGTCCTTTGGCAGGCGACGTTTGCTTGATTTGTCGGTCGAGGTCCCGGCCTGCCGCGCCGAAGCCTTGGCGAAGGCGGGCAGAGTCTAACGTGCTGACTATTACGACAGGATGAACGACTCCGCTTACTCGTACTTCCGCAATTCCAGCTGAGCGATCTGGCGGCGATGCACCTCGTCCGGGCCATCGAGGATGCGCATCGTGCGCGCGGTGGCCGCCAGATACGCCAGCGGAAACACCTGGCTCACCCCCGCGGCCCCGAACAGCTGAATCGCCCAGTCGAGGACCCGCGCGGTCATCTCGGGGACGGCGACTTTGATCTCGGCGATCGCCTGGCGCGCCGCCTTGTTGCCGGACGTGTCCATCATCCAGGCCGCGCGCAGCACGAGCAGGCGCGCGCGGTCGATCTCGATCCGCGCCTGCGCGATCCGCTCCTGGGTGATGTCGTTCTCGCTGAGCGGCTTGCCGAACGCGACGCGGTCGCGCGCCCGCCGGCACATCAGCTCCAGCGCACGCTCGGCGACGCCCACCTGCCGCATGCAGTGATGGATGCGGCCGGGACCCAGGCGACCCTGGGCGATTTCGAAGCCCCGTCCTTCGCCCAGCAGCAGGTTCGACGCCGGCACGCGCACCTGCTCGAACAGCAGCTCGCCATGGCCGTGCGGCGCATCGTCGTAGCCGAACACATCGAGCATGCGCACGAGCGAGATGCCTCGCGCGTCGCGCGGAATCAGGATCATCGACTGTTGCTTGTGCCGATCGGGATTTCGCGGATCCGTCTTGCCCATGAAGACGATCAGCTTGCAGCGCGGATCGCCGATGCCCGACGTCCACCACTTGCGGCCGTTGACGACGTAGTTGTCGCCGTCGCGGACGATCGACGACTCGATGTTGGTGGCATCCGAGGAGGCGACGTCCGGCTCGGTCATCGCAAACGCGGAGCGGATGGTTCCGTCGAGGAGCGGCGCCAGCCACTGCGTCTTCTGCTCGGCGGTGCCGTACCTCACGAGGACTTCCATGTTGCCGGTATCGGGAAACGAGCAGTTGAAGACCTCGGGCGCGAGCGGCGACCTCCCCATCAGCTCGCAGAGCGGCGCGTATTCGAGATTGGTGAGGCCCGGTCCGTACTCACTCTCGGGCAGAAACAGGTTCCACAGTCCTTCCTTGCGTGCGGTGGCTTTCAGCTCCTCCATCACGGGCGGGACCGTCCATCGCGACGCGGCGGATTCCACCTGCTGCGCGTACACCGACTCGTTCGGCAGGATGTGCGCGTCCATGAAGGCCTGAATCTGTTCCAGGTATTTCTTCGTCCGCGCGCTGTACTCAAAGTCCATGCTTGGTTCCGAATCCCGAGTCCCGGATCAGATGTCCCAGACGCGCTCGCGATCGTAAAACGTGATCATCCCGTCTTCGCTCACCTTCAGCACGGGACCGAACTTGCTCGCGGCCATCGCGGCGGTCGTGCGCGCCCCTTCGATGATGTCGCCCTGTTCCAGGTCCTCCGACTGCGGGTGGCGCAGGATCGCGCCGGCGGCCAGCAGCCGCCCGTCGCGATCGACGACGACCGCTCCGTCCAGCGATGCGAGCGTCGAGAGCACGCTTGGATCGAGATCGGTCGCGGACCGCCCTTCGAGGAGGTGCAGGATCTCGCGGCGCGACGGCACGGGTGGGGCGAAGGGCTCCGGCCGCGCGCAGATGTCGAGGCGATCGGCCAGCGCGACCAGCTGCGGCACCGCCTCGGCGGGATCGCGGACGATCGCGAAGAGCGCGCCCTCTCTCGCGTTGGCGAGATCGAGCGCGGTCTGAAACAACCGGAGCGCCAGCAGGCTGTTCCCCACCGCTTCCGCCCACAGCTCGTACTTCGCCTTCAGATCCAGCAGATGCCACGACGCGCCGCGGAAGGCAAATACCTCCGCTCCCTCGGTGAACACCTTGATCTCGCGCGAGGGGCTGAGCACGACGCAGACGCTCCGCTGCTCGAGCGTCGCGCGCGCGTGCGCCTGGTATGCCTTGGCGCCCGGCACCTCGAGAATCGCGTCGGGACACAGCTGCAGGCTCCATCGATCGATGTCGGTGATGTCGAGCAGCCGTCCGTCGGCGTCGGCAAGAAACACCGTGCGCACGCCGTCCGCAAGCCGATAGAAACTCTTGATCGAAGTGAGCGACTCCATGTACGACGACACTCGCTCGGTCGGGATCAGCTCGGGCCGGCACGGGTCGTACGCGCCGCCGATCATCAGCACGCCGGTCGAGATCGGGCGGTTCTCGTAGCTCGAAAGCGCGGCGACTCGGAGCAGCCCGATCACCGCCGCAATGCGATCGACCCTGTACTCCTGGACGTCCTGCGCGTACGGCCGCTCATCGAGAAACGCGCCGACGTAGCGATCTTCGATCTGCCCGTGGAACAACTCGCCGCGCTCAGCGGCGAGTTGCGGGTTCAGGATGGCCCGGTAGCGGGCACTGATGACCGCGCCGATGGCGCGCGCGATCCGGATCTCGTGCGGGGTGAATGCCCAGCGCCCCACCGCGTGCAGCTTGTACCGCGTCCCCGTCCAGCAGATGATCAGCGTCGATGGATCCGGGGACGGCTCGATCGTGAGCGGCTGGTCGGGCGACACCGCGCCGCCCGCGGGCTCGATCTCGAGCGTCGCGCGGCTGAAAAACTGCCGCAGCGCCGCCTGCATCAGGCCTTCGTAGAACGTGCCGAGCGCGAGCGCGGGTGGAAGAGACATCAAGTCGGCGGCGGGTCCGAAAGGACCCGCCCTACGCATGATAATGCCCAGATGCAGCGGGACACGCTGATCGACTTCTTTCGCGACCTCATCGCGACGCGCGGCGAGTTTCTCGTCTACGACGATGGGTATCGCCGGCGGAGTCACAGCTACCAGGACGTCGGGCGCGCCGCCCGCGGGTTTGCCGCCCGGCTGGCCGCCGCCGGCATGGGCAAGGGCGACAAGGTGGTGTTCTGGGGCGAGAACCGCCCCGAATGGGTGGCCTGCTATTGGGGCTGCCTTCTCTCGGGCATCATCGTCGTCCCGATCGATTACCGGTCATCGCCGGAGTTTGCCGCCAGGGTGCGCGCGCTCGTCGAGGCGGGAGTGGTGCTCATCGGCGACGACGTCCCGCAGACCCCGGCCGCCGACTTCGGCGGCGCCGCACGGTGGCCGTTTGCCGATCTCGATTGGCACGCGGATGGGCCGATGCCGGCAGTCGCCATCGCGCGCGACGACATCACGCAGATCATCTTCACGTCGGGAGCCACCGCAGAGCCGAAAGGCGTGGTCATCCGTCACCGCAACGTGCTCGCGAACATCGTTCCCGTCGAGCGCGAGATCCTGAAGTATCGGAGGTACGCGCGGCCGTTCCATCCGCTGCGGTTTCTGAACCTGCTGCCCCTCAGCCACATGTTCGGCCAGTCGATGGCCACCAACATTCCGCCGATGGTCCGCGGCACGGTCGTCTTCACGCGCAGCTTCAATCCGCACGACATCCTGAAGTTGATCAAGACGCGGCGGATCTCGGTGCTGGTCTGCGTGCCGAAGATGCTCGACGTGCTCCGCGAGCACGCGGCGCGCGCGTGGCCGGGGTCGGCGGACGCTCCGCCGGCCGGCAGGTCGATCCCGGGACGCTGGTGGCACTACCGCCGCGTTCACTCCGCGTTCGGGCTGAAGTTCTGGGCGTTCGTCGTGGGCGCCGCGCCGCTGGCGCCGGACCTCGAGGAATTCTGGCGGCGCATGGGATTCGCAGTCATCCAGGGATACGGGCTGACCGAGACGGCGCCGATCGTCACGCTGAATCATCCGTTCAAGACGAGCAAGGGATCGGTCGGCACGCCGATCGAGGGCGTCGAAGTGCGCATCGCGGACGACGGCGAGATTCTGGTGCGGGGCGAAAACGTCACCAGTGGGTATTACGAAAGCCCCAAATCCCAAATCCCAAATCCCGAAGCCCAAACGAATCCCGAAGCCCGAAGCCCGAATCCCGGAAGCGACAAGGTCTTTGACAGCGACGGGTGGCTTCACACCGGCGACATCGGCGAACGGGATGAGCAGGGACGGCTGTTCATCAAGGGCCGCAAGAAGGAAATGATCGTCACGCCCGAGGGGCTGAACGTCTTCCCCGAAGACGTGGAGCGCGTGCTGGACGATCTGCCCGGGGTGCGCGAGTCAGGGGTGGTCGGCGTTTCGCAGGGCACCGACGAGCGGGTGCACGCCGTGCTCGTGCTGGAGCCCGGCGTCGATCCCAACGCGATCGTCCGCGCGGCCAACGGCCGCCTGCAGGATCACCAGCGGATTCGCGCGGCATCGGTGTGGACCTCGGGTGAGCTGCCGCGGACCGAAGGGACACGCAAGCTCAAACGCCGCGTGCTGCGCGACTGGGTGCAGTCGGGCGAGACGCCGGTCGCGGCCTCCTCGGCCGACACGATCGAGTCGCTCATCGCGCGATTCGCGCATGGCCGTGACGTGAGCGGCGCCACGACGCTCGAGGAGCTTGGTCTGAGCTCGCTCGAGCGCGTCGAGCTGATGATCGCGCTCGAGGATCGTTTTCAGACGCGACTTGACGAAGGGCGATTCTCCGAAGCCGCGAGCGTGTCCGATCTCAAGCAACTGGTCGAGCATCCGGCGCCGGCCGAAGAGGCGGCGGAGCCGCTCGACTTCCCGTCGTGGAACCGGACGTGGCCGGTGAGGATCGTCCGGAGGCTGTCGCTCGCCACATGGATCCTGCCGCTCGCGCGCGTGTTCGCCTGGGCGCGCGTCGAAGGCCGTGAGCACCTGAAGGATCTCGACGGCCCGGTGATCTTCGCCTCGAATCACCAGAGTCACATGGACGTGCCCGTGATCCTTGCCGCGCTGCCGGCGCGGGTGCGCGCGCGCGTCGCGCCCGCGATGGCGAAGGAATTCTTCAAAGCGCACTTCTTTCCCGAAGGACACACGTGGCGCCAGTGGTTCACCAACACGGTCAACTACTACCTGGCGGCGTTCTACTTCAACGCCTTCCCGCTGCCGCAGCGCGAGGCGGGCGCACGGCAGACGCTGTCCTACGTCGGCGAGCTGACCGGCCGCGGCTGGTCGATCCTGATCTTTCCGGAGGGGGAGCGTTCGGCGACCGGCGACATCAAGCCGTTTCGCGGCGGCATCGGGATGATTGCGTCGCGCCTCGACGTGCCTGTCATCCCGGTACGGCTGGATGGCGTGGACCGCGTGCTCCACATGAAGGCAAAAATGGCGACGCCGGGGCGCGTCCGGGTGGCATTCGGCGCACCCATACGCCTGCGGGGGGAGGAGTATGCGGCCCTTGCGACCGAGGTCGAACGGCGCGTGAGAGCGCTCTGAGGAAGAAATCCCGCCGCGCTTTTCCTTTTGCTGCAACAACATGCAAATCAACGTCGTTGAGAGGATTGCGCCTCGCTGTTCCGTGTGGCACACTCGTTGCTCGTGTGGTGAAAGGATGAGCTGTTGAGCAAAGACGATCTAATCGACATGCAAGGAACGGTGGTGGCGGTGCATTCCGGCGGGTTGTATCGAGTTCAGTGTGATGCCGGTCATGAAGTGCTCGCCCAGTTGAGCGGCCGGATGCGGCGCTTCCGCATCAAGGTCGTCCCCGGTGACCGCGTGACGGTTGGCGTCTCTCCCTACGATCCGGTCCGCGGCATCATCACCTTCCGCGCACGATAGATAGCCACCGTTGACTCTGCATACCAACGCCCCATCACACAAACGCCGCAGCCGCCGCACCGGCCCACCGGGATCGTCGCGCCGCCACGGCGGCTCGCGTCCGTACGCCGCCCCGAGGCCGGAACCGGCGGTGCTCGCGTACGAGCAGGAAAAATTCGACCCGGCGCCGATCTCGTTCAACAGCCTGAGCCTCGACGCGCGGCTGCTCAGCGGCATCAAAGATCTTGGATGGACCGACACGCGATCGGTGCAGAGCGGCGTGATTCCGCTCGCCATCGCCGGCAACGACGTCATCGCGTGCGCCGAAACCGGCACCGGCAAGACCGCCGCGTTCCTCGTCCCGATCATCCAGAGATTCCTGCGTGAAGGTCCCGTCCGCACGCCGGCCACGCGCGCGCTGATTCTCGCGCCGACGCGCGAGCTCGCGGTCCAGATCGAGGACCAGGTGCAGGGCCTCACGTACCACACCAAGATTTCCAGCATCGCCGTGTTCGGCGGCGTGCCGATGGACATCCAGGAACGCGCCCTCAAGGCGAACGTCGACATCATCGTCGCCACGCCGGGCCGGCTGATGGATCACATGCGGCACGACTGGGTGGGCTTCGGCCGACTCGAAGTGCTGGTCCTCGATGAAGCAGACCGCATGCTCGACATGGGCTTCTGGCCCGACGTGCAGCGCATCCTGTCGGCGCTTCCCGCGGTCCGTCAGACGCTGCTCTTCTCGGCGACGATGCCGGCGGAAGTGCTGAAGCTGACGCAGGAGTTTCTCCGCGATCCGAAGTACGTGCAGGTCGGACGGCGCGGCGGCCCCGCGCAGACGATCACGCACTCGGTGCAGACCGTGCCGGCGGCGGAGAAGGTGCAGTGGCTCGCGCGCTGGCTGCGCGACAAGGCGACGGGGCCTGTGCTCGTGTTCTGCCGGACGAAGATCGGGGCCGAGCGCCTTGCGTCGCGGCTGAGCGGCATGGGGATCCGGACGGCCGCGCTGCACGCCGATCGCACGCAGCAGCAGCGGATGGCCGCTGTCGAAGGTTTCCGGACCGGGACGTTCCCGGTGCTGGTCGCCACCGATGTCGCCGCGCGCGGGCTGGACATCGACGGCATCGCGCACGTGGTGAACTTCGAGGTGCCCGATACGCCCGAAGCCTACGTGCACCGCGTCGGCCGGACCGGCCGCGCCGAAACAACAGGGTGCGCGCTGACACTGGCCGCCCCCGAAGAGTTGCGCGCCCTCCGCGCGCTGGAGAAAGCCGTTGGCGTCCAACTTCAATAACAACACGCTGGCGCGAGCCACCGCCGACGATCACACTCCGGCCGCCACGAGCCCGGCGCCCGTGAGCCCCGCGCCGCTCAGCCCGGCACCGGCGAGCCCCGCGGCCATGAGCCCGACGCCGACGCCCGGTGCGCACGCGCCGGCGACCTCCGACGTGCCCGCGTCGGCGGCCTTCGTCCGCTTCCGCTCATGCCGGTGGATGCAGCCCGCCGAGAACGGCAACCAGGAGTTCTGCACCCACCGCGAGGTGAAACCGTACGCCGGCACGACGGGATTCGACGCCGATGCGTGGTGCCCGGAGTGCCAGTACTACAAGCTGCGAAGAGCGCCGAAGAAGCGCGACCCCTCGAGCGACTATTCCTATTGAACCTGAGATCGACGGATTTACGAATCTACGAATTGACGAATTGCAATTGCCCATCCGATTCGTAAATTCGAAAATTCCTCAATCCGAAAATTCACGGGCAAGTTCTACCCACTCGCCGTTCGGCGCCAGCTGCTGATACGCGCGCCAGTGGGTTCGCGCGTCCTGCGACTGCCCGTTCTTCTCCAGCGTCACCGCCAGGTAGAAATGCGCGTCGGCGTACGCGGGATTGAGCTTCAGCGCGTTGCGGTAGCAGGCCTGCGCCTCGCGGTAGCGCCCGAGGTCGTGAAAGATGTTGCCGAGGTTGAAGTGCGCCTCGAAGACCTCGGGATCCAGCGTGATCGCGCGCTCGTACAATGCCTGCGCCTCGGCAATCTCATCGTCCGCGTAGTGGATGTTGGCGAGGTTGATCAGCGCCGGCACGAGGTACGGATCGATCTCCAGCGCGCGCCGGTAGGCAGTCGAGGCCTCCTCGAAATTCTCCGGGTTCCCATCGTCGAGAATCGACGCGGCCATGAAGTACTGATCCGCCGAGGATTCCTGTTCGGCGGGCATCGGATCCATGAGCGCGGCCATCGGCGGCGCCAGGCGCCGCTTGAGCTGCAGGACCTTGGCGGCCTGCGCCTCGATCCGGAAGTCGAACGTGAGCTGCCCCTCGCGCGACGCGAGCAGGTTGCGCAGCACGGCGCGGAAGCTCGCGCCCTCCGCAAGCGATTCGTCCGCCAGCCGCACGACCGACATGTCGGGAAACGAGTAGAACGCCTCTCCGTTCTCGCGCGTCGCGGGCCGAATCAATCCCCATTTCTGCATGTAGCGCAGATGATCGTCGCGGACGTGCTTGAAGCGCTCGAGCAGCTGGCGTTTGGAGATGTTCGCGGAGTCGGGAGCCGGCACGCGCGTTCACTATAATCCAGTCATGTTGCTCGCCGGCGATCTTGGAGGGACCACGACGCTGCTTGGGCTCTTCGAACGCGGCGAGCGGCGCCCGCAGCCCGCCGAGTCCCACGCGTACCCGACGCAGGAGTTCAAGAGCTTCACCGCGATCCTGGACGCCTTCGCGCGCGACCTCGGACGCGCGTTGACCGTCGAAGCCGCCGCGATCGGCGTCGCCGGCCCCATCGTCGATCAGCTCGTCGGGTCTGCCTAAAGGCGGACCTTAATCGCTCATCGCCACGAGCGCGCGAACGCCCGAGCGCATCCCCATCAGCCACGTCGAGATACTGAGCACCGCCGCGGCGAGGAACGAGGCCGCCATCATCGTCAGCCGGCCGGTGCCGATCGGCATGCGGCGCAGCTTGTAAATCAGGTACGTCGTCGACGGCCAGCCGAGCAGCACGATGATGACGATGATGAGCAGGACGGCGAGGATCATGAACGCGACGCCCCCGTACGAGCCGGCCACCTGGCTCGGATTCTCGGCGGTGAACCGCGGATAGCGCGCCCCCAGGCCGGTCGCCAGTCCCACCAGCGCAAAGCTCAGAAACACGACCGCGCACGCGGCGACGACCTTGAGGAACGGATCGACGCCCAGCAGCTCGTTGGCCGCGATCGTCAGGCCCTCGGTGAGCACCAGCACCGGCACGAGGCCGGTCCAGAACTTCGACCAGAGAAAATCGTGCATCGAGATCGGCGAGGTCCGGATGATCCAGAACGCCGGGCCTTCCGCCGAGACCGCCGGAAAGACGAAGCGCGCGGCGACCGTCGCCAGCACGAAGCCCGCCATGCCGAGGTTCACGAACGCGTAAATGTTCTTGATGAACCCGCTCATGTATGGAATGTGCTGCAGATCGAGCACGCGGAAGTTGTACAGATAGATCAGGACGAGCGCGAGCAGCAGCAACAGCTGCGACCACTGGCTGACGTCGCGCATGAAGACCTTCAGGTCCTTGACGAGCAGCTGCCGCCGGACTGGTGACCACGGCAGCACGCGCACGATGAGGTCGAGGCTGCGGAGCTTGGTGAAACGCGCCTTGGGCGCTTCCTGCGACCGGCTGTACCCCGCGAAGTGCCACCGCTCGTCGGCGGCCCGCAAGACCACGCTGAAGGCAAAGGCCGTCGTCCACAACGCGCCGGTGTGCACCAGGTCCCAGCCGCCCTTCAGGCTTGCGAACAGCATCTCGCCCGCCCAGAACGACGGCAGCAGCGGCGTCACCGGCGACTGCAGCGTGGCGAAGAAGCCTGTCACGTCCGGCAGCGACTCGGCTCGCATCAACTGCTCGGGGCGCATCATGCGAAGCAGGATGACGAGGCTCCCCGCGAACAGCAGCCCCATCAGCATCAGGAGATCGCGCGCGCGACGCGCGGGAAACACGTTGACCAGCAGGAGCGTGCACGCCGTGCCAACCGCGACCGGGATCACCGCGAACGGCACGACCGTCAGCACCGACGTCAGGTAAAAGCTGATCGGCGCGCACCGCGCGAGCCCGACGCCCATCAGCACTGGCGCCAGGAAGATCACCACCATCCACGACGACTGGACGACGGTCCGCGCGAAGCGCGCGTAGAAGAGGCGCCGCGCCGCCACCGGCGCCGCCAGCAGCAGCCGCAGATCTTCCGACAGGAAGAAGGTCGAGAGCGCGGTGACGATGCCGCTGAAGGTGAGGAAGGCCAGGAACGTCATGAACAGCCACGACAGGCCGAGCCGCAGCAGGTAATCCCCGAGCTCGTCATAGTCGTCGAGCTGCCAGGTGAGCCAGAACGCGCCCCAGAACAACGCCGCGAACACCGCCAGCGCGACGCCTCCGAACAGCAGCCCGCGCGTGAGGTCGCCGGGCTCGCGCCGCCGCCCGCGGTTGCGCGACGACCAGAAGTGCGGGAGCAGGAGGTACGTGAACGCGCCCTTCATACGATCTCGTCGATCTCCTGCAGCGCGCTGCCGCCGGTCAGCTTCAGGAACACGGATGTGAGATGGTCGTCGCCGCCGCCGGCCATCCGCTTCACGTCATCGACCGTGCCCTGCGCGATGATCTTGCCTTTCAGGATGATGCTGATGCGCTGACACATTTCCTGCGCGACTTCGAGCGTGTGCGTGCTCATCAGGATCGCCACGCCGCGTTCGCTCATGCGGCGGAAGATGTCCTTGATCAATCGCGCGCCGCGCGGATCGAGGCCGACCATCGGCTCGTCGACCGCCACGGCCTGCGGGCGATGCAGGAAGGCCGCGCACATGACGAGCCGCTGCTTCATGCCGTGGGAGAAGCTTTCGACCAGCTCGTGCTCCCAGCGGCGCAGCTCGAAGAGATCGAGCATCTCGGTCACGCGCCCGGTGACGCCGCCGCCCTCGAGGCCGTAGAGACCTCCGTGAAACCGCAGGAACTCTCCGGCGGTCAGCTTCTCGTAGATGAACGGCCGATCGGGAATGAATCCGAGCGACGCTTTCGCGAGCTCCGGCTCCGTGGCGATGTCATGCCCGTTGACCACGACGCGCCCCGAGGTCGGCTTCAGCAACCCGGCGATCATGCGGAGCGTCGTCGTCTTGCCCGCGCCGTTCGGCCCGAGGAAGCCGTGAATCTCACCAGGCTTGACGTCGAGCGTGATGCCATCGACCGCGGTGAACGTGCCGTACTGCTTGACGAGATCGTGGAGGGCAATCATCGGCGTGAGGGACGCAACAGGCGGCTCAGCCAGCAGCAGTCAGCGGTGCTGCGTGCCGGAGCCGCGACGGCAATAGGCGACAGATCGGATCGCCGCCCGATCAGGATCGGCGTGGCATTCTCGGCGAGCTTCATGTCGAGGACGGTCATCTTGAGCCGTCCGATGAGCGGCAGAATGGCGGCCTGCTTGTCCAGGCCTCCGCGGGCGAGCCGCAGGTGGGTCGCGTCTGCGGGAAATTCATTCAGCGTCGGATCCACAGGCAGCCAGAGGCCGCGGCCCGATCCTTCGTCGAGATACACCTCGGGCCACGCGTGGTAGTAGAACGCGCCGCTGATCCCGCGGACGTACACGAGGCCAACCGCGATGCGCGCGGGAATCCCGATCGATCGCGCCATCGCGACGTACAGCGCCGTGTGCTCGTTGCAGTCGCCGACCCTGGTCCTGAGCACGTCGAGCGCGTCGGGAAGGCTCACGGTCGGCTTCTTCTCGAGCAGCGCGTTCACGTAGCGCGTCAGCTTCTCGGCGCGCGCGCGCGGGCCCTCGACGCCCGCCACCGCCTTCTCGGCCTCCGCGCGGATCTCCGGCGCGTCGCTCTCGATGAACGGCTCGGGCTTGAGGTACCGATCGATATCAGGATCGGCGGGACCTGCCCGAAGGCTTTGCGCGTCGGTCAACTCGATCGTCGATCCGCTGACCGTCTGGCCGGCGCCCTGCAGATCGGCGTTGGTCAGATCGGCGCCATTGAGCTCGAGGCGGAGCAGCCGCACGTCGCGGGGCTCGTCGATCCGCTGCCGCATGGCGGGCACGACGGCCGCCGCGTCGAGCAGGTCGGTCTGCACCCGGCCCGGCACCGCGAGCGACTGGGCGCGATCCGACGACTCGCGCACCGTCATGAGGCCCAGCGGGCTCTCCTCGCGAACCACGTTGCCCGTGTCGGTGATCCACGACGTCGTGTGCAGTCCCTGGTATTCCATGTCGACACGGAACGCCGGGATCGGGCGCTCGCCGACGTTGCGCACCACCTCGCGATTCCCGATCTCCACGGTGACAGGAGCGTTGCGCATGGTGGCGGGATCGAAGATCGTCCACTGCTGGCGCGAGCCGGCGGCGAGGCGGCCGCTCGCGAGCAGTCGTGAAAAATTCAAGGAGAGCACCGGCATCTGCGCCAGCTCGCGCTCTTCCGAGCGCGTGTGTCCGCCGGACGTGATGCCGATCACCAGGCGTGCGCCCGCGGCGTTCGGGTGAGGCGCGACGCGTCCGCGCACGACGATCGCGCCGGTGCCGGGATCGAGCGAAAACTCGAACGAGCGGAGCGCGAAGTTCGAATCGACGCGCGCGACCGTGTGGATCGCCGTCGCCGACGCCGCCCCAAGCAGCAACATCTGCAGCCGGCCGTCCTCCTGCAGCTCGAACCCGTCCTCGGTCGGGACCGTCTGGCTGACGGTGAAGCCGATCTTGTCGCCGCGGTAGTAGACGCCGCGCCACTCGGCGGCCGAGCCGTATCGCGCGAGATCGGTGGCGAGGTTGGTCGACGCGGCGTGCAGGTACGACTTGTTGACGAGCGCCCCCATCGCGGCGACCCACGCGACGAGAATCAGGATGGAGACGGGCCGCGTCACGGAGCGCGGCAGCGGAGTGAAAATGGACATGGACGGGCAGAGTCCCCGAAGGTTTATCGGCGTGAAGCGCACAGCCGGACAGTGTAAGGCGGGTCTGTGGACCCGTTCTCATCCGTCATTTAGCGCAACGCCCAGCCGAAGAATCGCTCGGTGTAATACAGCGCAATCTGTCCGCTCAATCCGTTCGGCAGCACGTCGAACGCGTGCTCGGCCCACGGGATCTCGAGCAGCACCGAGATCGCGCCCACCTGCCGGAGACGGTCGTTCAGCTGCCTGCCGAAACGCGCCTCGACGACGTGATCGCGCGCGCCGTAGATGAGAAGCGTCGGCGGCACGCGCGGGCCGGCATACGTCACCGGCGAGCCGTCGTGATACTGCACCGGCACGCTGTCCGGCGTGCCTCCGAGATACGCTTCGAGAATCGCGCGGGTGTCGAGCGGATCGGGCCGAGGCGGCTGCCGCCATCCTTCAACGAGGTCCACTGGCCCGTAGTAGCTGGCCACCGCGCGCACGAGCGGCGCCCCGGCCTGGTACGCCGCGACGAGCGCCAGCTGCGCGCCGGCCGAACGGCCGATCATGCCGATGCGGCTGCGGTCGCCTTCGTACTCGGCGGCGTGGGCGAGAATCCAGCCGAGCGCGGTGCGTACGTCCTCGATCTGCGCAGGCCACGTGAACTCGGGCGCGTGGCGGTAGTCGGCGGCCACGACGACGTAGCCGTTCGACGCGAAGTGGCTCGCGAACGCCGCGTCGTCTTCCGGCGATCCGCGCTGCCAGGCGCCGCCGTACAGCTGAAGCAGGATCGGATGCGGGCCCTCGACTCCGCTCGGGCCAGGCCCGCGTGACGCGGGCGTGTAGACATCGAGCGTGAGTGGAACGCCAGCCGGCTTCGCGAACTCGATGCCGCGCCGGATGAGCACGTCGCCGCGGCCGATTCCGCGGGCGAAGTCGGCAACCGAAATCGGATGCGCGCGAAGCGCGGCCCTGGCATCGGCGGGAATCTGCTGTTCGTAGTCGATGCCGAGCCCCTGCTCCATCGATTTGTCGAACGCGCCGATCACCACGGGCGTGCGCACCAGCGGATACGCGCACAGCGCCGCCGAGACCGCAGCGAGGTTGAAGGCCACACGCGCGGTGACGTTGACACTCGCGGCGCGGAACGTGACCGCGCACAAGACAAGGGACGCGAGCAGCAGCCACGGACTGAGCTCCGGGGCACCGACAGCGAGCGGGAGCAGCCCCACGTGCAGCGGTGGAAGAACAATCCAGATCGACAGAAAGCAGAGGACGATCGCGGCAATCAGCAGCCAGACGGTCATGTCAGGGACGGTCGCGCGGGGCACCGCGGACATCTTATCCGGGGCCCCGGGTTGATTGCCGTATCGCCAGCGTTCCATCCCGGCGGGACGGCGTTCGGTTTGCCCGAGGGCGGCGTGCGCGGCATCCCGATCCCGGCGCGATAGCTCCTGGCCCGATCTACTCGGCGACGCCGAAGCGCGTCAGCGCGAATTTCGCGTCTCGATCGATCCACTGCTCGCCGCCGCTGAACCCCGCGGCGATGCCTTCTTCCAGCACCTGCGCCGGCTCATACTTGTGTGAGCTCTCCGTCCAGATCTCTTCCCCCTCGCCCAGTTCCAGATCGATCCGCGCGCCGGGAATGACGACGCGCTGCGCCCTCGCGCTCACGAGGTAGACCTCGACCCGCCGCTCCGCCGCGTTCCACGCCGCGCGGTGGGTGAAGCCTTCGAGGTCGAAGTTTCCACCGAGCTCGTCGTTGATCCTCCGGAGCAGGTTCCGGTTGAACGCCGCGGTGATCTTGAGGGGGTCGTCGTACGCGAGCCGCAGCTCGGGTTCCGGCTTGACGAGATCGGTCCCGAGGAGCAGCGCGTCGCCCGGGCGCAGCACGCGGCGGATGTGCGCCAGCAAGTCGCGCGCAACCGGTGGCGCGAAGTTGCCGAGATTCGATCCGAGGAACAGCACGACGAGCGATCCGTCGTTGGACCGCTGCCTCGCCGCGCGATCCAGACCCTCCTCGTAGGTGGCATGATGCGCCACGATCCCGTGGATCCCCATCGCCTGCAGACGG
>Ga0209515_10004421_pt1 | contig 19001 bp, 18 predicted proteins | sample Subgroupgradi54m_FD_187454 | JGI IMG/M metagenome (GOLD analysis project Ga0209515, IMG submission 187454) | Subsurface groundwater microbial communities from S. Glens Falls, New York, USA - GMW60B uncontaminated upgradient, 5.4 m (SPAdes)... ...
TGGCATCATTATATCCATTAAAATCAAATCAGGATTTTCTTTTTTTAATTTCATAAGGCAATCATCTCCATTTATGGCAGTAATTACTTCATAACCATTCTTTTCAAGGACAGTTTTGACTGTTGTTATTATGTCTTCCTCATCATCAACAATCATTATTGTTTTCATTTTTGCCTTCATTTCAACAAACTCCTTAATTTATTTATATTATTAATTGGCTTTGTGCTCTTTCCCATGTTACAAAGCTATGGTCCATTAGTTCAGCACAATCTCGAATTAATCCTTCTTGCTCCTTCACACTTACTAAAAATATAGCTTTTGTTTCATATTTTCTAATTTGTTTAATCATTGGAAAAATAAGCTTCTTTATAGAATAATTTTTCTCATAGACAAGCAAATTTGACAATGAATCAAAGATAATATAATCAACACCAAGACTTAGAAATTTAGATACGGCTTTCAACATCTCTTTAAATTCTTTAGGAGACTTGATAAAATAACAATCTGCAGTTTGAGAAGGAATTTTCTTAATTGATTCTGAAATGGCATCAATAAAAAATATATTATCTGTACTTATTTTATGTCTCTTAAATAAATCCTTAAGTGATTCTTGGGTTTTGTTTATTGTTACATAACATAATTTTTTCTGATTAAGATGTCTAATCATATCAATAATTGTTTCGCTATATTCAACACCAGGAACAAAGAGAAGCGTTGTCTGTTTTTCAGATATTCTGTCTAACATCTTTTCGTTGTCTTTTGCTTTCTTTTTGACATTTTTCTTTCTTTTTCTTATCCCTAATTCATTCCTTATTCTTTTCTTAATCTCGCCTTCAATTTCCAATACTTCTTTTTTCAAATCCATCTTTCTTATAATCCCTTTGCCAATATCCTTTTAACTTTTTTAACTAATTCATCAATGTCAAATGGTTTTTGAATAAAATCAACTATATTTTTTGACTTTAAAAGATTCTCCTTCTCAGCTTCAGAAATCCTTACAACAGAAAGATAAGCTACTTTCTGCTTTATCTTTGGAATTATTTCTTTTACAGGCGTTCCTGGCATCATTATATCCATTAAAATCAAATCAGGATTTTCTTTTTTTAATTTCATAAGGCAATCATCTCCATTTATGGCAGTAATTACTTCATAACCATTCTTTTCAAGGACAGTTTTGACTGTTGTTCTTATGTCTTCCTCATCATCGACAATCATTATTGTTTTCATTTTTGCCTTCATTTCAACAAACTCCTTACATTAGTTATAAAATCTTCATTGCTAAACGGCTTCTGAATAAAACCGTCAGCACCATCCATTTTAACGTCTTGCTTAGGAACTATGCTAATATAGGCAATCTTAGATTTGTGACCTAATTTTTTCTTTAATGTTTTTAATAAGTCATAACCAGAATGAGGCATTATTATATCTAATATAATTAAATCAAAGACTTTTTCAGCTATTTTCTCTAAGACTTCTGTCTCATTTGTGACAGCCACAACCAGATAGTTTTCTTTTTCAAGGATCTTTTTCATCGACTCTAAATCATCAAGCCTATCGTCCACGATGAGAATGTTTTTTACCATTGAGAATCCCTCTTTTTGCCTGCCCCTAATGTTCCTGCAAAAAGTGCTATAGTATATTTAGGAATATCATTCAGAATTTTATATAATCCAGAAACATCTGTCTTTTGCTGAAACATCAAGATTTGAAAAATCTTGATGGTGCTCAAGAACCCAAACACGCCCTGCAATTTAGTGCAGGGTTCTTGACATGCGACACTTGATGCTTTTTGAGGGTTTTCGCCCCCCCCCCCCAACCTAATTTTTGAATTTGTTTTTTCATTCTCTTTTGTGTATCTCAATACTTTAAGTTATATAAATACAAGTTTAAAAACATTTTGTTTTCTTATTGTCTCTCATCCAGCAGCCATTTCCAAAGAGGAATAAATTTAATCTTTCTTTTTATTCCAAACCATTCAGAATCTTCTTCTCCAGAATAATCTCTATTTATTACTAAAAGATTATCACACTTCAAATCTTTGCTTGCCTTTAATAATGCTTTTATTTCTCTCTTCTTTGTATCTTGCTCAGTAATATCATAACAAACTTGTATAAGCTGTTTTACTTTAGTATCTTCTTTTACAACAAAATCTACCTCTTCTTTCTCAGAATTTTTCCAATAATAACTATTTTTCTTTTTTCTCTTTAATTCTATAGCAACGAGATTTTCATAAAGCCTTCCGAAATTATTCATAAATTTTGTTGATATTGCATTAATAAAGACGTTATCTATAAAATATATTTTTTTTGGATACTGAATTTGATTTTTAATCTTATAAGAAAAAATAGGCAAGCTAAATGCAAAGTAAGAATTTTCAATATAAGAAATATACTTCTGAACTGTAGATTTTCCAACCTCTTGCCCTAAACTTTTGAGATTATTATAAGCTTTGCTTATAGAATACTCCTTCGAGTCCAAGAGTAATTTTAATAGTGTTTTTAAAGATTCTTCGTTTTTAATTTTATATCTTTCTGAAATATCTCTTTTTATGACTGTAGCATAATAAGATTGAGCTAATTCTAATTTTTTATTTTCATTTTCAAGCACTATTTCGGGCAAACCGCCATAAGTTAAGTATTCCATAAGCGCCTTTAAAATTATGGGCTTTTCAACTTCAGAATACTCCAATGTCTTTAAGTCAAAGATTATATTCTTAAATTCTAAGAACTCTTTAAATGATAAAGGAAATACCTTAACTTCTAGAAATCTTCCTCTTAATTCCGTAGGTATTTCTTCTTCAGACATTCTTGAAGAAGATCCAGAAACAAAAATCCGAATATCACGATTGTCATAGGTTCTTCTTAGCCATTTGCTCCAATTAGGAATATTATGTAATTCATCTAACAGCAGATATTTAATTTTTTTGTTAAATATTTCATCCGCAGTTGGAAGTATGCTGCTTAAAAACTCTGTTTTAATAGGAATTCTCTCATCTTCAAAATTAATATTAACAACCTCTTCCCGAGAGTTAGATTTAAAGAGGCTATTAGCTAGACCATATAAAAGGTAAGTTTTTCCAACTCTTCTAAAACCATTCAAAACTATTATCTTATTGATTTTCATATTAAGATACTCTTGAAGATTTATTTCTCTTGGTATAACTAAAGGTATATTTTTTCCTTTCCACTCAGTCAATATTGCTCTTATTACCTGGTTCATAGTACAATTTTAATATACTCTTGTACTATATAAAGCTTTCTAAGCTCAATTTTAAGGTATTTTGCAGTTCTATTGGTGGCTTTTAAATTTCTCATAAATCTTTTCATTGCCATTGCACAAAATAGCTACTTTTTGTTCACTATGAATGAACAAAATATTTTAATTGTTCTTTGGGCATTTTTCAAATGGGGAAACTATAGTGAAAGACATAATTCTTTCCTCTCTAAGAAAAACTTATTGGTGAATGTTATGACTTTTCCAGTCATTCTCGTCTTTTGCTTAAATGCTACACTTGATTTTATCTGTACGTTATAGCAGGGGTATTTGACAATTTTTGTTTGAATTGAAAGCTCCGACAACGCAACAATGTTTGATAGTAGAAAAGGAATTTATCTAATCTAAAAATCATTTAAACTTTTCTGCTGCATTTCTTTCATCAAAAAACTCTCACGCAAATATCTTCCAATCGGAGTTCTCAATCTTGTCTGTATATCTTCCAAAGCCTCCTTCAAATTCCCAAACTTTTTACCCTCTTTTTTAAAAGCCGATCTAGTAGTCTCTCTTAAAATTCCAACTCCTAATGGTGCATAATATTCAGGCCTAACTTCTCTAAAAATAAAAACACTGGCTTGTTTCCCAATTTTCTCCAAATACTCAGTCACCGCCAGCCTATTAGCATAATAAGCCCCTGTTACAGACTCTGCATATTTCTTTCTCTTAAATATAGTCTCATGATCTCTCCAAATCCCAGAACTTTTAATAGAAATCTCCACAACTTCAAAACTCCAATATCTAGGAATCAATAAAATCTCATAATGATTCCCAACATATTCATCATGAAATACTAAATATTCGGAAATCTCAGGAAAATATTTAATTTTATCTATTTTTTTATTAGATAAGGTATCATCGACAGCAGTTATACTCCATCTAGTAGGCACTAATTTTCTATTTTTCTTCATTCCTAATAATCCCGCAGACAATAATTTAATCATGCTAGATGTATCAATGCCAGCCCCTTCCAACTCAAATAAGGCCTCTCTGGACTTCACATCAACATCATTAATTAAATAGTCTACCTTCTTCTCTACTTTAGGATTCTCTTGCAATTTAACACTCTCAACAGGAGCAGCATTAGCAATTAAAGGCACTCTATTCTCTTTCTCATCATTCCTAGAAATAGGTTTTTTCAAAAAAAATTCACTCGCAACAGACTTAGAAGTCATCGCAACCTCCTGCAAAACACTCATAAACTTGCTTCCATTCAAAACTTTCCTTATATTATTCTGCGTCCTCCCATAAATCAATTTATTCCTCAAATTAACAACGTCTCTAATTCCTAGTCTTTTATCATGCCACTCTTCCGCACTAGACATAATCTTAGTATTGCCATACTCCTCTGGCGACAAAATACCAACATAAACATTGGGATAATTCCATTTTCCAACAAAAACTTCAGGCGGAGAACTTCCAGAAAAATTAGTTATACTTCGAACCTTCCCAAGAAACATACTATGCTCTTTACACTCATATTTCCCACATATTCTACAATAAGCCATTAATTAAAAACATCAAAGAACTATATATTAATTATTATAAAATAAAATATTTAAATGTTTAGAAGAGGTTTCTAGATAAATGAATAAAGGTATAACTTTTCAGTAGTTATAACTAAAAACATTTATAAACCCAATCTTATTAAATTTTTTATGAAAAATGTATATATTATTGGTTCTGAACATGAAAGTGAAGAAGACAAATACTTTGAAGATAAAGTAAAAGAAAGAACTAAAAAAACAGTAGTTATTTATAAAGAATTATGCGAAGTTATAGGAAGAGAAATGAATATAACTTCCTATTTTTCCGATGGTATAACGGAGTCATCAGTTGAAAACATTAATCTTATTTTAGATGAGCTTGCTTCAATGCCCTCTAGTAAAGTTCCAGGATTTTGCGAATATATGTTTAATTATAATCCTAGACTCAATAATCAAGGATTCGCAACATTAATTAATTTAGCAAATTTAAAGAGAAGCGGGCAATCTATTCGAGTAAAAACTACAGAAGTAAATTATTATAAAGAGGATATGCGGCTGATAGAAGAGGTTGCCCCTGGTTATTTTAGGCTTTTATTGCACGGAGATGTAACTCAAGAAGAATTTATCAAATCTTGGAAAGATAAAAGTGCTCTAGAGGTTTATCAAGAAATTCAGAAAGAAAAAAAAGATTTAATAAAATTTGGAGATTGGGAAAATATAGATCTTCCAAAACTTTCAATAGAGAGAAGAGATTTTTATATTCATCAGAATTTAAAAAAATTAGCTAAAACTCACAGTTTACTAGGCATTGGATTAGAACATCGCCTCCAATCTCTTTGTGAGGATCAAAAAATAAAAGTCTATAGAATTGACATTAACAAATTTGATTTCTCAGGTCCTTCAGATACTCCTCATGTTCTTATTGAAGAGAATGTTGTTTTTGGGAGCTTACCTATAAAATCAAAAAAAGCAGTTTCGTCTTACTTAAAAAAGAAAAATTTACGAGAAGAAATAAAATACCTAACTTTTTAAGATACACTGTAAAATAGAAAATAATTATAAAAATTAGTCCTCAAAATCATCCCAATAATAATCTATCGGATTCTTCTTTAATAATTCAACTCTTGTATTTAATCTAGATTGATAAGATTTAGCAAACCTCTCTAATCTTCCTTCTTGTTTTTCATCTATAGTCTGGATTCTCAATGGGCAGCTTGTATGATAGTCTTTATCTAAAGGAGGTATAGAAATCAGCTCTCCAATTATTCTTTCTCCTAAAGAACAACCTAGAAATGTACGTTTCATGATAATAAAATGTACATTTGGCGATTTAAAATCAGCATTATCATATCCAAAATTTTTATAAATTAATCCTTGCTCTTTTAATTCCTCTTCAAAAACCTTAAGATAATCCATATTTATCCCTTCAAATCGCTAATTCCCAAAAGAATAAACAAAACGCCCATCATCACAATAACCCAGAACAATCCTCCTTTAAAGAATGTCCAAGCAGCACTCCAAAAATTCCACATTCCCCAAGTTTGAGAATAAAAAGCAATTACAATTGGTACTATAACTAAAATCAAGCCCAATAATAATTCACTCCATTTGTCCATATAGTCTATATCAAAAATCTGTATTTAAAGTTTTCTCTACTCTATAATGTATACTCTTTAACCATCAATAACCTATATAAATTACCTTTTCCTCTTAAAGAAATGGAAAAAATAAAAATTACATTTCTCGGAACTTCAGACTCTATCCCTACAAAATTAAGAAACCACTCTGCAATTCTTCTCTCTTATAAAAATGAAAATATACTAATCGATTGTGGAGAAGGAACTCAAAGACAATTTAAATCAATTGACCTAAGTCCAACAAAGCTTACTCGTATATTGATAACTCATTGGCATGGAGATCATACATTCGGACTTCCAGGGCTATTGCAAACTCTAGCAATGCAAGAGTATAACAAAACTTTAAAAATTTACGGCCCTAAAGGAACAAAACATTACATAAATCTCCTAAAAGAATTTGTAAATATCACTATCCCTTTAGAAGTCCATGAAATAGAAAATAAAGTTTTTATAGACAATCCAGAATTTTACATTGAAACAAAATCAATGGTTCACAGCTCTCCATCGAACGCCTACTCATTTGTAATAAAAGATAAAAGAAGATTAGAAAAAAGTAAGTTAAAAAAATTCAAACTTCCAAATTCCCCAATTTTGAAATCTCTTCAAGAAGGCAAAGACATAATATACAATAACAAAAAAATAAAGTCCTCTCAAGTTTCATATGTTGAAAAAGGAAAAAAAGTAACAGTAATCTTAGACACAAAATTAAACCAAAATGCAATATCTCTAGCGAAAGATTCAGATCTCTTAATAACAGAATCTTCATTCAGTATAGAAGACAAAGATCAAGCAGAAAAATTCAAACACCTAACAACCGCAGATGCTGCGACAATAGCAAAAAAAGCAAAAGCCAAACATTTAATTCTAACTCATATTTCCCAAAGATATGAACATAATCTATCACAAATGGAAAAAGAAGCAAAAAAAATATTCAAATCCGTTTCTTTAGCAAAAGATTTTCAAACAATAACAATTTAATTATTAAAAATGAAATATGCCATTGTATATCTTATAAGAGGAAAGATAGAAAAATATCATAAAAAATTAGTTAGAGAATTAGCAAAGAAATTTAATGAATCTTATCTGTTAAAAAATCCAATTCCCTCGCATGCAACATTAAAATATTCATTTAGAACAAATAAAATTAAAGAAATTGAAGATATAATTAAAGAATTTGTTAAAAAGCAAAAACCAGCTAAATTAGAAATTAAGAAGATAAATAATTTTCATAAAAAAGTTATATATCTGCAATTAAATTTTTCAAAAAAAGCAATAGAAATATATAGGGAATTAATAAAAAGATTAGATAAAATTTCATGGTTAAAATGGAATAAACTTGACAAAAAAGAGAAATTTCATATCACTTTAATTTATAGTAATGCTTCTAAAAACTTTAAGAAAATTTGGAAATATATCTCGAAATCAAAACCAAATTTCAATTTGAAATTTGACAATATTGCAATAATAAGAAAACCGAGAAAATATTGGCAAGTCTACAAGATTTATAAGATAAAGTGAATCGTATAACAATTTAATTATCTAGCCGAAGTAGAAGCAGGCGAAATATAAATTATTGTATCTCCTCTTAAAAAAGTCAATCCTATATTTTTCTTGACTTCCCCATCAACAACTTCTTTAGCATTGTCTAATGCGACATTGATATGCATATCAAACGCCATTAAAGTTCCAACAAATTGTTGATTGCCCTTTAATTGGACCAAAACTTCTTTTCCTTTAGCCTGATTTAACAGGTCCAAAGGTCTTTCAATTCCATTAACCATACTTGCATCTCATCACATCCATATTTAAACTTTGCGTTTGCACGATACCATAATCTCTGGATCTTTGTATTTTATTCTACAAGAAAATTTTAACAAAAAATAACAAACAAAAAACTATTTAAAGCATAGTTTTTCTCTTTATCCATGAACTTTGGAAGAAAAATAACTGGAGGCAAATATCATGCTTTCAAAAAGAAAAAACTATATGAAAGAAAAAATCAGCAAAGAGAAGTAATCTTAGGTGAAACTAAAAGAAAAAAAATAAGAACAAGAGGCGGAGAAATAAAGACAATTTTACTAAGAGCAAACTCTGTAAATCTTCTAGTTAAGGGAAAAGTCCAAAAAACAGAAATAAAAAATGTATTTGAGACCCCTCAAAATCGTTTCTTAGCAAGAGAAAATCGCTTGTTAAAGGGCGCAATAATAGAAACTCCTTTAGGAAAGGCAAAAATAACAAATCGTCCAACCCAAGAAGGACAAGTTAATGCAATACTTGTAGAATAAAGTTCTCGTCGAAAACAAAACTAAAAAAGCGAAAGCTTTATATACCCTAGAATAGTAAATCTTTTAAATCTTTCCCCCAAAAATTCTATGACCTACGTAAAAAGATGCCCTGAATGTGGAAGTGTAAACCTTACCTACGACGACCAAAAAGGAGAAATAAGCTGTAATGACTGTGGCCTTATTATTGAAGAAAAAATGGTTGATACAGGCCAGGATGCAGGCGGCCAGTTTGATAAATCAGAAAAAAAAGGCAGAGGTGGCGCCCCAATCTCGATGCAAAAATACGACAAGGGTTTAACAACTAACGTCGGTGAAATCTCAGATATTTACAAACTAGAAGCAGGTCAAACTCGTAAATTCCTTCGTCTAAAAAAATGGCAAGAAAGAGTCTCAACTTCTATTGAAAGAAATCTTAGACTAGCAATGGCCGAACTAAGAAGAGTAGCCTCATTCCTAAGCCTTCCATCGGTAATTAGAGATGAAGCATCGAGAATCTATAATTATGTTCTACAAAGAGGCTTAGTCAGAGGTAGATCAATGGAGTCAGTTATAGCTGCTTGTATCTATGCAGCCTGTCGTTCTTATAATATTCCTAGAACATTAGACGAAATAGCAGGTGCCTCAGACGTAGAAAGAAAAGAAATAGGTAGAACTTATCGTTTTATTGTAAGAAAACTAAAAATCAAAGTAACTCCAAGTTCTCCAAAAGATTACATCTCAAGATTTGCTTCAATCCTTCATTTAACTCCAAAAACTCAAAACGATGCTCTAAAAATTCTCAAAAAAGCAGACATCGTAGAGCTAACATCTGGTCGTGGTCCAGCAGGAATCGCTGCAGCAGCTCTTTATGTAGCCTCCCTTCTTAACGACGAAAAACGCACTCAAAGAGAAGTTGCAGACGTCGCAGGCATTACAGAAGTAACAATTAGAAATCGTTACAAGGAATTAATTGATAAATTAAAGCTTGAAGACCGAATAAAATCAAAAGTCAGCCCAGCTGAAAAATCTAAACAAGCAGCATAAAATAGATTCTAGAAAGTCTTCTTTCAAAAGCAAATCTTTAAAATCCTATTTCTCTTTCCAAAATCAATGCGGGGATGCCAGAGCGGTCAAATGGACTTGGCTTAGGACCAAGTGGCTTAGTGCCTTCGAAGGTTCGAATCCTTCTTCCCGCATTAAGGATTCTAGAATCCTTTCAATTCGAGAAGCGAATTGTGCATACGCTAGACAACTGTTGCAGAACAACAGCTGATTGTTTCTTTGAACTAATAGAAGGTTTCTTTACAAAGAAAGCTTGTATTTCTGAATCCTTCTTCCCGCATACTCGAAGAGTTGCGGGTACTGGGGTAAATCCCTCCACCCGCATTTATCCTATTAAAAATGGGATTATTTGAAGGATTCTAACTATTGTGCATAAGGTTCGAATCCTTCTTCCCACATTTCATGATCGTAGATCATGTTAAATCTGAAAGATTTGACGGTTGCTGGATACAAAACCCGCTGGAGGTTTTGATTCGAATCCTTCTTCCCGCATTAATGAAATATAATATCCTTTCCATCAATTATAGCATCTTTAAATTTATAATATAACTTAAGAAGGTTCTCATCCTTTATCTCTTTATCGAAGAAATAATCTCTAAAAGTTTCAAAATCTTTATCTGCATACAATTTTATTTCATAATTTCCATTTCCTAAAGGGTTAACTCTTCCTATAATAATTGAACTGCCTTTTCCAACTGGATAAATCTTAGTTTTTTCAATGGTTAAAATGGTTACCTTATCTCCGTTTTTAGTTTCAATTAACTCCAAATTAATATCTCCATTATAAATCTTATTTAAAGAATAAGTTGCTTGACCACTTGCGCTAGGCTGTGGTGTCGGCGTTGTCACACTAGGCTTGTCCACAACACTAATATCTGCAGCTCCTGCTTTCTTACTCTCCTCAACTTTGTTCGTCCTAACGTTTTTTTCAACAACAACTCCTTTCAAATCTCCAATCAAATAAAGAATATTAGCTTTCTGATGATTCAAAATAGTTCTATTGAACAAAGCATCTAATCTAACTAATGCCTGGCTCACATCACTATCTACAATTTTATCTGCATGTCTAACTGAATCAACAACATTCTTCAATTCTTTAATTTCAGCAGCAGCAACATCATCTCCAACAATAATTCCCTTCTGAGCTAAATCTGCTCTCTGTTTAGATTCAATATCTTGCAAAGTAGCGTCTTTAACGCCTTTATTGTTGTCAGTTATCGCATTCTTAATGCTCTGTTTATCAAGCCAGCATCTAATTTTCTGATCGTCGCAATATCCCATATCAACAAACCTTGCAGGATCAGTCTGGCTTCCTGGATTTCTACTAGAACATATTCTAACAATTCCTCTATCAGACACTTGAGGCAGCAAAGCCTCTTCTGCTCCTGCCTGTATATTTGCGCTCAAAGCAACAGGCGCTAAATTAGGACTGCCACTAACACATTCTCTTTCACTCTTAATATCTCTCTGCTGCAATTCACTTTGTGAATATTTATCACTTAAATAATTCAAAGCAAAACTTGTAGATACTTCTTTAAATCCGCATTCCTCTTTATCATTAACTCTCACGCACAATTCTTTATACCCTTCAGGAGCTGTAAAGTCCTTGCTCTCAGTAGCATACTGTCCCTTCCCCACAAATCCAGAAGCAACAGCAATTGTTGCAGGCAAAGTATAATATCCCGACTCAGGAGGATTTCTCAAATAAACACTGAAATAAATACCTTGATCTTTGCCAGCAAAAATATGATAGAATACTTTATACTGAGAAGTCGCAGGCACAGTTGCATCTGTAAATTTAGTTGCACTAAACCAAGCACTAAATTGCGGTGGACTATCAGGTTGTACTAGGGTCTTAAATGAAGTAGGAGCTTTCGCAGAAATAAATGCCTTACAGAAAGGTGCTCCAGCTTCTTCAACACTTCTAGCTTGAAATGCTTTTACAGAATTAACAGCATAGATCTGAGTGAAATAACTTACAGAATCCTGCATACTCTGCCATGCTGCCCCAACACTTAGATATTCCCCTCCTCCTTTAGTTCCTTGTCCATAAGCAACTTCAACTATCTTAGGCAATATTACCTTAGCAACAGGCGCAATCTGTCTCCAGAAAAATTCACATAAATAAACAGAATAAATCTGATCACATATACCTACAGTTTTTCCTGTAGCAAGACTTTCTTGCAAACAATCTCTATGATTCTTCAATATCGAAACAAACCCTTCTATACCTGCATGTATTCCAGTCAAACAAACAGGTATAGCGACATCTCCTCCTAAACCAACAAAATTAGGCAAGCATAATAATGTACTTCCAATAATTCCAGTCTGTACAACATCAGCAACTGGAAACTTCCCTCCAAAATCACATCTAGAACTCGGACATATCACAGGATCACATACGTTAAACAATAAAGCACACTCTTTTGGCGACATAAAGTTCTGGCACTGAGTAGACGGAATATTAGCAGCAGGACTCCCAACGCCAAAATCTTTTCCATTAACACTAACAATTTTTTTTCCATACTGATTAGCCGCATCCTGTATAGCTTGAACAGCCTGTCCAACTCTTTTCTTAGCTTCTGTCTCGCTCAAACCAGGGAAAAATCCTAATGGCTGTCCTGTATTCAAATTAATTAATTGACAAATATCGTCGCCATATCCTTCAAAAAACTGTTCTAGTCCATTAGACCCAACATTACATAAATAAAAGCTTGTTACTCTGCCGCTTGCATCAAATGCACCTATACCTCCAAAAGCAGGTAATGTCTGTCTTGTAGCGGCATACCATCCTTCTCTAACATCAACAGGTACAATAGCAGGCATCCCTTTATACGGCTCTCTTTCATAATACCTAACTTCAGGATTTTTATAAGGATTAATATAACTAACACTCTCAGCAGAAGTTATCCTCCCAATTCCATATGTTGATGAAAATCTAGATGCCTCATCGTGCGGCAATTCAGTAAAAGTCCCATCTTTATTTTCCTTTATTACTTTTCCTATATCATAAAATCCCTCGCTATTTTTCTTCAATCCAAGAATATAATTACCTCCATCAAATCCTTTTACATCGCTGCCGTCTTTTTCTTTAGAAGGAGGAGTGCTATAAACATTAATTCTTGATAAATGTGCAACATCGCCGCCGACAACCGACTTTAATTTATCATTCTTAACTCCACTAACAGGTACTACTTCACCAACAACATTCTTCTGCACACTACCTGTAGCAACAATAAGCGAAGGCAATCCTGAACTCTTATCCTGCTTAGCAACCTCAACTTGAGTATATCTATTTTTATTGTCTATAATCTGATCATAGCTGCTTTGCAAAACTTTATTGGAATTACTCTTCACGCTTTCAGAAATGCCTTTATCTTGTATTATCAGATTATATTCTATCTCTCTTAATTCATTATATCCATAAAGTCCCTGTTTATTATACCCATCTTCACACTCTCCTAAAACATCTTTCAATTTCTTTGTTCCTTCCTTAACCTTCACATCTCTTTCCCCATATCTTGTCTTTAAATCATTACAATAAGCAACAGCTGCTTTTGATCTATCAACATGACTAGTCCCGAAAATCCCATCTTTCTCAACATAACCCTTCTCTAAATCATCTATTCTTTTATTAGTTTGATTAACAGCTTCGTTCGAAGAACTAACATCTTTATCTATCGCATCAGAATTAGCTAAATAACAAGCATCCAAACTCTTAAATTTTCCAGAACTCACTAAATCACTGCATTTAGCACTCCAAGAAGGCATGACTTTCTGTCTCGCAAGTGCCTCTCCTCCAATTCCAGTCAAAAAGTTCTTAACAGTTAAAACTCCGGCAGTTGCAAAACAAGCACCTTTCAATCCAGTCACAACCTGCCCTAATTTCTCATTAATATTCTCCCATTTTTTAATACTCTTATTCAAATTATCAATTAATTCTTCTGTTTTATCAGGCGACAATTTAATATCTCTTTTCTCAATGCCTATATTAACTGTCACATTAGTTTCTGTCTTTGTACCTTGTTCCTGAGGCAATAGTCTGACTTTAGCAATTCGCTCGATTTGAACATTCTTTAGTCTAATATATGCTTTATCACAAATTTTAGTCGCCTCATCATTTAATTTCAAATTAATTGAACTAGACTTAATACTATACTCTCCTCCTGCTCCCTTTTCACCTTTACAATTTACCGTAGCTCTAACATTATCCTCGCTGCTTATACTGTCCAATCTTATACTGTCAACACTTCCCACTCCTCCCCCACTTAAATTAGCAGATTCAGTTAGTCTCACATTAACACTATTTGCCTGTGCTCCAGTCAAAGCAAAATCAGCATTAGAATGTTTTTTAGGCTTTTCTAAATTCAAAAGTCTTATATTATAAAACCTATTATCCACATTTATAACTCCACCAGCCTTAGAAAAGTCACTTCCACTCAACTTTCCAAAATCATATCTATACTTAGCTGCAAATGTAGAATCAGGATATTTCTCAATAAATTGCCTCAATAATTCTGCTCTCTTGCTATCCTTTCCTAACAATTCAGAAAGCCCAATAGCTCTAACTAAAGCCATCTCTCCCCATCTCTGGCTTCCTTCAACATTTCTCTCTTTCTCAGCTGGATATTCATCTACAATTTTACTTAAAGCATCAACAGCGTCATTGAATTTATTGTCTAATTCGCTATTAGTTACAATATTAGAATTTTTTAATGAATTAAGATTAATTTCCTTGCCGTTTATCTTTGCCCCATTAATTAGGTCGTAAGAATTCTTAATAAAATCAGAAACAAAAACTCCTGGTGCACTAATTGCAACATCAAAGTCATTTTTAGGAATCGAAATAAGCCCTATATCATCAATTTTCCCAATTTCTCTATTATCTATGCTCTCTATACCTGACGGAGTTTTATAAGTCAGTTCCACATAAACTCTCTTATCCTTAAAATTAAATCCTGCCTTATTCTTCTTTTCAGAATCAATATAAGAATCTATTTTATTATTAGTATTATAATTATCAGATAAATATAATTTACTATTAGTTGTAGCAACTCCATTTAAAACCTCTCCCAATCTAAGCTCTATTTTTTGCCCGCCACTGCATCGAATATTAACAAATCCTGTTTCATTATCTCCGTTTATAACAACTTTATCAACACTGCATTTATCATCTAAAAATTTGCTTCCATCATATACATCAATAGTGTTTGTTCCTTTATCGTCACTTAAACTTATAATTGCTTTATTCTCCGCAGTCACAAGTCCATCATAAGCAATCTGCACTCCTGCTCTGCAATAAGCTCCAGGCACCCATATAGAATCCGATGTCTTGCCTCTCTCAACTTTTCTAGTAGCTATTTTCTTATCTCCGCTATATATTGAAACAACAGCAAAATTTGGATCTGCACTCTCCAATCTAGCAAAATATCTTCCATTCCAAAAACTTTGCTTAAATCTTTGTTCACTACTATCCCAATCACTATCGCTTGTAGGTTCCAGCAAAAATTCAGCTTTCCCAACACCAAAACTATTTCCTGCTTCATAATCAATCTGAGAAGTTAAATTAACATTAACAAAATCCGGAAGATTCTTTTCAACAGGGTTCTTCTTTAATACTACAACAACATATCCTATATTATTAATTAAAGGACTTCCTAATAATTTATCTCTAGACCTTAAAGCTGCTCTAGCAGGATGGAAACCAGCTGCAACAACTTCATTAGGATACTTACCACTAAATCGAATTCCCTTTATTCTGTCTATGTCTATTAAAGGATTAATCTGCAAAGCATCAATCTGGCAAAATACAGGCACATTCTGTTCAGCAAGCAAATCACTTCTTACAACCGTAGGCGTACATCCAGCAGGGGAAATTTGTAGCAATAAATCTTGTCTTGCCTGACAAGTATCTTTATTCCCAAGAATAGGCCAATAAGTATTAATATTTTCCGGCCCATATATTGCCTGAAAACTAGGTCTAGGCTGATAAGTCACAGATTGTGAAAAACTTCCTCCAACTTGCGCACTAACAAAACCCAAAAATACAATAACAAAAACCATAAAAATAAAACTTTTGTTAATCATTCTATACTAACCCCCATACCTTCAAATGAAGCATAATTATATTGAAGACTTTCTAAAGATTTGGGTACAGGCAATTCATCAACTTCAATACTCAACTTTCCTTTCTGTAATTGATCTTGTAAAAGATAAATTTTCGCCTTTCCTCCTCCTCTTAAAGCATAATCAATCTTAGTTTCAGGAATATTTATATCAAAACATTCCTCCTTACTTCCTCCAAAAAATCCTAAAATTCCAGATCTAGGTATATCTTGACATTGCGTTTTTTTACTAGCAGGAATAGTAATGCTAGAATTCCCATAAACATAAATTGTAACATCATAATCTCCTTCAGATAATTTTACATTGGAAACATCTGGCAGTAAAGTACTAACACTTTTTCCATTATTATCTGTAAATGAAACAATAGCTGTCCCATCTAAGCTCTTACCGCCAACTTTCAAATCAAGATCCACATTATAAACTCTATCCAAAATGACATCAACACTATTCTGACTATTACTAGAAAATGCTTCAGTCTTATCAGCAAATCCTTCTCTTTTAACTAATAATTCTCCATTCAAACATGCAGGCGCTTTTCCTACAAACTTACCATTAATACTTTCTCCCAATTTACATTTCTGATTAAAGCATTGATAACTAATATTCCCATCAATATTTTTCAAATCAACATCATAAAGATTAACTTGAACATCTTGAGTCATAAATTCACATAAATCGAATTCGCTTCCAGGCTCCTGTTCTAACTGAGAAAATGCAGCCTCTCTAGGAACATTCTTGTCTATAATAGCAACTATAGGAAATTGAAACATTTCATTATTATCATAAATCTGAACTAAAACAGGGAAACTTAGATCATAAACAAAATGATAAGGAGAATAACAAAATCCTAAAATTCCTAAGCCTTCTTGAATTCCGACAGGAGAAGCGATCATCAATTCATTATCAACACCCTCGCCATTAATTTCAACCTTTGTAGGCATTGTTTTGGAATAAATCAAATTAACATTTTCATCCACATTTTGCCCTAAATCAACAATATAATATTTATTTTTTTCATTATTAATCTTATAATAGTTCCCCTTAAACTTAATAGCAGCCATATTAGCCTCTAAACCATTCTTTAAATCTCCAATAACTTCATTAGTTTTCCAAACTTTTCCAGAACAGCTTATTTCAACTCCATCTACAGGCGAATACAACCTTAAAACATCTGCTCCAAATGTATCAAAAATCGCGTTCTCTCTTTCCTTATCGTATATTTTCCTAGCCAAATCATAAAACTTACCAAGCTTACTATCTACTTGAATATTATGCTCGCTCATTCTTCCAACACTGTCTCCTTTGCTAACAACTAAATCAGAATTAACATTAACAGTCACTTTAGTATTATCAATTACAACTTTAGCTCTAGGCTCTCCTAATTTAATGTCATACCCCTGAGAATAAAATTCGCTAAAATCACAATCTTTTATCTTCTCTTCAACATAGTTACCAATTCCATCCCCCATCTCTTGCTTTGAAGGCACTTGCTCTTTAATCAAACCATTTCCAGAAATATATACCCAATAAGGTACTGGAAATCCTAAGAAATTCAATTGCGAAGAGAAAGGAGCATATTCACTTCCAGGTTTATAATCAGGTACATTAACATATCCTCCCTGACTTTCAGCTAACTGTATAGCAGCACTTGTCTCAAATTTAATACACTCTTCATAATAATCAAATACCGGTTTAACCTCAGCAGGGATTCCTTGAACTCCAATCTGCCCTCTAACTGTAAAATAAACTACTATTAAAACGACAATAACTATTGCAACAATAATAAAAATAGTCATCTGCCCTTTTCTCTCACCAGAATTCATTTTTTGCCTCCTTTACTTTCCTTAATCTTATCTTTTATTAAATCCAAAATTTCGCTATTAATATCTTTATCTATAGTTTTCTTAAATTCTTCCCATATCTTTTCATCTTCTATTAAAAGTAAGTACTTCTTCATTATTTCCTCTTTAAAAAACAGAGAAATACATGCAAAACACTATAAAAACCTTTCTTATTAACTAAATAACTAACTTACTTAGTTACTAAGTAAAAATCATAATGGTCCCAGGCAGAATCGAACTGCCGCCCTATCCACGTCAAAGATATGTCCTACCACTAGACTATGAGACCGCCAAAGAAATCAATAAACAACCCTATTTAAGATTTGTCTCTTTCTAAAAACAAAACATTTTTAACCCATAAAAATCCCTTCTTATTATGCCTCTATAGCTCAGGGGTAGAGCAGTAGTTTTGTAAACTAAAGGTCGGGGGTTCGAATCCCTCTAGAGGCTTTTAAAAAATGCCATCAAAAATCCCAAAATCAGAATCAGAATTTAAAAAGAAACTTTCACCCCAACAATACAAAATACTTAGAGAAAAAAGCACAGAATTACCTTTTACAGGAAAACTTCTCCACAATAAAGAAACAGGCTTCTATCATTGTGCTGCCTGCGGAAATAAGCTCTTCTCTTCGGAAACAAAGTTCGATTCAGGCACAGGCTGGCCAAGTTTCTTTGATTCAATAAAAAATTCAGTAGATCTAAAAGAAGACGGTTCATTATTTATGAAAAGGATCGAGGTCCAATGTAAAAAATGTAAAAGCCATTTAGGCCATGTTTTTAACGACGGCCCGAATCCAACAGGAAAACGCTATTGTATGAATTCCCTGGCATTAAACTTTAAAAGAAAGAATAGCAATTTAACAAAAAACCAAAATCTTAAATAACTCCAAAACATATGAAATAAATGCACGAAAACAAACTATTTCTAATAATTATATCCCTAACATGTTATATTTTAGGCTCATTCTTCTTAACAACAGAAAAGGAAATTCTCTTATCGCCAGCCTATAAAGAGCAATCTACAAATCTTTTCATAATCTCCTTTTTCCCAACGATATTCATCGTTCTAACAATAATAATATTTCTAATCGCCTTAAAAAAAGATGACTACATTCAATAAACATAATGAAGAAAAGCTTATAGACAATTTAATTTACATAGCAGGAATACTAAGTCCAATAATAACAATTCCTCAATTAACAACAATCTGGATACAAAAAAACGCTGCTGGAGTATCTATAATTTCATGGACTTCTTACCTCCTAGTTGCTTTCTTTTGGTTGATCTATGGTGTAATCCACAAGAAAGCAACTA
>Ga0209515_10004422_pt1 | contig 18999 bp, 28 predicted proteins | sample Subgroupgradi54m_FD_187454 | JGI IMG/M metagenome (GOLD analysis project Ga0209515, IMG submission 187454) | Subsurface groundwater microbial communities from S. Glens Falls, New York, USA - GMW60B uncontaminated upgradient, 5.4 m (SPAdes)... ...
AAAAAAAAAAAAACGCAAGTACAGCCCCGAAAATCTGTTAATATTCTGTAGTTTATTTTAATAATTTTTCGGGGCGTGGCTCAGCGGTAGAGCACCCGCTTTGGGAGCGGGGGGTCGCGTGTTCAAATCACGCCGCCCCGAAACTACCTTTAGAAATCCCAAGATAGTTTTAATGAAAGTTTCGGGACAGTCCTGACTTACACTTAATTTTTGTGTCAAAATGCCGACTAATTAAGTATTGCAGTCAATGAGTTTACAGGGTAAACTCTACACCTTAAATCAATCCGCAATGCGATATTAACACTAGGTTTATGAAGCAATTACTTTCAATTTTTTTAGCGATTTTTTTAATTTCGCCCGCCGTTTTAGCTCAAGAACTCCAGTCTAAACCAGCAGGGTCCGTTGCGTCTCAGAGTTTTGCTTCTCAAATGGAGGGGCTTGCTCCCGGAGAGGCAATGCCGGCTTTGCCGCAAGGTCCGCTAGTTTTAACCAACACAACTCCCGAACAATTGACGCCTGATTATTGGATCAACCGGCTTCCGAATGCCGATAAAGTCCTCAAAACTCCGGAACAGCTGAAATTTTTCAACAAAGAAATTGATATGATGATCAAAGAGCGGGTGGATATTTTTGAATCCGGCGTCCTTGCTTCCGGAACGCAATACCGGAATTTAATCAAATCCGAATATGAAATTATTGCCGGAAGAAAATTGTTTGATATTCATAATAAATATTTTCCGAAAGAATATTTCCCGACGAAAATTGAAGCCATTGTAAATTCGAAAGCGGTTCCCGATAAACTTTCTATTCGATGGGGCGCTGCGGTCCGGCCGACTTCCGTCAGAGCGCTTCCGACCAGTGTAAAAATGTTGGAAGAAAAAGACGACATTGAATTCGATCAGCTTCAATTTTCACTCATTAAGATTTGGACTCCGGTTGCGATTATTCATACTTCCGGAGACGGCCAGTGGTATTTTGTTCAGGCCCCTTATGTTCGCGGCTGGGTGAAATCCAAACACATCGCGATTTTTCCCTCGCGCAAAGCGCTCGAGGAAAAAGTAAAAGCTGAAAAATTTGTGGTCATTTTGGGTGAGCACGAACCGATTTGTGTGGATCCGGAGTGCCGTCAAGCGACTCAAGACGCTTCTATGGGAACCGTCATTCCGCTCGTACAAAAAACCCAATCCAGCTATACGATTGAGATGCCGATTCGCCAATCCGACGGAAGCGTTCGCGTGAAGCAATATTACCTCAGAGGAAAAGCCGATGTGCACATCGGCTTTCCCGCATACACGCAAAGAAATATCATCAGGCAAGCATTTAAACTTTTGGGCCAGCGTTACGGCTGGGGCGGCATGTATTACGGCCGCGATTGCTCCGGATTTGTTCATGACGTTTTCTTAAGCATGGGCGTTGATATGCCGCGCGATTCCGACCAGCAGGCCATGATTGGAACACAGCTCGGTTTCTACGAACCCTTTGAACAAGCCGGCCAAAAAGCGGCGGCCTTGCGCGTCGGGACACCCGGTATTACGCTCCTGAAAATGCCGATGCACATGATGATTTATCTGGGCGAAGTGGATGGGCGTTTTTTCATCATTCATTCAACCTGGGCAGAACGCGTCTCGATGACTTCGGATGAAAAGAACCGGATCAATCAAGTGGTTGTGTCTGATACATCGCTCAATGGGCGTTCCTATTTGGGTACGCTTTTTGACCGGACGATCTCGATTAACGAGCTCAATTGACCAGGGCAAAGAGCCCTTGTTTTCCTACCTCTAAATTCGTTAGAATACTCTCTTAATATCAACTGAAAGGTCATGTTATGAATATGCCCGGTCCCATGGAATTGGTCGTCATATTTCTCGTCGTCCTCCTCTTATTTGGCGGAAAGAAACTGCCGGAAATAGGAAGAGCGCTCGGCGAAGGAATTAAGGAATTCAAAAAGGCCATCCAAGGAAAAGACGACGATTCGAAAAAAATCAGCTGAACCCTTTAGCAGCGATCAATAACGGGCGTTCCGCCCGCCCCGAAACAGCATCGGGGCTAGCGCGAAACTTTGATCGATACATATTTTGAACATTCAATGAGGTTTCGCGCCCGTAGCTCAGTTGGATAGAGCATCTGCCTTCTAAGCAGAGGGTCGGCCGTTCGATTCGGCCCGGGCGCAATTTACCATTCACAACCCAATGATCAGCGAATTCTCTATATATGATCACCTCGAAGAGCTACGGAGGAGATTGATTATTGTTTTAATTTCAATCGCAGCTTTTTCCTTCCTATGTTTTTTCTTCTCCAATGCGATTCTGGAAGTGATGATCTCGCCCATAAAACCGAAAGTCTATTCGCTTTATTTTCTTTCTCCGTATGAGGCGTTTATGACGAAGTTAAAGCTTTCCGTTATTTCCGGAATTCTGCTCGCCTTGCCGCTCATTTTTTATCATCTTTGGAAATTTGTGTCGCCGGGCTTATATCCCAGTGAGCGGCAAAAAGTGGTTCCGCTCGTTTTTGTCTCAACGGGACTTTTTTTGCTCGGCGTTTTGTTTGCTTATTTTGGAATTATTCCTTTTGCCCTCGATTTCTTTTTGAATTTTCAGGCCGAATCTCTAGAACCTCTCATTTCAATCGGGGCCTACATTTCGTTTTTCCTGTCATTCATTCTTATTTTTGGAATCGTTTTTGAACTTCCAGTTTTATTGGTCGGACTGATGTTTCTGGGCGTTGTGAAAGCACAATTTTTAGAGTGCCAACGAAAAATGGCCATTGTTGCCATTTTTGTTCTTGCCGCGGTTTTGACGCCGACGGTGGACTTAATTACTCAATTCTTGCTTGCCGTACCGCTTTGGATTCTTTTCGAGCTGTCCATTATTGTGGGAAAAAGAATTGAAAAACGAATCTCCTGATTTCTTGGCTCGAAGCCGGAAAAAAACAACCGCGGTTTTATTTTCCATTCTGACGGCTTTTTTTCTCACCTTTTTAAAATTTTCTGTCGGTTTTCTGACTCATTCCTTAGGCCTCATCGCGTCCGCCGTTGATTCCTTTATGGATATGCTGGTGTCGACGGTGAATTTTATTGCGATTCGTGAAGCAGAAAAGCCGGCCGACAAAGAACATCTTTACGGACACGGGAAAATCGAAAGTCTTGCAGGCCTATTCCAAAGCGTTATTATTTCCGTCAGCGGAATTTATTTGGTGGTGGAATCGCTTAAACGGCTCATTTTTCGCGTTGAATTAGACCATATTCCGACGGCGATTACCGTCATGATTGCTTCGATGGTCATTACGCTTTTTTTGGTTTTGAAGCTGAAACAGGTGTTTAAAGAAACCGAATCTCTGATTGTCGGAACAGAAACGCTCCACTTTACGACTGATTTTATTTCAACCGGCGGAATTATTGTTGCTTTGCTGCTTGTCCACTGGACAGGTTCTGCTTTGTGGGACGTTGCGGTGGCTTTTGTGATTGCTTGCTATATTATCTTTCAATCGTTTCAAATTTTAAAACAATCCGTAAATGAATTATTGGACCGGGCGATTCCTGCTTCCGAGCAAAGAGAAATCGAGTACATCATTCTAAATCACGATCCCAGGATTGTGGGATTTCACAATTTGCGGACGCGAAAAATTGGGACTCAGCGCTTTATTGATTTTCATTTTGAGATCAGGGGAGAGGAAAATTTTTCCAAAGCCCACGAACTTACGGAATCTTTGATCAAACGCATTACCGATCGTTTCCCGGAATCAGACGTCACCGTTCACTTCGACCCCGAAGGCGGGGAATGATTCGATTTCCCGCACCCGCTTAATTAAATCATGGAACAAGACCACAAAAGAAGAATCTTAAAAGCTGCCGGTTCCGTCGGACTCATGACGACGTTGAGCCGTATTTTGGGTTATTTCCGGGACGCATCGCTGGCTTGGTTGCTTGGGGCCGGGTTTGGAATGGATGCTTTTGCGGTGGCATACCGACTTGCCAATTTGTTCCGGAGGATGGTTGCCGAAGGAGCAATGAGCGCTGCGTTTGTTCCGGTCTTTGTCGGTTATCGAAAGAATCACAGCCAAGAAGAGCTGTGGGATTTTTGCCGGAAGTTTTTTTATACACTTGCGATTGTAACGAGTTTGATCGTGATCGTCGAAATCGCTTTTGCACCGCTCATCGTGAGGCTCATGGCGCCCGGATTTATGAAGATCGGGGGCAAGATCGAGCTGACCATTTTTTTGACCCGCATTATGGCGCCTTATCTGGTTTTGGTGTCACTCACCGCGGTTGTCATGGGTGTTCTCAATTCACTCGGTTATTTTGTCGTTCCGGCGTTAAGCCCCATCTTTTTTAATATTTCCATTATTGCTGCGGCCTTCATTTTTCCTAAAATTTCAAGCGAGCCAGTCGTCGGTCTTGCGTTTGCAGTTTTGGTCGGCGGATTTTTGCAATTGATTAGCCAATTTCCGCTTGCCATCAAACAGGGAATGAGCTTCAGGTTCGGATTTTCCTTCAAACACGAAGCGATCCAAAAAGTCGGCGGGCTTTTAATTCCGACTTTTTTCGGAATCGGAATTGTTCAAATTAATTTAGTCGTTGATTCATTGATGGCCTCACTACTTCAAGAAGGAACAGTTTCTCAAATTTATTATGCCGACCGGATCATGGAACTTGTGCTGGGGATTTTTGTGGTGTCGTTAACGACCGTCACGCTTCCCGAGATGTCCAAATATGCGAGTGAAAATAAAATTGACGAACTCAAAAAAACAATTCTATTTTCGCTCCGCGCGGCCGCGTTTGTGTCGCTTCCGGCAATGGTTGGTCTTTTTATGCTGGCCGATCCGATCGTTCATGTGTTATTCGAGCACGGGAATTTTACTGCAATTGACACGGAACGGACGGCCGTGGCGCTGGCTTATTTTTCACTCGGACTTTTTTCAATTGCCGGGATCCGGCTTCTCGTTTCAGCCTTTTATGCGCTCCAAGACACAAAAACGCCCGTTAAGGCTGCCTTCTGGGCCATCTTTATCAATGCCAGCTTCGACTGGATTCTGATGCATCCCTTAAAGCAGGGCGGAATTGCGCTTGCCACCTCAATTGCGAGTACGTTTACGCTGGTCCAGCTGCTGTGGGCGTTTCAAAAACGGCACGGTTCGTTCGAATGGGGTGATTTCTGGAGCAAAATTGTCCGGCTGTTGATCGCATCAATTGTAATGGGCGTTTCGTGTTTGTTTATTTTGAATTTTCTTAACTTCAGCCCCCAGCGAGCTTTCAGGTGGAAAGTGGCGGCCCTTTTTGGTACGATTGTGGCTGGTATCGTGATTTACCTCGTTCTGGCCGTCCTCTTACGGGCCGAGAACATCATTTCTTTGTTCAGGTCTAAATTCGTCAAACCAAGTTCTGGACCTTCCGTTTAACATGGTGAGCGTAGCTCAATCTGGTTAGAGCACAAGATTGTGGATCTTGGGGTTGCGGGTTCAATTCCCGTCGCTCACCCCATTTTTACTCCTTATAATTTTCCTCCTCAAAAAGCTGAAATCGAAGTGTTAGCACTTTTGTTAGCAGTTTTGGTCTAGTTTTTTCAAGTCCTTAGAAGTATAATGCGTTACTTTTAAAGGAGGTTTCCATAATGAAAAAATTTATAGGGTTGCTTTTATTTAGCTATTTTTTTTCAGCAAATGTTTTTGCATACCAGTATTATGGCGGAGATGGAAGCTACCAGGGTTCTTCTTCACAATCAGGCGACACGACTCAATTCTATGGCGGAGATGGAAGCTACCAAGGTTCCGCGCAACCCAGTGGCAATTCTTATCAATTCTACGGCGGAGATGGAAGCTATCAAGGCTCTGCGCAACAAATGGGTAATACCGTACAATATTACGGTGGAGACGGAAGTTACCAAGGTTCTTCTTCACAGATGGGCAATTCTACCCAATTCTACGGTGGGAATGGCAACTATCAAGGTTTTGCGCAGCCCGATGGCAATGCTTATCAACTCTATGGCGGAGATGGAAGCTATCAAGGTTCTGTAAACGAATAATTGCAAAGCGATTTATGATCGTCGAAACCGGCAGCTTATTCCCGTCGCTCACCCCATTTCTTCTTCAAAACTCTGAAATCGACGTGTCAGCACTTTTGTTAGCAGTTCCGCACATTTTATTTAGCTTTATTAGTTGTTAGGTTATAATCCTAACCGTAAACAGGAAAGCCTCTCGCATGAAGCATATAGTATTTCTGTTACTGATCATTTTTACCTTCCAGACTACTTTGTTTGCTCGTCCAGGGCAGAACATCTTCCGATGGTTGCCATTATTGCCGAACTAATTGTGATAGCTGGGGTGTCGAATACGGCGAATGGCATTGCCATAAAAAATGGAGACTTTAATGAAAAAAGTAATTGCACTATCACTTATGATTCTTTTTTTATTTTCATCGACTTCTTTTGCATATCAAAGAGTAAGCGGTTATACCAGACGTAATGGTACTTATGTAGCTCCGCATTATCGATCAAATTCAGACGGTATTCGTTCAAATAATTGGAGCTCTAGTGGAAATGTAAATCCATTTACAGGGAAACGTGGATACAAATCATGGTAATTTTTAAATCTAATTAGATTCAGAGGGTTATAAAATGTTCAATAAATTACCTAGAAATCGGATTTATTTATTTTTCATTCTCTTTTTGGCTTTGAGTAATAATTTAAAAGCTGAAAACGTAGCTAAATTTGATAAGTTGCAAACGCTTGACGAGTTGCATCAAATATATGCAGACTACAATTACGTAGACAATGTGTATGATGCAATGCAAAATTTCGGTGAAACTGTAGCTGTAACATTTGGCAATAATCTATCTACGATGGATCTTGCAACGGAATCTGCCGGGAAAATATACATGATGAGTGCCAATGCTGAACACTTAGCATCTGATCTTGCCGATTTACAGTATGCGCAGAATGGCTTAGAAGAAAAGAATCTAAATACTCAGCTTATGGAAATGAAGAAAATAATAATCAAGATGATGGACCTAAAATATCAAGAATACGATATTTATAAAAAAACCATGATATTGATAGTAGTATCAAAAGATCCAAATTTTAAAGATGTTTTATTGAAAACTGGTTCCGAAGCTGAGAGGAAATTTCTTAAAGACAACGAGAGTTTAGAAGATTTGCTTTTGGAGACTCAAGAAATAAGTGCCAAGTTTGAAGGACTGGAACAGCAACTTTCAAAGGAACAGGAAAAAATAATTAAATATCATAAAGAACTCACAGAGAAACTCAAGAAGGCAATTATTTAATAAAAGGGCGTTGCATTAGGAAGTAAACTAGTTTTATAAGAACAACTTATTTTGAATGCTTTGGCGAGTTTTTCAATCGTGTCGGTTAAATTCGGTCAACCTCGGTAAATTTTTTTAGCGAAATCTTTGCGAGAGGAAAAGATCATGAGATTAATATTGTTGCTTTTAGCTTTGAGCCTTTCTGGATGCGTAATTACGCCAGCATTTCATCCCACTACAGAAGAAGGTGCCCTATGCAAAAGAGATTGCGCTAGTGAGATGGGGCGTTGTGCGGGTTCATCTTATACTTGCGATAGGGCACATGCAAAATGTGTCTCTGCGTGTATAGATTTAGATCAGATCAAGAGAAGACAATAATGGACAATGACGTCCAAGTGTTAGCACAAAATGTGAGCACTTTACATCTCTGTCCTAGCGTGTCCCATTGCAGCGAAATTACGTTTGACGCAGCCTATCGTAAATTAGAGAGGAAAATTAAACGCTAGTCATGAAAAAATTATTTTATATTTTTTCAATAATTTTTATTTTCTCCTTTCCGAAAACTGTTAGAGCTGTAGTCTATGACATCGAACAATTATCATTTTCTGGGACTGAAAATGTATACCCAGACCTTAATGATAACGGAGAGGTTGTTTGGAGTAGTTATAATGGCACTAGCTACAACATTTTTTCTAACTTGAGAGGGCAAATTACAAATAACGGTTATTTCAACCGATTTCCTTCTATTAATGACTTAGGAGAAATAGTTTGGGAAACACATGTACAAAACATTTCTGGTTCAAGTATATACTCAAATATTCGCGGTTTGATAATCGAAAGCTTGGGTGGTATTTGGAATGAGCAACCGGATATTAACAACCAGGGTGAGGTAATTGTTTCTCAAACAGGCCCGAATTTGGGAATTTATTCCAACGTGCGCGGCTATATTAGCAATTCTCCGTTTGATGATTCGTCTCCGACGATTAATGATGAAGGAGAAGTGGTGTGGCACAAGAAAGTAGGCCCTTTAACTGAAGTGTACTCAAATGTGAGAGGCCGAATAACAGAGAACGACTTTTTTGACTACGTTTGGTTTGGGCCTAGTATTAATGACTTAGGAGAAATAGTTTGGTACGGTCCAGATGGAAATCCAAGCGAGATATATTCAAGTATTCACGGCCAGATAACTAACGATAGCTATAATGACCAAGCTCCAACGATTAATAATTTGGGCGAAATTGCGTGGATGACTTATGATAATAGCTACCGTATTTATTCCAGCAACAATGGTTTTGTTACACCGCCGGGGTTGGATGCACGTTACCCGGTGATAAACGATTTAGGTCAGATTGCTTTTCAGGTCGGAGAAGATGTGTATTTAGCTACCCCTAGATCCCAAGTGATTCCCGAACCATCGACTCTTTTTCTTTTTGGCGGAGGATTGTTTGGCTTAATGTTTAGACGAAAGCTCATTTAAATTTAAAATAATTTTCAGGTTGCGAGCTTTTAGGTTTTGCGTATAATAGCGTCATGTAATTGTTTTTAGTAAACATGCACGGCACGGCTTCACTCGGATCAATTCCGACACAGGCCCTCTCGTTACTTATTCGAGAGGGCCTTTTTTTTTGCCCTTTTAAATTTAGGAAAATTTGATGAATAAAATTATGATTTCTGAGATTCATATCACACCAATCAAGCCCCAGAAAAGTCTTGTCGGCTTTGCTTCTTGTGTAATCAACAATCAAATCTACCTCGGCAGCATTGCCATTCATTGCGATATTACGAACAATAGTTTTCGCTGCGTTTATCCAACAAAGAAATTTAAAGAAGGGCGAGAGCTTCCAATTTTTTATCCGATTAACAAAGAAACAGGGCAAGCAATTCAAAATGCAGTCATCGCGGAATGGGAATTTGTAATTCATACAGTTTGTAGTTAGTTAATCGAAAAGGTGAAGACTAGTGGAAAGGAATATAGAAAATCAAAGCAAAGGCTTTATTAGTCCCCCGAAATATAAAATTTTGCCTAGTGGCATTAATAAAGCAAAACTTGTTAGTTTCCTATCTTCCATAGGTAAATTTGATCAACTAATTTTTATTCTTCAGTTTGAAATTCTTGAGGGTGAATATCGCGGATATTTTGTTAAAGGTCGCGTAAATCAAAGTTCTAATGGAAAATTCGGAAAACTATGGCAACTTTTTAGAGCTATGGGAGTCGAACTTGATATCTTCGATCAATACGACTTGAAAGATTTAATTGCCAAAGAGTGTTTTATCAATGTAGAAACGAGGAGTAACGGAAATGCTATTACAGAATTTATCCCGCTCAACAGTTTCTGAGATATTAAGCGAAACAATAAATAAACGCTGCTTCTTTGTGCCACACGTTATTTATGAACTGCCCATTACCGCCGGAGATTTAAACACCTTGAATGCACTATTAAAACTACAGGACGACTTTGTTTATAAATCTAAAAATTATGGAGAATGGTTCTTTGCGCCGCAGAGTCTGCTCGTTAAATATAGCAAACGGTCAAGGTCCACAATTAGAAGGTCAAGACAAAAGCTTAAATATCTGGGACTCCTAGATTATCAGTTGGGTTCTAGGGGTAAACGAAAGGCAACAATGTATCGTATTCTAATCGATCCCTTTTATCTAGTTGATAGAGTTCAAATATGCCCAACACCAAAACAATAGCCTTTAACAAGAACTAAAACAAATGACCAGGAACTTGTTTATAGGAGTAATAAGAAATGAAGATAAAAGGTCGGCGATTAAGTAAGTTTCAACGAACAATCCTTGAAACCATTAAAGCTCATGGGAAGAAGTGTGACCATGAAGAACTCCGGGACAAAGTCATGGAAGTGTTAAAGATTGATTGGGTGAAAGAGGAGTCCTTTAAGGCATCTTTTTCCCGGTCCTTAAAGAACCTAAAAGAAAAGCGTTTGATACATAGAGAAGATGCGGGATTTTATTTTGGGCGCCACAGCCTCCTTTGGGAAGACATTAGAATCAATCCATCAGGGTTGAAAGTTGTAAGTGATTTGTAAATAAGGGTATGGCGAATCAGTAAGTGGTTTCCATTAACCATAAGTGAAAATTTCCCCCTTTGCAGGCATTGGGGAATGGGGTGCGTTGTAAGTCGTTACAGGAAAAGGGTATCAGTATTTTAAAATGCAATTTCATTAACAGTAAGCATGTTTGTTAATAACAAGTGGTGCTTAACCTTAAGGATGAGTAAAAGACAAACTGAATGAGTTTTGATTCTAGGTTTTTAAACATGAAAGAAGCTGCAGAACATTTAGGGCAGAGTTATCGCTGGATGCAACGAAATTGGGTTAATTTGCTTCGTGGTGACGTTATTGCGTATCGAGTGCCCAAAGATGCTCCGAAGGGACATCTGATGTTTGAGAAGGCAAGTTTAGATCGATACATGAAATCATGTAAGATCGAAGCTAATTTTGACAGCCTCAAGGTATAGTATCTTGGGGGTATGACAAAAATATAAAGTGTTAAATGAAATTTAAAATGGAAGTGTTAGCAGTAAGTGTAAGCAAAAGTTAGCGTTTTTTGCGCTTTTTAACTTCGCGCTCAAGCGCTCGCTGACAAATGTAGGAAACTGATCGATCTTCTTGGCGGGCTTTTTCTGCCAGCTTCTTTTTTAATTCGGCAGTGATTTTGAAAGAGATGATTTGGTCGCGTTTCATAAAAGGAATTATACAACCAGACCACAGTACGATATACTCCTAAAAGGTAATAGAAGGTAATAGATTTATATTGATATTCTAAATAGAAAAGGTAAAATATCCGTATGGCAAGTCTTTATAGACGGGGAAAGAGCAGGGTATGGTGTATAAGCTACTTCTTAGGTCGGGGAAGGGTAACTAAAAGCCTCAAAACTACCGATGAGAAAATAGCCCGCCTAAAACAGAAAGAAATAGAGGTCAGGCTCAAAAGGGGAGTCCATCAAAATTCGCAAAGAATCGAGATAGCTCAGTTCTTGGCTGAATACATCCAAGATACGGTTCATCGCAAGAAACAGACGAACGTAAATGAACTTTACCTCATTGAGAGCTTTTTGCGCGCTTGTAATAAGCAAACGATTAACGGGATCAACGCCGGAGATGTTAGAACATTTTTACGAGCTTATGAAGAAAAAGCCCAGGTAACATTTAATAATACCTTAGGGTGTTTGAAGCGGTTCTTCAAGTCTGCGGTGCAGAAGGGATATTTACTTACAAATCCGGTAGAAGGAATTAAACGCAAAAAAGTGTCGCAATCATTACCACGTTTCTATTCTGATGAGGAGTACCAGCGAATTGAGGAAGTTGCCGCAGGCCATTCGCTTTATCCTTTTATAGTCACTGCTCGATATACCGGCTTACGTTTGCAGGAATTACTTAATTTGGAATGGCAGGATTTTGATTGGGAAAAAAAGTTAGTTCGAGTTTTGAACAAACCGAAGTTTAACCATACCGTCAAGAACCGCCGGATTCGAGTAGTTCCTATTTCTGACGAACTAAGAGATAAACTCTTGCCTTATATTAAAGATCAGGGATTATGTTTTCCAGTTCCTAAAACAGGCGCGAAGTATTCGGAAGGGGGGCCGAAACAAACTCTAAAGCGGATCTATAAGAAAGCAGGTCTTGAAAAAGAAAAACGATCAGGGTGGCACGATTTACGAAGAACATTCGCATCCCGTCTTGTTCAGAATAATGTCCCCATTTACAAAGTAAGCAAATGGCTTGGTCACTCTAGTCTTGCAACAACCCAAATTTACGCCCATTTTGCCCCTATTTATGATAAAGACATTGAAGCATTATCAATGAATTGGAAAGATAAATCTGAAATCTTAACTAATAAATAATTATTGCAATATTTTACCTCTCTAGCTTCGTGTGTTATAATTATTGAACTAAAACAAGGGTAAACACATTTTTATGATTATAACTAAAGCGTTATTAGCAGACTACGCAAACATTGCAGAAGGTGGAAAATTAAATGTATTGGGCATTTTCCAAGCTATTTATAGCTTAAGTTTTCCTGCTGTTCATCCCCAGATGCAATTAATATTCATGTGGGAAGCTAATCGCTCTGAGGTGGGTAGAAAGAAAAATATTGAAATTCAACTCTGCGATTCAGACGGAAAAAAATTAATTGGTATAGGAGCAAACTTTGTCATTCCAGATGGGCGAGAAGGAAAAAAGATTAGTGGAAATGAAATTATTACTTTAAACAATGTAAAATTTGACAAATCCGGTGAATATGTATTTAACATACTTATCGACGATGACCATAAAGGAGATGCTTCTTTTGAGCTCGTACCTATTAAATCGAAAAAAGCATAAAAATGATAACAAAAAGTTTATTCCAAATTACAGAGGTTGATGAAACAAGGCACTCTCTTTCAGACGATAGTCCTTTTTGCGTGAATTACAGAACTACACAAACCACAGTTTCGGGATATCAACGAATAAAAATTATAAAGCAATCAATAGACATAAATACTGAAGAATTAATAAAAAAACTGGATTCCCTCAAAAAAGAACCTACCATAGTATTTCCTACATCAATTGAAGCGCGTAAGCATCTTAAAAGTCTAATGTAATTGTAATGCAGTATGGCGCTAAACCAAGTTTCGATCGGTCATTTAAAAAATTAACTAAATCTGAAAAAATCCAGGCGGAGCAAAGTATAAACAAGCTCTATGATTTTTTCGAGAGACGTCAGCAGTTGCCCAAGGGTTTAGGTTTAAAGCGCTTGGGTTCATTTTATTGGGAAATCCGGTCTGGTATCGATATCCGAATTATTTTTAGCATTGAAGATAATTTTGTCACTTTTTTGTTCGTTGGTAATCACGATCAAATTGCTAAATTTATTCGATCCTAGGTATGCGCACAAAATATGAGCACTTTTGATGGTAAATGAAGGATCACAGTTTGTGAACTTGGCCCAAGCGGTTATTTGTGCTTACCAGATTTTGTATCTTAAAATTCAGATTACTAGCTCAATGGATAAACTTTTATGAAAACCACAGTAATACTTGGCGCGGGATGCAGTAAAGGAATGGCAAACTTACCCACAGATGTATCTTTTATGAATGATCGCAATGATGAAATTTTTAAGTCTACTTTCTTACTTGAAGCGCTTCTTGAGTTATATCATAGACGTGAAAATGGCGTGTTAACATCCTCCGCCGCATTATGGAGAAAGGAAAGACTAGAAGTCTGTTGGAATGAAATAGAAGAAAATCGATTACGTCCTAAGATTATTTTAAAATCTAATGAAATTGATAATTGGTTTCGTAAGTTAAACGAACTGGCCAAAAGAGAGAAGGGAAGCGAATACGAATATTATTCTTATTTTCTTTACGAGGATAGTGCGTCGCGATCTCCGTATCAGTATTTATTTATATTTGCGGAATGGGAGCTGAGGAAAATAGTAGCTAAGCGATTCGAGACTATTTTGGATGTGTCGCTTAAAGAAAGATATGACCGCTTAAGAACTAAAATAACCTCTACGGCTAATAATGATTGTCTAAATTTCATTAGTTTTAACTATGACACGTTGATTGAACAAAGTTATTCACCGGATGATTGGTATTACGCAGGCCCAAATCCTAATCCGGGATTAGTCCATAAGAACAAAATAGGTATTATTAAACCACATGGTTCAGTTAATTGGTTGGACATTGACGGAGAAGATATTATTATTCACGATCGACCGATTGCATCCGACAAGATTGGATATAAAAACGGGAAATTGCATCGGCACGCAATTGTTGGATTAGTCGGAGAAAAAAAAGAATATCAAACGACAGCTATTGATTATCCTCGAAATAACCTTGTTTACGCAGACCAAATATCAAATGCTATAAATACTGCCATAGAATCCACTCAACAGTTAATAATAATTGGTTACAGTTTTCCAATAACAGACGGCCATATTAGAGGGACTTTTAGGCATTGTAATTCGCAAAATTTAGAAAAAGTGATCATTATAGATCAACCAAGAGAATCTGAGCAAAAAGAGGCTCTTATTGATAAAACAAATTCGATATTCGGAATCCCCAAAGATAAAATAGATTTTGTTTCTGAAGGAATAGAGAATTGGATTAAATAAAAGGTGGCACTGAGCAGTAGCTAAGGAGGCGACATGATTCAGCAACATGATAAGGAAATGTTTTTAGATTTGTTGAAAGTATTTATTATGACCGGCATCTTCGGCTTTGCAATCTGGTTTTCCGATGTAGACAGAGATATAAAGTTTGCCAGTGTTATTATCTTGGGTACGGTGTTTATTTTGGATTACAGTCAAAAACGAGTTCTCCGCAAGGAAATTAAACAACTACAAGAACAACTTAATTCGCTTCAGCAAAAAATATTTTAAAGTAGATACGATGGACGGAATTGGTTCATCAAAATAGAAAAAGTGTTAGCACAAAATGTTAGCACTTTTGATGGTAAATGATGGTTAAAGATGGTCAAGCTCGGTCAATTGATTTCCCACCAAATTCATTCTAACTTCAATTTTCTGGCTAACTTCGGTCAAACTTGGTAAACTTTGGTTAATCAACTTACAAAAATTGTGGATCTTGGGGTCGCGACGGGCTCCTGAAGCGAAGGCCATCAAGGCCGAGCGGAATGCCGAAAACATCAGCTTTCGGCCGTCGCTCACCCCAGTTTTTATCTTTAAAATTGTATTATGATCGGATTATTGATGACAGGTTTAATTGCGCTGTTACCGGGAGTATCATTTGCGCATAAAAGCCACGACGAACGTGAAGAAGAAGATGCTAAAGAGTCAGAAAAGGGAGAATAGTGCAACTTAGCGGAAAAGTATTTTAGATGCGAGATCAGAAAAATCAGAAACGCCGATTTCATATTATCCTGATCAAACCTTCCAAATATGATGACAATGGTTATGTCATTAGTTGGTTTCGGGGAGTCATCACCAGTAATTCATTGGCCTGCCTGAATGCGCTGACGGAAGACATTCAAGCCCATGAGATTTTAGGGCCCGACGTTGAAATTGTGATTCATCGTTACGATGAAACAGTTCAAAGAATTCCGATCGAGAAATTAACGCGGCGCATTCGCAAAGCAGGGGAGCGCAGTATTGTATGTTTGGTGGGTGTACAATCCAACCAATTTCCGCGGGCGGTTGATTTGGCTCGACAGTTTCGTAAAGAAGGTTTGCGTTCCATGATTGGTGGTTTTCATGTATCAGGCTGTCTGGAGATGCTTCCTGACCTTCCTCCTGAGATTAAAGAAGCTAGGGATGAAGGGATTACGCTTGTCGCAGGAGAAATCGAAGGCCGATGGGCAGAGCTGATCAAGGCAGCCTATGAAGATGAATTGCAATCCATTTATAATTTTGTTGAAGACAAGCCCATTTTAAAAGGCACTCCCGGACCCTTTCTTCCAGAGATTAATCTCAAATATTTTGCCAGCGCTCACTCCAGTTTTGACGCCGGCAGAGGCTGTCCGTTTAAGTGTTCCTTTTGTACCATTATTAACATCCAAGGAAATACGATGCGCGGCAGGAATGCAGATGATGTTGAAAAGCTCGTACGCTTAAATTGCGCTCAAGGCATTAATCATATTTTTATCACGGATGATAATTTTGCCCGCCATCCCGAATGGGAATCTATAGCGGATCGCGTGATCCAGTTAAAAGAACAGGAAGGGCTTAAGATTCATTTGATGATTCAAACCGACACGCTCGCTCACCGGATTCCGAGATTTATTGAAAAAATGACGCGCGCCGGCTGTCATCGTGTATTTATCGGAATTGAATCCGTAAATCCGGACAACCTGATTGCGACTGACAAACGGCAGAATAGAATTTCAGAGTACCGCCGAATGCTTCAGGCTTGGCGTCAATATGGAGTCATTACGTATGCGGGATATATCATTGGCTTTCCGGGCGATACTTATCAATCGATCATGAGAGACGTCGAATTTTTAAAGCGAGAACTCCCGCTTGATTTCGCGGAATTTTTTATCATGACACCGCTGCCCGGTTCCAAGGATCATCAAAAATATTATTTGAGTCAGGTTCCCATGGATCAGGACCTGAATCGTTACGAAACAAACCATGTGGTGATGGATCACCCGAATATGAATCGAAAAGAATTAGAAAAAGCTTATCAAGATGCCTGGAGTTCCTTTTACAGTAAAGAACATATGTTCACACTGCTGAAACGGAGAGGAAAAATTGGCGGCGGACATCGAATCGCCTTCTCTTTGATTTGGTTTCTGAGTTGTATTTTTGTGGAAGGTGTTCACCCGCTCTTGGGGGGAGTTATCCGGTTAAAAGGGCGAAAGAGCCGTCGTTTTACTTTTCCACAGGAATCATTTTTTCCATATTACATCGGAAGAGCTTTTGAAATCGCTGGTAATTTTTTAAAACTTGCCTGGATTGCCCTTGATATTCATATGCTTCGAATGAAATCAAGGCGACCCGAATATGCTGATTACTTAGATGAAGCGATTACACCAGAACCGCAGGAAGAAAAAAAGCATTCAATGGTTGTTAGGCCTCAATCAGTTCAATCGCTCACCTGATCAAGTTCTATCTCTGGAACTGGTGTTAAACTGTTAGCACAAAATGTGAGCACTTTTGATGGCTAACGATGGCAAAACTCGGTCAAAGATGGTCAATCAAATTCCCACTAAATTGGCTCTAACCTCAAATTCCTGGATAACTTCGGTCAAAGATGGTTAAATATGGTCAACCAACTTACAAAAATTGTGGATCTCAGCGCTTTAGGCAGTACCTTAGGTGTGGGGTTGCGGGTTTCCCTAAAGAGATTGCTGCGCTAACAATTCCCGTCGCCCACCCCAGTTTTTCTCTTTATAATTCCCCGCGGTAAATAGCCAAATCTAAGTGTTGGCACTTTTTGTTAGCATTTTCGTTGACTATATCTGTATACGCAGATATATTTTGAGCGTGAAGCTCAAAGATTCCCAGCTTGTTTTTAATGCCATTGCAGATCAAACGCGTTTCCGCATTTTAAGCTTGTTAAATGAAGGCGAGCTTTGCGTTTGTGATTTAATGAAAGTCTTAAAAGAACCTCAATCAAAAATATCAAGACATCTAGCCTATCTTAGGCGGGCAGGGCTCGTTCAGGCGCGAAAAGAAGGATTGTGGATGTATTACAAGCTTGTTAAAGCAAAAACGAAAGCACTTGAAGCCATTTTGAGCGCCTTAAAGTGTTGCCAATCAGAATTTCAAGAATTAGAAAGCGATTTAAATGAATATCGGAAAAAGAAGTCTTCGTTAATATCTTGCTGTAAATAATTTTTTAACCAAGTATATCTGTTTATGCAGATATGGAGGAGGTGATGAACATGGATCGTTGTTGCGGAGGTGGTTGTAAATGTTAATGGTTAATAAAGCCCTGGCAGAGATGATCGGCACTTTCGCGATCATCTTTGTCGGAGGCGGTTCGATATTGATTTCAGAACGGTTCCCAAATATTTTTCCGTCTTTTTGGATCGCGGTTACTTTTGGTTCTATTATTACTTTGATGATTTTAGCGTTCGGCTATTTATCGGGCGCTCATTTCAATCCGGCTGTAACCCTCGCTTTTGCAGTAACGAGACGGATTCCGGCAGTTCAAGTCCCGCTGTATTGGGTAAGCCAATGTGTAGGAGGGTTACTGGCCGCTCTTTTTTTGATCTTAGTGAGGAAAATATGAAAACGAAAGTTTTGATTCTTTGCACCGGAAATTCTTGCCGCTCTCAAATGGCAGAAGGCGTTCTGCGGCATTATGGGAATGATCAATATGATGTTTATAGTGCAGGAACAAAGCCGTCAAAGGTGAATGAAACAGCGATTAAAGTAATGAACGAAATCGATATTGATATTTCTGGGCAACGATCAAAAAATGTAACTGAATTTTTAGGACAGCACTTCAATTACATCATTACTGTTTGTGATAACGCTAAAGAATCTTGTCCAATCTTTCCCGGTAATAGCATTCGGCTCCATTGGAGCTTTCCTGATCCACCCCATGAGAAACAGGTGACGGAAGCCGTTTTGAATCAATTTCGTGAAGTTAGAGACTTGATTCATGAAAAATTCAAAAAAGCCGCCAAAATGGGGATTTCCGAATAGCATTAGGAAGCCAAGGCTGAAATTGATTTAAACATTTGGAAACAGATTTCAGCTTGTGGGGAGCCGCAGAACGTTCTATATTCATCTACGTATTGACCCCATTTTTTTAAGGAGCATATGAAAAAAGTATTTCTTTTCCTTCTTGCTGTTTTTTTTCTGGGCTCGAGCACAGCTTTTTCGGATGATCATTACGGCCGGCCGCCAGCATCAGAAGAAATTAAAGATATCAATCCCGGCACGATGCATGGGTCGACGTCTTCAAATCCGCCCAAAACGGAACCGGCGAAACCAAAACCCGCTGAATCGGTTAAGCCGAAACCTGCGGAACCTGTAAATCCTCCAAAGCCTTCAGAATCCGGCGATTATGGAAGACCTAAAGGAGATGATGCATCGCCTGACCAAAACGACGGAACGTATCATGTGGTTCTTTCCAATTATCTAGGAAAGGATTTGCCAGCCCAAGAAACAGTGAAACCGCCCGTCCCCGGTCCGGCGCAGGATCCGCCTAAAGCTGTTACCACACCTGTGGCCGACGATGGACAAGCCATGAAGGCCAGTTTTTCAGAAGCTTCCGGACTCGATATGGAACAGGAATCCGTTGACTATCGGACAGGAAGTGAAGAT
>Ga0209515_10004423_pt1 | contig 18995 bp, 17 predicted proteins | sample Subgroupgradi54m_FD_187454 | JGI IMG/M metagenome (GOLD analysis project Ga0209515, IMG submission 187454) | Subsurface groundwater microbial communities from S. Glens Falls, New York, USA - GMW60B uncontaminated upgradient, 5.4 m (SPAdes)... ...
CTTCCGATCTCGTCGACACGAGGTCGATCGACTCCACGAGCACCTCAACGCCGCCGAGCTTGACCTGGGGGGCAGCCACAATCGTGCCGGTGAGGGCGACCGCGGACCCGACGGTCAGGGCGTCAATCTGTTCGTCGAGGCCAGGTGAGGCCTCCCGCGGGTTGGTGATCTGCACGGAGCCGGTCTCGTCGCGGAGCACCACGAACTGCATGCGGCGCTGGAGTCGGAGTGCCTGCACCCAGCCACACACACGTACCCGGTCACCGACCCGCGACCCAACGTCAGTGACAAGGACACGCTCGGCCTGCTGCTGATGACTGTCGTCCATCGATACTTCCTCGGGTTGAATGACATGGCCGCAACTCGGAGGACGGTTGTCTCTGAACAGGCTACGTCGCTGATGAGGCACAGCGAACAGATCAGCTGAGCAGGGAGGTCTTCCCGTCGTACGCCGCGTCGAGAATGTCGAGCGTAACGAAGCTCTTGACGTCGGGCATGGGTTGTACCCCGGCGCGCCGAAGCGCCTGGTACTGCGGCCCTCCGATGTCCTCGAGCGACATCTGGAACAGGCCCTTCTTGCCGGTGAGCGCCGACTCCATCAGCGGCATCTGGCGGCGGTTCTCTTCGGTCTGCTGCGCGAGGTCGAGCGCGTTGTCCTTACCGTAGAGGTCGAACGTCTTCTTGGCACCAGCCACCACGTCCTGCCTGTTGAGCTCCCAGCCCTTGATCACAGCACGTAGATACCGGACGAGAGCGTCCCTTTCCTTCTCGACGGTCTTCCGGCGGGCGATCAAGACATTCTCATACGAAGGAAAGCCCAGCTCGTCGAAGGTCACGGCGACGTTGGCCACGCCTCGCCGGTCGAGCGTGATCGGTTGAGAGGTGACGAAGACCGCCATCGCGTCAACCTGTCCGTCAACCAGCGGCTGAGGATCCCCCGAGACGTTGACGACCTTGTAGTCGTGTGGCAGGCCGGCGTTGTCCAGCGCGACGTCCAGCGTCGCCTGAGCACTGGGGTCGAGTCCGATCCGCTTTCCGATCACGTCGTGAATCGTGCGAACCGGATTTTTCGCCAGCGACAGCAGCCCTCCCGGAGACTTCTGGAACTGCGTACCGAACACCATGAGGTCGGCCCCCTGGTTGTTGGCCTCGATCACTTCACGGATAGCACCAAGACCAACATCGGCCTGCCCACCGGCCACCACGGCGCTGGTGGTTGGGACATTGGCGCCGTACGGAAGCAGGTTGGACGTGACGTTCTCGCTCTTGAGGTAGCCCGCCGTGTCGGCGAGGTACCAGCCAGCGAAGGTCACATCGAGGAGGTAGGTGAGCTGGGTCGTCAGGCGAGTCGTTCCGCCGGCGGAATCTGTGCCGCCTGCACAGGCAGCCAAGATCGGCGTGCCAGCCAGCGCAGCGAAGGTCGCTCCCGCCAAGATCTCGCGCCGAGTGAAGCGCCGGTTCATGATTCTCCCCAAACGATCATTACTCTTCGGTGACGTCGAACCGTTTGTGAGCCCAGCGCTCAAGCGCTCCAGCGCAGGAGTATAGAGCGATCGAAGCGGCAATGATGACCCACGCGATGGCCCACGAACGGCTCGTGCGGAGGAAGAACTGCGTGGTGGCGATGAGTCGACCGAGTCCGCCCGATCCGACCAGATACTCGGCCGTGACGGTGCCAAGGAACGCGAATGACGCCGTGAACCGGACAGCAACCGCCAGCCGCGGAACGCTCGTCGGCAGAGCGACGTGCAGAAAGTACCTGAGACGGGAGGCGCCGAAGACCTGGGCCAATTCACGGCGTGCCCGGGGCACCGAAGACAAGCCGCTGTCGACGAACACGAGGCTCGGAAAGAAGCCGACGATGCCACCGATCGCGATGACCGAAGGTGCGCCAAAGCCGAAGAGTCGACCCAGAATAGGGATGAACACCACGAGCGGGATGGTCTGCGCCAGCACCGCAGGTGGAATGATCATTGTGCGGGCTGAGGTGACCCACCAACATGCGACAGCAAGCGATGCCCCGACCCCCAGACCCAGGACGACCCCCACCATGGTCATCCACCAGGTCGACAGCAGCGGGCCCAGCAGCCAGCCCGGGTGCGAAAGCTCACGAACGACATCGAAGGGCGCGGGCGCGATGATCCGGGGGACGTCCGCGAACCAGATCCAACACTGCCAGGCGACCATGAGCGCCACCGGGAACCACCCGAGCGCGACGACGCGTCGGGCTCGCCTGACGATCGGCCGGTAGCTGGTCAGGTCAGCTCCCATCGGCAGAAGCGTTGTGCGGTGGCTACCGCGCCGTACGCAGCCAGGCTGATCAACGACGCGACGAGCGCAGACCCCAGCAACATCTGGGTGTCGCCGCTGCGCATCGTGTGCAGCATCACGACCCCCAGACCGCGAGTGGCCTGAAACCACTCGCCAACGATGGCTCCGACCATCGCTCCCGGAACGGCAAAGCGGAGGCCTTCGAGGAAGAGCGGGATGCTTGCCGGCACGTCCAGATGGCGCAGCCGCGCCAGGCGACTCGCGCCAAGGACCCGGAAGAGCTCACCGTAGAGCGAGGGCGCCCGGGAGAGGCCGGCGGCGATTGACACGAAGGAGGCGAAGAAGACACAGATCGCCGCGAGAGCACTCGGGATCGCGGCCCGGTCCATTGTGGTCAGGAGAAAAGGGGTGACGGCGATGATGGGCACGGCCTGGGCCAGGACGGCAATCTGGCCAAAGCCGACGCCCAACGCCGGAATGATGCGTGCAACAAGGGCCAGAGTGGAGCCGAGAACCAGTCCAGCGAACAGCCCGCGGGCCGCCTGCGGGAGCGTCGCTGCAGCGGCACGTAGAAGCACTTCACGCCCAGTCGGCTCCAACATGGTGCGCACGACCGCGGTCAACGGCGGCCAGACCGCACCGAAGGCGTGGGACCGACCGATCAACTCCCACAGAATGAGGGGCGCGGGCGCGCCGACGGCGAACGCCGCAACCCGGCGACCGCCGGAACCCAGGACCGGCCTCATCGGCCATCAGCCGCGAGCAAGCCGTCGATCTCGGCGGCCAGACCTTGCAGCGACGCTTCGTGCAGCACGCTCGCCTGGCGAGGCCGTGGAAGCGGGATCGGCCTGTCGGCGAGGACCCGGCCAGGCCTCGCCGACAGCACGATGACCCGATCAGCCAGAAACACCGCTTCTTCCACCGAGTGGGTAACCAGCACCGTCGTCACACGGTCGTTCAGCCAGACGTGTTGCAGTTCCACCGTCAGCCGTCGGCGGGTGACCGCGTCGAGCGAGCCCATGGGCTCGTCCAACAACAGCACGGTCGGCCGGAGTACGAGAGCACGAGCGATCGACGCCCGCTGCCGCATCCCACCCGAGAGCTGCGCCGGCCGGGCATCCGCGAACCCCTCCAGTCCGACCAGGCTGAGTAGTTCCTCGACCCGCGCATCGTCCGGTCGCCGCCCCGCCAAGCGAAATGGCAGGGCGATGTTGGCGCGGGTAGAGAGCCAAGGCAGCAAGGCGTGATCTTGGAATGCGATGCCGATTTGGTGGTGCCTGGACAGCTCACCGGGATCCGTTCCGGCGATCGAGACTTTGCCGCTCGTCGGCACGATGAGTCCGGCGAGGATACGGAGCAGTGTGGACTTGCCACACCCGGATGGCCCGAGCAGAGAAACGAGTTCGCCATCGCCAATCGACAGCGAAACGCTGTCGAGGGCCCGTACGGCCCGTCCCCGCCGGCCCGGGAAGTCGTGAGTGACCCCATCGATGACGGCCATGGCGCCTCGTGCCGCCTTTTCCAGCCGCAAGTCGCCGGGTGCGACTGCCTCCATCGGCCGATCATATCGGTGGCGGAGACCCACATGGATGGCCTGCGGACTGCGAGCGCCGGCCTGGCACCCGCTGAGGCTCCCATCTCAGCCAGGGCTCACGCCGAGGATCCGGGGGTGCAGGTCCTCGGCGGGCGGCTGCCAGTTCGCGGCGTCGGCCGGGCACTGCGCACCGGAGCGGATGTCCTTGACCTGGTCACCGCCGGCCGGAGCGCCGCCGCCGGCCGGAGCGCCGCCCGAACCGCCGGCCCCGCCGCCGGAGTCAGGCCCAGCGCCCGGGAACCAGACGTACGGGATACCGCGCCGCTCGGCGTACCGAATTTGCTTGCCGTACTTGGCCGCTGAGGGCGACACCTCGGTGGCGATGCCGCGCCGACGCAGCGCTGCCGCGATCCGGTCGCAACGGGCCCGGGAGTCCTCGTCCGGCAGCGCCACCAGTACGCAGCTGGGCACGCTGCGGCTCACCCCGAGCGCCCCGGCGCCGAAGAGCAGGCCGAGCAGGCGGGTCACGCCGATCGAGATGCCCACCCCGGGGTACCGCTCATCTCCGCTCGCGGCGAGGTTGTCGTACCGGCCGCCGGAACAGATCGAGCCGAACCGCTCGTACCCGCGCAGCTGGGTCTCGTAGACGGTGCCGGTGTAGTAGTCCAGCCCGCGGGCGATCTTCAGGTCGGCCACCAGCAGTCCGGGGGCGTGCTCGGCTCCCGCCTGTACCACCCGGACCAGTTCGGCCAGGCCCTCGTCGAGCAGCGGATCGGTGACGCCCAGGGCCAGCACGGCGTCGGCGAACGACGCGTCGGAGGCCGAGATCCCGGCCAGCGCCAGACACGCCCTGGCCTGCGCCTCGGTCGTCCCGGCGGTGCTGACCAGCAGCTCGGCCACCTTCGCTGGGCCGATCTTGTCGAGCTTGTCGACGGCCCGCAGCGCCGCCTCGGCGTCGGTCACGCCCACGCCGCGGTAGAAGCCCTCGCAGACCTTGCGGTTGTTGACCTGGATCCGGATCGGCGGGATGGGCAGGCCGCCCAGCGCGTCGGCGACGACGAGCGGCAGCTCGGCCTCGTAGTGCGGGCCCAGCGTGTCGCGGTCGACGATGTCGATGTCGGCCTGGGCGAACTCGCGGTAGCGCCCCTCCTGTGGCCGTTCACCGCGCCAGACCTTCTGGATCTGGTACCGCCGGAACGGGAACTGCAGCTTTCCGGCGTTTTCAAGAACAAATCGCGCGAAGGGTACGGTCAAATCGAAGTGCAGCCCCAGGGCATCATCCGACGCATCGGCGGAGTCCTCCTGCAGGCGGCGCAGCACGTACACCTCCTTGGAGGTTTCGCCCTTGCGCAGCAACTGGTCCAACGGCTCCACCGCGCGGGTCTCCAACGGCGCGAAGCCGTGCAGTTCGAAGGTGGCCCGGATCCGGTCGAGGACGTACTGCTCGATCATCCGCTGTGGCGGCAGCCACTCGGGGAAGCCGCTGAGCGGCGTGGGTCGCGACATCGTGGCGGCTACCAGCCCCGGCCCGGGCCGGTCGGGTGGGCGCCGTCCAGCAGCTCCCGCAGGTACGGGTTGGTCCGCCGCTCCCGGCCGATCGTGGTTGCCGGCCCATGGCCGGGCAGCACGACCGTGGAGTCGTCCAGCGGCAGGATCTTGTCGCGCAGGCTGGTCGTCATCGCCGCCGAGGAGCCGCCCGGCAGGTCGGTGCGCCCGATCGAACCGGCGAAGAGGACGTCCCCGCTGAGGCAGAGCTCCGCTCCGTCGGTGGAGTCGTCCCCGGGTACCCGGAAAAGCACCGAACCCCGGGTGTGCCCGGGCGCATGGTCCACGGTGATCTCCAACCCGGCCAGGGTGATCGGCCCGCCGTCGGGCAGCAGGACCACGTCGGAGGGCTCGGCCCAGGTGAGCTTTCCACCGAAGAGTTCGCGGATGTCCATGGAGAGTCCCTTGGCCGGATCGGTGAGCATCTCCCGGTCGGCGGGGTGCACGTACGCGGGGATGTCGCGGGCCGCGCAGACCGGCGTCACCGAGAACGTGTGGTCCAGGTGCCCATGGGTGAGCAGCACCGCGACCGGGGAGAGCCGGTGCTCGGCGAGCAACCCGTCGAGCGAGTCCAGTACACCGATTCCGGGGTCGACCACGATGCACTGCTCCCCCGGCGCGGTCGCCACCAGGTAGCAGTTGGTCCCGAACGCCTCGGCGGGAAATCCGGTGACGAGCACCGTGCGGGTCCTCTCCTCGGGTGGGCGGGCACTCCCGGTCGTGCAGAGCCTATCGACTGCTCCGTCGTACACTCTTGCGGGCGTGTGCCGTGGTGTAGGCGCGCACCCGCCCATCATCGACCCAGCGTGGAAAGGCAGCACCGTGGCTACCGGCAAGAACCGGCAGCGTGCCCTGGCGCGCGCCAAGTTCGACCGCCAGATCGCCCGCCGTACCGCAGCCGCCCGCAAGCGCCGGCAGAGCCAGGCGGCCGTCGGGGTCGGACTGGTCATCGTGCTGGTCATCGCTGGCGTGATCACCTTTACCGACAGCTGGTCGACACTGCTGCACGGGAAGCCGAAGATCACGGCGCAGGACTGCACCTGGAACCAGTACAACACCGGCGCCAACGTCGACCTGACCGACGTCGGAACACCGCCGACCACCGGCATCCCCAGGTCCGGCATCGAGACGATGACGATCACCACCGACCAGGGCCCGATCGTGGCCCAACTCGACCTGACCAGGGCTCCCTGCGCCGCGGCGAACTTCAGGTACCTCGCCAGTAGGCAGTACTACCTGGGAGCGGACGGTGCCGGCACCGCGTGCCACCGGCTCAGCACCCAGGGCCTGTACATGCTCCAGTGCGGCGACCCCTCGGGCAGCGGTGCCGGCGGTCCGACGTACCGGTTCAACGACGAGTTCCGCCCGGTCCCCACGCCCGAGGCCCAGCCCAGCACTGCCGAGGCCTCCCCGTCGCCGACCACCGCACCGTCGCCGACTTCACCACCGACCACCGCGCTCTACCCCCGGGGCACCCTCGCGATGGCGAACTCCGGACCGAACACCAACGGCAGCCAGTTCTTCATCGTGTACAAGGACAGCCGGCTACTGCCGAACTACACCATTGTCGGCACGGTGACCAGCGGGCTGGAGGTCGTCGAGAGGGTCGCCGCGGCCGGCGTGCAGGACAACGCCGGCGCACCGGCCACGGACGGCAAACCCAAGAGTCCGATCAAAATTACGGCGCTGACGGTCAACAGCCCGCCCGCAGCGCCGGCCTCGCCGTCGACCGGGCCGTCCTCGACCCCGCCGTCGGAACCGGCCACCTCGGCAGCCCCGACCTCCTGACCCACGCAGCGCCGTCACAACCGCTAGGGAGAGACCGTGACATCCAACCGGGACCGGCAACGCGCCGCGGCACGGGCGAAGCTGGAGCGCGTGATGACCGAGCGGGTCGCGGCTGCCCAGCACCGCCGGCGGCTGCTGATGATGATCGGCGCCGGCCTGCTCGCGCTGGTCCTCGTCGGCACCGGATGGGTGGTCATCGCCAACGTCAGCAAGAAGAAGGTCGCGGCCAACGCCAGCCCGTCGGCGTCGGCGTCGGCGTCGTCCTCGGTCGACCCGAACGTCTGCCACTGGAATCCCAAGGTGGCGCCGAGCGACTCTCCCGCCGTCTCACCGTCGCCCGGGGCCTCCGCCGCGCCGTCCGCGCCGCCGGTCAAGGGCGTCGTCGACGTGGGTACCCCGCCGGCCACCGGTGAGCCGCGAATCGGCATCCAGACGATGACGATCACCACGAACCTCGGCCCGCTCACCGTGCGGATCGACGACGCGAAGGTGCCCTGTACCGCGGCGAGCTTCACATACCTGGCGAGCAAGAAGTTCTTCGACAACACCTCGTGCCACCGGCTGACCACGTCCGGCATCTACGTCCTGCAGTGCGGCGACCCGGGCGGCGCGGGTACCGGCGGCCCCACGTACGAGTACGGCGAGGAGAACCTGCCGAAGGGCCAGCGCCCGGTGTACCCCGAGGGCACCATCGCGCTCGCCAACGCCGGCCCGGGCACCAACGGCAGCCAGTTCTTCATCGTCTACAAGGACATCGACGTCAGCTCGCTCGGGCCGGACTACACGGTCCTCGGCAAGGTGACCAACGGGATGGACATCATCAAGAAGGTGGCCGAGGGCGGAGTGGACCCGGCGGGCGAAAACCCGTCCGACGGCAAGCCCAAGACCCCGCTCACCATCCAGTCGCTGACCATGAGCCCGCCGGTCCAGCCGTAGCCCGGAACGCGCCTGACCCTGCGCCTGTTCTCCGACGGGGTCAGGCGCGGGAGAACCCGCCCCGGCGCTGGCCCCGCCTCGGACCGGGTCAGGCGCCCGAGGTCACCCGGTACGCGTCGTAGACGCCGTCGATCCGGCGGACGGCGGCCAGCAGGTGGCCCAGGTGCTTCGGGTCAGCCATCTCGAAGCTGAACCGGCTCACCGCGGTGCGGTCGCGGGTGGTGGTGACCGTCGCGGACAGGATGTTGACCTTCTCGTCGGAGAGCGCCCGGGTGATGTCGGCGAGCAACTTGTGCCGGTCCAGCGCCTCCACCTGGATCGCCACCAGGAAGGTCGAGCCGGAGGTCGCCTTCCAGGTCACGTCGAGGACCCGCTCCGGCTGGTCCTTGAGGTCGGCCGCGTTCTCGCAGGTCTCCCGGTGCACGCTCACCGCACCGGCCCGGGTCACGAAACCGAAGACCGCGTCGCCGGGGACCGGGGTGCAGCAGCGGGCCAGCTTGATCCACATGTCGTCCAGGCCCTGGACCTGTACGCCCGGGTCACCGCCGTCACGGCGGCGCGACGGCCGGGTCGGCAGGGCCGTCTCGGCGATGTCCTCGACCGCGCCCTCTTCGCCGCCGTACCCGGCGACCAGCCGCTGGACGATCGACTGCGCGGAGACCTGGGTCTCGCCCACGGCGGCGTACAGCCCGGCAACATCGGGCAGATGCAGGTCGCGGGCGATCGTCAGCAACGCATCCGAGGTGAGCAGCCGTTGCAGCGGCAGGCCCTGCTTGCGCATGGCCTTGACGATCGCCTCCTTGCCGGCCTCGATCGCCTCCTCGCGGCGCTCCTTGTTGAAGTACTGACGGATCTTCGTGCGGGCCCGCGGGCTCTTGACGAAGCCCAGCCAGTCCTGGGTCGGCCCGGCGGTGTCCGACTTCGAGGTGAAGATCTCGATGACGTCGCCGTTGGAGAGCGGCGACTCCAGCGCCACCAGCTTGCCGTTCACCCGTCCGCCGATGCACTTGTGCCCGACTTCGGTGTGCACCGCGTACGCGAAGTCGACCGGCGTGGAGTTGGTGGGCAACGCGATGACGTCCCCCTTGGGGGTGAAGACGTACACCTCCTGGCTGGACAGGTCGAAGCGCAGCGCGTCGAGGAACTCGCTCGGGTCGCTGGCCTCGCGCTGCCAGTCGAGCAGCTGGCGCAGCCAGGTCATCTCGTCGATATGCGCCGGCGGGCCGGCGATGGTCGCGCCCTTGGTCTCCTTGTACCGCCAGTGCGCCGCGATGCCGTACTCCGCGGTGCGGTGCATCGCGTAGGTGCGGATCTGCATCTCCACGGGTTTGCCGGTGGGGCCGATCACCGTGGTGTGCAGCGACTGGTACATGTTGAACTTCGGCATCGCGATGTAGTCCTTGAACCGGCCCGGCACGGGCTGCCAGTTCGCATGGATCACGCCGAGGGCCGCATAGCAGTCGCGCACCGTGTCGACCAGGATCCGCAGACCCACCAGGTCGTAGATGTCCGCGAACTCCCGACCGCGCACGATCATCTTCTGGTACACCGAGTACAGGTGCTTGGGTCGGCCCTTCACATCGGCCTTCACCTTGGCCGCCTTGAGGTCGAAGACGACCTTCTGGGTGACCTGGCGCAGTAACGCCTCGCGCTGCGGAGCGTGTTCGCTGATCAGCCGGTGGATCTCGTCGAAGCGCTTCGGGAAGAGCGTCTTGAACGCCAGATCCTCCAGCTCCCATTTGATCGTGTTCATCCCGAGCCGGTGCGCCAGCGGGGACAGGATCTCCAACGTCTCCTTGGCCTTCTGCTCCTGCTTGGCCGGCGGCAGGAAGTTGAGGGTACGCATGTTGTGCAGCCGGTCGGCGAGCTTGATGACCAGCACCCGGGGGTCCTTGGCCATCGCCACGACCATCTTGCGGATCGTCTCGGCCTTGGCCGCATCGCCCAACTTGACCCGGTCGAGCTTGGTCACCCCGTCGACGAGCAGCGCCACCTCGCCGCCGAAGTCGGAGCGCATCGTCTCCAGCGTGTAGTCGGTGTCCTCGATCGTGTCGTGCAGCACCGCGGCGACCAGCGTGGTGGTGTCCATGCCCAGCTCGGCCAGGATGTTCGCCACCGCCAGCGGATGGGTGATGTACGGGTCGCCGGACTTGCGGTACTGGCCGGCGTGCCACCGCGCCGCCGTGTCGTACGCCCGCTGCAGCAGCCGGACGTCAGCCTTGGGGTGACTGGTCCGGTGCGTCCCAATCAGCGGCTCCAGAACCTCGCTGACCTGGGGCGTCTGCCAGGGTGCGTTGAACCGTGCCAGCCGGGCACGCACCCGCCGACCGGTCGGAGCACCGGAGAGCGCACCGGTGATACCGAACCCGGAGCCGGAGGAGGCGGAGGACGCCGACGCGGAGGACGCCGTGGAGGCGCCGCCGGTGCCGGGAATCTCGCCGGCTCCGCGGAACAGCGGCAGCACCACGGCACCGTTCCCGCCCGGGTCGCCCGGGTCGCCCAGCGGCACGCTGTGGCTCGGCGGCACGCTGTGGCTCGGCGGCATTGTGGTGTCCGGCGGCATCGCGTGGCCCGGCTCCATCGCGTGGCCCGGCGGCATTGTGGCGTCCGGCGGCGGTGCGGTGGGTTCGGGGTCGGCCTGCCAGGTGCGCTCGACCGTCGGGGACCCGCCGTCGGGCGTGCCGCCGCGAGGTGCGTGCCGTGGTCCATCCGGCTCAGCGCTCATCGGACTGACCGTACCTCTCACTGGAGGGACGACGTCACCGGACACCGGCCGCTCCTCTGTGCCAACTGCGGAATTGCCGACGGCGGAGACGCAATCCTACCTGGCTGCGCCACAAGGCCCGCCCGGCTCTGCTGCAAGCCAGCCGGTGCTGCTGCAAGCCCAGCCGGCTGTGCCGCAACGCCGACCTTAGCCGCCAGCGCGGGCCTGCGGGCAGCTAAACCGTCAACAGCGCGTGCACCGGGTACCCGGACAGCCGCTGCCGCCCGTCGAGGAACGTCAACTCCAGCAGCACGCTCAGGCCGACGATCCGGCCGCCCGCACGTTCGACCAGCGTCAGTGCGGCAGCGGCGGTACCCCCTGTGGCGAGTACATCGTCGATCACCAGTACCCGCTGGCCCGCCACGAACGCGTCGGCGTGCACCTCCAGGGCCGCCTCGCCGTACTCCAGGGCATAGGTCAGGGAGAACGCCTCGCGGGGCAGCTTGCCGGCCTTGCGGACCGGTACGAAGCCGACCCCGGCGGCGTAGGCGACGGCGGCTCCGATCATGAAGCCACGCGCCTCGATCCCGGCCACCACATCGAAGGAGTCCGGACCGTACCGGGCCACGATCGCGTCGATTGTCCGGGCGAACGCTGCGGCGTCGGCGAAGAGCGGCGTGAGGTCCTTGAACACGATGCCCGCAACAGGGAAGTCGGGCACATCGACGATACGGTCGGCGATCAGCCCCGCCACCGCGCGCTCCGCGGTTACCGGACGCTCCGCGGTCACCGGGCGCTCGGCGGTCACCGGGCGCTCCGTGGTTGCCGGGCGCTCCGTGGTTGCCGGGTGCTCCGCGGTCACCGGGTGCTCCGCGGTCACCGGGTGCTCCGCGGTCACCGGCGCTTGCCGCCCGGCCGGGCCCCACCACCCGGACGCCTGCGCTGCGCCGGCTTGGCGCCCACCCGCGGGGTCGACGACGCGGCCAGGGCGTCGGCGCGGTTCGGGGACTCCTGCGAATCGTCCTGCACCACCTCATCCGCATCGCCCCCGCCGGACGTCGGGGCGGCCGCCTTGCCGCCGATCCGGCTGCCGGCCGTGCCCACGGCTACCCGGGCCTGTTCGGCCGCGGCCCGCTTGGCCAGCACCCGTTGGGTGTGCTGCTTGTACCGGGGGTCGAGCAGTTTCAGGTCCACCAGCCACGGGGTGGCCAGGAAGAGCGAGGAGTACGCACCGGTGAGCAGCCCGATGAAGAGCACCAGCGCCAGATCCTTGAGGGTACCGACGCCCAGCAGCCCGGCACCGACGAAGAGCAGCCCGGCGACCGGGAGCAGGCCGATCAGCGACGTGTTGATCGACCGCATCAGGGTCTGGTTGACGGCCTGGTTGGCCGCCTCGGCATAGGTGTACCGGTGGCTGCCGAGCAGGCCCCGGGTGTTCTCCTCGACCTTGTCGAAGACCACGACGGTGTCGTACAGCGAGTACCCGAGGATCGTCAGTAGGCCAATGACCGTACCGGGAGTGACCTCGAAACCCACCAGCGAGTACACCCCGGCAGTGAGCAGCAGGTCGTGCGCCAGCGCGGCGAGCGCGGCGAGCGCCATCTGCTTTTCGAAGCGGACCCAGATGAACCCGCCGACGAGGAACAGGAACACGACGAGGCCGAGCAGTGCCTTGTCCGTGATGGCCCGGCCCCACGACGAGCTCACCGACGTGGTGTTCACGAGGTCGACCTGGACAACCTCGCGGATCGCCGCCTTGGCTGCCTCGCTCTGCTCGTCGGTGATCCGGCCGGTACGGATCACGTACTTGTTGTCCGCACCCTGCCCGCGCACCTGGGCGGAGGAGACCGGGACGCCCCGCGCCTCGATGGCGTGGCGCACCTGCTCCACCGTGGTGCCCGACCTGGTGTCGACCAGGAACTCGTTCCCGCCGGAGAACTCGATGCCGAAGGTGAAGCCGCGGAACACCATGCTCAGCAGGCAGATGAACACCACCACGCCCGAGGCGATGTACCACGACCGGCGGCGACCGATGAGGTCGAACCTGGTTTCACCGCGGTAGAGCTGACCAAGGGTGGACATGCTCAGGCCTCCCTTTTGCGCACGCCACCGAGACGCGATGGCGCCTGCCGCGACGCGGTCGTCTTGTCGGAGCGGACGTTACCGAGCCCGGAGATCCGGGGCGAGGTGAACGTGTTCCACCGCGCAACAAAAGCAACCAACGGATGGGTGAACAGGAATACGACGATCAGGTCGATCGCGGTGGAGAGACCGAGCGTGAACGCGAAACCCTTCACCGCACCGATCGCGAGGGCATAGAGCACCGTGGCGGCCAGCAGGGAGACGGCGTCAGCCGACAGGATCGTCCGCCTGGCCCGGACCCAGGCCCGCGGCACGGCACTGCGGATCGTCCGGCCGTCCTTCACCTCGTCCTTGAGGCGTTCGAAGAAGACCACGAACGAGTCCGCGGTGATACCGATCGCCACGATGAAGCCGGCGATCCCGGAGAGGCTCAGCGAGAAACCGATCTGGCGTCCCAGGATCACCAGCGAGGCGAAGACCAGGGCACCCGAGACGCCCAGACTCGCGATCACCACGAGCCCGAGAGCCCGGTAGTAGAAGAGGCAGTACACGATCACAAGAGCCAGTCCGATCCCGCCGGCGAGCAGGCCCATGTACATCTGCTGCCTGCCCAGGGTCGGGCTCACGCTGTACACCGACTGCACCGTGAAGGCCAACGGCAGTGAACCGAACCGCAGCTCGCGGGCCAGGGTTGCGGCCTCATCCTGCGAGAACGACCCGGTGATCTGCGCCTTGTCACTGATCACGCTCTGGATCACCGGGGCCGAGACGACGGCGTTGTCCAGCACGATGGCGACCGCGCAGTGGCCGGTCTCATCGAGCGCGGCGCACGCCTTGTCCTTGTTGTCGAGCGCCTCTTTGGTCAGGTCGGTCCAGTGGTTCTGGCTGTCGCCGCCCTTGAAGACGATCTCGACGGACCAGCCCTTCTGCACGTCGTTGTTGGCATTGGCGTCACTGACGTCCTCGCCGACGACCTTGGCGACATCGAGGTAGTGCTTCGTCCGCTTGGCCCCGGACTTGTCGCAGGCGACGGCCTTGCGGGACACCTCCGATACCGAGCCCGGCGGCCGCTTGTCGAGCAAAGCGCAGGGGATCTGCGGCAGGTTGTACAGCAGCTCCGGCGGCAGCAGAGCCAGCGTCTCCGGTGAGCTGCGCGCCAACTCCTGGAAGGGCTCCGGCGGCACGTTGGCGAACGAGGAAGCCGTCTGCTGGTCCAGCTGCGACGGATCCGTGCTGACCTTGGTCAGGAACGCCTCGGCGCTCGTACGCGCGTCGGTCGCCGACAGCTCCGGGCTCAGCTTCTGGATCTCCTGGGCAATGATCCCGGCCACCTTGTCATGCGCATCCTTGCGGCGCCGCTCACCCGGGTCGATCGCGGCAGCCGGCGAGCCGCTCGCCGAAACCGACGGGCTCGGACTTGGGCTCGGACTTGGACTTGGACTTGGGCTCGGGCTCTGGCTCTGGCTGGGCTTGGCCGCCGAGGCTCCGCTCAGGTCGGAACAGGTCGGCTTGCCGGCGCTGGCGGCATTCGGCGCGGTGGACGGCGGACCACTCGGGCGCGCCGTGGCACTCGCCGAGGTCGATGCGCTGGCGGGGTTTGCCGCCGGGGTCGACGCGCTCGGGGCGGGGCCTGTCGACGAGGTGGCCCCACTGGCGCTGGGACTCGCCGACGGTGGGCTCGACGAGTCAGCGGACGTCGGGGGGTCGTCCGCAGAGTTGGGCTTGTCGGGGGTCGTGGCGAGCACCTTACGGAACCGCAGTACCGCCGGGGCGACCAGCTTGCGTAGCTGCCCTTCATCGGTACAGCCGGCCACGTTCACCACGATCGTGTCGCTGCCCTCGATCAACACCTCGGGCTCAGCGACACCGGTGAGGTCGACCCGGTTCGCGATGATCTGGCGGGCCTGCTCCATCTGATCATTGAATCTGGTGGGATCAGCCGCCGCCTTGTCCAAAGTGGAGACCTGGAGCGTGAGGCTGGTGCCGCCCTCCAGATCGAGCCCCAGCTTGGGGTGGGCCCGGCGATCGTCGGTGAAGTACACCAGTGAATAGAGCACGGCGAGGAGCAACGCGAGGGCAATAAAGTATCGCGACGCCTTCATCTGTCCGGACGGTGCGGCCACAGCTGCCGATCTCCTAGGTTCTCGGTTGGGGGGCGGAGATCCGCCAGCTCAGTTCGACTCGTCTTTGGCCGCCGAGTTGACCATCTTGCTCACCGCGGCCCGGATGTACCGGTTGGTCACCCCGGGCGCCACCTCGAGGGTCACGTACTCGTCTTCGATCTCCGTCACCGTGCCGTACAGCCCGCCGATCGTCAGGATCTCGTCACCGACGCCGATCGAGGACTGCATCTCGGCGACCTCCCGCCGGCGCTTCTGCTGCGGACGGATCATGACGAAGTACATGCCCACGATCAGCAGCAGAATCAGCAGGACCTGACTGTAGTCGCCCGCGGCCGCCTGGACGGTATCTGCAAGATTACGCACGGTGTCGCCCTCCGGTGGGCTCGCGACCGGTGCCGGGCAGGGCAGGTCGGCGAGCTGGTGATAGGTCCATGGACCGCGGCGAGTCTAGTCGGTGGGCTCGCTCCTCGCGTTCACGGTACCCGGGGGGAGCGCCAGTCCCAGGTGATGCCACGCGGCCGCGGTGGCCACCCGACCCCGGGGAGTACGCGCCAGCAGCCCCTCGCGCAGCAGAAACGGCTCGCAGACCTCCTCAACGGTGTCCGGCTCCTCCCCCACCGCCACAGCGAGCGTGGAGAGCCCGACCGGTCCGCCCCCGAACGACTCGACCAGGGCCCGCAGCACCGCCCGGTCCAGCCGGTCCAGACCGCGGGCGTCCACGTCGTAGACCCGCAGCGCCGCCTGGGCAGCATCCTCGCTGACCACCCCGTCCGCGCGCACCTCGGCGTAGTCGCGGACCCGCCGCAGCAGCCGGTTGGCGATGCGCGGGGTACCCCGGGAGCGTCCCGCGATCTCGACGGCCCCGGCGTCGTGGATCGGCACCCCGAGAATGCGGGCCGAGCGGTGCAGCACCCGCTGCAGGTCGACGGGGTCGTAGAAGTCCAGGTGTCCGACGAAGCCGAAACGATCGCGCATCGGACCGGTCAGCAGTCCGGACCGGGTGGTCGCCCCGACCAGCGTGAACGGCTCCACGTCGAGCGGGATCGCGGTGGCACCGGGCCCCTTGCCCACCACCACATCCACCCGGAAGTCCTCCATGGCGCTGTACAGCAGCTCCTCGGCCGGGCGCGCGATGCGGTGGATCTCGTCGATGAACAGCACGTCACCAGTGGACAAGCTGGTCAGCACCGCGGCCAGGTCGCCGGCGCGCTCGATGGCCGGACCGCTGGTGATCCGCAACCCGACGCCGAGCTCGGCTGCGACGATCATGGCGAGCGTGGTCTTGCCCAGGCCGGGTGGGCCGGAGAGCAGGATGTGGTCCGGCGGCGACCCCCGCAGCATCGCGCTACGCAGCAGCAGGTCGAGCTGCTCGCGGACCCGGTGCTGGCCGACGAACTCGCTGAGCCGCCGCGGCCGGAGGCTGGCCTCGGCGTCGCGCTCCTCGGCCAAGGCGTACGCCGACACCAGCGAGTCGCCGCCCGACTCACTCATGGCGACACCTCGCTCCGCTCGCCGACGCCATGAGGCACAAAACGCTGAGCCATCTGATTCGCTCGCTGCCGCTCACTCATGGCGACACCTCGCTCCGCTCGCCGACGCCATGAGGCACAAAACGCTGAGCCATCTGATTCGCTCGCTGCCGCTCACTCATGGCGACACCTCGCTCCGCTCGCCGACGCCAGGCGGCTCATCGGCCGGTCCCGAGCACCCGGATGGCCTGCTTGAGCAGGGCCGACACCGGCGGTACCGGCTGGGAGTCCAGGCTCTCGGCGACCACGGTCACCGCCTGCTCCGCCTGGCCCGCACTCCAGCCGAGCCCGACGAGCGCCTGGCGGACCTGATCCGCCCAGGCCGCCCCGGCAGACCCGGCCGCGCCACCCGGCACCGGGTCGTCGCCGACCGACCCGATCCGGTCGCGCAGCTCCAGCACCAGGCGCTCGGCGCCCTTCTTGCCGATGCCGGGCACCCGGGTCAACGCGGTCAGATCAGCACCGGCGATCGCCCGGCGTACGGCATCGGGCGAGTGCACACCGAGGACCGCCTGGGCGAGCCGTGGCCCGACCCCGCTTGCGGTCTGCAGCAGTTCGAACAGGGCCCGCGCGTCGTCGTCGGCAAAGCCGTACAGGGTCAGCGAATCCTCCCGCACCACCAGGCTGGTGGCCAGCCGGGCCTCGGCCCCGACCCGCAGCGTGGCCAGCACCCCCGGGGTGCACGACACCGCCAGGCCGACCCCACCGACTTCGATCACCGCGCCATCCGGCGCCACCGCGGCCACCCGGCCGCGCACGCTCGCGATCACCGCGTCACTTCCGGTACCCGTCGGTCGCCCGCTGCGGGCCGGCAGCCGTGGCCAGCCTGGCCCGCGCCGCACCGCGCCACACGTGGCAGATCGCCAACGCCAGCGCATCGGCGGCGTCGGCCGGCCGGGGTGGCGCATCCAGCCGCAGCAGTCGGGTCACCATCGCGGTCACCTGCGCCTTGTCGGCCTGGCCCGAGCCGGTGACCGCGGCCTTGACCTCGCTCGGGGTGTACATCTGCACCGGCAGGCCGGCGCGCGCGGCGGCGAGCAGCGCGATCGCGCCAGCCTGCGCGGTCCCCATCACGGTGCGCACGTTGTGCTGGCTGAACACCCGCTCGACGGCGACCGCGTCGGGGGAGTACCGGGTGACGAAGTCGGTGAGCGCGATGTCCAGGGCCAGCAGCCGCTGCGCCAGGTCGGCTGCCGGGTCGCTGCACACGACCTCGAACCCGATCAGCCGGCAGGTGCGGCCCGGCAGGCCCTCCACCACGCCGACGCCGCACCGGGTCAGCCCCGGGTCGACCCCGAGCACCCGCACGCACTACCTCCCGAACCGCACCGAGTTGCCTACCCCGAGTTGCCTACCCCGAGTTGCCTACCCCGAGTTGCCTACCCCGAGTTGCCTACCCCGAGCTGCCTACCCCGAGCTGCCCCACCCGGAGCTGCCCGCCGGACCGTACATGTGTTCGACCCTAGCTGCTCGCCTCGGCTGGGCCGGTACGACACGCGATGCCCTGCAGGACCGCGTCGACGACCCGTTCGGCAAGTCCACCGGCGGCGAGCTTCGGGTTCCAGCGCAGCACGTTCTGCGTGATCATCGGACCGGAGAGCAGCGCCAGGGCCAGCTCGATGTCGAGGTCCGCGCGCAGCTCACCGGTACCCACCCCGCGGCGCAACACCTCGCGCATGACCTCCCGCCGGGGCTCGATGATCGCCTGGTAGCAGCCGTGCATGGCTGCGTTGCGCTGCAGCTCCGGCAGGAGACACGCGATGATCCTCGTGGCCCGACCGTCGGTGTGCAGCCCCACCCGGGTCAGCAGCGCGACCAGGTCGTCGCGGACCGACCGGCCGCGTACTGCCGGCACCGGGCCCTTCATCGAGATCACCGCATCGACGATCAGCGCCTCCTTGTTGGGCCAGCGCCGGTAGATCGTCGCCTTGCCGACGCCGGCCGTGGCCGCCACCGCCTCCATGGAGAGCGCGTCAGCGGTGTTGCCGGTAGCGAGCAGTTCGAGGACGGCGTCGATGATCGCCTCGTCGGCGCGGGCACTGCGCGGCCGGCCCACCGGCTTGCGCTCCTGCCCGGTCACGACGTCTCGGCGAGCTCGAGCCTCTCCCCTGCGGCTGCGGTCGCGGGCGGCGGACCGGCGTACCCGACGGCGTTCGGCGCGCTGCTGCGGGGCAGCCACTTCAGCACCGCGAGTGCAGCGAGCAGCGCCACCACCGCGGCGAGGCCCGCCGAGTAGTGCATCGCGTGCACGAATGCGTTGTTGGCAGCGGTCTGCAGCGCACCCGTGGCCGGCGCGCCGAGCTGCGCAGCCACCGCGTACCCCCCGGCGATGGACTCCCCGGCGCTGTCCCGCGCCGCCGCGGGCAGCCCGGCCGGCAGGTTCGGGGTGATCCCGGTGCGGTACGCCGCGGAGAGCACCGAGCCGAGCACGGCCACGCCCAGTGCACCGCCCACCTGTCGGATCGTGTTGCTCACCGCCGAGC
>Ga0209515_10004424_pt1 | contig 18986 bp, 15 predicted proteins | sample Subgroupgradi54m_FD_187454 | JGI IMG/M metagenome (GOLD analysis project Ga0209515, IMG submission 187454) | Subsurface groundwater microbial communities from S. Glens Falls, New York, USA - GMW60B uncontaminated upgradient, 5.4 m (SPAdes)... ...
TTGCCTGCCGGGACTTCCGGCGCCCACCACCCGCCTGCGGCGTGCGGTGCCGGGCTTGGTCGCAAATCCTGTAGCGCCCACAGAAAATTTGGCGCAGCCAAATTTTCCCCGAAGAACGTGAACGAAGAACGAAGAACGAATGCAAGGGCCGTTCACGTTCTTCGTTTTTCGTTCTTCGGTTTTTTATCTCACTCTCCCACCTTCATCGCTGTCTCGCCATCGTCGTCTTCCATGCGCACCACATGCTGCGTCGAGTTTTCAATGAACGTGGTAACGGTGAATGTTGTGCGATTGATGCATTGGTGCGTGTTGATGGGATAGAGTCGTATGGGCAGTGCGTCTGCGGTCCGCACCATCAGATGATCGTTGCTGCGATCAATCGTGATCGTGCGTGCGTCGGTTGCAGTGTCGCTCGTGCGACGATACCGTCCCACGAAATGATCGAGCTGTGCGTTCGTCAAGCTCACCGCGTGCGGAAGTGTGAGTGGCGCAACAGTGTCGCCGCGCAAGAGTGCGAGCATGCGCTTTCCTACGGCGGTGGTCAGTGGTGTTGCGGTATTGGTGAGCACGACCACGCCGGTCTGGTGCGCGCGCGAAAATCCCATGAAACCAGAAAATCCGCCGGTCTCGCCATTGTGCCAGAGTTCTCCTAGCGCGTTGCGCTGCCAACCGAGTGTGACCGCCTCATCATCGCACTCGCGGGTGAATTGTGGTTGTTGCGTTTGCGCAATGGCCGCGGCGAGCGCGGACGGCGGACGCAGTTGCGCCGCGACAAAGTGCAGCAGATCGCGCGGGGTTGAATGCAGCGCGCCACTGCCTTGCAAAAACGGTTGTCGCCAGAAGAGCGCGGAATCGCCGTCGGCCGTGCGCCCAGTCATCACGCGCGATTGCTGGGAGTCGAGTAATTGAATGCGCGTGTCAACCAGTCCCAACGGCTCGCTGATCCAGTGCGCGATGACGTCGGCAAAGGGACGGTGCGCCCGTTGTGCGAGCGCCAGGCCCAGCAAATCAAATCCGAGATTGCTGTACTCGTAGTGCTGACCCGGCACGGTGTGCAATTCCGCCGCCGCCAGAAATTGCGCGAGTGATGCTTCCGTATAGTCCGCGTACGGATCGGCCCACGAGTGCGGGGCGAGATTAGTGGGAATGCGCGGCAGACCCGCGGTGTGCGTGGCCAGATGGCGCAAGGTGATTTCGCCTTCCTGATGTCGCGGCACCTGCAGCGTGGCGGGCAGATATTTTTGCAGCGGATCATCCAGCGAGAGCAAGTCTTGTTCCGCCATGCGCACCAACGCCAGCGCCGTCAGCGGTTTGGTGAGCGAGCCGATTTCAACAATCGTGGTGTCGCGCGCCGCACCAAACGTGTAAAAATTTTCCACGCCATCGCGCCACACCCCGATCACCATGTCGGTAATGATGCCCTCTTGCCGCAATGGATCAATGAGCGCATGTAGCGGCACATCAAGAGCTGGCGGCTGGCTGCACGCACACAGACACAGACCCAGCACAAAATATTTTATCCAGCCAACAGGCCGCGCACGGTGTGATGTTGCAGTCATGAGGAGCTTTGCATTTTCAATTGAATAGGTTGCAAAATTATCTGGATGAAATTCAATGTATCGAGTCAGATTCTCCAAGTCGCTTTCAATGGCCAGGTAGTAATTCCAGTGAGTTAATGTCATAATGCATCTCTCATCCTGATCGTTCTTATTTTAAACTTCGGATCGACTTTGTTGCATTTGACAGACAGCCTGATGATCATCGCGCAACTCATTTTCACCGATCGGTTCTGGTGCGGCGGAGTTGGCGTTCGCACCCGCAAGCCAGCGCGCACCGCGCCGCCACAAGGGCCGCGCCGCGATGATCGCCGCGACGGCGGTGACAAACCACATTAATTTATTTTCCTGCATCGCGCACCCCACTGGACGCTTTTAGAATTGCCCCATTACCCTTTACCAACAAACAAACAGCTTTCTACAATCGTGATCAATCCAACGAGACACCCAAATGCCCAAAATGATTTTGTAAGATTTTTTGCATCTTTGTTCCACAAGCACTTTGCCTGCAAAAAAATGAGAACCGCCCCAAGGAGAGCCACGACGAAGTCGTAAATTAAATACTGCCCTCGTGTCATGCGGTAGTAAAGATACATGCTCCCCCGAAGTCCTGGCCGGTCAGTAATTATTGCATACAATTCGTAACCGTAACCCAGTACTGCCAATCCGCAGAGAGGCAATGTCAGCAAGGGAAGCAGCTTATGGTAGATCCGAAGACATGCTGTTTTGTTGATGGGATCGATTTGCATGATTTATATTTTCCCGAAGAACGAATTACGAAGAACGTGAACGAAAATTTGCGACGGGGTTCGTATATCGTTTATCGTGTAGCGGAAAAATTTGCGGCCGCAAATTTTCTGTGCACCCAACTGGACGGTTTTAGAACTGCGTGTGTAGAGTCAGAATCAACTAAAAAAAGGACTCTTCGAACTTGATCCAAGTATCTTTTTATTTACCAGGTCGAATTCACCTGTAAAAGCTGCCGTTCCAACACCCATTAATAAAACTGTCTGGATATGTGAATGTTTATTTATTGATGGGCCCATAATAACGACACTTTTGTAATTAAGAGCACACAAACAGTCATTTTGGGGACAGTCCCCGCGCAGAACGTCATGTGGCGGCGCAGGATTTTTTGGGGGCTCGGTTGCATAGTGTCGAATTCACTCGACACTATTTATTTCGCAGTCGCTTGCTGTGTTTCTTCGGGGCATCAAGCATCGGGGCCTCGGGGCAACCACTCACACATTCCCACCTTGCCTGCAAAAAATATCTGCGCTAGTGCGGCGCGATCCATGATTTTTCAGAAGCGGTATTATGTGAACACGACGGCGGCGGTCGATCTGTTGCCGGTCACGCACGAAGTGCACTACGCGATTCGCGATGCGGGCGCGCTGCAGGGACTGGTCACGATTTGTGTGTCGGGGCCGGGCGCGGGCGTGATGGTCTGCGATGCGCAACCGGACGTCATCGCCGGAATCAAACATATTGTTCAGGGTTGGGAGGGCGGCGCGCGGGTGCAATCCGCACTGGTGGGGCGCAGTGTGCAGCTGCCGTTCGACAACGCGCGCGTCTGTTTGCTGCCGTACACCGATGTCATGCTCTGCGATTTTGAATTGCGCGTCCAGCGTCGCGAATTCCTGATTCAGGTGATGGGCGAATCCGCGGTGGCCGAGGCGCCACCGGCGGGCGGAGAAAATTATGAGCAGTACTAACAGTACGAATCGTCCCGATAAAATGATCGAGTTGCCCTTCACCGATCCCCACCTGTTGCAGATTTTTTTTGGTGTGCACGATCAACATCTGAAAATGTTGGAAACCAAACTGGGACTCGCGATTCATGCGCGCGGCAATCAGCTCACGCTGCAAGGCCCGCCCGCACTGGTGGCGCGCGGCGAACAGATCCTGGCCAAACTGACCGCGCAGCTCCAAGCACATCCGCGCCTCGAGGCCCACGAACTCACGCGCCACGTGCAGCTCCTCACGCAAGATCCGAAAACGGATTTGCACGCGCTCACCACCAATCCCGTGCAAGTCTCTGGTCGCCGCCCACAGGTTTCGGCGCGTACCGCGGGCCAAAAAAGTTACATCGATTCGATTCGCACGCATGACATGGTGTTTGGTGTCGGACCCGCGGGGACTGGTAAAACCTATTTGGCGATGGCGCTCGCGGTGGAAAGTCTCCTGCGTAAAAAATATGAGCGCATTATTTTGTGTCGCCCCGCGGTCGAGGCGGGCGAGAAACTCGGATTTCTGCCCGGCAACATGCAGGAAAAAGTGAATCCCTATTTGCGCCCGCTCTACGATGCGTTGCACGACATGCTCGAGGTCGAACAGATTCAACGCCTCATGGAAGATGGCGCCATCGAAGTCGCGCCGCTCGCCTTCATGCGCGGTCGCACGTTGTCCAACTCGTTCGTGATTCTCGACGAAGGACAAAATTGCACGCCGGAACAGATGAAAATGTTTCTCACCCGACTGGGTCACGATTCCAAGGCCGTGATCACCGGCGACATCACGCAAATCGATTTGCCGGAAGCGGTGGCGTCGGGACTCGTCGAGGCGATTCGCATTCTGCGCGACGTGTCGGAAATTCACATTCACCTGCTGACCGAAGTCGACGTCGTGCGCCATCCGTTGGTGCGCTTAATTGTTCAGGCCTACGCCGAGCGCGGCGGAAGTGGAATTTAAGTGCGAACCTCGAATAATACCCCATCTGCGTCGTTGCCCGTCCGCTCGCGATCCTCACGTACACCCACGTACGCTCCGGTCGCTCGCGGACGGGCGCCTCGCATCTTGGGCATTCTTCAAGGTTCTTTGAACCCCAAATTCTTCAAGGGCCCACTATGCAACGAGCCATGACATGGGCGCAGCGCGTGGGCGCGTGGCTCGCAATCCTGCGCGGACCGCAGGTGTGGCGGCAGTGGCCGTTTGTGGTGCTGGTGCTCGTCATGACATGGCTCATGGGATTGTCGATCGGGGAAATTCCAGAAAATATTAATGAAGACGCCGTGGCGCCGTACGACATTCGTGCAGATCGCCAATACACCATCGTCAACGACAAAGCGACGGAGCAACTGCGCAGTGAGGCCATGGCCGACGCGAAGACGGTGTATGATTTTGATTTGGGCGTGGTGGCGCAACTCGTGCAACGCATTCACGCCGCGTTCGCGTTGGCGCGCGACGCCATCGCTACGCAAGGCCCAGGCGCCGTGCATCAGCCGTCGCTCGATTTTTTGCCGAATGTGCGCGCGCGGTTCGAACAGGCGTTGGGGAGCGCGGTGGGTGATGCCGCGTGGGAGCAACTCGTCGGCCTGCAATGGAGTGAGATGTTCGAACACACGCTGCAACACGAGGTGAAGGAATTGTTGGCGGGGCCGGTGGTGAGCGATGCCGAACAGCTGAAGCAGGAACGCGCCCACGGCATTGTGTTGCGCACCATGCCGTTGCCCGGCGGCGATCCTGCGATGCCGGAAACCACGCTCGAACCGGAGAAAACCGGCAACATTCTCTCACTCGATGACGTCCGCGCCCGCGTCCAATTTGTCGGTCCGGTGCGGTATCATAAATCGTTGGTGGAATTCACTGCCGCGCTGTTGCGTCCGAATTGTTCGGCGAATTTACTCGAGACCGAACTGCGCCGCGCCAAACGCATGGCGAGTGTGGTGCCGGTCACACTCACGGTGAACGCCGGCGAAATGATTGCGCGCCGCTTCGAGCGCTACTCTGCGCGCCAAGTCATGTTGCTCACCGCGATTCAACATCAGAAAACCACAGGCAGCGTGCCGTTGCAGACGGGCGGGCATTTCCTGTTCGTCAGCGTGGTGATTGGTTTGTTGCATCGATTCGGTCGGCAGCATCTCTACAAATATCGACCCCGGCGCACCGACTTGATTTTTTTGGGCAGCCTGTTGTGCGTGATGGTGGTCACGTTGCGCGCGGGCGGCATGATGGGCGACGCACTCGCGGAAGGTCTGCACGTGGCGATTCCCGCCACCGCGTTTTATTATCTGATTCCCGTCGCGATGGGCGGCATGATGGTGCGTTTTTTGTTGAACGCCGAAATGGCGATTCTCATGAGCGTGGCGGTTGCGGCCTTTGGCGGCATGCTGTTGCCGCAAGATCCGGGCTACACCGCATTTTTGTTGATCGTGAATTTGGCGGGCGCGTCGTCGATTGCGCACGCCGACAAACGCTCGTCGATTGTGCGCGCGGGCGTCTGGACCGGATTCGTGGCGATGTGCACCGTGCTCGCGATGCATCTCATGCGCGCGGCGGTGCTCTCCGAAATGCTCACACTGGAAACGCTCGCGTGGCATGTGGGCATGGCGCTGGGCGGCGCGCTGTTCGCGTCGTTTCTGGTGTTGGCGCTCACCCCCGTGGCGGAAACGGTGTTTGGCTACACGAGCGATATTAAATTGCTGGAACTCGCAAATCTGAATCACCCGCTGTTGCGCGAGTTGGTGATTCGCGCGCCGGGGACGTATCATCATTCGCATCTCGTGGGCATTCTCGCGGAATCGGCGGCGGGAGCGATTGGAGCAAACACACTGCTGGCACGGGTTGGCGCCTACTATCACGACGTCGGAAAAATTCGCAAACCGAGTTACTTTACCGAAAATTTGAAGGGCGCGTCGCCGCACGATCGCCTCTCGCCGCATATGTCGGCGCTGATTATTGCCTCGCATGTGAAAGAGGGGATCGAACTCGCGCGTTTGCACAAACTGCCGCAGCAGATCATCGACATGATTCCGCAACATCACGGCACCAAGCGCATCGGTTATTTTTTTGAACGCGCCGTGGAAGTGGCGGGCGAAGCCTCGGCGACCGCCGTCGACGAAAAGGCCTTTCGCTATCCGGGCCCCAAACCGCAAACCCGCGAGGCTGGCGTGCTGCTGCTCTCCGATGGCACCGAAGGTGCGGTGCGCGCCCTCAAAGAAAAAACCCCCGCGCGTATTGCGCAAACCGTGGAAGGCATCATCAATAAAAGTTTCGCCGAAGGCCAACTCGACGAATGCGAACTCACGCTGAAAAATTTAAACGAAATCGGCAAGGCGTTCACGCGTATTCTCATGGGCATTTATCATCAACGCATCGAATATCCCCGCCAAGCGTTGCAACTGCGCGACAAAGATGTTGCGGTCATGGAATCGAGTGTTGATGTGACGATTGATGTAACGAGTACTGACGATGATACAAATCCAGACAGTAAACGCGGCATCCCGCATTGAGAGAATAGACCGAGGGCGCAACACGAGGGACAAGCGGCATTTTTTTTGCCACGATGACTAGATCCCAGCGCGCACCGCGCGCGAGAGGGGGAGGCTCCATCCGGCTTTGCCGGTGGAGGGGGCGACGTGAGCCCCTGTGATGTCCGAATGCGAACTCACGCTGAAAAATTTGAACGAAATCGGCCGGGCCTTCACGCGTATTCTCATGGGCATTTATCATCAACGCATCGAATATCCCCGCCAAGCGTTGCAACTGCGCGACAAAGATGTTGCGGTCATGGAATCGAGTGTTGATGTGACGATTGATGTAACGAGTACTGACGATGATACAAATCCAGACAGTAAACGCGGCATCCCGCATTGATGTGGCGACAACGCGACGACTCGCGCGACAAGTGCGCGCGGCGTGGCGGGTGTGGCGCGGACCGGACGTGCCCATCACGATTCGTTTGGCGGGCGATGCCGAAATCGCGACGCTCAATGCGCGCTATCGCCGCAAACCAAAACCGACCGACGTCTTGTCGTTTCCGTATCACGAACATTCCCAACTCATCGCGGGCGATGTGATCATTGCCGTTGGTGTGGCGCGTCGCCAGGCCCGCGCGCGCCGCTGCACACTCGCCGCAGAAATGTTGCGTTTAGCGATTCACGGCCTTGCGCACCTGCTCGGGTACGATCATCACACCCGCACAGATTTTGCCGCCATGCGCGCGATCGAGTGGGCGGGATTGTGTGCGGCCGAGTCGTGACGCGACGCCTTTTTCCTTGCACTTCACTCGCCCACAATTTATTGCACTGCGCAGACAGCTGCACTTGCGAATGGGGGAGAGCATGCATGTTTTGAAACGCTGGATGGTGTGGAGTGTGTTGATCGCATTGGTGAGCGTGCCCATACAATCATGGTCGCGCGATCAGCGGCCCGACTCGTCATTGTTCGATCCCGCCAGCGATTCCGGGCGCTACTTAAGTATCCACGACGCGCAAACTTTTTTGCAAGGCCGTTGGAGCATGGGTTTTTATCTGAACTATGCGCGCAAGCCGCTCGTATTGCGCAACATCACCACCGCCCAGGATTTCGACATCGTGCGCGATCAACTCGATGCCACGCTCGTCGGGGCCTACGGCATCACGGATTGGGTGAGTGTGGGCGCCGCGATTCCCGCGACCCTCTGGCAAACCTTTTTCGATCCCGATGCGCAACGACTCTCGGGCGGTACCGCGCCCCAACAAACCAAAACGGGCCTGGGCGATATTCGCCTCGAAGGCAAATTTCGGCTGCTCGACATCGAACGCTACAATGTCGGTATTTCCCTCATCCCGCATTTCATTTTTCCATCGGGGAGCAAAGGGAGTTTCATTAGTGGCGAGCGCTGGACGCCAGGCCTCACCGCGGCGATCGAAGGCAATATTCACGATCGCGTCTGGCTCTCCATGAATGTGGGATATCAATACGTCCGCCACGAAACGCAATATTTTAGCGGCAACGCCAACGCGATCATCAAGGATCTGTTGCGTATTGGCGTTGGTGCGCGGGTGAAGGTCACCGACGAATGGGCGTTTCTGGGGGAGGCCCTGACCGAAACCGTGGCGAAGAACGGGTTCTCGGTGGCGACGCAAACGCCAATCGAATTTTTAGGCGGCGTGCAATATGTCCCGCAGCGCGTGCCAGCCCTGCGCGGGCTGGCCTTCTCGCTGGCGGCCGGTTCCGGTGTGACGCGTGGCGTGGGCGCACCGAAGGCGCAGGTGATTTTTGGGGTGAGCTACCCCACGCCGAAGATCGTGAACCTGGGCAAAAAAGAACGCCCGCATGTGAAGATCGTCGACAAAATTGTCATCACGCAAAAAATTCATTTCGCGTTTAATTCATCCGAAGTGCGTCCGGTGTCGTATCCGATTCTCGACGACGTCGCCGAGTTGTTGCGCAGCAATACGCAGATTCGTCGCTTGCAGGTGGAAGGCCACACCGACTCGGTGGGCGGCGACGCCTACAATCTGCGACTCTCCAATAATCGCGCGCAGACGGTCGTGAAATATCTGGTCGGCAAGGGCATTGCGGCGTCGCGTCTCACGGCGATTGGCTACGGCGAAAGTCGGCCGATCGCCGATAACAACACGGCCGAGGGTCGTGCCAAAAATCGTCGGACCGAATTTACCATCCTTGAATGAGTGTCGCCGTGCGCACGGAATTTTCCGCAGATTCGTTGGCCGGACCGGTGCAATATGTCCCGGGCGTGGGCCCGCGCCTCGCCGCGCGGTTAGCGAATCTTGGCATCGAGACCGTGCATGATCTGCTCATGCATCTCCCCGCGCGTTACGTCGATTGTCGCATTGTCGATGCGACTGGGCGCGTCGCGGTGGGCCCGCATCGCACGGTGGTGGGTGTGGTGCGTGCGAGTGGATCCGCGTGGATGGGTCGGTCGCGCCGAAAAATTTTCGAGGCGCTCATCGACGACGGCAGCGGCGTGGTCTCGGCGAAATGGTTTCATTTTCGCGAATCGTATCTTGCGGCACAGTTGCCGATTGGGGCGCGGGTGCGACTCACCGGCGACGTCACGGCGTTTGGTAACACCGCACAATTTATTCATCCCGATGTCGAAGCCATTGACGCCGACGACACCGCCACACACGCGGCCCGCATTCTACCCATTTATCCCGCGACGGAAGGCGTCACGCAACGCATGTTCGGCAAAATCATTGCGGCCGCGTGGGAGAAATATGGCGCGCGTTTGCAATCGTGTCTGCCGAGCGCCCTCGCGAGTGCGCATGGACTCTGGCCTCTGGCCGATGCCGTGCATGCGGTGCATTGTCCCGAGCTCACCGCCAATGTCGCCGCGCTGAATGCGCGCGACACACCCGCGCATCGCACGCTCATCTTCGACGAAATTTTTCTGCTCGAAGTGGGGCTCGCGCTGCGCCGCGCGGCCACGCAGCAAGAACGCGGGGCGGCGGTCTGCTGGGACGCGCAGGCGGCGCGTGATTTTGCGCACGCGTTACCGTTTACCTTAACGGCGGCGCAGGAGCGCGTGTTGCACGAAATCGCCATCGATGTGCAACGGGGTGTGCCGATGCGTCGTTTGGTGCAAGGCGATGTGGGCAGCGGCAAAACCGCCGTGGCCGCGGCGACTGCGGTGCAACTGATTCGCGCCGGGTATCAAGTCGCGATCATGGCGCCAACCGAAATTTTGGCGCTGCAACATTTTCGCACCATGTTGCCGTGGCTATCGGCGCTCAATATTTCACACGAGCTACTCACCGGTACGACCCGCGCGTCCGCGCGCCGCGAGATTTTGGCGGCGTTGCAGGATCATCGCGTGCACTGCGCGATTGGCACGCACGCGCTGCTGGAAGGCGACGTGCAATTTGCAAAGTTAGGTTTGGTCATCATCGATGAACAACATCGCTTCGGGGTCGCGCAACGATTGCAGTTGCAGACCAAGGCCACGTTGGCGCCGCATTTGCTGGTACTCACGGCCACGCCCATTCCGCGCACGCTGGCCATGACTGCGTACGGCGATCTCGATATTTCCTGCATCGATGAACTCCCCGCCGGTCGCCTGCCCGTGTTGACCAAATGGTACACCGACGCCATGCGCGAAAAATTACTGGTGGGCATGCGTCGCGAACTCGAACGCGGGCGACAAGTCTACGTCGTCTATCCGTTGGTGGAAGAGAGCGAGAAGGTCGATCTGAAAAATGCCACCGCGATGGCGCAGGAATTGGCGGTGCAATTCGAACCGAATTTTCGTGTGGCGGTGTTGCACGGTCGCATGAAGGGCGACGAAAAAGAAGCGACGATGCAGGCCTTCAAACGCGGCGAGATTCATATTTTGGCGACGACGTCGGTGGTGGAAGTGGGCGTCGATGTGCAAAACGCCACGGTCATGGTCATCGAACACGCCGATCGCTTCGGGTTGTCGCAGTTGCATCAGCTGCGCGGTCGCGTGGGGCGCGGCGCACATCAGTCGTATTGCATTTTGGTCGCCGCCCGCCACGTCTCGGACGACGCGCGGCAGCGGCTCTCGATCATGGTGGAAACCACCGACGGGTTTCGCATCGCCGAGGAAGATTTGAAAATTCGCGGCCCCGGGGAAATTCTCGGTACGCGCCAATCGGGGTTGCCCGAACTGCGCATCGCACGCTTGGTCGAAGACAGCGCAATGATTGCGCAGGCCCGCCAAGCCGCCTTCGCCCTCATCGAAGGCGATCCCCAATTAGCCAGTCATCCCACCGTGTACACCGCCGTCCGCGCCCGCTGGGGCGCGACACTACAATTGGGGGATTAGCGATTCCGATGACGAACTCGATTACGAAAACGCCGATGACGATGAGGATTGCGATGACGAAAAAACCGATCACCCCGAATTACGAATTGTTTGCAGTGACCGGCGACCGACGACCGACGACTGGCGACCGCTGTTCCCCGTTGACACCCATTCTGCGCGATGTTACCGGGGGCGTGGCTATGAATAAATCGGATCTCATCGAAGTGGTGGCGGAAAAATCGGCGTTGGCCAAGAAGAAGGCCGAAGAGGTCGTCGACCTGATTTTTCGCATCATGACGCAGGCGCTGGCCGCGGGCGAGCGCATCGAATTGCGCGGGCTCGGCAGTTTTACCGTGAAGGAATACAAGGCGTATCAGGGGCGCAATCCACGCAGCGGGGAATCCATCGCGGTCAAACCGAAACGGTTGCCGTACTTTAAGGTGGGCAAAGACCTGCGGGAACGCGTTGATGGTCAAAAGTAAATTTCCTGCCGTTGGTTTTATTGCATGAACACAATTGAAGAGTGGTTGGCCCTGCACGCCGCGGTGGTGCATCGACCGCGGCTGGGGCACGTCTTGCTCGCGCGTTTCGCAACGCCCGCGCGCATTATTGCGGCGCCGCGCGATCTGCTCGACGCCACTGACGGTGAGTGGAATATCATCCAACAAGTACGCAGCGTGGCGGCCGCGACGGATCTGGCGGCGCTGTTGCGCGTCTGCGCGCGGCAACAGATCACGATCATCACCTGGGACGACGCGCGCTATCCCGAATGGCTGCGCCAAATCGCCGATCCGCCGCTCGTGTTGTTTGTGCGCGGGTGCGTGGAAGCGCTGGCGCATTATCCCAAGGTCGCGATCGTTGGCACCCGCAAATGCTCGCCCGCTGGGCATCGGATGGCGACCGAACTTTCCGAGGAACTCAGCAACGCCGGTGTGCAAATCGTGAGCGGTCTGGCGTACGGCATCGATGCGGCCGCGCATGCTGCGGCCTATCGGTCGCGCAGCGGTACCATTGGGGTGTTGGCGAGCGGCGTCGATTCCATTACGCCGCGTGGGCACACGCGCCTTGGTCACGATCTCATGCGCACCGGTTGTCTGTGCAGCGAATATCTGCCCGGCACTTCGGCGGAACCATTTTATTATCCGTGCCGCAATCGACTGATTAGTGGATTGTGCAGTGCCGTTGTCATTGTCGAGGCCGAAATAAAAAGCGGCACGATGTGGACCGCGGAACATGCGGTGCGACAAGGTCGTCTCGTGTTGGCGGTGCCGGGGCTCGCGGGGTCAAAGCTCGCCAGCGCAGCGCACATGCTGATTCGCGAGGGGGCGGTGTTGGTGGAAAACGCCGCGCAGGTCCTGGAGGCGATTCGCCCCCTGCACGCCAGCACGATCGGTCACGCGGACGAAACTTTACAAACCCTGTCGCCTCCTGCTATGGGGCAGCCCCTTTTGGATTGGCTCGCCACGCCGCGCAGTCTGGACGACATCGTCGCGTTCGCGGGCCGACCGACTCACGAGCTGCTGGGGTGGCTCACGACCATGGAACTGGCCGGGCGGTGCAGGGTGACCGTTGCCGGGCAGTATCAAATCCTATGAGTAAATCATTAGTCATCGTGGAATCGCCGACCAAGGCCAACACGATCAAAAAATATTTGGGACGCGGGTACGTGGTGAAGGCGTCGGTCGGTCATATTCGCGATCTGCCCACCAAAAACCTGGGCGTCGATCTCGAAAATAATTTTGCACCGACCTACGAAATCATCAAGGGCAAAAAGAAGGTGATGGACGAAATCATCGAGGCCGCGCGCGACGCCGACGCGATCTATCTGGCGCCCGATCCGGATCGCGAGGGCGAGGCGATTGCGTGGCACGTGGCGGAAGCGATTCGCGAAGGACTCGGCGGAAAAAAACCGCGCGCCGCCAAGAAGGCGACCAAAACGGCGAAGACCGCGAAACCTGCGGCCAAGAAGACGACGAAAAAATCGAGCGCTGCGGCGACTGAAGAAGTCTCGGTCAGCACGAGCGTTCCGGGTGTCGTTCCCATCATGCATCGCGTGCTCTTTCATGAAATCACGGCGCCCGCGGTGAAGGCAGCGATTGCGGCACCGACCACACTCAATCCGAATTTGTTCGAGGCGCAACAGGCGCGTCGCATTTTGGATCGCCTGGTCGGGTATCAGGTGAGTCCGATTTTGTGGGAGAAAGTGCGGCGCGGATTATCGGCGGGGCGCGTGCAATCGGTGGCGCTGCGGATTATTTGCGAACGCGAGGCCGGGATCAAGGCGTTTGTGCCGGTGGAATATTGGTCGCTCGTCGCCAACTTCGAGGGCAAATCACCGCCGCCGTTCGAGGCGAAACTCGTGTTGTGGGACGGAAAAAAGCCCGAGCTCACCGACAATATTACTACCGACGCGGTCGTGGCAGCGTTGGCGAATCAACCCTTCACACTCACGCACATCAAACGACAGGAACGCAAACGCAATCCGCAGCCGCCGTTCATCACGAGTAAATTGCAACAAGAGGCCGCGCGCAAACTCGGGTTCACCGCGAAAAAAACCATGATGCTGGCGCAGCGCTTGTATGAAGGCATCGAACTCGGCGAAGGTCCGGTCGGGCTCATTACCTACATGCGGACCGATTCCGTGCGCGTGAGCGACACCGCGCTCGCGCAGGTGCGGGAAACCATCGCGCAACGATTCGGTGCGCACTATGTGCCGAGCGAACCGGTGCAATATCGCAACAAGCGCCAAGGCGTGCAAGATGCGCACGAGGCGATTCGCCCGAGTATGTTGGAAATTTCGCCGGAACAATTGGAGGGTGTCGTCGAGCGCGATTTATTTCGTTTGTACGATCTCATCTGGAAACGGTTCGTCGCCTCTCAAATGATGCCCGCCAAATTTGATCAAACGACATTCGAAATCGAGGCCGCGCGTGCGCAATTCCGCGCCACCGGTTCCATCATGACCTTCGACGGATTTATTGCGGTCTATTTAGAAGGCATCGATGACGCCGCCGAAACCGACGAAGAGGACAACGCCAAGTTGCCGCAACTCACGGAGGGCGAAGTGCTCACCTGTCATCTGTTGCAACCGCATCAACATTTCACACAACCGCCGCCGCGCTTCACCGAAGCGTCGTTGGTGAAAGAACTCGAAGAGCGCGGGATCGGCCGACCGTCGACGTACGCCGCGATCATGAGCAACATTCAGGACAAGGAATACGTCAGCAAAGAACAGGGCCGATTTTTCGCCACCGAACTCGGATCGCTGGTCAACAATCTGCTCGTGGAAAATTTTCCGAAAATTTTTGACGTCGGATTCACGGCGGCGATGGAGACCGAACTGGACGATGTCGAAGAAGGCCGGCTACCGTGGGTAAAAGCGCTGCGTGATTTCTACACGCCATTCGCTGAAACGCTGGCGCTGGCCAAGGCGCACATGCGCGACGTGAAGCGTCAGGAAATTCCCACCGAATTTGCGTGCGAAAAATGCGGCAAGACTATGCTCATTAAATGGGGCCGCAACGGGGAATTTCTCGCCTGCTCCGGATATCCGGAATGCAAGAGTACCGCCGATTTCCGCCGCGTTGACGGCAAATTGGTGTTGGCGCCACCCGAAGAGGCCACCGATGCGGTCTGCCCCAAATGCGGTGCGCCCATGATCATTAAACGCGGGCGGTTCGGGCGGTTCATGGCGTGTTCAAAATATCCCGAATGCAAAACCGCGAAAGGCATTCCGGTCGGCGTGAAATGTCCGCAAGACGGCGGCGATCTGGTGGAAAAACGTTCCCGCAAGGGGCGCAATTTTTACAGCTGCGAAAATTATCCCAATTGCAAATTCGCGGTCTGGGATCGTCCGGTCAAAGAACCGTGCCCGCAATGTCAGCATCCATTTCTGGTCGAGAGCTATTCCAAAAAATCCGGTCGCACGATCAAGTGCCCGCAAAAAGAATGCGGCTATGCGCGGTCGGGCGAGCCCGATGCCGCTGTGGAAAATGCCGGGCAGTAATTTACGAGGGACGAGGGACGATCGTTCGCTGCGCTCACTGGGACGAGGGACGAAACGGTAACAGCAGTCACTGCAGTTTCGTCCTTCGTCCCAGCGACCAGAGGGAGCGGTCGTCCCTCGTCTTTCAATGTTTCCTAGTCTTTCTCATCGGAATCGGCGGCGGCTTGATACCGTGATGTTTTTTCGCGGGATGATGCGGCAGCGATGATGGTGTGCGCGTCGGGATCGGTGGCGGTTTGATGCCGAGCGCCGGGCGGCCGGGAATGGGCGGCGGTTTGATGCCGGTCGAAGCGGTGATCGAAAATTTTTGCAAATAGGGCGCGCACGAGGCATGCGCAATCGCTGGCAGCGGCGGGTGCGCTTCGTTGCCCACCGCCGTGAGTCCGCGCAAATCGAGTCGACACGTTCCATTCTCTTCGGTCATCACGACATCGCCGCGATACCGCACCGGCAGCGCCCGTCCGTCGGGCGTGCGCGCGATGACTTCCACCGTGACATTTTTGAGCACGGACTGTGCATCATCGTTGGTCGGCAATGCTTCGCACCGCCGCACATCGATCGTTCGCAAAAACCGCGCTGGAAACTCATCGCCCATAGTCATTATTAGTATCGGCACGCGTGCGGAAAAAGTTGCGTGACGATTTTTCTACACATGATCGCCCGGCGGCGAGCTGTGGGTGGTTGGGGGCGGGGTGTCATCGGGACACAACGGCAACTCGTTCAGCTCATCCGGGCAATCCGGAATCGGTTCGAATCCTGGCGGGCAGCCGAGCGTGTCATCGCCCGGAACGATGCCGGTTGGTGGATGGGTCGTTTGCAATTCAATAATCATCGGGGCATTGGGATCCAAAATGCCGGTGAGATCCTCCGGGTTCGCCAATTCGCAACGACCGCCATACATGGCCTGACAGAACTGCAAGGCCTGGCTCATGGTGGCCAGACGTTGTCCCATGGCCGGTGTGACCCAGGAGTGCGTCGACGCGTCTTCCAAAATTTCCCCAATGATGCGCACGGCCTGATCGGACTGATTGGCGTGCAAATAAAGCAACAACGTGATTTTGAGCATGCCCACGCGATCCGTGTGTGGGCACGCGGCGTCGTTGAGACAGACGCGCATTTGTTTCTCTGTTAATGAGGCAGCTTTGTCCCATTCGTGGCGATCCATGTATCTTTTTATTGTGGCGATATTTTCGTCTGTTGCGGTTGTGCCAGCTTCGGCTGTGCACGGGTCGATCTCAACGAAGTGAAATTCGTACGTTGGTTGCATGAAGGCGCCCAACCCTACCCCGAGCAATATCCCCGCACTGGCCAAGACCGCTGCGCCCAACAACAGGGGCGATACCTTGCCCGCTGGCTGATGCGCGAATGGGCGGGCGCGTGTGGTGCCAGGCATCGTGGGTGGTGCGGTCGACGTCATCGTAAATGTATCTTTTGCGACGGCCGTGCGCGGCAAAGTCACACGCTGCGCTGGTGTGCGGCCGATCTGTGGCGTGCGCGCGCGGTGCCCCGATTCAAGGCGCGGCGCCGTGAATCGGCAATTCGCCGGACGATATCCGCCGCCGCCCGCGCCAAAATTCGCCGTGCGCATCGCATGAAACATCCGGCGCATGGGATTATTTTCCACTGACATAGTACGTCTCCTTTTCCCCCGTTGTTCTGTGTATCGGCAACGCGCAGAAAAAGTTGCTTCATCGCATAACTTCGAGAAACGTCCCCAAAGTTATGCGATGAATAAAAAAAGGCCGGTGTCGCCACCGGCCTTTTTCTCACCATCATGTGACGTGATTATTCTTTCATCTCTTCGAATTCCGCATCGACGACTTTTTCGTCGGGTTTGGCGTTGGGATTCGCGCCTGGCGCGGCACCGTCGGTGCCGGTCGCTTGCTGGGCGGATGCCTGATTGGCGGCGGTGGCCTTGTACATCGCCTCGGCCATTTTGTGCGAGACCTGCTGCAATTTTTCCGACGCGGATTTAATACGCGCAGCGTCTTTCGATTCGATCGCGCTCTTGCAATCGGCGAGCGCGGCTTCGACCGGCGCGACATCGTCTGCGGGAATTTTTTCTTTATTTTCTTTGAGCGTCTTTTCGGTGGCGTAAACCAACGCGTCCGTCTGGTTGCGCAATTCGATTTCCTCGCGCCGTTTCTTGTCGTCGGCCTCGTGCGCCTTCGCGTCTTTCACCAGTTGCTCGACTTCATCCTTTGCGAGCCCAGAGGACGCGGTAATCGTGATGTGTTGTTTCTTGCTCGTGGCCTTGTCCTGCGCGCTCACGTTCACGATCCCGTTCGCGTCGATGTCGAAGGTGACTTCGACTTGCGGCGTGCCGCGCGATGCGGCGGGAATCCCGTCGAGCACGAAGCGACCCAGCGTGCGATTGTCGGTCGCCATTTCGCGCTCGCCTTGGCACACATGCACTTCCACGCTGGTTTGTCCGTCGGCGGCGGTCGAAAAAACCTGCGACTTGCGCGTGGGAATCGTGGTGTTGCGTTCGATGAGTTTCGTCATGACACCGCCCAGCGTTTCGATGCCGAGTGACAGTGGCGTCACGTCGAGCAACAACATATCTTTCACGTCGCCCGCGAGCACGCCGCCTTGTACCGCTGCGCCAGCCGCGACGACTTCGTCGGGATTTACACCCTTGTGCGGTTCGCGACCAAAAAATTCCTGCACGAGTTGCTGAATTTTCGGAATGCGCGTGGACCCACCGACCAAAATGACTTCGTCGATGTCCGACGGTGATTTGCCCGCGTCTTTCAGGCACAATTTGCAGGGCGCCAACGCCTTTTCGAGAATATCGCCGACCAGCGATTCGAATTTCGCGCGCGATAATTTCATGAGCAGATGTTTTGGTCCGCTTTGGTCGGCCGTGATGAACGGCAGATTGATTTCGGTTTCCATCACGTTCGACAATTCACACTTCGCCTTCTCGGCCGCTTCCCGTAAGCGTTGGCGGGCCTGCGGATCGTTCGACAAATCGATACCCTGATCTTTTTTGAATTCCGCCACGACGTATTCGATGAGTTTGTGGTCGATGTTGTCGCCGCCCAAATGCGTGTCGCCGTTGGTTGCAATGACTTCCACGACATTCTCTCCGACTTCCAAAATGGAAATGTCGAAGGTGCCCCCGCCGAAGTCGAACACCGCAACGGTCTGATCTTTTTTCTTGTCGAGACCATACGCGAGCGCGGCCGCGGTCGGTTCGTTGATGATGCGCTTCACATCGAGACCCGCGATCTTGCCCGCGTCTTTGGTGGCTTGGCGCTGACTGTCGTTGAAATACGCCGGGACCGTAATCACCGCTTCGGTGACGGTCTCGCCCAAATAATCTTCCGCCGCTTTTTTCAATTTGCGCAATACGTGCGAGGCGATTTCGGGCGGCGAATATTGTTTGCCGTCGATGTCGAATGCGGCATCGCCGTTGTTGCCCGCCACGACTTTGTAGGGCACGAGTTTTTGCTCATGCTCGACTTCGTTGGCGCGGCGGCCAATAAATCGTTTGGAGGAATAAATCGTTTTGGTGGGATTAATCGCGGCCTGCCGATTGGCGGCCTGTCCCACCAAGACCTCGCCCTGCGCCGTAAACGCCACGACCGACGGCGTGGTGCGCGCGCCTTCGGCGTTCTGAATAATCTTCGGCGCCCCACCTTCCATGATCGCGACCACGGAATTCGTGGTGCCCAAGTCGATTCCAATAATTTTTCCCATAGTGTTCTCCGTTGATGACCACATTGCACATGACGACGCAGGGCCATATGGTAGGCGAAGCATGGAATGTCAAGCGAGGCGAGGCGTTTTTTACAGTGATGTGTGGTTGCTGGCTCGTGCAGTGTGAACGACCCCAATTTGCGCGACACTTTGCGCGACGAAATCTTCCAAGTCATTGATTCACAAGCCGACAGACCCCCTCGTTTTGGCATGGCCTGCATTGGCG
>Ga0209515_10004425_pt1 | contig 18986 bp, 12 predicted proteins | sample Subgroupgradi54m_FD_187454 | JGI IMG/M metagenome (GOLD analysis project Ga0209515, IMG submission 187454) | Subsurface groundwater microbial communities from S. Glens Falls, New York, USA - GMW60B uncontaminated upgradient, 5.4 m (SPAdes)... ...
CCTCCAGGGTCTCATCGCCGAAAACCGCCCCTCCGGCGGCTGCCCCATCCAGATGCTCCCGCATCACCTTGAGGATCATCTGGAACACGTCCAAGCCCACATAGTCCAGCAACTGGAATACGCCCATCGGCCGGATCAGGAAGTCTTGCGTGGCCTTGTTGATCGTCAACAAGGCCTCAGCCCCTGACAATACCCGTAAGCCTTCAGGACCAACGAATGTCCCTCCGCCCACGTTTTTTTCCTCGCCCGCCCGCAACTCCCGGAACTTCCCGAACGCGAACAGCAGCTCGCGGATGAAATGCCCGTTGCCGATGAACCCCGCCACATCATTGGCCGGGACCACAATCTTGCCGAAGGCCTTGCCCAATTCCTTTCCCAGCGCCACCAGCCAGGTCCGGGTCGATTTTCCCGAAACCATCTCCACCAGCTTCTGCACGGCGGGGGGATTGTAGAAATGGAACCCCAGGATGCGCCCGTCCAGGCCGGCGTCTTGATCCAGGATGGAAATCGGAATGGAAGAGGTGTTGGTCAGGAAGTACGTGTCCGGAGCGCACAGGGATTTCAGCTTCGCGTACAATTCCTTCTTGAGGCCCAGATCCTCGAATACGGCTTCGAACACGAGCCGGGCCGATTTCGCCCCCGCCGCATCCCCTTCGCAGCGGACCATGGACATGGCCCCGTCCACATAAGCGTCGATGATCTCCCCGTTCTCGATCAGGTCGGCGCGATCCTGGGCCCACAACCGCAAGTCTCCGATGCCCTTCTCCGCAGCCTTGAGCAATTGCGAACGCAGGTAATCCTTAAGCCGCTTGAACGCCGCCGCATTCGCATCGATCAGCACCAGATCGAAGCGGCCCGATCCCGGCACCCCGTTCTCCCGGGCATCCTGCTCCGCCATGGCCTTCAGGGCCACCCAGGCGATGCCGCTGCCCATCTTGCCGCCCGCGCCCAGCACCGCCACCGCGCGCAACCGCTCCACCCATTCCACCGCGATGGTTCCGGCATCCGCGGTCGTGTGCGCCGCCGCGTCGCCGCCTTTTTCTCCCGTTCCCATCAATGCCCCGCATCCTTGGGGATGTCCCAATGGATCAGCCGGGCGATGGTCGCGCGGTGGATGGAGAACATGTTCTTGAGCATGGCCCAATGGAAGCGGAAGAAACCCATCTCCTGGGCCAGATGCTTCCACTCGCCCCGCAGCAGCCAGTAATCCCTTTCGAGAATGGTCTCGTCATGGGCGGAATGCGCCATCATCTTCTGGATGCCGTAATACTTGCGCAGACTGTCCTTCCATTGCTTGCGCGTGAAGGTCCAGGGGAACCAATCGATGGTGGTCCGCTTCTGCAGGTACAGGGTCTTGCCGTCCCCGTTCTTCACCTCGTGGTAGCGCAGGGAATACAGGTTGTAGAAATGCGCGTCGAGCGCCATCTTTTGCGCGCCCATGCTGCGGGCCAGGTTGATGCCCTGCTCCAGGCAGCTGAAATGCATCAGCAGCAGGAAGGGCTTCTTTTCCTCGCGCACCACCTGATGTCCCCATTTGACCTTCTTGTAAAGATCGGCCAGATGCACCGTGGAGGCCACGGCCCCCTGCACGCAATACTTCTCCGCATACTTCAGGAAGTTCACGGGCTCGCGCCGGGAGATGTGCCCGTCCCTGGTCTTGGCGCCGGTCATGGTGGTCGAGGTGGCCTGGCCGCCGGTATTGCCCAAAGTCTGGTTGATGACCACGATGTGGAAGATGGGATCCTGCTGGTGCAGGGCATCCTCCACCGAACGCAGGCCCTGCATGAAGCCGCCGTCGCCTGAGATGGACACGACCACGTCGCCCTTGGCCACGTTGTGCGAGAGCCCGGAAGCCACGCCGTGGGCGGTTTCGAAGGCGATGCGGATGTAGGGCAGGTTCCAGATGGAAGTCCGGTTGAGGCCTGAGATCACCGTGCCGCAGCCGTCCTGCTCGCTCACGTAGATCTTGCCCTTGTCCTGCTGCAGATAGCCCAGGTAGTTGAACACTGTGCGGAAGATGTTGATCTGCCCGCAACCCGCGCAGGCCATGTCCCCGGCCGTCAACGGACCTTTGCCGTTGAGGGTGATGTACATGCTCTGTACCTGGTTAATGGTGGGATGGAAACGGAACATGGTCTGGTACAGGGTTTTCTTGATCGCGTAGATCTTCTCCAGGAAGCGGAGCTTCTTGGGATCCGTGTCACGCACCTGCAAAGCTTTTAGCAACGCGGGCGGCAGTATGCGCGCCTGGAAGTCTTCCAGGGTTTCCACCGCGGGAGGGGCGGCCTCTCCAGCCATCGCGATCCAGTCACTGCCACCGGTAACGTCACCGGGACCGCCACCCGTAGCGCCACCGGCACCGCCTCGGATTCCGCCGCCGGCGGCTGCGCCCAGGGCATTCGCCGCGACCCGTTCGGCCTTCTGGTACGCCATGAAACCCGCCAGGATGGCCTCGCGGTTCTTGGCGGTCAGGAGCAGCTTGGCCTCCTTCTCGATGCCCTTCACCTGGGCCAGCCCGTCCAGCAGTGAAAGCAATTCCTCCATATCGTCCACGCCCATATTGGCCAGCATGGCTCCGGCCAGGATCATGTTGGTCCGCGCGGAGCTGCCGTACAGGCGGCGCGAAATGCGCTTGGCCGGGATCAGGATAATGCGGCTTCCGGGCGGCAGCATGGGGCGGTAACGATCCGCCGAGTCGGCCTCGCCGTCCAGGATCAGGGCGCCTCCGGGCGCCAACTGCCGCAGCATCGGCTCCAGGGACACGTCCCCGTCGAAGGCCATGATGGTGTCCGCCATGATGATGTCGGACCAGTCGCGGATGGGCTCGTTGCTTTGCTTGATGCTCAGGGTGATGCCGCCCCCGCGCTGCAAGGCGCCGAAGCCGGCCATGGACAGGGCGTATTGCCCGCGGATGCTGGCCACGCCCGTGAAGATGGAATTCAATTGCAGCAGACCCTGGCCGCCCTTGCCCACCACGGCGATCTGCCGTACGCCTTCTTCCATCAGTGGGATGTCGAAGCTCGCGTCGGTCTGGGGATAGGGATTGCCGCGGGTGCCCAGCACGAAGGAATGCCCGTTGGCGAATTCCTTGAGCCACTTGTGCGTGCGCGTATCCGGCTTGCCGGAGGTCACGTCCGCCAGCATGCGGAAGAGCGTGAGCCAATAGGGGATCGTCACCGCGCGTCCGCCGAGCCCGATCGTCGCGGACATGAGATACGGCGGATCCTTCAGGTCGTACAGGGCCGAGCGCACCTCCTGCGCCAATATGCCGCCGCCGGATCGGCCCGACCAGTTGTTGTATTCCACCACCGCCACGGCCTTGCACCCGATCAGGCATTGGCGCAATTCGTCCGAAGGGAAGGGCCGGTAGAGATTGATCGATACCACGCCGCAGCGCACGCCCGCCGCGTTCAAACGGCCGCACACGTATTCCGCCGAGGACATGTCCGGATCGTTCAGGCCCACGATGCAGAAATCCAAGGGGCCGGTATTCCCGCTCAATCCGTTCGACCGCGAGCCCGGTTCCGGATACAGGCCCACCTTCTGGATGGGAGGCCGACCCGTAAAGCCGGACAACTCCAGCGCGGCCTGATCGAAATTCCGGCCCGCGCACATCAGCACCTCGTCCATGGCCTGGCGCTGTTCGGCGTAACGGCTGTCCATATCGAGGATGCCCACCGACCGGTTCTCGTCGTCGTCGAAAACGAACGGGTTCTTGGGCCCGGCCAAAAAGGCGTCCGCGTCGGCGTCGCTCAGCTTTTCCAGATGCCCTTGGCGTTCCGAAGTCAAAGTATGCGTCTCCACGAAGCCCTTCACCACCAGGCGTCCCGGGATCCACACGCCCTGGGATTCCATCACCTTGAGCAAGAGGAAGGCCTTGTCATAATCGTCCTGGATGCCCCGGCCGAACATGATGATCTCGCCGGTGTCCGAAGTGCGGAAAGTGGTGGTGTGATCGGGCTTGGTGGTGGTGCCCGGCGACAAGGCGCGGGTGAGCTCCAGCATGAAGATGGGCAGATGCAGGCCCGGGTTGATGTTCATGAACTCGTAGATCTGCGCCAGGCTCTGGGAGCCCTGGGCCATCAGCGAGCGCTTGCCGCGCACGGCCGAACCGGTAAGCCAGGCATAACCGGATTCCTCGGACAGGCAGGGGCGGAATTGCAGGCGGTGCTTGGCGTCCGGGTCCTGATGGCCGGCGCGGTCCTCAATCTGTTTGAGCAACGAAGTGTTGGGCGTGATGGGAAAGATGGAAACGCTGTCGAACTTGGCCTGGAAGGCGAAGTCCGCGAACATGACGGAACCGTTGAACACCTTGGGGGTCGCGCCGCCCAGGAGCTGCGGTTGGTGGGCCGCCAGGATCTTCCCCGCATCCTGGATCCAACGCTGCACCCATTGCTCGCCTTCGGCCGAAGGCGTTTTGAAAACCCCCGCGATGTCCTTAGCCGTAATGGGCTGCCCTTTATAGGCGTCCATGTCGACCAGTTCCGCGGGCACGAAATGGATGGCGCCCGTCGGGCACGCGGACGCGCATACGAAGCAGCCTTTGCAATGGTTGTAATTGGTCGCGCCCTTCTTGACCGCATGGGCCTCGGTCTTGGGATCCAGGTTGATGCCGGGCAGCAGGTTGAAGGTCTTGGTGAACATGTGGAAGATGGGCTCGGGACCGCGATCGGAAATCTCGTAGCCGATGGAATGGTGCGGGCAGGCGACCACGCAATGCAGGCAATCGATGCATTGCGTCGACAGGGTGATGGGCACGAAGTTCTTATCCGTCCAATTGCGCTCCCCGGCATTGCCGCCCTTGACATGGGTTCCCTTGTTGGTGAAGTCCTGGAAGTTCTCCAACTGGATCAGATGATCGCCGAGCACCTGGTTGGGCGCTTCATTGATGGAGGAAAGATGCACGTACTCGGAGGCGTTGAGCGGACGCTGCTCGCGCCGTCCCAAGGATCCTTTTCCGGTTTCCGCGATCATATCCGTATCCCCTTTGGAAGATTTGGACGAGTGTCATTTTTTGAAAGAGATATCAGCGCGATTGCGCCCAGGGTGGAGTTGCCGCCCGGGCCGCTCGAACATGCCGGGCGCGACGCTGGGAACGTCATACCGGCATGGGTGCGGAACCCGCTATCTGCCATGCCTTCTTATTATAAACCCTTTCACAGTCGAGGGACACATTACCGGATTGCGTCCAAGATGCATCGGCGCCTTGAAATGGGACGTTAACGGTTGGATTATGAGGATTTAGGGACGCCGGAGTCGTATCCGGCTTTCAACGGGCAACAGCCATTCCGACGGGGATTTGCGAAGCTGATGGCAAGGGCCAAAGCACCGCCAATGTCAGGTGTCCGGTAACCGGATCGTAATCCGGACAAACGCCGGTCAATTCCCATGACGGAACTGGAATGTTCCGGGCTGGTCCGTTCAAAGGAAAATGCCCCGGCGGCCATCCGATCTCACCGTAACCACTTTGGAACGCCCGTAACCTATAAGTGCGCGTCAATCGGGTCGGCCGCTTACAGCCCTACTCCCTAAAGGCCTGGAGGGCGACGGTAACCTCCAGCATCCCTTGCTGGAAGCCAATCCGTTGTTACATTCCGTTACAGGACGGAGAACCATCCTTAACCTCGGATGGGTATTTTCCCTAGTATGGAAACGACCCGAAGAAAAATGAAAGCGGAAGTAGCCGATTCGGCCCTGCGATTCGTCCAATCAGCGCGGACGAATGGGGAGAAGCGGGCCCCATCGGACTCAGATGGAAAACCGGACAGCACATGTTGATAGTCGTCAAAATACTTCTCGTCGCCTTCGCCGTCTTCGGTCAGGCCAAGCTGTTCCAGGAAAAGCCCCAGGTCGCGGCAGTTGAGGGTGGCCTGGACTCCCTCGTCCTGCCGGACGACAAGCCCGAATTGGCATTGGCCAAGCGCGCCATGGAAGCCCAAGGCCTTTGCTCCGCCAATCCTGCCGGTCCCGCTCATGCTGAAAAGCATGCGGCCGTACCCTTCGATACGTCCTCGGGCGCTGTTCAGGATGCCGACGAAGCGCGGGATTCCCGCAACGCCCTCGCCAACAACTGCTTCTGATTCCTGCTTGACGCTCCCTCCTTAAACCGTGCCCTTCAAATAGGCCAGCCTCCGGGCTTCCGGAAAATGCTCAATCGCGTACCGCAACATCGTCCTGGGCATGGTACGGCAATGCTTGGCCAGGAAGGCTTCTTCCCGCTTGCGATCGCGCTTCCCCACTTCGCGCAGCATCCATCCCACCGCCTTGTGCATCAAATCCTCTTCGGAGGCGACCAGCGCCTCGGCGAGCCGCAGGGCGTCGTCGCATTCGCCTTTGCGGATGTACCACAGGGAAGCGAGCATGGCCATGCGCCGTTCCCACAGGTTGCGGGACTTCGCCAAAGCGTACAGGGGCGCGCGGCTTTTATCCTCGAGCCAGCCGCCCAGGATTTGCGGCGCGGAGCCGTCCACCAGATCCCAATTGTTGATCCAACGGGCCCCGCCGAGATAGAGCCGGTAGATGCGCTCCCGCAACGCGGCGTCGCCCCGTTCGAACTGCCATACCAGGATCGCGAGCGCGGCCAGGCGGTCCTCATGGAACGGGGAAGCCAGCAACACTTTGGCCTCGGCGAAAGGCAGGGCTCGGAAGGTTTTCATCACTCCGCGCACAACGGGCACCTTGATGCCGCGGAACCGATCGCCTTCCCCGTATTGCCCGGGGCCGGTCTTGAAAAAGCGGCGCGCGACGGCCTCCACTTCCGGCTTGGCCAATGCCTGCAAAGCCCGTTGCACCGCCACCGCGGTCAAAGCCGCTCCGGTTTTATCCACCGCCATCGATTCCACCTTTATTCCCATTCACCGAAACGCCGTCGCCGGGCATGCCCTCCGCGCGGCGCCGAAATGATGAAAGGAAAAATGCGAATTAATTCCCGGGCCCCGGGAAAATTGTTAGGATAGGATGCTTCCGGAGGATTGATCCATGGCCAAGTCCGAACCCGCTTCCAAAAATTGTCCGCAGCCCCCGGGGAAATTCGAACCCGACATCGATCGCTCCCGGTGCGAGGCGAAGGGACCCTGCGTCACCGCCTGCCCGTACGATGTCTTGGAAATCTCCGCGCTCTCAGCGGAGGAAAAGGCGGGCCTGGGATTCTTCGCCAAACTCAAAGCCTACGCGCACGGAAACAATCAGGCCCATGCAGTAAGGGCGGACGCTTGCCAGGCCTGCGGCAAATGCGTGGAAGTGTGTCCGGAAAAGGCCATCAAGCTGCGGCTGCGCGTCGCCTGATCGTCCCAATCAACTAATCGCAACCGTCAAGCATCGGCCGGGCGATCCATGCGCATGGACGATTCTAGGGCGCGACGTTAAGCAACGTCCAGGTCACCGTGGATCCTTCGTTCGGATCCGCGCCGAAGTTGTTGGACAGCAGGTACTCCCCGTTCGCTGAGACCCAGGCCTGGCTGTACTGCGAAGGCAATTGCACCCGGCCGCCGTCCACAGGGTTGGTGTAGGTCTCCACTCCCCGGATCGACTCGCTGAAATCGTCGTAGATGCGATCCTCGGAGGCCTGTTGCGTCTTGTACGAGGAGGTGATGGTGGCCGTGATGTCCGCGTCCACCTGGGACAGGTACCGGCTCAACTCGCCTGCGCTCTGGATGGCCTGCATCTGGCCCTGCTGCCAAAGGTCGTGCACCTTCAGGTATTCCGCGAACCATTTCAGATCCACGGTGACGGACGAAGCCACGGCCTGCATCAGGCCCGCGGTGGCATCCAGGCCTCCGGCTTCGTCCCGGATGCTGTAGATGAACTCGGGGCGCCAGAGCACGGCTCCGGGGACCAGGGGATTCCGGGCGAAAGACAAGGCGCAGAAGAACGCTTCTTCGTACGCGTGCCCGTTCTGCGTGTAGGTGATGACCAGCTTGGAGGCGGTGATGCTCGCGTTCGGATCCGAGTTGTAATAATCCTGATAAACCGCCTGGGCCACCTTGGGCAATCCCGTGTTCTCCTTGACGGAGATGTTGCCGATGCCGGGCCTGAAGTTGGGGACGATGTATTGCTCGATGAACACGGCAGGATCCTGGATGGGGACGGCGACGACGCAACCCAGGTAGACGGTGCCGAGGGGAATCGGCGTCACGGAATTCTGCAGGTAGGCGAAGGGGATGATGGGATAGATCTGCACTTGTTCGGATGTGCCCGGCTTGGAGACGACGGCCGCGGCGGTGGCCAGATTGGACATGTTGCCGCGCCATTGCACTTCGGCCTGATAATCCCAGCCCCGCGGCACGAGCAAGGTGTAGGCGGTGATCCCGTTGACCATGGGATCCTTCACCGGGATGGGAAGCATATGGAAATTCCCCTGCGCGTCCACATCCGGCTCGATGATGCGGCCGCTGCAGCCGGCCAGGCAGCAGAGAGACAATGCCGTCGCGGTTAAAAGGACCAAGGCATCGCGTATGGATTTCATTGCGTCACGTCGGCGAGAAAGCGCTCGAGGAAGTACAAGCTGATCTGGGAGCCGGGTCCGCGGAACACGAAATCGAAGCCATGGGCGCCCCAAGGCACGTCGACCACGAAATGGCGCACGCCCAGGGACTCCATTTTGGCGCGCATGTGTACGGTATGCTGGAACGAGACAAGTACGTCCCGACGGCCGTGGAGAAGCAAGGTCGGCGTGCTCATGGAGGCAATCTGTTCAATCGGAGACGAGGCCCGGTATTTTTCGGGAGCTTCGGGATAGCCCGCACCCAGGTACTGCACCATCAATTGGCGCGAGTCCATGATGAGCGGATTGGTCGGCAGGTTGTATCCAAAGACCATGTCGGCGGGGGCATAGAAGGCGACCACTCCCTTGATGGACGGGTCCTTGAAGGTGTAGGCGGCGTTCAACGCGATCTGGCCGCCGGCGGATCGGCCGAGGAGCGCGAAGCGGGTGGTGTCGATGGAGAGTTCGCCGGCATGGGCCCGTAGCCAGGCCATGGCGTCGGCGACATCCTCGACGGGCGCCGGATACTGGTGCTTGGGCGCAAGGCGGTATTGCAGGGTGGCCACGGCATAGCCTTCGGAGGCGAGAAAGCCATTCAGGGGAGAAAGCTGCGAGCGCGCGCCGCCATCCCAGCCGCCGCCGTGGATCACGATGACGCAGGGTGGAAGCCGGTGGGTCGTGGACGTTGCGCCATCCTTGGCATCCCCTTTGGGAAGGTATCCGTTGGGACCGGCCGCGGGATAGAAATCCAGTTCCAGATCCAGATCGCCATGCTTCTTATAGCCATAGGTCCGGAAGGCCGGGGCGGGCATGGGAATGCCGGTGAACATCTCCGCGAGCGAAAGCGGAGCCGCGCGGCGGAAAGTCCCGACGGGAGGCGCGCCTTTGATTCCACCTTTGCTTTCCATGCCGGCGAATTCCTTTTCCAACTTCGTCGCCAGGAAGACGGCACGGATGCAGGTCGTGGCATAGAGGCCCGCGGCAAGTATGAAAAGTATGCCGGCCCAACGTCCCGATCCCGATGCGGCCAGGCTCCACAATCCGAGCAGCAATAATGGCAGGACCAGGAATTGCCCGCCCTCCATCACCACGATCGAAATCTTCCAGAAGATATACGTCGGCGGTTTGCACACCGCCAGCAATCCGGCCAGAAACAGGATGACTGCCGAACCCATGCGCAGCCCTATCCAGAATATCCCGAGGTTCATTTCCAATTTCATTTCAACCTATCTAAGAAAAAGTTTATGGTACGGACTCATTTGGGTTTTTCCACCCGTATGCCGCCCACCTTTGCGCCGACATCCACCCCGTTTGCGCGGACACTATTTTACACGGGTGTCCGTCACGATTTGTTCGGAAAATGATACAAATTCAAGGTATTTCGGGATGGATTCTTGACCCCACGGATTTAAGTTATAGGCGTTCCCGGGTTGGGGAATCCGGGTGAAAACGAACAAAGGTTGGAATATGGCTGCTATTTTCAAGAACGCACCTCTCGTTTTTTTGGCCGCGGGATTGGCTTCGAGCACCGTGCACGCTCTCAAGTGGGATGGCTGCACCGACGTCGTTAACACCGAATTCAAGCTGGTTCCGCTCGCCACCCATACGGGCGACACCACTTCCGAGACCATGAAAATGGCCTTCGATCTCCTCGCATCCAAGACCGAGGACGCCAAGGGCAAAGTCGATGTGTATTTCACGGAACGCCTCGGCAAAGTCCGCAAGTACGATTCCAAGACCGGCAAGGTCCTGACCATCGCGAAGATTCCCCTTAACGTAAATGCGGCGGAATCCTCGGACGGGGTGATGGGCATCGCCCTGGATCCCGGGTTCAAAACCAACAATTACATCTACCTCTACTATTCATCCCTCACGGCCACGGAAAAATCCTGGCGGGTTTCCCGCTTCACCATCAACGCGGCCCACGACAAACTCGATCTGGCTTCGGAAATCCCCGTCCTAAAAATCCCCATCATCGGCGGCTCGAAACATCCGGGCGGCGCCTTGCAGTTCGATGAGTACGGCGACCTTTGGATCGGGACGGGCAACGACTACCATCTGGAAACCGAATTCCCCGTGTACAGCTCCCCCAACACCAACGATCTGCGCGGCAAGATCCTGCGCATCCATCCCACTGCGGATGGAAAGTACACCATCCCCAAGGGCAACCTGTTCCCCGAGGGGACCGCGCTGACCAAGCCCGAGATCTACATCATGGGCAACCGCAACCCTTACACCATTTCCCTGGACCCCGTGCGCCGTTGGCTGGTGTGGGGCGATATCGGCCCGGACGGTGTGACCATGGACGGCACTCCAATGAACAACGGCGGCCCGGAAAAGACCGAGGAGTACGATCTGGCCAAGGCCCCGGGCAATTACGGTTATCCCTTCTTCGCCGGGGATTTCATGACCAAGGCCGGAACCAACCCCGCCGCGCCCGTCATTCCGGACAAGCCGAACTGGGCCAACTCCACCCCCGGCATGTTGACGCTTCCTGCGGTGGTCATGCCCATCTACCCTTACAAGAGGAGCTGTGCGATCACCGGCCCCATCTACCGCTACAGCGGCGAGCTCAACTCTTCCGTCAAGTTCCCGCCGCACTTCACCCGCAAGTGGCTGGTCTCGGACTACAACGGGGACAACAACAAAGTCAAAGCGCTCACTTTGTCGGACGACGGGACCAAGGTCACGGCGGAGGAAAACGTCATCGGCATTCCCCTGCACTCTCCCCTGGACATTCAGTATGGACCCGACGGTGCCCTGTACGTGAACAATTACGACGGCACCCGCGCCATTCCCGTAGGAACCAACACCGGCATCGTCCGCATCGAATACACGGGAACCTGCCATCCTCCCACCCCCCTGCTCGAAACCACGGTTTCCATCGGAGCCAAGGCCGCGCGCGAAGGCATAGCCTGGAACGGCCCCCGCGTAGATATCCTCCCGGGCGCGACGCTGGCCGTTTCCGTCGCCACCGAGGGCGGATTCACCCTGAGCCTGCGCGACCTGCAGGGCCGCCCCCTGGCCTCCCGCGCCGCCAGGGGTTCCGCCCCGGTTACCCTGGACGAAGTCAAACAGGCAGGCGTATACCTGCTCAACGTGACCTCGTCCGAAGGCACCAAGGTCGTGAAGGTGGTCCGGAACTAAGCCGCCTCCGGGCTCGGACCAAGGAGCGGATCTCCGGTTCCCAGGCGTTCGCAATCCGTTCGATCCGAATCCGGGCCATCCGAAAACCGGATTCGCCCGAACCTGAAAAGACCCCCGCTCCAGCCGGAACGGGGGTTTTGTTTGCCCTCTTGGGGAGAAGGGACCTTCCCGTTAAGCAGGGAAGGCGGATGTCTCAACCGGTCGGGTACGCCGGTATTCAACTCGAAGTCATGCAAAGCGGCCGTTCAACGTCGGCGTTCAATTGCCCGAGCTCATTGCCATTCAGCTCGTGGCAATTTAATCGCCCGAGCGGACAACGCCCGTATAAGCCATGGGCCCCGAGCCGACCCGGAGCAAATGCTTTCCCGCCCCAAAATTGGGCAATCCGATGACGAGGGGAAGTTCGTCGCCGGCAATGATGGAACGGGAAAATTCGGTTTTGCCGGACGCGTCCAGCATCAGGATGGACACGGAGCGCTCGGCGCCGAGCCGGAAGTCGGGAATGGTCAGACGGTTGCCGGATACCACGGGGGGAAACGCCAGGGTTACCTGGGCCCCTTTGCCGTCCTTGCCGGCTGAACGCACGGCGGTGGTATTCCTCAGGGTGTAGTCCTCGTTGAGAAACACCCGTTGCGAATCCGGGATGGCGAACGAGTTGTTCAGGGGACGAATGAAGACGTCCTTGAAATCCACTTCCATGACGATGGAGGTGAAATGCAGTTGGAAGCCCAAGTAGCCTTCTTTTTCCGTCGCGGTGTACTCCGCGCACAGGATTCCGTTCATCTCGTGGCGGATCTTGTTGCCGTTGGCGGTGATGACGTACTGGCACCATTGGTTCTGCTTGGCCAGGGCTTCGGTGCGGCAGGCCGCGGACGGACTTACCCCGCTGGCTCCCGCCGGATAACCGCCCTCCGGATACATCGAGCCGTTATAGCCGTCCCCGATGTCCATCTGGTAGCCCTTGAGCGAATGCTTGGACGAGTCGATGAAGACGGAGCGGTACTGCACGCCGCTATTGATGTACTCGGTGGAGGTTTCCCACAGGCGCGCGCGCACGGCGAGCACGAAATCCGAATACTTGCGCTTGCTGTGGCAGAAGTTGTTGTAGGTCGACTGGGACTTGCCGATGATCATGCCGGAGTCCACGTGCCAATTGGCGGCCACGTAACCCCAGTTGTTGAGATCCTTCCTGTTGAACAGATTCATCCAGGCGGAGTCCGGCTGGGCCTGTGTCATCGCCGGGACCGCCGCGCCGAGGCAGATCGCCGCGGCCACACCCGATTGATACCAACCATTCATCCCGTTTCCTCCGCGACCGGCCCGGCCGGCATTCCCGGATAGGCCGACAAGGCCGATTCACCTGCCCGGCCGATATATCTCCACGCTCCCCAAACAATAGCCGGAGGCACACCACGCCGGGGCTGGTTCCGGGGGTCAGCGAGAATTTTTTTTCACATCTGTGAATGATTTCACGACATCGGAAAGGATTCGGCGGGTGGCGCGCGCCCGCTCATATACAATGGGAACATGCCGGAAACGGAGATGAAAATGGCCAGCGGAAGAATGCGGTTTGAGGGCCTGATTACAAGGCTTTTGGCGTTTGGGTTGCTTGCGGCTGGAGGTTCCCGCGCAGTGGGCTTAACCCGATTAAGCCCGGCGATCCGGGATTTCGACGGCGGCAACATTGGTGAAAGCGCCGCGCTTCCCGCCAAGCTCTCGCAAACCGGTCTCTACAAAAGCATGGGGCCCATTGCCGCTTCCCGCGCGCTCGGGGACGGCATAATCGCCTTCGAGGTCAACAGCCCGTTGTGGAGCGACGGCGCACTCAAGGAACGCTTCATCTCCCCTCCCCCGGGAACCCATGTCGTTCCCACGGACACCGACGCATATGCCTATCCGGAAGGCACGGTCTTCATCAAGAACTTCCTGCTCGATACCGTGTACGGGGACTCCTCCAGCCGCATCCTGGTGGAAACGCGGTTCCTCATCCGCCGCGCCGGCGCGACTCCGGAGGATTTCCCCTGGCATGGCGTAAGCTACAAATGGGCGCGCGATCAGTCCGATGCGGATCTCGTCTCGCAGGATCTGGGCGAGAACGTCCTCATCAACGTGCGCCAGAACGGGATTGTGCGCGGCAAGCGCTGGACCTATCCCAACAAGAACCAATGCGCCACCTGCCATTTCGGCCGCGGCGTCCTGGGCTTCATCACACCGCAATTGAACCGGCCCTCCCGCGCGGACGCGGCGGTGAACCAATTGCAGGACCTGATGGACAAAGGCGTCCTCACGGCCAATCCCGTGGCGGGCAAACCGGGAGCCTTCCATTGGGCCGGGATCAAGGACACCGGCGTCTCACTGGAATTGCGTTCGCGTTCCTACTTCGCGTCCAACTGTTCCCATTGCCACGGCAATGGCCCGCCCGGATCCAGCCCCGGCGATCATGTGTTCGATTATTTCCACCCGGAAGTCTCGGCGGATCAAGGGCCCGAGGGGATGAACGGAGCCTATATAGGCAAGCGCACCCACCAGGGCGGCGAGGCATTTCCCCAGTTCATTTTCAAAGGCTATCCGGAAAGCTCCTACGTGCTCAAGCGCATGCTGGTGCGCCAGGACTTCGAGTTCACGCCCACGGAACAGATGCCCACTTTGGCCACCTTCCAGCCGGATTCCGCGGGCCTGGGACTGCTGCGGGATTGGATCTGCTCGCTGGGCCGCCGCCCCGCCGGTTCCTGCAAGCTACCGGACCTGCAGGCGGACGCCAGCTACTGGGATCAGCCCGCGGCCAACCACCGTACAGGCTCTATGGACTTCGAGGGAAGCCGGGCGGCCCCGGCCATGCGCAGGGGTATTCTCTGGGTTACCCCGGGATCCTTGGCGGAAGGCGACTTGCCGGGCCTGTTCGATCTCAAGGGAAGGCCGGTGGCCCTGGTCCGCGCGGGCCGGTGGGAGTACCGCGCCCCAGCATCCCTGCGACCGGGCCTCTATTTGGTCCGCACCGCTTCCGGAACGAATCCGGTGTACAATATCCGCTGAAGGGCGCGACGGGCGCCCGGGATTCACCTTCCGTCCAGCAGGACCTTGCGCGCCAACACCGAAGCGCCGGACTTGAGTGTCACGGCATAGAGGCCGGTCTTTCCGCGCAGCAGGGGCGAGAGATCGAAATCCTTGCCGCCCAGGATCGACGTAGCGTACACGGTACGGCCGCTTACGTCGCGGACCGACAATTCGGAAAGCCCATCCGAACCCACTCTCAGCCGGCTTCCCTGGACCTCAAGGCGGGGACCCTGGACGGCCTTGGCCGCGACCTCCTTGAGGCCGACGGGCCGGCAGGCGCCCTTGTATTCCAGACGCATGATGGCGGTGGTGGAGACGGTGGAAAAGTATCCTGAGTAGTTCATCACGTAGAACGCCCCGTCCGGTCCCACCTGGAATTCCGTGGGCCGCGAGAGCTTCCAGTTGGGCCACGCGTGCCCCAACTTGCCCGCCTTGCCGGTATTGTCCAGGGAGATGGTATCGATGGTCTGGCCGTAGGTGCCGTAATTATTGAAGTCCGTGACGAACCAGGCCCCGTCGAAATGCGGCGGCATCTTGTAGGCGGATTGCGGGTAATAATCGTAGCGGTAGATGGGGCCGGTGATGGCGGCGCCCTGAGGGTAGCTGAACGTGCCGGGAATGGCGGGAGGGAGATTGGTCATGCCGGTATTGAGCGGCGAGGTGTTGACCGGGGCGCTGGGAACCTTGCCGGACTTGATCACCATGTTGTTGCCCGCGAAATACGGCCAGCCGTAATTGCCGGGCTTGGGAGCCACGTTCCATTCCTCGGTGAGGCCGTATCCGTCCGGGCCCACTTCGCCCCAGGCCACCCAACCCGTCTTGGGATCCACGGCGACGGAATAGGGATTGCGGTTGCCCATGATGTAGATCTCGGGCTTGGTCTTATCCGTTCCCGGCGGGAACAGGTTGCCCTCGGGAATGGTGTAGGTCCCGTCCTCGACGGGATGGATGCGCAGGATCTTGCCGCGGAAATCGTTCGTGTTCGGGGAGCCGCCTTCGTCGGACTTGTTGTCCCCGACGGTGATCCAAAGATCGCCCCTGGCGTCGAAAGTCATGGCGCCGCCGGTATGCCAGGATCCCGCGTCCGCGGAAATGCGGATCATGATCTTTTCCGAGGCCATGTCCAAGGTCTGCCCGGCCATGGTGAACCGCGAGATGCGGAACTGGTAGGGATTCTGGTTGGTGCCGTAATACAGATAGAGGCGATGGTTGGCCTTGAACGCGGGATCGAGGGCTATGCCCAGCAAGCCGTGTTCGCCCGTGGTGTTGACGCCGATGGTCCCCAGGGTGCTGACCGCCTTGGTCGCCCCGTCGTACTTGCGCACCTTGCCGGCCTTCTCCACGAAGTACACGTCGACCTCGCCCGTGGCGGTCATATCGAACGCCATGCGCAGGGGTTCCTGCAGGTTGTTGGCCGACTGGGACACCAGGGTGGTCATGGCGAAATCCGCGTCCTTGATCGGTCCGCAACCGCGATCGTCGCCGAAGGCGATCCCGGAGAGTCCCAAAACCAGGACGAGGGAGGCCGCAAGGGGCGCAATTTCGGATCGCGTGGGCGTGTTCGGAAAACGCTGAAAAAGGCTTTTCATACGCGTCCTTTCGGAGTGATCGGTTTTTACTTGGAGCGCGGCGATCCCACGAAGCCGCCTGTCGATGTAGAATGCCCGGGCGATACCCGCTATCGCCGTTCTCTGAGCGCTTAGGATACTGCGATGTACGGATCCGTACGTTTCATAATAGCGAACACCCCGCAATTCCGGCTTCCCAAATGGCCCCAAACACCCGGAGAAAAGGGCGAAACCGGGCCGAAAACAAAGATTAAAACGCTTTCACAACTGTGAAAAAAATTCGCGGGGACGAAAGTTCAAAACCAAAACCCGTTCGCAAGGAAGCCGCGGATAAACTGAAAGCGCTGCCTCCGGACATCCGCGTGCACTTCGACCTGGCCCAACCGTCCCATCCGACCTGAGCCTGTGCCGCGGGAACGCCGCCCGAGCCACCTTTAACAGGGTATTGAAAAAGTCCTGCTGACGTCGGCCTTCCATGATTCGATTCTCCTGGTTTTTTAACGGCCATTGCATTTCATTTTTCCGTCTTTCGCCCCATAAATCCCAAGAGCTGTCAATTTGCCAGCGGTTTTCGCGACTTTCCCGAGGTGCCGGAACGCCCGAAACCGTACCTTTATCGCGGGGGATCCAGATCATGCAAACCATATCCGCGCGTTCGGAAGGCCGTTTAAATCGCATTCAATGGGAAGCCGACGGGGGCATACGCCTTGACCTTCTGGGATTCGTCCGTTTCCCGGAAGGCTATCGGGGAGTGCTGCACTCGCATCCGTTCTGGGAGCTTATCTTCATCGGAGCCGGAACCGGGGTCCTTGATTACGGCCTTTCGTCCTTGGCCTGCGGGGCCGGGGACATTCTCCTCATCCCTCCGGGGGAAAAGCACCTGTTCCAGGCGGACGCGTTGAAGCCTTTCGATCAGATGTACGTAGGCTTCTCCTTCGATTTCGCCTTGCCCGAAGCCCTGGCCGAAACGCCGCCCAGGGCCCTTCCGTCCGGGCCTTTCGCCGACCTCATCCGTTCCGAACTGAGGGAAAACCTGGAGTTCCTCAAGGACAAATCCGGCTCATCCCTGGAGGCCATCCGCGGCCGCCTGCTCGCCGTGGTCAGCCGCGTGATCGGCTTCCTGGCATCGCCGGAAGGGCGCGCGCCCGCCCCGTATCGTGGACGTTACGGATCCACCGTCACCCTGGCCACGGAATTCCTGAGGACTGATCTCAAGGGGAACGCCGGGGTGCCCGACCTGGCCCGCCGCTTCTGCCTGAGCCCGCAGTACTTCGGGGAAATCTTCAAGCGCGACACGGGCACCAGCGTCAAGGAGTTCCAGCGGAATTGCCGCATGGAAAAGGCCATGTTGTTGTTGCAACAGGGCAACCTGACCGTCACCGAAGTGGCGTCCGAGGTGGGGATGGAAGACCTCGCCTATTTCTCCCGCGTCTTCAAAAAACGCTATGGGATTCCCCCGCGCCAGGCGCGCCGCGGGTAAACGTCCGAACTCCAAGTTTTTCCGTCCCTTTTCCAATATCCCGCCCCCTGCATCCTATACCTTCAGGATGGGGGTTCATTGCATGCGTCTATCGTCCTTCATTTCCATTTTCATCTCCGGATCCGTTGCGGCCGGCAACGCCGCGGCGACTTCCGCGAGCGCCCAGGCTTCCGCCTCCGTAATGTCTGCGACCAAAGATTCTGCCGCCTCAGCTTCTGGGACCGCAGCTTCCGCGGCCATCACCGCTCCTCCGACCAAGGAAGACTCCGGTTGGGTTCCGCTTTTCAACGGGACCAATCTCGACGGGTTCTACGCCTACTTCGAGAAGAACGGCGTCGTGGACATGGCCAAGCAGGATGCCTTCACCGTGGAAGGCGGCATGATCCATGTGCCCAAGGCCCACGCGGGCGGATACACGCAGATGGAAGGCCATCTCATCACGATCAAGGAATACTCCTGGTACCGGGTACGCCTGGACTACCGCTACAGCACCGACCAAAGCTCGCAAAACGCGGGACTGGTATTCCACATCGACAATCCGGCGGCCTTGCAAGGCCGCACCGTCGCCCAGCGCCCGCGCTCCATCGAGATCAACATGCGCCGCGCGGAGTCCTCGCCGTGGACCTTATGGTCCGCCAACGGACAGGGACCCTACCTCACCTCCACGGTCAAGCCCGGCACGCAACTTTTCCTGCCCAAGGATCAGGGCGGAGAAGAGTGGACCAATAATCCCTGGGGCGGAGACAAGCGGGTGTTGTACAGCAGCTTCGCCAATCCGGAAAAACCCATGGGCGAATGGAACCATGGGGAAGCCTATGTCTACGGGGACAGCCTGGGCCGTTTTTTCCTGAACGGGGCCTTGCGGACGGAGGCCTGGAATTTCCGCGTGCGCAAGGATTCGATCGACGCCAACCCCGCGAACCGGATCCCTTGCGACCGGGGCGGCATCGGCGTGCAATCCGAAATCCAGGAAATCTGGTACCGCAATTTCGAGATCATGGAATTGGAGCCGCATACGCTCAGGGCCTTGCACGCGAAACCGGTGGGCCTCATCGCGGGTCATCCGGCGGGAGGAGCGGCGGGAAAACCCGCAGGCGAAACGCGCGCGATCCATGGCAGGGCGGCCAATCGCGTGCTGCTCGGAAAGCCGGGAGAGGAGAAGGCCTTCACTTTGCAAGGCCGGAAGGTTCCTGATTGATTGGCGCGAGGGCTTGGTCGCATGCTAAACCTTGGATGGTCCCGGCTTGCCGGCAGG
>Ga0209515_10004426_pt1 | contig 18984 bp, 16 predicted proteins | sample Subgroupgradi54m_FD_187454 | JGI IMG/M metagenome (GOLD analysis project Ga0209515, IMG submission 187454) | Subsurface groundwater microbial communities from S. Glens Falls, New York, USA - GMW60B uncontaminated upgradient, 5.4 m (SPAdes)... ...
TAGTCGCCGACGGTGACCAGCCGCTGGGCCACGACGCCGTTGAACGGCGCGCGGACGACCGTGTCGGTGAACGCCTTGCGCGCGAGCGAGACGCGCGCGCGCGCCGCCTGCAGCGCCTGGTACTGCTGCGCCGCGCCGTTTTTCGCCGCTTCGTGCTGCTGCCGCGCCGCCTCCGCCTGCGTGCGCCGCTGGTCGTACTCCGACTGCGAGACGACCCGCTGGTCGAGCAGCGACGTGATCCGCGCGAATTCCGCCTGCGCCAGATCCGCACTCGCCTTCGCGTTCTGCACCTCGGGCACCGCGTTCACGTCAAACGCCGTGCCCGCCGTGATGCCGAGCCGCGCCTCGATCTGCCCGGCGTTGGCTTCCGCCTCTTTGAGCTGTGCCTCGGTTTCCGTCGCCGACAGCCGGATGAGCTCGGCGCCCTGCGCGATCGGCGTGCCGCGCTCGATGCCCGCCGAGACGACGCGGCCCGCCGTCTCCGCCGCGACGTCGGCCTGCTCCTCGGCCATCAACGAGCCGGTCGCGCGGATGAAGCGCGCAATCGGTCGTTCGGTGGCGGCGACCGCCGACACCGAAACCACGGGAGGCGCCGCCTGCTGTTCCTTGGCCTTGGCGTCGCCCGAGCTGCAGGCGGCGGACGCGAGCGCCGCGGCGACGGGCAGGGCGATGACGAGCAAGTGGGTACGTCCGCGATTCATGACAACTCCTCGAAATTATGAAGCCTGGGCATCCGCAACGGGTTTGACATCAAGTGGGCACTCGGCAAGGCCGGAAGATTGCAGCGTGACGCCCGAGCGCAAGCCCGCCAACGTCAGGTTCAGCACGTCGGCGGCGAGCAGATCGGGATCTTCGCCGGGTCCGAGGCGATCCGACAGCCGCAGCACGGCGACGCCGAGGACGCCGAGCATCAGCGCGCGCATCGCCACCGAAGCGTTGAGCGTCTTCGGCAGCTCGCCGGCGTCGATGCACGCCTGCAGCTCTTCGACGATGTGCTGCTTCCTCTCGCGCGCGAAGGCGAAGCGCTCGTATTCGCGGCTGATGCGCGGCACCGATCGATCGACGAACATCAGCGCGAAGTACTGCGGCTGATCGCGGCTGAACTCGTAGAGCCGCCAGAACAGGGCGCGGACGCGTTCGATCGACGGTGCGTCCTGCAGCAGCGGGTCGTGCCCGACTGCCTGCGGATCGCCGAGCAGGCGGAAGCCCTCTTCGGCGAGCGCAAAGAAGATGTCGTCCTTACTGGGGAAGTAGCCGTAGATCGCCGCGGGGCTGTACTCGATGCGCTCGGCGATCTTCCTGATCGAGACGTTTTGGAACCCCTCGGCCACGAAGAGCTCGCGCGCCGCGTCGAGAATCGAGCGCTGCACGGCCTCCCGGTCGCGTTCCTGTCGTTCTTTGATGCCCATTGATGTTGTCCTGGTGACCGCATTGAACGGTGTTCACCAGATTAACATTGTTAGACGCGAGAACGACGTTCGGCGTTTCAACGACTGTAAGCTATTGCGTTTGTTTGTGTTGTGTCGCGGAACGGAACGCGGCCAATCCTAGGAGGTAGGTGGCCGACGCTAAACTCCGACCCTAAACTCCGACCCTAAACTCCGACACCCGAGGGCCGAGTCGCCGTGAGGAGCGCGGCGAGGCCGACGAGGTAAGTGACGACCGCCGTCAGCAACGTGACCCTGAAGCCCCAGTTCATGGCGATGAAGATAGCCAGCGTCGCGCCCAGAACTGACAGCGCGCCGTTCATCCCCCACGCCCAGGCCAGCATCTCCGGCGACCGCGCGCCGAGCATCCGCATGCCCGTTGGCATCGGGATCCCCAGCACGACGCCGATCGGCACGAGCATCGCGGACGCGACCAGCATCCGCGCGCTGCGCGAGAACGGGATCGCCCAGTTCACAATCGGTGTGGCGGACGCGGTGAAGGCGAGTGCGACGAGCGCGATTGTGACGATCCCAATCGCGCCGCTACGCCGGAGCGAGGCGGCGTCGAACCGCCGGCTCCACGCCGCGCCCAGCCCCGTGCCGAGCAGCAGCGAAAAAAGCGTCACCGTCAACGAGTAGACCGGGTGTCCCAGCAGCAGCACGAAGCGCTGCAGCACCGAGACCTCGATCAGCATGAAGCCGGCGCCGAGCGCGCCGAAATACACGAGCCACGCCAACCAGCCGCGCGGACGCGCCTGACCACGGCCGGCGACGACGAGCGGTCCGATCACGAACAGCACGACGAGCGCGGTCGAGATGCCGAGCAGTGTCATCAGCGCGCTGAGGCCGTTACCAAACAGCATCTTCCGCCCGAAGGCGACGTCGAACTGGTTCTCGAGCCTTGTGGTGTGAAAGAAGAACGGCCGATCGTCGGTCGTCGGGCGGATGTCGGAACGATAGGTCGAGTAGAACTGCTGACGGTCGCGCGCTTGGGCCAGCCGCGCGTAATCGCTCGTCGCCGCGCCGTCCACGATGACGTCCTTGGCCGGCACCGTGACTTGCGGACTCATTTCGTTGGTGTCGGTCCGCGCGATGCTCCGCGCCTCGCTTTCGCCCGGCGCGTACAGGACGTCGAAGCCGAGACGGTTGGCGACGGCGTGCAACCGCGCGATCTCGTCGGCGGTGAACGGTGTCTTCTTCAGCAGAAACGTCGCGACGCGGTCCTGCCGCACGATGGCGAGACGGTCGGTGGCCGACCAGCCGCGCTGCGCGCACGCCTCCTGCGCGAGCGACACGAGCCGCAAACCGTCGGCGACCCACCGCGTGATCGTCAGCACGCCGCCATCGGTCAGGTGATCGAGGTAGTCGCTGAACGCGTCGACCGTGTACAGCGTGTTCTCGGTCAACGTGTAGGCGCCAGCCGCCGTCGCCGCCCACGTGTCCACCAGCGACGCCTGAATCACGTCGTACCGTTCCGGCGTCCGCCGTACGAAGCTCCGACCGTCGTCCACGGCGATGCGCACACGCGGGTCGGTGTAAATGCCGCCGGAAAACTCCAGAAAGCGATCCCGCATCACATCGTCGGCGATGATCGGGTTGATCTCGACGCCGTCCACGCGCGTGGCGCCGAACACGAGCGCGGAGGCGAGATCTCTCCCGCCGCCCGGGCCGATGACCAGAGCCGTGAACCCTGCGGGGGCTGGGGGCTGGGAGCTGGGGGCTGGGAAACCAGGGGCTGGGGTTCGCGTGCCAGGGGCTGTGTCGATGAGCCCCACGCCCCTAGCCCCGAGCCCCTGTTCTTTAGCCCCAAGCCCCGAGCCCCGATCCCCAACGATGTGGTACGCAAGGGCGGTAAGCTCGTACCGGAGATACTGCGCGTTCGACAGGTCGGGCGTGAGATGAAGAATGGGCGTCGACGCAGCCGAGTCGATGTCCATGAACCGCGTATCGGGGAGCCTGCCCCTGTAGGCGGGGCTGAGCGACCAGTCACCGTGCGTGCGCTCGTAGACGCCAATCCGCGAGAACGAATTCCACTTGCTGAACAGAATGCGATCGCCTTGATGCCCTTTGGTGTCGACGACGTCGAAGCCCGCGCGGCCCGACAGCTGGCCGGCGATCGGCACGAGGAGCACGACGACCCCGATGGCGGCCACACGGCGCCGGTTCGGGCCCTGCGCAAAGAGGACGGCGGCGGCGACCGACAGCGCGGCCGCGGCTAACACGACGCCCGGCGCGCCGAGGCGATCGAGCAGCGGGATCAGCATGAGGCAGCCGGCCGCGGCGCCGATGAGATCGGCGGCGTAAACCGCGTTGATCTGCGCCGACAGCCGCGAGATCGCGAGCGTGACGACCAGGCCGCCGGCGAAGAAGGGGAGCGCGGCGAGCGCGTAAATCGTCAGCATCAGCGCGAGGTTGTGCGGCGAGTAGCTCAGGCCGACGCGGAGGCGGACGAGCCAGAACAGCGCCACAATCGTGGAGACGGCGTAGATCAGCGACTGGACGGCGAGCAGGTCGTCGGTCGCATGCCGGTCGAGGCGCCGCCGCGTCACGTACGCGAACACGCCGCTCGCGCTGACCCCGAAGAGCGCGATCGAAATCGCCAGAAACGCGAAGTGGTAGTACATCACCACCGAGAAAATGCGCGTGAGCGCGAGCTCGGTCATCAACAGCGTGGCGGAGACGAGCGCGACGCCGGCGAGATGCCGGCGGGAGGGGGAGGCCATGGCGCGAGAGTGTACCATTCGTTGTGATGACGACGATCAACGTAGAAACCGTCCGTCGACAGACTCAGGGCAGGCAGCTGCCTGTGGTGAGCTTGTCGAACCACGGGTTCCGCGAGTCCTGCGTTGACCGTCGTGGTGTGCTGACGTGACGCTTGCCTGGTTGCGCGCAGCGTTCGTGGCGGCGTCGGCGGCGTGGGCGTTGTTGCTCCTCGCGGCGCCGTTCGCGGCGAGCCGTCCTCATGCATCGCCGCTTGCGAGCGTGCTGATCGTCGGTGTCTACGGCATCGGCAGCCTCGTCTGTCATCAGCTGCCGGAGCGGTCCTACCATTTGTGGACCGCGCAGATGCCGGTCTGCGCGCGGTGCGCTGGGATCTACGTCGGCGCGGCTCTCGCGGCCGTCTTCGCCGCCGCGTTTCGCCCGGCTGAACCCGTGCGCCACACCACCGCCGTGCGTCAGAGCAATGTCGTACCCCAGAGCAATGTCGTACCCCAGAGCAATGTCGTGCGCCACAGCGCGGGCGTCGCCGCCAGCCAGACGATCGTGGCGCAGGGCGTCAGCCCTGCGAGGCTCGCGCTCGCGCTTGCCGCGGTGCCGACGTTGGTCACGCTCGTCTACGAATGGACGACGGGCGACATGCCGTCACACGCGATCCGCGCCGCCTCCGGCGTTCCGCTCGGCGTCGTCGTCGCGTGGCTGGTCGTGGCCGCCGCGGATAATCAGGTAAACTAACGACCGTGCGCGCTACTGCTGCCGAAGACTCACAATCGGGCACGCTCGTGCTGTTGTGTCTCGCGTCGTGGGCCATTCCCGGGGCCGGCCATTTGTGGCTGGGCCGCCGGTCGAAGGGGCTCATCTTTCTGATCGCCTTGCCGCTGATGTTCGCGATCGGCGTGGCGATCCGCGGACGGCTGTTTCCGTTCGAGCTGTCCGATCCGCTGGTCGGGCTGGCGGCGCTGGCCGATCTCGGGATCGGCGCGACGTACTTCATCGCGAGCGCCCTTGGGTACGGCGGAGGCGAGGTGCGGGCGGTGACCTACGAATACGGCAACGCCTTCCTGATTGTCGCCGGGCTGCTCAATATGCTGGTCGTGATCGACGCGTACGACATCGCCATGGGCCGGAAGTGATGGGGCGGAAGTAGTGCAGAGCCATTTCGTCCTGCTGGCCATCTTCGCCTTCTTCGTGTCGCTCGTCTTCGCGGTCATCGCGAAAGACGAGGCGCGCGGGCAGCTTCGCTTCGGCGGGCTGATGTTCGGCGGCTTCATCGCGTCGGCGGTCGTGCTCGGCTGGTTGATGTATCCCTTCCCGCTCTGATGACCTTCGATAACCTTCTGATCGAGCGAGACGAGGCGACGGCGATCGTCACGATCAACCGTCCCCAGGTGCTCAACGCGCTGAACACGCAGACGCTCGACGAGCTGCGCCGCGCGCTCCTCGAGCTGAAGCAGGACCAGGGCGTGCGCGTCGTGATCCTGACAGGGGCGGGCGAGAAGTCGTTCGTCGCCGGCGCGGACATCAACGAGCTGGCGGTGCAAACGCCGACGAGCGGACGCGAGCACGCGCTCGCCGGCCAGCATGTCTTCGACCTGATCGAGAACCTGGGCAAGCCGGTCATCGCGGCGATCAACGGCTACGCGCTGGGCGGCGGGTGCGAGCTGGCGATGGCGTGCACACTGCGTCTCGCGGCCGACACGGCGAGGATCGGCCAGCCGGAGGTCGCGCTCGGGCTCATTCCAGGCTACGCCGGCACGCAGCGGCTACCGCGGCTGGTCGGCAAAGGCAAGGCGATGGAAATGATCCTCACCGGTGCGCCGATTGGCGCCGACGAGGCGCAGCGGATCGGCCTGGTGAACCGCGTCGTGCCGGCAGCCGATCTGATGGCCGACGCGCGCGAGCTCGCCGCGCGGCTCGCGACGAACGCGCCGATCGCGATGCGCTACATCATCAACGCCGTCAACACGGGCGTGGAGATCCCGTTCGCTGAGGCGTGCCAGTACGAGGCGACGCTGTTCGGCCTCGTCGCGTCGACCGACGACATGCGGGAAGGGACGTCGGCCTTTCTCGAAAAACGGAAGCCGGAGTTCAAGGGGAGATGACCGTGGAGACCGACCCATGTGTCGGCCCGGACGGACACGCGGGTCCGCCCCTACACAACATCATGCAGACGTTGCGTTCAACGTGACACGAGGATGCAGACGATACAAGGTACGGGGCGCGCGGCGGGATTCCGGTTCGCGGTCGTGGTGTCGAAGTACAACGACTTCGTCACCGACCGCCTGCAGACCGGCGCGCTCGCGGCGCTCGCGTCGGCCGGCGTCGCGCCGAGCGACATCACCCTTGTCCGCGTCCCAGGCGCGTTCGAGATTCCACTCGCCGCGCTGCGCGCCGCGGAAAGCGGCCGATTCGACGCGATCGTGTGCCTCGGGTGCCTGATCCGCGGGGAGACGGCGCACTTCGAGTACATCTCGTCGGCGGTATCGCTCGGCCTGACCGAGGCGGCGGCGGCGACCGGCGTGCCGATGTCATTCGGCGTGCTGACGACGAACTCGATCGAAGAGGCACTCGCGCGCGCGGCCGAAGGTCGCGCGAACAAGGGACACGAGGCGGCGGTCGCGGCAATTGAAATGGCGGAGGTCGTCGCGCAGCTCACGCGGCAGGCGACGCCGAGCAGGCCGTTGTGAAAGTCGACACGGCCTGCGAGGCACATAGGCATATGGCCACCGAGGCACAGAGACAGGGAGAGATCAGCCACGGAGACACCGAGTCACAGAGTGTGGTTCTTGAAAGGGAATCTCTGTGCCTCGGTGACTCTGTGGCCCGACACTCAGTGTCTCCGTGGCCCATTCTAGCCTGATGGCACGCGCGCGGAAGGATCCACGGCATCGCGCCCGCGAGGCGGCGCTGCAGATCCTCTATCAGTGGGACATCGGCAAAGGCGACATCGACACATCCTCGGCGACGTTCTTCGAGTTGCAGTGGCCGAATACCGACCCGCCGTCAGGCGATCTGCGCGAGTTCGCGACGGCGCTGGCGCGCGACACCACCGAGCGGCTCGGCGAGATCGATCCGCTGATCGCCGACACCGCCGAGCGCTGGCGGCCCGAGCGGATGGCGATTCTCGATCGGCTGATTCTGCGGATGGCCGTCTGTGAGATGCTTCGCGATCCGTCCACGCCGGCGGCCGTCGTCATCAACGAGGCGCTCGAGCTGGCACGCACGTTCACGACCGAGGAATCGGTAAAGTTCATCAACGGGATGCTTGACGCCATCAGGAAAAAGCTGGATGCAGGGCGCTGAACCACCACAGAGGACGCTGAGGACACCGAGGTCAAATCGTTTTCAGGTGAAAGTATGACCCTCCGTGTTCCCCGTGTCCCCTGTGGTGTATAGGTTATGTCTTCACACGACGAACAAGTCCAGCAGCGCCAGTCGAACCTCGCCGAGCTCGCGAAGCTCGGAGTGGAGATCTATCCGCGGACGTTCGAACGGACGCACACGATTTCCGCGCTGGTGGAGGCGTACGGCCAGCGGACGCACGACGAGCTCGAGGCCGAGCAGATTCCAACGAAGGCCGCCGGCCGCATCGTCTTCATCCGCGCCTTCGGCAAAGCCAATTTCCTCGTGCTGTCCGACGGCCACTCGAAGATCCAAGCCTATATTCGCCAGGACGCCTTGCCGGAGCTCGACTTCAAGATCTACAAGCTGCTCGATGTCGGCGATTGGGTGGGCGTTGACGGCCGGCTGTTCCGCACCAAGACCAACGAGCTCACGATCTGGGCGTCGCGGGTGCACTTCCTCTCGAAGTGCCTGGTGCCGCTGCCGGAGAAGTGGCACGGTCTGACCGACGTCGAGATCCGGTACCGCCAGCGCTACCTCGATCTCATCGTCAATCCCGATTCGCGGCGCGTGTTTGAAACGCGCAGCCGGATCGTTGCCGGCCTCCGCGACTTCATGACCGCACGCGGGTACCTCGAGGTCGAGACGCCGATGATGCAGCCGATTGCCGGCGGCGCCATCGCACGCCCGTTCGTCACGCATCACAACACGCTCGACATGGATCTGTATCTCCGAATCGCGCCCGAGCTGTACCTGAAGCGCCTGACCGTTGGCGGCATGGAGAAGGTCTTCGAGATCAACCGGAATTTCCGGAACGAGGGGATCTCCACGCAGCACAACCCCGAGTTCACGATGATGGAGTTCTACGAGGCCTATGCTGACTACCACGCGCTGATGCGCATGACGGACGAGATGATCTCGACCGTGGCCACGCAGGTCCTCGGCACCGACCAGATCACGTTCGGCGGTCATCAGATCTCGTTGAAGGCGCCGTTTGTCCGGCTCTCGCTGCGCGAAGCGACGCGCGAGGCGGCGTCGCGCACGCTCGAGCGCGAGGTGACCGTCGCCGACCTGCGCGATCGCGATCGGGTCGCGGCGATGGCGAAGGCACTCGGGCTCGAGGTCGATCCCGGCTCAGGCGCCGGCAAGATCACCACCGAGATCTTCGGTCGGCTGTGCGAGGACCGGCTGATTCAGCCGACCTTCGTCTACGACTTCCCGACGGAAGTCTCGCCCCTCTCGAAGCAGAAGCCGGATGACCCCGACACGGTGGAACGCTTCGAGCTCTACATTGGCGGCTTCGAAGTGGCGAACGCCTTCAGCGAGCTCAACGATCCCGTGGAACAGCGGCGCCGTTTTGACGCGCAACTCAGGAACCGCGCGAGCGGCGATCTCGAGGCGCATGCGATGGACGAGGACTACATCCGCGCGCTCGAGTACGGTCTCCCCCCGACCGGCGGCGAAGGCGTCGGCATCGATCGTCTCGTGATGCTGCTGACCAACAGCCCGTCGATCCGCGACGTCATCCTGTTCCCGCTGATGAAAAAGAAAGAGTAGGGGCGGACCCATGTGTCCGCCCTGCACCGACGTCCTCGCTCGGGCCGACACATGGGTCGGCCCCTACACAGGCAGACGATAGCTTCATGGACCTGCCGTTCGAGCTGCACATCGCCCTGCGGTACCTGCTCGCGAAGCGCAAGCAGGCGTTCATCTCGGTCATCTCCTTCATTTCCACGCTCGGCGTGACCGTCGGCGTCATGGCGCTCGTCATCGCCCTCGCGTTGATGACCGGGCTCCAGCTGGAGCTGCGTGACCGTATCGTCGGATCCAACCCCCACATTTACGTCTGGAACACGCGCGGCATCAGCGACTATCGCACCGAGGCCGCAAAACTGCGGCAGGTGCCGCACGTGCTCGGCGCGGCGCCCGCGATTCTGGGCCAGGGGCTGCTGGCGGGGATCGAGACGCAGCCGGTGCAGATTAAAGGCATCGATCCCGTGCTCGAGCCGCAGGTGACCAATGTGAAAGGCGCGGTCACCAGCGGCAGCCTCGAGGCGCTGAACACGCCGGAGGGCGAGCCGCCCGGCATCCTTCTCGGCAAAGATCTCGCCGCCAAGCTCGGCGTGACGACCGGCGATTCCGTGTCGCTGACCATGGGCGTCACGCTGACGCCGGCGGGGCTGCTGCCGAGGACGCGTCGGTTGCACGTCGTCGGGCTGTTCAGCCTCGGGTTGTTCGAGTTGGATTCGACGTACGGTTTTCTGTCGCTCGACGTCGCCAAGCGGCTGCTCGGCAAGGACAAGGTCGATCTGATCCAGTTGCGCGTGGACGACATCTATGCCGCGCCGCGGATCGCGCGGTCGATTCCGGCTCTGCTCGGCACCGAGTACGTCACTCAGGACTGGGCGGAGATGAACAGGTCGCTCTTCTCGGCGCTGGGCCTCGAGAAGATGGCGATCTCGCTGACGATCGGCCTCATCGTGATGGTCGCGGCGCTCAACATCGTCGCGTCGCTCATCCTGCTGGTGATGGAGAAGCACCGCGACATCGCGATCCTCAAGACGATGGGCGCGAGCGCGAGGAGCGTGACGGCGATTTTCATGATGCAGGGGCTGATCATCGGCTTCGTCGGCACGACGGCGGGCGCGTCGGCCGGCTACGTGCTGTCGATGGTCCTGACGCGCTACAAGCTCATTCGCGTGCCGGCGGACGTGTATCAGATGTCGTACGTGCCATTCCGCGTCCTGCCGCTCGATTTCGCGCTCGTCGTCGGCGCCGCGATGCTCGTCTGCTTCATCGCGACCATCTACCCGTCGCGCCAGGCCGCAAAGCTCGATCCCGTGCAGGCGCTGAGGTACGAATAGACATGCAACCACGAAACACACGAAAGGAGGAGGCTCACGAAACGCACGAAAAAGCTTCTTTTTCGTGTTTTTCGTGGGCTCGTGTCCTTCGTGGGTCATGTCGCTGATGGCCGTACCTTTTCTGGAGGCGCGCGGCGTCGTCAAGAGTTACCCGGTCGGCGGACGTCCGCTCACCGTGCTGCGCGATCTGGATCTGCAAGTCGCCGCCGGTGAGATGGTCGCGATTGTCGGCGCGTCAGGCGTGGGGAAGAGCACGCTGCTGCACGTGTTGGGCGGGCTCGATTCCGTCGACCAGGGGCGCATCGCGATCGACGGGGCCGAGTTGACCGCGATGCGGGATGCTGATGTCGTGGCGTTCCGCAATCGCCGCGTCGGCTTCGTCTTTCAGTTTCATCATCTGCTGCCCGAGTTCAGCGCGCTCGAGAACGCCGAGATGCCGATGCGCATCGCGCGGACGCCGATGCGCGAGGCGCGATCGCGCGCCGAGGACCTGCTGCGGCGCGTCGGCCTCGGCGAGCGCCTCACGCACCGCCCCGGCATGATGTCTGGCGGCGAGCAGCAGCGCGTCGCCGTCGCGCGCGCGCTCGTGATGCGACCGGCGATTCTGCTGGCTGACGAGCCGACCGGCGACCTCGACGAGCAGACGGCCGACTCACTGCACGCCCTCCTGCGCGAGATGCACCAGGCGTACGGCCTGACCTCGATCATCGCGACCCACAACCCGCGTCTCGCGTCTGGCTGCGATCGGATCCTCCGGCTCGAAGGCGGCCGGTTGACCGGGTCTGATGGACTTAGCTAAGCTTAGTCCATGAAGACCGTGAACCTGCACGCCGCGAAGACCCACCTGTCGCGGCTTGTCGACGAGGCGGCCAACGGCGAGGACATCGTCATCGCGAAGGCTGGCCGGCCTGTTGTCCGTCTGGTCGCGCTCGACGCCGAACGGCGCCGGCGCAGCTTCGGGTCGCTCACTGGCAAGATCTGGATGAGCAAGGACTTCAACGAGCTTGGGGATGATCTCGCCATTGCGTTTGCAATCGATCCGCGGGACGAGCGCGAGAAGAGGAAAGCGCTCGAGAAGAACGCGCTCGAGAAGCGAAAACTGCCGAAGAAGAAACGTTGACGTTGCTTCTCGACACTCAGGCCCTGCTGTGGTGGCTGATCGGCGACAGGCGACTCGGCCTCGGAGCCCGCAGCGCGATTGGTTCGAACGCCGCCCAGCCATGGGTCAGCGTCGCATCGGTGTGGGAAGCGGCCATCAAGTCTGCCGCGGGACGCCTGCGGCTTCCCAAACCGCCCGGCGAATTGCTGTCCGAGGTGGCGCTACGTGACGCGGGTTTTCAGGCGATCGCGATTCGTGCCGCCCATGCACTGGTCGCCGGTGCCCTGCCGCGCCATCATGCCGATCCATTCGATCGTCTGCTCATTGCTCAGGCGCAAATCGAGGGGCTGACGATTGTCACATCGGATGCCGCGTTCGAGGAGTACGACGTCAAACTCCTCGACGCGCGCACGTAGGAACGTCGATCGAAATCGGCCGCCGCGGCCCAATCCCGAGCCCCTCATCCCGAATCCTTCGTCTGAGAGATAGGGGGTAACCCTCACGAATCCAGTCACTTATCCCAAAATAGCGTTGGGGTTTGGTTGGACCGTGCCGTATAATAGGGTTGTCGTGTCCAGGACTCTGACACCATCGGTTTTCACGTAGGTACCCCGGATGTTCGAACGGTATACCGAACGGGCTCGCCGAGTGCTTTTCTTCGCCCGATACGAAGCCAGCCAACTGGGTAGCATTTCGATTGAAACCGAGCATCTCCTGCTCGGGCTGATTCGCGAAGGCAAGGGCCTCACCAGCCGGATCTTCGCCCGCTCGCACCTGTCGCTCGAGAACATTCGCAAGGAAATCGAAGGGCGTACCGTGTTTCGGGAGAAGGTGTCCACCTCGGTGGAGATCCCGTTCAGCGCGGAAACCAAACGGGTCCTGCAGTTCGCGGCTGAAGAGGCCGACCGGCTGCTGCACAACTACATCGGCACCGAGCACCTCCTGCTCGGCATCCTGCGCGAGGAGCGGTCGGTGGCGGCGTCCATCCTGACGGAAAAAGGGATGCGCCTGAACACCGTGCGCGAAGACATCGTCCAGCTGCTGAACGAGAAGACGACGCTGACACGGGTGAAAGAGACGCCGCTGCTCGCTGAGTTCAGCCGCGACCTGACCGAATCGGCGATGAAGAATCAGCTCGACCCGCTCGTCGGGCGCGATCACGAGCTCGAGCGCGTCCAGCAGGTGCTCTGTCGGCGGACGAAGAACAACGCCGTGCTGATCGGCGAGCCCGGCGTCGGCAAGACCGCTATCGTCGAAGGGCTGGCGCAGAAGATCGTCTACGGGGACGTGCCGCATTTCCTCGCGGACAAGCGCATCCTCGCCCTCGACATCTCGCTGATCGTCGCCGGCACGAAATACCGCGGCCAGTTCGAAGAGCGCCTCAAGGCGATCATGAAGGAACTGACCGACAACCCGAACATCATCGTGTTCATCGACGAGCTGCACACGCTGGTCGGCGCGGGTTCGGCCGAAGGGTCGCTCGACGCGGCGAACATCCTGAAACCGGCGCTGTCCCGCGGCGAAATCCGCTGCATCGGCGCGACGACGCCTTCCGAATACCGCAAGTACATCGAGAAGGATCGTTCGCTCGAGCGGCGCTTTCAGGCCGTCAAGGTCGACCCGCCGGGCGAGCTCGAGACGATCGAGATCCTGCTCGGCGTCAAGGATCGCTACGAGAGCTTCCATCACGTGGAATACACCCGCGAAGCGCTCGAAGCCGCGGTGTATCAGTCGAACCGCTACATCACCGACCGCTTTCTCCCGGACAAGGCGATCGACCTGGTCGACGAGGCGGGTGCGCGCGCGAAGCTGCGCGAGGCGGGCTACAGCGAAGAGTTCGGCGAGATCAACAAGAGCATCCGCGTCGCCGTCGAGCAGGTGGAGAGCGCGGTCAGCCAGAAAGACTTCGAGAAAGCGCAGTTCTACCGCGAGCAGGAAGTGACGGCGCGCGAGAACCTGCAGTTCGTCCGCGAGAAGTTCGACGTCAAGTCCTCCGCCCGTAAGGTCATCGTCGGCAAGGCCGAGATCGACGACGTCGTGTCGAAGTGGACCGGCGTGCCGATGGCGTCGATCAACCAGGACGAGAGCGACAAGCTGCTCCGCATGGAAGCGGAGTTGCACCGCCGCGTCATCACCCAGGAAAAGGCGATCTCGGCGATCTCGCGTGCGATCCGCCGTTCACGCGCCGGGCTGAAGAACCCCGCGCGGCCGGTCGGCAGCTTCGTGTTCCTCGGCCCGACCGGTGTGGGCAAGACCGAGCTGGCGCGCGCGCTGGCGAACTTCCTCTTCGGCAGCGATCACGCGTTGATCCGCTTCGACATGTCCGAGTACATGGAGAAACACTCGGTGTCGAAGCTGATCGGCTCGCCGCCCGGATACGTCGGCCACGAAGAGGGCGGTCAGCTCACCGAGAAGGTGAAGCGGAACCCGTACTCCGTCGTGCTGCTCGACGAGATCGAGAAGGCGCACCCGGACATCTTCAACATCCTGTTGCAGGTGTTCGAAGACGGCCATCTCACCGACGGTCTGGGCAACCGCGTCAACTTCAAGAACACGATCATCATCATGACGTCGAACATCGGTGCTCGCTTCATCCAGAAGAAGAGCTCGATGGGGTTCCAGTCGTCCGACACGCTCACGATCGACAAGAGCGTCACCGACATGGTCCTCGGCGAAGTGAAGCGGACGTTCAACCCCGAGTTCATCAACCGCATCGACGAGATCATCGTCTTCGAGGCTCTGTCAGACGAGGACCTGCGGAAGATCATGGGGCTGCTGATCACGCAGCTGAACGGCAACCTCGTGGATCGGAAGCTCAGCATTTCGCTGACGCCGGAAGTCGTGGACTGGATCATCGAAATCACCTGCAAGGACCGCTCGTACGGCGCACGTCCGCTGCGGCGCGCCATTCAGCGCTATGTCGAAGATCCGCTCTCCGAGGAGCTGATTCGCGGCCACCTGCGCGGCGGCGAGATCGAGGTCTACCTGGACGCGGGCCAGCTCGCCTACCGGCCGGCCGGCGAGCTCGAAGCGGGCCGCAAGCTCGCGTGAATCGGGTAATCGGGTGATCTGATAATCTGATAATCTGGTAATCGATTGGCGGATTGAACTCAGTGTGCCAATCCAATTACCCAATTATCCAATTCCCCGATTATCCGATTGTCCGATTGCCAGTTCCCGACTGAATGACCCGTTCTTCAGTCTAAAATAGCGACAATGTCCATCTCGTTGCGTTCGCTCGCCGTGGCGGCCCTGGCGCTCATGGCGGCGCCCCTGGCGGCGCAGGATCAGCCGGCCGCCCCGGCCCTGCCCCCGGCGAACGTCTGCGGTCAGCAGGTCGCCCCGCGCGCCCAGCCGGCGGCCGGCTCCGGCCCCATCGTCCTGTTCATCGCGCCGTGCTTCGAGGCCCAGAGGAATGCGTCGGTCATCGAGCCGCAGACCTACCTGTATTACATCCAGCAGAAAGCCAGCGTGCCGTCCCAGGGCCAGTGGGTGGCGTACGACGAGACGAGCGAGAAGACGATCCAGGACGACTTCCATCGCCTGTGGAACACGAACTTCCTCGACAACCTCTGGATTGACGTCAGCGACTACACGTTCCCGAATGGGGCGATCGGCAAGATCATCACCTACAACATGGAGGAGCGGCAGCGCGTCAAGATCGTCGACTACGTGGGCTCGAAAAAGATCGAGATCTCGAAGATTGACGAAAAGCTGAAGGAGGCGAGCGCGCAGATTCGGCTCGACACCTTCATCGACCCCGGCCTGGTGCGCAAGGTCGAGGGGATCGTGCGCGACATGCTGCGGGAGAAGGGCTTCCAGTTCGCCGCCGTGACGCACGACATCAAGGAAATTCCCGGCGGCCCGAAGCTCGTCCACATCACGTTCAACATGGACGAGGGCCCGAAGGTCAAGATCCGGAAGCTCGAGTTCGTCGGCAACAAGGCGATCAGCGGCGGCACGCTGAAGCGGCAGCTGAAAGAGAACAAGGAGCGCGCGCCGTTCACCGACTTCCTGCACTTCCCGACGTGGTTCATGACGCTCATCGGCGACCACGGCACGTACCAGGAGCAGAAATTCGACGAGGACGCGGAGAAGGTCGTCGCCTACTACCGCGATCAAGGCTACCTGCGGGCGAACGTCGGCGTGCCCCAGCTCACGGAGCTCGAGGACTCCGACGACAAGAAGACGCGGTGGATCGAGCTGAAGGTGCCCATCACCGAGGGACGCCGCTACAAAGTCGGCAGCTTCGACGTCGCGGGCAACACCGTCGTGAAGTCGGAGTTCCTGAAGCCGCTCTTCAAGATGGTGCCTGGCGAGTACTACGGCGAGAAGCGGATCCGCAAGGGGCTCGAAAAAGCGCGCGAGATGTACGGCACCGGCGGCTACTGGGAGTTCACGGGGTTCCCGGACTACAAGTTCCGCGACGACCCCAACCCGAACGAGCCCGAAGCGCCCGACGCGCTGAAGGCGCCCGACGCGCCCAACTCGAAAGACGCCGTGCCCGTCGTCGACGTGACGATGCGGATGCAGGAAGGGCTGCAGTTCTTCGTGAACCGCATCACCTTCGTCGGCAACACGACGACGCGCGACAACGTGATCCGGCGGGAGATGCGCTTGGTCGAGGGCTCCTTCTTCAACACCGAAGCGCTGAAGTACAGCGTGAAGCGGCTGAATCAGCTTGGGTACTTCAAGGCGCTCGAAGGCGGGAAGGACGTCGACGTCCAGAAGACGCCGAACGAGACGAACAAAGTCGACGTGAAGCTGAAGCTGGAAGAGCAGAACCGCAACCAGCTGACGTTCGGCGCTGGCGTGTCGGAGTTCGAAGGCTTCTTCGGCCAGCTCTCGTTCCAGACGGCGAACTTCCTCGGCCGCGGCGAGAGCCTCACCGTGTCGATGTCGGCCGGATCGCGCGCGCAGAACTATTCGCTGGCCTTCAGCGAACCGTTCCTGTTCGACCGCAACATCACCGGCGGCGCGAACATCTTCAAGGCCGACGTCCGGTACATCGGCCAGTTCACGCAGAAGTCGTCGGGTGCCGTTGTGACGATGGGTCTGCCGATGAGCGGTTTCTCGCGGATGTTCTTCAACTACAGCTACGAGCGCGTGCGCGTCACCGAGATCGCCGACATCTATCAGTCGCCCGACGTGCTGGCGCGCAACCCGTTCCTCCGCGATTCGCTGCTCCTCGGGCAGGGCGGCGAGCGGACGATCAGCAAGGTCGTTCCGTCCTACGTCTACAACACGGTCGACCAACCTATTTTCCCGACCAACGGCAAGCGCTTCACGACGTCGATCGATCTGGCCGGCCTCGGCGGCAACACGAACTTTTACAAGCCGATGGTCGAAGGTGTCTGGTTTGTCAGACAGGGCAACCGGCTGACGCTCGGCATGCGCGGGCAGGCCGAGTACATCCACTCCTTCTCGGGCTCGAAGGAGCTGCCGATCTTCCAGAAGCTCTTCCTCGGCGGCGAGTACAGCATCCGCGGCTTCGACATCCGGACGGTCGGGCCGCAGGATCCGGCCACCGGCCTCGTCCTCGGTGGCAACAAGAGCCTGCTGTTCAACCTCGAGGAGCAGATCACGATCGCGGGACCGGTGCGGTTGATCGCGTTCTACGATGCGGGCCAGGTGCAGACGGGCCCAGTGCTGCAGGGACCGCCGGCCTACGTGCCCAGCGGCGGGTCGCTCGCGACCGTCGTGGTTCCGGGCTCGAGTTTCAACACGAAGGACTTCAAGACGTCCACCGGGCTCGAAGTCCGCTTCTTCATGCCGGTGCTGAACGTGCCGTTCCGGCTCATTTTCGCCTTCAATCCGCAGCGGGACGGCGTGCGGGACAACACGCTGCTCCCGCAGAAGGCGTTCCAGTTCCGCTTTGCGGTGGGCTCGACGTTCTAACGGCAGCCCACCTGGTGTAAAATCAACGGCTTCCGACCTTCGAAAGGATTCAGCGTAATGAGAGGTTCTGCTATTGCCGCGTCGCTTGCCCTGTCAGTCATCGCCCTGAGCGCTGCGCCGGTGTTCGCGCAGACGCCCGTCGCCCCGGCGAAGCCGGCAGCCGCACCGGCTCAGCCGCCCGCCCCGGCGAAGCCGGCAGCCGCACTGGCTCAGCCGCCCGCCCCGGCCCCGGCCACCGTCCAGCCACCCGCGCCGTTTCCGGCGGGGGCGAAGGTCGCGTTCTTCAACCCGCAGGCGGTCTTCCAGAATTCGGCCGATGGCCGGGCCGCGGTTGTGCGGGTCAACGCCTTGATCGAAAAGAAGCAGAAAGAGAACGCCGACAAGGCGAAGCTGCTCCAGGGCAACCAGCAGAAGCTGCAGACGAGCGGCAGCGTGATGAACGAGATCGCCCGCGTCCAGCTCGAGAAGGAAATCGAGAAGCAGACGAAGGACGCCGAGCGCTTTCAGCAGGACGCGCAGGCCGAGATCAACGAGCTGCAACAGGAAGTGCAGAACGAATTCGTCAAGAAACTCTCGCCGATTGTCGACGCGATCGCCGTCGAGAAGGGTCTGCAGATTGTGTTCAACGCGTCGGAATCGGGGCTGGCCTGGGCGACACCCGGCCTCGACCTGACCGGCGACGTCATCAGAAAGCTGGACGCGCAGGTGAAACCGGCGCCGGCGAAGTAACGATCATCGACATGGCTCATGGCTGATGGCTCATGGCTATGGTGAATGGTCGGCCTCGCGACCATTTTCCATCGCCTATAGCCATCAGCCATCAGCCATCAGCCATGGACCCGTGCTGAACATCCCCATTCTCCTGGACCGCCTCTGCTACCGCCAGCCGTCCTTGCTCGTGGACGCGATCACGGAGCACGACGCGGGGCGGCGCCTCGTCGCGGTCAAGAACGTGACGGTCAACGAAGAATTCTTCCAGGGACATTTTCCGGGCGCGCCGGTCCTGCCGGGCGTCATGATGCTCGAATCGCTGTCGCAGGTGGCGGCGATGCTGCTCCTGCACCGCGAAGACGCGCCACCGAACGCGCGCGTGTATCTGCGCGGCATCAACGACGCCAAGTTCCGCCGCCAGGTTCTCCCGGGCGACCGCCTTCGGCTGGAGGTCACGCTCGGGCGGCGACGGACGACGCTCGCGCGCGTGCAGGCCGCGGCGCTCGTGGGCGATCAGGTCGTGGCGGAAGCCGAGTTGCTGCTCGGCCTGGTGGCGGACGAGACCGAGATTCACGCGTCGGCCATCGTCCACGCGAGCGCCCAGATCGGCCGGGGGACGACGATTGGGGCGCACGCCACCATCGGCGCGCGGGTGCGGATCGGCGCGAACTGCCGGATCGGCGCGTCGGCCGTGATCGACGGTCGCACCGATCTCGGCGACGACTGCGAGATCTATCCGTTCGCGTCGATCGGCCAGATCCCGCAGGACCTCAAGTTTCACGGCGAAGACACGCAGCTGACGATCGGCCGGCGGAACATCTTCCGCGAATTCGTCACCGTCCACCGCGGCACCGCGGGCGGCGGCGGCGTCACGCGGATCGGCGATCGCAACGTGTTCATGGCGTACGTCCATGTGGCGCACGAC
>Ga0209515_10004427_pt1 | contig 18979 bp, 15 predicted proteins | sample Subgroupgradi54m_FD_187454 | JGI IMG/M metagenome (GOLD analysis project Ga0209515, IMG submission 187454) | Subsurface groundwater microbial communities from S. Glens Falls, New York, USA - GMW60B uncontaminated upgradient, 5.4 m (SPAdes)... ...
GCGGCAGGCTTCGCCGGAGCGGGCTTGTCAGCGGCAGGCTTCGCCGGAGCGGGCTTGTCAGCGGCAGGCTTCGCCGGAGCGGGCTTGTCGGCGGCTGGCTTGTCAGTCGGTGGCTTGTCGGCGGCCGGCTTGTCGCCCACGGGAGCCGCAGGCGCGGGAGCCGCACCCGGCACGGCCGCAGGCACATCCGTCGCGCCCGGAACCACCGCGGGATTCTCGTCACTCGGCACGGGCGGCACGGGCGGCACCGCCGCGCCCGGCACGGCCGCGCCCGGCACGACCGTGGCGCCGCCATCACCCAGCGTCGCCGGCGCGTTGAGACCGGCATCCAGCTTGGCGTTGGAGTCCGCCATCACCTTCTGCGCCGCGCGGTCGTTGAGGTGCTTGCTGTACTCCTGCAGGTAGTCGGAGTCCTTCGCGCTGGCGAGGTACGCGAGCGTGATGGAGTTCACCATGAACAGCGTCGCGGCCAGGCCGGTGAGCTTGGTCAGGAAGTTTCCTGCACCCGAGCCACCGAAGACCGTGTTCGTGGAGCCGCCACCGAAACCCAGGCCCATCCCGCCGCCCTTACCGGCCTGCAGTAGCACGACCAGAATCAGGAAGACGCAGATGAAGAAGTGAAAAATCGTCAGAAACGTAACCATGACCGCGAAGTCCTACCCCAAACGAGCGGCGCGCGCAATCGCCACGAACGATTCGGCTTTCAGCGAGGCCCCTCCGACCAGCGCGCCGTCGATGTCGGGCTGTGACATCAGCTCCGCCGCGTTGTCCGGCTTGACCGAGCCGCCGTACTGGATTCGCACCTTGCCGGCGACCTCGGGCGACCACCGCTCGGCGAGGTTTTTACGAATGAACGCGTGGACTTCCTGCGCTTGCGCCGGCGTGGCGGTACGCCCGGTGCCGATGGCCCACACCGGCTCGTAGGCGATGACGATCTTGTCGGCGTCGCCCACCGAGAGCGGCGCCAGCGCGCCGTCCAGCTGTGCGGTGACGCGTGCAAAAGTCTCGTTGGCGTCGCGCTCCTTGTCGGTCTCGCCCACGCAGATGATGGCCGAGAGCCCCGCGCGCAGGGTCGAGCGCGCCTTCAGGCCCACCGCGGCGTCGAGCTCGCCGAAATGCTGCCGGCGCTCGGAGTGGCCCACGATCACGTAGCTCACGCCCACGTCGGCGAGCAGGGGCGCCGAGACCTCGCCGGTCCACGCGCCCTTGTCCTCCCAGAAGACGTTCTGCGCGCACAGGCGCACCCTGGAGTCCTCGAGGCGCTTGCTGACCGCGTGCAGCGCGGTGAACACGGGCGCGATGCCGACCTCGACGTCGCGCAGCGAGGCGACCGCGTTCTTGACCTCGGTGGCCAGCGCCAGCGACTCGGCGACGTGGTTGTGCAGCTTCCAGTTACCGACGACGATGGGTAGTCGATTCACGGGCGGACACTACCACGAAGGCACGCGCCGGCAGCATTGACGCGCTGGCGCTACCTGCTCAGAATCATGGCCGGAGGTGCGCCATGGAAGGCATGCCCAAGGTGACCGAGGAGCACAAGAAGCTGCATCGGCTGGCCGGCACGTGGGAGGGCGAGGAGAAGATGGAGGCCTCGCCCTGGGGACCGGCAGGCACCGCGCGGGGCAAGTACACCAATCGTGTCGATCTCGACGGCTTCGGCGTCATCCAGGACTACACCCAGACCCAGGACGGCAAGGTCACCTTCCGTGGCCACGGCGTCTTCGGCTACGACGGGCAGCAGAAGAACGTCAGCTGGTACTGGGTCGACTCCACCGGCCACATGCCGCCCGGGCCGGCGCGCGGCAACTGGGAGGGCAACACGCTCGTCCTCCGCTCCGAGTCGCCGCAAGGCCAGGGTCGCTACACCTTCCGCTTCGAGGGCGACAAGCAGCTCGACTTCAGCCTGGAGAACTCCTTCGACGCTGGCAAGTCATGGAAGCTGTTCATGACCGGCAGCTTCAAGAGGATCGCGTAGCCGTCAGCTGCCCGCCGCCCAGGTGACCTCGAAGACGCACGTGTCCGCCCCCAGCGCCTCGCACTGGGTGTGCTTGGCCGTGGCGTTGGCCGCGCCGGCCAGCTCGGCGATGCGCTCGAACGAGCCCTCGACCATGCAGCAGACCAGCGCCTCGCGCGGCGTGCCCGTCACGGTCACCACGCACTTGCCCGGGCTCGACTCGACCACGATGTCGCCCCAGCTGTGGTAGCGGTTCCAGTACTCGGGCGCCTGGCCCAGCACCGCCTCGGGCGTGAGCGACGCGGGATCCGCGCCCAGGAAGCGGGTGAAGGTCGCGGTCATGGCGGCGCGGCCCAGCTCGCGCGCCACCTTGCGCGGATCGCGCACCTGCGCGGGCACCGAGCGCAGCACCGCGACCAGCCGCTCGGTGGCGAACCAGTCGTACGGCGCCACCGTCGGGCGCAGCACCTCCGCCAGGGGCGGGTGATCCTCGACCGCGCGCCGCACCCACGCCGAGCCCAGGCGGTTGCCCAGGATGCGGTAGGCGACGCGGAAGAGCGCGCCCCGGCTCTCGCCCGAGGCAGCGTCGGGCAGGGTGGCGGCGGCGTCGGCGGCGGGCAGCTGCGGCTCGGGTCCCTCCGACAGCGCGTCGCCCAGCGCGGCGGCGAACTCGATGGCGCCGGCGTAACGATCGCCGGTCCTGGGCGCGAGCGCGCGCAGCAGCACGCGGTCCACGTTGGCCGACAGCTCGGCGCGCAGCCGGGACGGCGACGCGGGGCGATCCTGCAGCTGCCGGCGGATGACCTTGGACACGTCGCCGCCGCCGAAGGGCGCCAGGCCGGTCAGCATCATGTAGGTGGTCGAGGCCAGGCCGTACACGTCGGTGGCCGGGCCTTCTTCGCCCTGGGTGAACGACTCGGGCGCGGCGAAGCCGGGCGTGCCCGCGGCGTCGCCGGGCATGCCGCGTCGCTTGGCCACGCCCACGTCGACCAGCACGGCGCGATCGCGCACGCGGTCGAGCAGGATGTTGGCCGGCTTGACGTCGCGGTGCACTGCGCCGGCGCGGTGCATGACCGCGAGCGCGCCCGCCACCTGGCTCACGATGGTGCCGATCTGCTCCACCGCCATGGGCTCGCCCGACTCGTCGGCGCGCTGCATGAGGTCGGCCAGCTGCTCGCCCTCGACCAGCTCCATGACGAAGTAGACGTCGTGCTCGCGCGCGCCGAATGCGTACACCTGGACCAGGTTCTCGTGGCGCAGCGCCGCCAGCATGGCGGCCTCCTCGCGGAACTTGGCCACCAGCTCGGCGTCGCGGGCGAGATCGGCGCGCAGCACCTTGACCGCGACCGGCCGGCCCAGGCTCAGGTCCTCGGCGCGGTAGACCACGCCCATCGCGCCGCGGCTGATCTCGTGCAGGATCTGGTACATGCCGCCCAGCGTGGCGCCGGCGGGCAACACGTCGGCGTCGGCGAGGTCGTCGAAGACCACCACTTCCTGGGTGGCGGTGAGCCGGGGCGAGATGGGCTGCTCGCCGGGCAGGATGGCGGTCAGGTGCGCGCGCGTGCGCTTGGCCTCGCGCAGCGCCGCGTGCGCGCGCGCCAGCACCTCGTCGGCGGGCTCGCCGTTGCCGGCCTGGGTGAGGCCGGCGCGCACGCGCGCCTGGATGTCGAGCCCGTGGCGCTCGAGCGGCGACTCGGCGATGGTGCGGCGCAGCCGGTCGAGCATGGCCTGCGCGTCGCGCACGCCCAGCCCGGGCAGGACCACGCCCAGCTCGTCGCCGCCGATGCGGCCCAGGTGGTCGTCGCGGCGCAGCGTGCCCTCGCACAGGCTGGTCACGTGCTGGAGCACGGCGTCGCCGGCCTGGTGGCCGTGACGGTCGTTGATGGTGCGCAGCTCGGCGATGTCGAGCACGGCCACGCAGGGCGGCGCGCCGCTCGCGCCCGCGCGCGCGACCTCACCGGCCAGCGCTTCCACCAGCGCGCTCGCGGTCAGCACGCCGGTCAGCGGGTCCTTCTGCGCGGTCTCGCGCAGGCGGCTGTGGTCCTCGACCAGGCGATCATGGGCGCTGCGCCAGGCCAGCTCGCGCGCCAGCCGGCGGGCGACCAGGGCCAGCGCGTCACGCTCCTCCGAGGTGAAGCGGCGCGCGCCGTCGTCGACCAGGCAGAGCGCGCCCAGCGCGCGCGCGTTGGGCGCGTCGAGCGGCACCGCGAGCACCGAGCGCGCCGGCGCGGCGTCGACGACCATGACGCCGGGGATGCCGATGCCTTCACTGGCCACGATGGTCGCGCCCGCGACCAGGGCCAGGTCGCAGCGCCACAACAAGATGGCCTGCTCCTCGGGCCGGCCGGGCGCGCGCCGCGTCTTGGGCCAGCGGCCCTCGTGCGGCGGACCCCAGAGCACGCAGTCGGCGGCGCGGAAGTTGAGCGCCACGCGCTCGACGAACGTGGACAGCGCGACCTCCAGATCGTCGCCCAGGAGGGTCAGGTCGAAGAGATCGCGCAGGCGGCTGGCCTGGCGCGCCATGTCCTCGGGCGCGACCGAGGCGGCGCTGAGCGCGCGCAGGGCCACACCGGCGAGCGGGCGCAGCAGCACCGCGTCCAGCTCCAGCTCGCGCGTCGACGGCACCAGCTCGGCATGGTCAGCGAGGCCGTACACCGGTGGCAGCGCGCCCAGCCAGTCCTCGCGCATGCGCCGCAGCAGCCACGCGGCGTCGCGCCTCGGCGTCTGCAGGGTGGTGAACACCACATCGGGCGGGTCGGCGGCGAAGGCCTTCCAGCCCGCCTCGGCGTCGGCGGTGCGGCGCAGGGTCACGCCCGCGCCGCGCAGCAGGGCCTCCATGTCCGCGGCACACGTCTCGTCGGGCTCGACGATGAGCGCGACTGGCGCTTTCCTCCCACCCATACCCGGTAGCGTTGGTATCGCCATGTGCCGCGGCCGACTTCCGCCGCTTGACCCAGGATATCACGCAAGAAGTTGCGTCAGGACGGCTACGTTTCGTCGCGCGCCCGCACGATGCACCGGACGGCCAGGAACGTCCCCGCCAGGGTGAAGCCGAGCGCGACCAGGAAGAGGCCGTACAGCCAGCTTGCGGGCGTGTGGACCTCGGCCCCGTGCAGCCCCAGATCGACTGGCCCCGGCCCGGTCACCAGCAGCGCCAGCCCCGGTGAGGCCACGCGCCGGCCGTGGGTATCGATCGCCCACACCTCGAGCGAGTAGCGGTGGTGCGGCCGCAGGTAGAAGCGGTCGCCGCACATGCTGCGGCCCACGTCGAGCAAGCCGTCGGCTCCCAGGGCAACGACCTGCTCCTGGATCGTACCCGCTCGTACATCGGTGGCGCGGACCTGCAGGCGAAGCTCGCCCGGGGCATCGACCGGCGCGGTCAGTAACACGTGGCTCGACGGGCCGCACCCGAGCCGCTCGAACTGGCCCATAACGACCGCCGGCGCCCCCACCCACTCGGGCGGCGCGAGCGGCTCCGGCGCCACCACCGTCCATCGGCGCTGCTCGTCGCCCAGGTCGAGCATGTAGATCTCGCCCACCGTGAGCGGCCAGCGCGGCCGCAAGAGCGCCTGGCTGGAGTCGACCGCGCCATCGGCGGCGAAGATCACGTCGAGCGGCACGGCTGACTTGCCGTCGACCGTGTGCAGACGCAGATCGAGCGCGGCCGCCTCACGCACCGCCGTCTGGGCACGGGATGCCCACGCCGCCTCGACGACGATGTAACCCTCGGGCTCGAGCACGTCGGCCGGCCACACGCCGAGGTTCGGCAGGGCTCGAGCGCACTTCGCCCACGCCGCGTCCGTGCGCAGCACGAGCCCCGTGCACACCACCGCCGCGACCACCAGCAGCCGACGCGACATGTGAGGATCGTGGCCCGGCCCGGGCCGGGTCGCAAGGAAGGACTTACTCGAGCGCGGCGATGCCGGGCAGCGTCTTGCCCTCGACGAACTCGAGGCTGGCTCCGCCGCCGGTCGACAGGTGCGAGATCTGGTCGACGACGCCGGCCTCTTCGATGGCCGCGGCCGAGTCGCCGCCGCCGACCACGCTGAGCGCGCGCTTGTTGGCCGCGAGTGCCCTGGCCACGCCCACCGTGCCCGCCGCGAAGGGCTTCTTCTCGAACACGCCCATGGGGCCGTTCCAGAACACCGTGCGTGCACGCGCCAGCTCGTCGGCGTAGCCCTGTGCGGTCTCGGGCCCGATGTCGAGGGCCATGAAGCCCTCGGGCACCGCGTCGACCGAGACCACCTTGCCGGTCGGATCGTCGAGCCCGGTGGCCACGACCACATCGCGCGGCAGCAGGATGGCGACGTTCTTCTTCTCGGCTTCCTTGAGGAAGGCGCGCGCCAGCGGCAGCTTGTCCTCTTCCACCTTGCTCTTGCCCAGGTTCTTGCCCTGCGCCTTGAGGAAGGTGTTGGCCATGGCCCCGCCGATGAGCATCTTGTCGACCTTGCTGCACAGCGACTCGAGCACGGCGATCTTGTCGGAGACCTTGGCGCCGCCGATGACCGCGACGTACGGGTGCTCGACCTCGCCCAGCAGGCGCGAGAGGAACTCGATCTCCTTGAGCATGAGCAGGCCGGCGCCCTTGTGGCCCACGTACTTGATCATGCCCACCGTCGAGGCGTGGGCGCGGTGCGCGGTGCCGAAGGCGTCGTTCACGTAGACGTCGGCGTAGCTGGCCAGCGTCTTGGCCAGGCCGTCGTCGTTCTGCTCCTCGCCCGGGTGGAAGCGCAGGTTCTCCAGCAGGGCCACCTGGCCGTCGCGCAGATCCGAGACCACCTTGCGCGCGCCGTCGCCGGCCGGCTCGTCGGTGAGCAGGACGTCCTTGCCGATGAGCTCGGCCAGACGCGCGCCCACCGGCTCGAGCGAGAAGGCCGGATCCGGGCCGCCCTTGGGCCGGCCGAGGTGCGAGCCGAGCACGATGCGCGCGCCCTTCTCGATCAGGTACTGGATGGTCGGCAGCGCCGCGCGGATGCGCGCGTCGTCGGCGATGCCGCGCGCGGGCGTCAGCGGCACGTTGAAGTCGACGCGAACGAACACGCGCTTGCCCTCGACGGGCAGCTCCTTGACGCTCTTGATGGCCACGGTGTCCTCTTTCTCGACTCGCGCCGCTACAGCTTTGCCGCCACGAACCTGGTCAGGTCGTAGAGGCGCTGCGCGTAGCCACGCTCGTTATCGTACCAGGCGATGACCTTGACCATATCACCCTGCACGATGGTCGAGAGCGCGTCCACCGTCGACGAGTGCTTGTCGCCATTGTAGTCGCTCGACACCAGCGGCTCGTCAGACACGGCCAGGATGCCCTTGAGCGGGCCCGCGGCGGCCTTCTTGAAGGCCTCGTTGACCGACTCCTTGCTGGCCGGCTTCTCCACGTTCACGGTCAGGTCGACGCACGACACGTTGGGCGTGGGCACGCGGATGGCGAAGCCGTCGAGCTTGCCCGCCATGGCCGGCAGCACTTCCTTGAGCGCCTTGGCCGCGCCGGTCTTGGTGATGATCATGTTGAGCGCGGCGGCGCGCATGCGCCGGTAGTCCTCGTGCGGCAGGTCGAGGAGGTTCTGGTCGTTGGTGTAGGAGTGGATGGTGGTCATGAGACCCTTGGCGATGCCGAAGGTCTCGTGCAGCACCTTGGCCACCGGCGCCAGGCAGTTGGTCGTGCACGACGCGTTGGAGATGATGTGGTGCTTGGCCGCGTCGTAGGTCTCGAGGTTGATGCCACAGGCGAGCGTGACATCCGGGTCCTTGGCCGGCGCCGAGATGATCACCTTCTTGGCGCCCGCGGCGATGTGCTTGCCGGCCGAGGCCTTGTCGGTGAACAGGCCGGTCGACTCGATGACGATGTCGACGCCCAGCTGCTTCCACGGCAGCGCCGCCGGATCCCTGAGCTTGGTGATCTGGATGTCGTCACCGTCGATGGTGAGCTTGTCGTCGCTCTTGATCTCGACGTTGCCCGCAAAACGGCCGTGGACGGTGTCGTGCTTGAGGAGGTGCGCGAGCTGCTTGGCGTCGGTGAGGTCGTTGATGGCGACCACGTCGAACTGCCCCTTGTCCTCGTGCATCGCGCGAACGAAGCAGCGACCGATGCGTCCGAAACCGTTGATGCCGATGCGGATCTTCGCCATGGGGATAGAGCCTCTCAAGATGTCAGGTTGTCAGCGGTTGAAAGTCGACCCGAGACTAGTCGCCGACCCGAGGGTCGTCAATCGATCGCAGCGGAGGTCAAGCGAGAGGAGAAGAAAGCGCCGTCGGACGAGGCGCCGTGGCGACTGCCAGGCTGGATCTAGCGGGGCGTGGTGTCGGTGTGCAGGTCGTCGGTGACCTGCGCCAGCAGCTCGGTGGCGAGCCCGACGATCTGCCGCGACTCGTAACCTTGCGACTTGAGCTCCTTGAAGATCGATTTGGCGAGAATTTTCAAAGCCTTGTCGCGATCCTGTGCAACCTTGATGTCGTTCTTCGCAGGTGCTTCCGTCGCGTTCAGCGTAGCGGCCATGTGGATAAGTCCTCCAGGACTGGGCTCGGCGGTTGCGAAGCGTATGCCATCATGTAAAGTGCCGAAATTGCGAGAGTGCCTCACCCCTCTCGCGCACGGATTTACGCGCTTTGCCTGTCCTGTCACAAGTCAGTGCGTAGTCAGCTTCGCAGCCCGCAGGTTCTGAACGATGGCTCGCTCACGTAATGAAATCATTGAAATATTCCTGAAACTCGACGAGCTCGAAGAGCCAGGAGATCTCATCGCACGGGCCGCCGCGCGGCTCGCCATCCGGCCCGAGGACGTCGCGGCAGTACGCCTGATAAAGCGCTCGCTCGACGCGCGCAAGGGGCGACCGCTGGGCTGGCAGCTACGAGTCGAGGTCGATATTGGCTCCGCGCGCGAGCAGGAAGCGCCACGCAAGAGTCCGCCGCCGCATGCGGCCGCGGGACGACGCGTGGTCATCGCCGGCAGCGGCCCGGCGGGCACCTTCGCCGCGCTCTGGCTGGCCGAGGCGGGCGCGCATGTGACCGTGGTCGAGCGCGGCAAGGCGGTGCAGCCGCGCCGCCACGACCTGGCCCAGCTGGTCCGTCGCGGCGAGCTGGACGAGGACTCCAACTACTGCTTCGGCGAGGGCGGCGCGGGCACCTTCTCCGACGGCAAGCTGTACACGCGCGTCAAGGACCGCGAGGGCGTGGCCGAGGTGCTGCGCATCCTCGTCGACCACGGGGCCGAGCCCGACATCCGCGTCGACAGCCGGCCGCACGTCGGCTCCAACAAGCTGCCGCTCATCCTGCAGGGGCTGCGCGCGCGCCTGGAAGGCCTGGGCGTCGAGTACCGCTGGTCGGATGCGCTGGAAGACTTCTCCGTCGATGCGGCCGGGCGCATCGGGGCGGCGCGTCTGCGCTCGGGCGCCGAGCTGTCGTGCGACGCGCTGGTGCTGGCCACGGGCCACTCGGCGCGCGCCGTCTACGAGCTGTGCGACGCGCGCGGCGTGGCCCTCGTGGCCAAGCCGTTCGCCGTGGGCACGCGCCTCGAGCACCCGCAGCCGCTCATCGACCGCATCCAGTACGGGCGCGACTTCGGCCACCCGCGTCTGCCCGCGGCCTTCTACCACGTGACCGCGAATGTGCCCGCGGGCGGACGCGAGCGCGGCGTCTACTCCTTCTGCATGTGCCCGGGCGGCTGGATCGTCGACTCGTCGACCGAGCCGGGCCGCCTGGCCACGAACGGCATGAGCCTCAAGCGGCGCGACAGCCCCTACGCCAACGCGGCGATGGTGGTCACCGTCGAGCCGGAGGACTGCGCGGCGTTCGCGCGCCGCCCCGGCGATCCGCTCGCCGGCATCGCCTTCCAGCGTCACTGGGAGGAGCGCGCCTACGTGGCGGGCGGGGGCGGCTTCGTGGCCGTGGCGCAGCGCCTGGACGACTTCCTGGCCGCGCGCGCGACCACGGTCGCAGGCCGCTCCAGCTACCGTCCCCGCGTCACCGGCGGCACGCTCGACGGCACGCTGCCCCCGTTCGTGCTCGAGGCGCTGCGCCGCGCCGTGCCCGCCATGGACAAGACCATGCGCGGCTTCCACACCGCCGAGGCGCAGTTCGTCGGCATCGAGACGCGCACCTCGGCGCCCGTGCGCATCGTGCGCGACGACGCCACGCTCGCGTCGCCGTCGCACCCCGGGCTCTACCCGGCCGCCGAAGGCGCGGGCTACGCGGGCGGCATCGTCAGCGCCGCGCTCGACGGCCTGCGTGTGGCGCGCGCGATCGTCGGCTGAGCGACGGCCAGGCGGCCAGCGTGGCGAGCTATTGCGAAGGCGCGCCCGGGCGCGTGCCGGTCGGGTTGGGGCGCGCGCGCGTGGTCCGGGCCACGAAGATGACGTTGTCGAACAGCTTGGCCAGGCGCTCGGGCTGGGTCATGTTCTCCTCCGACGAGAACACGGCCCCGGTGTCGCGCATCGGATGCGACGCGGCGAACCAGTCGGCGACCTCTCCGCGGGGCGCCCGGCGCAGATCCACGATGCACAGCTCGCAGCCGGCGCGCGTGAACGCGGTGGCGAGGTTGGTCTCGGGCGGCGTGCCGAGCGTGAAGTCGTGCAGGCCCTTGCCCTTGCCCGTGTAGTCGACGGCCTGGAAGCTGCCCTCGGAGAAGGCGAAGCCGAACGTCACGTACTTGCTGCCGTAGGTCTTGGCGAGGTGCGTGCCCATGTTGACCAGGCCGGGGTAGGTCGAGGACCGGGCGATGTGGGCATTGTGGGCCCACAGCACGATCTTGGCGTCCTTGGCTTCCTGGGCCAGGATCCAGCCCACGTTCTCCGCCATGGCGTCGTCGCGCTCGCTGAAGCCATTGTCGCCATCCATCATCCTGGCGGCCTGGGCGACCACGCGCGCGTCCTCGCGGGCCCAGCGCCACTCCTCGCTGCTCGACTTCTTGCCGTAGTCCTTGCGCTGGGCGTCGAGGCGCACGACCACCGCGTCGACGGCGGCACGGCGCGCCTTGCGCTCGTCGACGGAGAGCGGCTTCCACAGCTCGTTCGCGGCCTTGTCGGCGAACACGCTCAGGCCCGCGGGCAACGCCTTCGCGTACTCGGGATCCACCTTCTGCAGGTAGGCCACGACGCTGGGCCAGGCGACCGAGGTGACCTGCATGTCGAAGCCGAGGAACTGCACCTTCTTCTTGTGCTTGGGGTCGAGGTTGTAGGCGCGCATCCACTCGATCATCGCCAGCACTTCCTCGGTGTCCCAGGTCCAGAAGTAGATGCCGGCGAGCGCCGCGTCGGCCTTGCCGGTGCCGTGCAGGACGTAGTCGTTGATGCGCCGCGACTCGGGCAGGTTGGCCTCGATGGCGAAGAGGGTGAAGCCCTGCTGCTCGACCAGGTATTCGAGCATGCGGTGCTTCATCTGGAAGAACTCGCGCGTGCCGTGGGTGGCCTCGCCGAGCGCGACGATGCGCGCGCCCGCGACCAGCTTGGCGATCGGCTTCATGTCGGCGAAGCCGTGACCGGCCTCGGGCGAGGTGAGCTTGATCGCGACCTGCTTGATCCAGGCAACCACCGAGTCGGGCGGTGGCGACGGCAGCGACGCCTCGAGGACGATGCTCTGGTCGTGGCTGTCCTTGATGATGGTCGGCTCGACCACCGCGCCCTCGACCTGCACGTCCACCGCGTAACCCTTGGCCTCGGGCAGCCGCAGGCGGAACTTGCCGTCCGCGCCCGGGCGCACCACGAACACGTCGCCGTTCACGTCGCTGACACGGATCGCGCGCACGACCGTCTTGGGGGGAAGGTGGCCGAATTCGCGCACCGTGCCGGTCACGGTGAAGCCGGCCGAGCCGAGGCGCAGCTCGACCTGCTCCTGACCGGTCAGTCGCTTCATCGGCCAGTACGCGGCCACGCCGGCGTCGCTGGTGGCGGTGAAGGCGTACTCACCCGCCGGCACTGACAGGGAGAATCGGCCGTCCTTGCCGCTCTCGACCACCTCGGTCGGCTTCGAGTTGGCGCCCTGCACCGCGGCGACCAGCGCGCCCGCCACGGGCGTACCGTCGGCGGCAAGGACCAGACCCTGCACGGCCACGGGCAGGCGCGGCGCGGGTGTCTCGAAGACGAAGGCGAGGTCGTCGACCCAGGCCTCGCCGGTGCCGGTGAGCAGCACGCCGAAGGCGACCTGCTTGGTCTCGGCGGGCACCTCGACCGCGATCTCGTAGTGCGTCCACTCGGTCGTGCCCTTGGGGCCGGTGGTCTGCATGTTGTCGAAGCCGAGCACCTGGCCGCTGCCCGTGCCGTCGGCGCGCAGCCACAGCCCCGCCCAGCCGGTCACGTCCTTGGTGCGGATCCAGCCGCTCAGGTGCACCAGCTTGCCGCGTGCCTTGTCGACGGGAAGCATCCCCGAGGCGACGCCGAATGATTCGCTGGGCTTCTCGGCGACCAGGCGCAGGCCGCGCTTGCCGGCATGCGCGGCGACGGCGTCGGGACCGACCGTGTAGCCTGCGCCGCCGGTGAACCAGGAGTCGAGCCTGGCATTGCCGCGCTCGAACGACAGGTTGAGCTCGTCGGAGAGTGCGTCGGGCGCGGGTGCGGGTGCGGGCGCGGGCGCGGGTGCGGGTGCGGGTTTCGGTGGAGCCGTGGTGGCCGCCGGCGCCGCGCACGCAACGAGGCCGACGAGCGCGAGGCCCAGGCGGAAGGAATGGACGGTCGACATGCGCCGCAGCATGGCGAGGACACGCGCGCCTGTCGAGCCGTGCGACTGACGACGCGTGCGCCAGCGCACCCCTCCCGTCAGCAGCGGGAAGAAGGCGCCCCGGGCGGCGTAAGTGCTGTGTTCGCCTCGACTTGCGTCATTCGAACGCCGGGTTGCGGAAGCGTGTCCCGGGTGGGAAGCGCAGGCTGAACTTCTGCTCGAGCAGCGCGAGCAGCTCCTCGGCGCTGGCGATGTCGCGCCGATCGCGCCGGTCGGCGCGGACTTCCTCGTAGTCGCGGTTGCGCAGCACGTAGCGCACGTCGGCGGTCACGCGCTGCGCGGTCAGCGTCTGCACGAAGCGCGACGACGGATGGGTCGAGGTGAAGTGGTTGGCGACCTCGTAGTCGATGGCGTACTGCGGCTCGGTGGTGAACACGTAGAGGTCGATCCAGCCTTCCGGCTGGCGCGAACGCAGCACCCAGGCGTCGCCCTCGCGCACGAGCTGGTAACACCAGGCCTCCTGCACGTGCGGCGGTCCTTCCGCGAGCGGGATGGGGTAGAGCAGCTCGTCGCCGCCGAAGCCGACGTCGGCGAGGTAGGGCCCATCGGCCAGCTCGACGCGCAGCACCATGTGCGTGCGCGGCGGCAGGGGTGCGTCGGCGGGCCGACCCATGCGCACGCGGCCGCACAGCCGGGTCAGGCGGAAGCCGATGGCCTCGAGGGCGGCCGAGAACAGCGCGTTCTGCTCGAAGCAGTAGCCGCCGCGGCGCGCGCCCACCAGCTTGGCCTGCACGCTGCCCAGGTCGAGCCGCACCGGCCGGCCCAGCTGGATGTCGAGGTTCTCGAACGGGATCGACGTCGCGTGCGCGACGTGCAGGGCGCGCAGCGTGTCCAGGTGGGGCGCGGGCTGCGCGGCGCCGCGCCAGCCGATGCGTTCGAGGTAGCGCGGAAGGTCGAGGGCCACGGCGTCCATCTGCGGCAGGCTACCTCAGGCGCGCGATGGGCCCAGCAGGCGGCCACGACTTTCGGCGCCGCTGTGCACGCCGCGATGGATGACGATGCTGCGCCCGGCCTCGCGCCCGTGCGCGTGGGCCTCGGTGCGCTGCACACCGGCGTGGCGCGTCCAGCGGATGCGCGGGTGGCGCTTGCGGTAGTAGCTGCCCAGATCGGCGTCGCCGACCCAGACCAGGCCTTCCTCCTGGTGCACCGCCTGCTGCTTGGCCAGCTTCTCGCGGAACCCCAGCATCACCCCGGCCAGGAAGGTGCGCCGCTCGGCGTTGCTGCGCAGGCCTTGCTTGCGCCGGTACTCGCGCCACAGTCGCTCGGCGGTGTGCCCGACGAATGCGTGCACGTAGGCGGCCATCTCCAGGTTCTCGGGCGTGCCGCAGATCTCGAGCATGCTGCCGCGCTTGCCTTCCTTGGCCCGCCACACCGGCACCCAGATGACCTCGACGAAGAAGTGCTCGCCCAGGATGGTCGCCAGCAGCCGATCGGGCTCGCTGACCCGGCCGGTGGGCTCGCCCAGGTGGCGGAAGGCGTAGCCGTCGCGTGGCGCCGCCTCCAGGTTGTGCCGGAGCATGAGCCGCTGCGCCTCGGCCATGGCCAGCTGCGCCTCGTGCTCGTTGGGGCTCTCGGCCAGGGCCAGGAGCTTGGCGATGCGGGTCAGGATGCGCGGTGGTGGGGCCGCCTCGGCGCCGGCCCCGGCCGGGGGCAGGCCGGCGGCGCGCGCGTCGATGCCGAGCCGCTCGCACACGCCGCGGAAGGCCGGCCCGTGCGCGCTCTCGTCGCGCACGCCCAGCACCTCGTGCACGTACTGGTGTGCGACCTCGTGCTTGAGGATCTCCACGACGGTGCCCCAGGGCTGCCCCAGCACCAGCTGGCGCGAGAACTCGATGGTGCGAGACTCGCGCTTCCACGCGCCCAGGTGGGTGGCCGACTCGGACAGGGCGATGGCCGGCGCGGCCAGGGCACTGCGGAAGTAGCCCGAGTTGACGTCGTGCCACGCGCCCAAGAGCGCGCGCAGCAGCGCCGCCTCCAGCTCGGCGGCCAGAGGCCTGGATTCAGGGTGCGCGGTGCTCACGGCCCACCTTACTTACAACCCCGGGCTGACACGCGCCACTCGTGCGCGCGGCTACCCGAATGGATTGTCGTCGTTCGAGCCGTCGCTCGAGTCGGTGCCGGCCTCGGCGGCCGCGCGCCGCTTTCCTTCCGTCAGGTAGCGCATGAACATGTCGAGGTAGGCGCGCTGCTCGGTGGTCATGGAGACGAAGGTGGTGCCGATCTGGTGCTTGTCGGCGAGGCGGGTGCACCAGACCACGCGCGCGCGCAGCAGCAGCGGCTCGGAGAACGTCTCCTCGTCGAACACCAGGGCCAGGTTGAGCATGACCTCGGTGCCGAGCGGCAGCGCGTCGGAGAGCGTGAGCGCCAGCCCGCCGCGCGAGACGTCACGCGTGCGCGCCGGGATCGATCCTGTCGCCGTGCGTACCTCGGCGTCGACCTCGAGGGCGTAGCGCGGATGGGCGCGCGCGTCGCTGGACATGATGCAGTCAGGTTAACATGCTTCCTGCGTGGACCCGGAATTCACGGCTGACGCCTCCTCGGTGAGCCTGTCGCCCAATGCCCTGACGGTGCTCGAACGACGCTACCTGGCGCGTGACCTGGACGGTCGCGTCGTCGAGACGCCCGACGCCATGTTCCGGCGCGTGGCGCGCGCGGTCGCCGCGGTCGAGGGCGCCGAGGCGCCCGCCTGGGAGCAACGCTTCTACCAGCGCATGGTTCGGCTCGAGTTCCTGCCCAACTCACCGACGCTGATGAATGCCGGGCGCGAGCTGGGCCAGTTGGCCGCCTGCTTCGTGGTCCCGGTGGGCGACTCCATGCCCCAGATCTTCGACGCGGTGAAGTGGGCCTCGCTCATCCAGATGACCGGCGGCGGCACCGGCTTCTCCTTCTCGCAGCTGCGTCCCGCCGGCGACCTGGTCTCGTCGACGGGCGGCGCGGCCTCGGGGCCTATGGCGTTCATGGACGTCTTCAACAGCGCCACCGACGCGGTCAAGCAGGGCGGCACGCGCCGCGGCGCCAACATGGGCGTCTTGCGCGTCGACCATCCCGACATCATGGCCTTCGTCGAGGCCAAGCTCGACGACCGCCGGCTGACCAACTTCAACGTCTCGGTCGCGGTCACCGACGCCTTCATGCGCGCCGTCGCCCACGACGCCGACTACGCCCTGGTCAACCCGCGCTCCGGGCGCGACGTCGGACGCCTGCGCGCGCGCGCCGTCTGGCACCGCATGGCCGAGGCAGCGTGGCGCTCGGGCGACCCGGGCGTGATCTTCATCGACCGGGTCAACGAGCTGCAGCCGACCCCCGAGCTGGGCGCGATCGAGTCGACAAATCCATGTGGCGAGCAGCCGCTCTTGCCCTTCGAGTCGTGCGTGCTGGGCAGCATCGATCTGTCGAAGTTCGTCACCGCCGCCTCGGCCGGCACGCCGTCCGCGCCCGACTGGGCCCGCCTGCGCGAGGCCATCCACGACGCGGTCCGCTTCCTCGACGACGTCATCGACGTGACCAAGTATCCCCTGCCGCAGATCGAGGCCATCACCAAGCAGAACCGCAAGATCGGCCTGGGCGTCATGGGCTTCGCCGACTTCCTGGTCCGGCTCGGCATCGCGTACGACGCGCCGCGCGCCTTCGAGCTGGCCCACAACGTGGGCGAGTTCTTCGAGCAGGAGTCGATCCATGCCTCGGTCGAGCTGGCGCGCACGCGCGGCGCCTTCGCGGCCTATCCGCACAGCCGCTGGCCCGAGCGCGGCGTGCCGCCTCTGCGCAACGCCACCACGACCACGGTCGCGCCCACCGGCACCATCAGCATCATCGCCGGCTGCTCGAGCGGCATCGAGCCCATCTACGCCATCGTCTACGACCGCCACGTGCTCGACGGCGCGACCCTGCGCGAGGTCCACCCGCTCTTCGAGGCCGCGGCGGTGCAGCGCGGCTTCGCCTCCCAGGCGCTGTGGACGGCGCTGGGGGCGCGCGGGCGCGCGCGCGGCACGCCCGGCGTGCCCGAGGACGTGCAGACGATCTTCCCCACCGCGCACGACCTGCCGCCGGACGTGCACGTGCGCATGCAGGCGGTCTGGCAGCATCACTGCCACGCTGCGGTGTCCAAGACGGTCAACTTCCCCTTCGAGGCCACGCCCGAGGACGTCATGCGGGTCTACCAGCTCGCCTACGATCTCGGATGCAAGGGTGTGACCGTGTACCGCGACCGCAGCCGGTCGACCCAGGTGCTGGGCGCGGCGGGACGTCCACAGGGCCCGCCCGCGGACGCATGACCGACACGGGATCAAGTCCGGAGCGCCGCGGAATGTCCTTCAGTGGTTATTTCACACGCAACCAACGTCAGCTCCCGCACTAACGCTTGTGTGGGGGTCACTCCCGCGTTATGTACCCGTGGTTCATGGCCGATCTGCTGCCAAAGCCGACCGCGTCCAGCCGTGAGCGCGTGCTCGCGGGGGCGACCGAGGAGTTCGCGGCCTACGGGTTCGCCGGCGCGCGCATCGATCGCATCGCCCGCCGCGTCGGACTCAACGTGCGCATGATCTACTACCACTTCGGCAACAAGGACGGCCTGTACAAGGGCGTCCTGCGCGAGATCTACAGCTCGGCCGCCGACATGATCGACCGCGTCTTCCAGGCCGACGATCCCGAGACGCGCTCGCTGCAGGCGATCTCGGGCTGGTTCGATCTCATCACCTCGCACGACCACTTCGCCGACATCATGGTGCGCGAGTTCCTCGACGGTGGCGAGCACATGCGCAAGCTCTTCGCCGACGAGCCGCAGCTGTTCGAGCGCGTGCACAAGCGCGCCGTCAAGCTGGTCGAGGGCTTCATCGAGTCGGGCTACATGCGCAAGATGCCAGCGGGCCAGAGCGTGGTGCTGGTGACCTTCTCGGCCGCCTTCCTGTGGGCCAGCCGCGGCGTGCACGACCTCTTCCTCGACGGGGGCAAGCCCGGCGCCGACGAGTGGAAGGCACGCCTGCTCGACCTCGTCCTGCACGGCATGATCAACCGCAACAAGACGTAGCGCAGGCGCGCAGGTTACGCGACCACGCCGTCGACCGGGCCCAGGCCTTCGCGCAGGACCTCGATCTCGTCGTTGATGAGCGAGATCACCGTCGACGGCTCGTTGGGCAGCAGCCCGCCGTCGATGGTCACGTCGAGGCCGTGCGGCCAGGCTTCCTTGCCCTCGGCGACGTCCATGACCGGCGCGCCTTCGCCATCGGGGGGCACCGCGCTGGTGGTCAGGAGCGGCTTGCCCAGGGCGCGCACCAGCGCCTCCGAGATGGGGCTCGCGGGCACGCGGATGCCGATGGTGCGCCGCTTGTCGAGCAGGAGCTTGGGCACCTCGCGCGTGGCCGTGAGCACGACGGTGTACGGCCCGGGCAGGATCCGACGCATCAGCCGGTAGGCGAAGTCGGTGACGATGGCGTAGCGGGCGATGTTGGACAGGTCGGGGCAGATCATCGCCAGCTGGTGCTTGTCGTCCATCTGCTTGAGGCGCCGGATGCGCTCGACCGCCTTCTTGTCGTCCATGCTGCAGCCGAGCGCGTACACCGTGTCGGTGGGGTAGAGGGCCACGCCGCCGCGCTCGATGATCTGCACCGCGTGCGCGATCTTGCGCGGCTCGGGGTGGTTGGGATTCAGGATGAGCGGGACCATGAGCGCTCCTACCGCTTGCGCCCCAGGCCGACCACATACTGCTCGGGCGACTCGGAGCGCGATCCCTTGGGCTTGACCGTCACCACCTTGGTGAAGTCGGCGCGGCAGCGGAGGATCAGCTTGTGGAACTCGGGGCCCTGGAACAGCTTGCCGACGAAGTGACCGCCCGGTACCAGCAAGAGCTCGGCCAGCTCGAGCGCGCGCTCGAACAGGGCCTCGGAGCGCGCCTGATCGAGTGAGCGGATGCCGCTCGTGTCGGGCGCCATGTCGGAGAGCACGACGTCGAAGGCGGGCAGGTCGCCCGACAGCTCGGCGGGCGTGGCGGTGAACACGTCGCCGATGACGATGCGCGCGCCCGGGATGGTGACCTCGAGCGGCTCGCGGTCGATGCCGACCAGCACGCCGCGCGGGCCCACCTTCTTGGCCGCGTACTGCAGCCAGCTGCCCGGACGGCAGCCGAGGTCGAGCACCGCCGCACCCGGCCGGAACAGCGGGTGCTTGACGTCGATCTCCTCCAGCTTGTAGACCGCGCGGGCGGCGAAGCCTTCCTTCTTGGCGCGCTGGTGGAACGCGTCGTGGCGGTTGCGCCGTTCGGAGAGCTTGGACATCGTGATCTTGGACCGAGTGTACGAAAGCAAACGGGCCGGCGAGTCGCCTCGCCGGCCC
>Ga0209515_10004428_pt1 | contig 18977 bp, 16 predicted proteins | sample Subgroupgradi54m_FD_187454 | JGI IMG/M metagenome (GOLD analysis project Ga0209515, IMG submission 187454) | Subsurface groundwater microbial communities from S. Glens Falls, New York, USA - GMW60B uncontaminated upgradient, 5.4 m (SPAdes)... ...
GCATACCGAAGGCGTTGTGGCGGGACAAGTTTTTTCTGTTGTCGTCGTTTTGCTTGCGGCTGTGTTCACGGGGTAGCGATTTTCTGTGGCTGTTTGTGGCGCGGTCAGCGCACGTTCGATCGTGGGGTATTACTGGGGCTTTCAAAAACCCGCAGCCAGGGGGAAACCAGTTCTTGTCTTGCCCGCGCATTCGGCCTAGGATGAGGCTTCCTACGCTTTGGGGAGTCATCATGAGTCAGCCGGGCACGACCAATTGGCAACAGACTTTACAGCGTTACCCAGATAAATATCCGCACCATCTGGCTCAGCGATTTCCTCATATCTTGCAAAAACTCAGCGAGTCCTGGGGCAACCCGGAGCGGGCGCGTTCCTGCTTTAGCGATCTGCTGACGACACAGCGTGAAAACCGTGCCGGTTTTCCGGCCGAGATTTATACGGAAATCTTTGCGCTGTCGCAGCTCTACGATCAACTCAACACGCCGCCTAAAAATGCAGCGGATAGTTACTGGAATTGGGTGGCGGGTTAGGGAAACGCAGATTTATTCGTCGTTCCTGCGAAGGCAGGAACCCAGCGGCTTCAAACACCGCGAAGGCACTGGGTTCCTGCCTTCGCAGGAACGACGGGGAGCCTGCTTCCCGAATAAATCCGCGTTTCCTTAGGGTAATTATCAACAGGCCCTAATCCTCCAGCAAGGCGCGCACATGCGCTGCTGCACTGGTGGCCAGGGCATCCAGTGCATAACCGCCTTCCAGTGTGCTGACGATGCGTCCGGCGCAATGTTGGTTGGCGACGGCGACCAGTTGCCGTGTGACCCAGAAATAATCCGCTTCGACCCAGTTCAGGTTGGCCAGGGGATCGGCGCGGTGGGCGTCGAAGCCGGCTGAAATGAATAGCAGTTGCGGCGCAAACTGTTCCAGCGCGGGCAACCAGATGTCTTCCACGGCCTTGCGCAAGTGGGTGCCGTTGGCGCCGGCCGGCAGGGGAACGTTCACCATGTTCTTGCCCCGGGGGCGTTCGCCGGAATAGGGGTAGAGCGGGCTTTGAAAGGTCGAGACCATCAGCACGCTGGGCTGGCCGGCAAACATGGCTTCGGTGCCGTTGCCGTGATGCACGTCAAAATCAATGACGGCGACCCGCTCCAGCGTGTGTTCTGCCAGGGCATGGGCTGCGCCCACGGCGACGTTGTTGAAGAAGCAGAATCCCATCGCGCGCGCCGCTTCGGCGTGGTGTCCGGGCGGGCGCACATTGCAAAAGGCGCGCAGCATTTCGCCGCGCAAGACCAGATCGACCGCCAGCACCAATGCCCCTGCGGCATGGCGGGCTGCGGTGGCGGTGTACGGATTCATCACTGTATCGGCATCAAAGGCGCGGTAGCCGATCACCGGTGATTTGTCCGCCATCGCGCGCAGATGCGACGCGGCATGTACGCGCTGCAATTGCGCATCACTGGCCGCCGGTGCGGTATAGCGCGTCATCCGCGCCAGCAGCCCAACATTCTCCAGCGTCTTCTCAATGGCACGCGCGCGCTGCGGCGATTCCGGGTGTCCCGGCCCCATTTCATGCAGCAGGCTGGAGGGGTGGCTGATATAGGCACAGGCAGGCATCGTGGTGACCAGTTTTGTCGCTATTTCATTTCGTGCGGGGTGTCAGAGAAGTGCACCAGCATTCCAGATTTTGTCAGAAATCGTTTCGGCCAGGCAGCCAGATTTCACATCGGCCTGCGGATTGGCCTGAAATCCTTACGCATAAGTCAGAAATTTAGACGGCATACCAAGGTTTTGCGATGTTCCCTCACCCGGCGTATTGCGCCACCCTCTCCCGAGGGGAGAGGGTTGTTTTTAACCCCTCTCCTCTCGGGAGAGGGGTTGGGGTGAGTGGGGTGAGGGAGCGGTGTAAAGCCATGACGCGTTGTCCAAGTGACTGACTGATGAGTAAGTCAGAACCCACATTTCAGCCATTCATCGAGATGGCATCAATTTTGCGCGGTTAATTTGCAATGGTTGATTCAAGTTTATTGGTGCACTGCCGAAATTCAACCAGCAGTGCACAAAAAAGCTGGAAGGGAAAAATCATGCATAAAACAGCAGACGCCGGACTGGACCCGGCATTTTTGATTCCAGCCGAACGCATCGGCCGTTATCAGCTGATCGACGTACTGGGCCACGGCTCAATGGCGTCGGTCTATCTGGCCCACGATCCGGTGCTCGACCGCGATGTGGCGATCAAAACCCTCAACCCCGGCGGCGGCAAGCTCGCCCATCTGTTTGAGGAAAATTTCATCAACGAAGCGCGTGCCGTGGGGCGCCTGAATTACCCCAATATTGTTACCATCTATGAAGCGGGGAAAGCCGACGGCTATGCCTATATCGCGATGGAATACCTCGAAGGTCAGGATCTGCGCCAACTGATCTGGAATGAAACCGAGCTCAGTTATGTGCAGATTTGCGATCTGCTGCTGCGCGTCGCGCGCGGTCTGGATTATGCCCACAACAACGGTGTCGTCCATCGCGATATCAAACCGGCGAATATTTTTCTGCTGAAAAATAACCGCCCCAAGATTCTCGATTTCGGTCTGGCCAAGCTGCCTACCGACGCGGCGCTGGATCTGTCTGAATGCGCCTATCAAACCCAGCTCGGCGGTACCCCGTTCTACATGTCGCCTGAACAGGCGGCGGGCAAGCCACTGGATCATCGCTCCGATATTTTTTCGCTGGGCGTGATCCTGTATGAGCTGCTCACGCTGCGCAAACCGTTCAGTGCTGCGCGCCCGCAGGAAGTGTGCGAGCAAATATTGCATCACACGCCACCGCTGCCGCGCGAGCTGCGCCCCGATGTGCCGCATGAACTGGAACTGGTGGTGGCCCGTGCACTGGCCAAGGATCCGAACAAACGCTACCAGAGCGCCTACGCGCTGGCCAAGGACCTGGGCCGCTATGCCGCCAAGGCGCGCGCCCGCAAAGTGCTGCAACAGGCGCAGGCCAGCGCCCGTCGGCAGAGTGGTACGCCGCGGGCGTCAGGTGTACCGGACGAAACCATCGGTTCCCCCCTGCACTGGCTGAAAATGAAGCTTGGCAACAACTGGGTGCCTGGCTGGCATGGCGCGACGACGCAGATGACGCGCTAAAAATTCCCTGTCCGATCAGATACTTAAATTCTCCTCACGAATTGTGAAATTGCGCAGCCACCCGCTGCGAAATTTTTTTACGGTGCGCCCCTTGTCACGCGGGTCAACATGGTTTAACCTCGCGCATCGAATTCAAAAGGAGGAGGGGCGCATATCCTGCGCACCTTCAGCGACGCCCCAGTGGGGACGGCGCGATCGAGGAGACAGGCAGAAAACCCGGGTGCGATCCACCCGGGTTTTTTGTTTTTTGGAGACATGGATTTATTTGGGAAATAAGCACTCCGTCGTGTCATCCATGCCAACCCCCTACACCCTCATTCAGATTCACCCCGCCGCGCCTGCCAAACCAGAATTCGGCGCGCCGTGCAACGGCTGCGGTGTGTGTTGCCTGACGCAATTGTGTCCGCTCGGCATGTTGCGTTACCGGCGTGCACGCGGGCCATGCCCGGCACTGCGTTGGGAAGAGGATCGGCAACGTTATGCGTGCGGCATGTTGACCGGCGCACGCCAGCGACTGACGCGCTGGTGGGTACACCGCATGATTGCTGCGGGTCAGGGATGTGATTGCTCAGCGAGGGTTGAGCCCGAGAACCCCGCCAGCACGGAGTGAAACGCGCTCCGCCTACACTGCCATGCGCTCACCGAGAAAGCGCATTTCCGGGGGCTCTTCCCGATTGATTTCAATCACCGGGCCGGCCCATTCAAAACCCGGATAAACCATGCCGATGGCAATCGCCTTGTGGCGCTCGCCGATTGCCCAGAAGCCGTCAAACTGGCCGTCGGTGACGACAATCTGATGCCAGACGCCGAGCGTGTTGCGGTAGATGATGGGTGTGTTTTCCAGATCGCGGGTGCCACGTCTCAGGTGGGCGACGATGTTTTCCACATCATCGGTCACACAGCGTACGGGGCTGTGATCCACCACGCAAATAACGCCGTGCTCCACGGTGTAACTGTAGTCGGTCGGTTGTGCGGTCAGTCTAGTGTTCATTGCCATGCTCCAGATAAACAAGCTTGGAGAGCGGGCAATTCTTTCGGTGTCGCCATTTCAACTCCATTACGGTTTGATTACAAAATGCACTTGCGAAACCGCGACGGGGGACGACTGTTTTGAATTGTTGAGATTGAAGTCAGCAGGAAAGTTTGCGCCTCAGTGTTTGGCGTACGGTACCGAAGATTTCTGACAGTCTGCTGACGTGCGTGCAGTCTATCGAGAAATGATCGTGTCGGCAGTGCCCGACAAAATGCGCCGCCTGCCACCCTATTTACAGCGACAGCAATGACCACGGGCTTGGTGATACCCTGCGGCTTTCAAAATATTGAATGGCGGCTTCGATGCAAGCGCCGCTTTGTCAGAATGAGAACACTGATTTTTCTGTGCATGTGTATCGCGCTATGCATCGGGCTGTCGGCGCCGGCGCTGGCCGCGCCGGATGAAGAGCGGCTCGGTAAAGAGAAGGGCTATCCGGTCGGCAGCCGAAGCAACTGGTTCTACGACGAAGCCGTGCGCGTCGGATCGTTCAGCCGTCTGGACACGATCTGGCCGCACAACATTCTGGCGCGGGCGCAGACGCCTTCCGAGCTCAAACGTGCGGCCGAGCCACCAGCGTTCCAGTATTCCTTCGAGGGCAAAAAATGTTCGATTGATGACTACCTCGAACATCAACGCGTGACCGGTTTGCTGATCATCAAGGAGGGTCAGATTCTGGTGGAGCGCTATCAGTACGAACGCACGGAAAAGGATCGTTTTGTTTCACAGTCGATGGCCAAATCGCTGGTCAGTCTGGCGATCGGTCTTGCGCTCAGTGAAGGGAAAATCCGCTCACTCGACGATACCGTGGCGACCTACGTGCCCGAGTTGAAAGGCTATGCCTATGGCGAAACGCAACTGCGCAATATCTTGCGCATGGCCTCGGGCGTTGACTTCACCGAGTACTACAACAGTCGCGACGACCTGGCAAAATTTACCCTGCTGCTCCACAGCAAAGGCAGTATCACCGCGCTGCAAGCCTTCAACGATCGAGACGATCCGCAAGGCGAGTACTTCCACTATGCCTCCAGCGAAACTCAGGTGCTGGCCGTCGTGGTGCGTGCCGTGACAGGCAAGAACCTGTCCCAGTATCTCGCCGAAAAATTGTGGCAGCCAATGGGCGCCGAGGCCGACGCCACCTGGATCAAAACGACTGACGGGCTGGAACGCGCAGCCGCAGATTTCAGCGCCGTATTGCGCGACTGGGGCCGGCTGGGCGTTTTGCTGGCCAACGATGGTCAATTGAATGGGCAACAAATTCTGCCGAAAGACTATCTGCTGGAAGCCACCGACTGGCACCGCCACCCACGCGCCTTCGCTCCCAAAAAGGCCACCCCATGGTTTGGCTACGGCTATCAGTTCTGGACCTTCCCCGGCGAGCGCCGCCGCTTTGCGCTGATCGGCATCTATGGGCAAGCGGTCTATGTTGACCCCGAATTGAAACTGGTACTGGTGCAAACCGCCGTCACCCGCAACGCCACCATCACCCGCGAGTCGATGGCGCGCGAACTGAACGCCCTCTGGCAAGCACTGATCAAGGCGCAGGGCGGGGTGTGGTAGCTGCGACCCGAGAGCGGCACGTCAAAACGGCAGCGCACCACTGTTCAACATATAGACTCCTGCGCCGCGCTATTTTGAGTAAAAATTCGGGCTCCAAGGGGAGCCCTGTTTGTTTCGTAGGCAGGGAACATGATGCGGCACCGGAATCATGTGGATCGTGATGATCGTTATGTCGAGGCCGTCCGTATTTGAACAAGGTAAGCAATGAACGATGCAGTGACGCCGATTATCGGCATTGATTTGGGAACCACCAACAGTCTTGTCGCCGTCTGGAAAAATGGTCAAGCCACACTGATACCCAATGCGTTGGGCGAATATCTGACACCCTCCTGTGTCGGCCTCGATGAAGATGGTTCGATCCTGGTGGGCAAGGCCGCCCGCGAACGTTTGCAAACCCACCCGCAGCGCACGGCGGCGCTGTTCAAACGTTACATGGGGTCGAACCGGGAAACCCGCCTGGGCAAGAAAGTGTTTCGCGCCGAGGAGCTGGCCTCCCTGGTGCTGCGCGCGCTGAAAGAAGATGCCGAGAGCTATCTGGGTCAGCCGGTGATCGAGGCGATCATCACGGTGCCCGCCTATTTCAGCGATGCCCAGCGCAAAGCTACCAAAGCGGCCGGACAGCTGGCCGGGCTGCGTGTCGATGCGCTGTTGAACGAGCCGACTGCCGCGGCGCTGGCCTATGGCATTCACGACAAAAAAGAGGAAACCAAATTTCTGGTGTTCGATCTGGGCGGCGGCACCTTCGATGTTTCCATTCTCGATTTGTTTGAGGGCGTGATGGAAGTGCGTGCCAGCGCGGGCGACAATCTGCTGGGTGGAGAGGATTTTGTCGAAGTGTTGCAGCAGGAATTTTTGCAACGCACGGCGCTGGATATCGAAAAATCGAAACAACCCGCGGTGGTTCGGCAGCGCGTCCGCGAAGCGGTGGAACGTGCCAAGCGGCAACTGACACAGACACAACACGCAGTGATCGAGCTGCAGGTCGATGGTGTCACCCATCAGTGGCAGGTGACAGAAGAGGGGTTTCTGCAATTGAGCGAACCCCTGCTGCAGCGCCTGCGGCGGCCGGTCGAGCAAGCCTTGCGCGACTCCCGGATTCCAGTCGCCGAGCTCGACAATGTCGTACTCGCAGGCGGTGCCACGCGCATGCCGATCGTGCGCAAACTGGTGGGCAAAATGTTCGGCCGCCTACCCGCTTCGCACCTCAACCCGGATGAGGTGGTGGCGCTCGGTGCTGCCGTGCAGGCGGGCTTGAAAATGCGCGATGCGGCGCTCGCTGAAATGGTGATGACCGATGTCTGCCCGTATTCCCTGGGCATCGAAATCACGCGGCGGGTCAGTGGCAATACGTCACACCTGGTGCCCGGTCATTACATGCCGATCATTGAACGTAACTCGGCGGTGCCGATCAGCCGTGTCGAAAGTATTTGCACCGTGGCCGAAAATCAGCGTGAGTTGCTGGTGCGGATTTACCAGGGCGAAGGGCGCCTGGTCAAAGACAATATCTATCTGGGCGAACTGCGCTTCCCGGTACCGCCGCGGCCCGCAGGCGAAGTCAGCGTTTCAATTCGTTTTACCTACGATGTGAATGGCTTGCTGGAGGTCGAAGCGACCGTGGATGAGAGCGGCCAGTCGCACAAGGTGGTGATTGAAGAAAATCCGGGTGTGTTGTCTCAGGAAGAAATCGCGCAACGTTTCAGAATACTTGAGGCCTTGAAAATCCATCCGCGCGAACAGGCCGAAAACCGGGTGTTGCTCGCACGTGCCGATCGGCTGTATGAACAATCCCTGGGCGGGGCGCGGCACTTTGTGGGAGATCAGACGGCCGTGTTTCAGAGTGTGCTGGAGCGGCAAAACCTGGAGGAGATTCGCCGCGCCAGAAGTGAGTTTGCACGGGCACTCGATAGTGTCGAAACCGGTTCGCCGCTGGAATGAATGGGCCTGCCCAAACCTATTTTTAGAATAAGAAACTTGAAATGACTTACTGGTTCCTTGCCACGCTGGAGTTGGACGAGACGGTGGATAAAAGCACGATCCGCCGCGCCTATGCCAGAAAACTCAAAACCATCGACCCGGCCGCCGACCCGCAGGCTTTCCAGGCGCTGCGTGAAGCGTATGAGACGGCGTTACGGTGGGTTGAGTATGCGGACGATGCCGATGAAGAAGAGGACGATCCGCCGCCGCTTGCGACCGAGGAGCTTGCTGGCGAAGTGATCGCGGCCGTTGACTCAAGCCTGGCGCGCGATCACGCGGCGCCGCTCGAATCGCCCGCCGCGTCCGAACCTGATCCCCGTGCGTTGGCACAACAGCGTTATGCTGCATTAAACCGCCGCGCGTTGGCCGTCGCCAGCACCGATCAGTTCAGCGCCTTGATGCAGTCCGAGCTGGATCACCCAGACTTGTTCAATTTGCGGGCGCGTGATGTGTTCCACGCGCTGCTGGTGGACGATCTGTTCAGTGCACGCGCGCATCACTACGAATGGATCGAGGCGGCGATACAGGTGTTCCGATGGGATGCCGACTTTCTGCACAATCTGGGTGACCCCTGGGCGCGGCAGGAATTGTCCAACTGGCTAATCGAGCGCGAGGTGCTGGCTGGACGTACCGGAGGCCAGCATGTCCCGGAATATCTGAAACGCGCGAACCTCACGACCGAGCCGAAGAAGGTTGAAAAGCGTTTGGCCAAGGCGATTGTCGAGGCACTTCATCTGGTGCGCGAGCGATGCCCAACGATGAATCGCTATCTGGTGAATCCCGAGCAAGCGGACAAATGGATCACGCACTACCCGCAGCGTGCGCCAGCCGCGCCGGTTCCGGCCGCAAAAAGCGGCAATAATTATTGGTGGTTGTGGCTATTCATGTTGTTGCCGATGCTGCGCCATTGCGATTCCGGGCCGTCTGCACCGCCGTATGTTCACCCAAGCATTCTTTCAAGCGCATTATCCGAGAAGCATGCCGTCATTAAGCCGTCGGAGGGGAAAATAGATCAGTGCGAACATGAATACGAAGCGCTATATGCATTACTCGGTTTGGCCCAAAAGAACGACACATCGAAACGCGAATGGATGGGGCGCTGCCTCGCGCTTAAGAACTATCCGATCCCTGAGGCGCAGCATAAAAAGGCCCAACCTCCTCCACGGACCTCTGCACAAGTTGATGCAAATAAATAGCAAATCAGTAGGGCAAATCGGTGCCAAAGTGAGCATTGCTTTTAGGCAGGCCCAGCATTCCAGAAAACAATGCGGCTTTGAGCACCGATTCATGAAGGCCTGCGTGAGAGCCAGTTCGATTGGCTGAGAGCTTTTGTGCACAAGCATTGTGTGGGGAAGATTTGAGTTGTTCAAAGGACGTGGCTTCGACGATTGCTTTGATGTCCTTGATTTCTAATGGTGGATATTCCTATGCGTAAACTGCTTACTATTTTTCTGGTGTCATTCACGATTTTGTCATGGCATGGCAGCGCCTCAGCCGGGCTCAAATTTGGCACGGACGAGAGCATCCGCTTTGTTGCCAACATCACCTTGAAAGGGCCTGCAGGAGAAAGGCTTTATCTGGCCAGAAAAATCACGACGAAAAGTTTTCTACTGCCCTATACCGTCAAGGACGATGGTTTTGTGATTGGCATTTCCGGGGAGTCAAAGAAGTATTTCCCCATGCCGCAAGGTGAACGCTTGTTAAAACTTCAGGAGGAAGGCTACCTGCCCAATCCATTACCCGCCTACACGCTTGAAACTTTGGATTGGGCTTTTGGCCATGCGCTCTGGCTGACCCTGATCGGGCTATTGATCTACTGGATTTACAAGGGCATGCGCCAGAAATCGCGGCTCGCGAACGCTGGCGCGGCCTTTACTGAAAACACAGCATCTACGCAGACGCACGTCAGCCAATATATTGAATCCTCCTATGCGTTGCCAATGAAATTCGAGGCGAGCCGCGGAAAAGCGGTGTGGTTGCTGCTGGGGGCGATCACCTTTGTCGCGCTTGGACTCTTCGTGGCTGGCAAGGATCCGACGCTGGGGTATACCTGCGTCGCATTTTTTGGCCTGGGGATTCCGGTAGCCTTGATTCAGATGATGCCGGGTGCTTCAGGTTTGGAGCTCAAACAGCATACGTTTACGACCACCAGCCTGTTCAGGAAAACCACGACCGCATGGCGCGATGTGGATCATTTTGTGATCCGCAGTATGCGGAGCAGAAAAATGGTGATGTGGAATTATGTTCCCGAGTACGCTGCGCGGCGTACGGGGGCGGGGTTTTCAAAGGCACTCATCGGTGCGCACGCCGCATTGCCGGAGACCTATGGCATGTCGGCAGAAAAATTGGCTGCCATCATGAATTCGGTAAAACAGCGCAGCCTTGCTGCGGGCCGATGATTGAATCCTGCCGGGCCGTTGGTCATGTTGTTGCATAGCCATTCGACTAGGCGTGATAAAACCTGCGCCAAGTCGCTGGCTAATGCGTTGCATAGCCATTCGACTAGGCGCGATAAAACCTGCGCCAAGTCGCTGGCTAAATTCGGTGGGCGAGGGTGGTCATTACTTTTGCCGCTGCACGCATCAGCCGTTTGGCCGGTGGGGGCAGCTCGGCGGCGCCGAGCTGGGTGGCCTGGGTGGCGTGGCGGGCTTCGTCGTCTTTCATGTGCTGGACGATGTTGCGTGAGACGGTGTCTTGCACGGGGATGCGTTGCAGGTGGCTGTCCAGATGTTCTTCTACCTGGCGCTCGGTTTCGGCCATGAAGCCGAGGCTGATCTTGTCGCCCAGACGGCCCGCCACCAGGCCGATGCAGAAGGCGCCGGCGTACCAGAGCGGATTGAGCAGGCTGGTGCGGTCACCGAGTTGTTCGATGCGCGCGCGAGTCCAGTCGAGGTGGCTTTGTTCTTCGGCGGCGGCCTGGTCGAATTTCTGCTTCAACGCGGGATTGTGTGTACTCAGTGCATGGGCGCGATACAACGCCTGTGCGCAGACTTCGCCGACATGGTTGACGCGCATCAGGGCGGCGGTTTCCTTTCTCTCAGCGGCTGGCATGGCGGTCGGGTCGTCCTGGCCAAACGTTGTGGGCAGCGGCGGGACGGTGTGCGTCAGTACCGATTTGAGAAAGGTGTCGAAGTTGATGATCAGTGGGTCGAGGATGGACATCGCTATCTCCAAGCGTTCCGCTATCGCCTAAAGCAGGAACAAGGTCGCCAGACCGAGAAAAATCAGGAAACCCATCGTGTCGGTGGCAAAGGTGAGCAAGACCGAGGAGCCGATGGCCGGGTCTTTGCCGAAGCGGGCGCGCAGCAGCGGCACGACGATGCCGATGCTGGCGCCGACCAGCAGGTTGAGCATCATCGCGGCCATCATCACCACGCCCAGGGTGAAGCGTCCGGAAATCGCCCAGGCAAAGAAACCGGCAATCGCGCCGCCGATGGAGCCGACCACCAGTGCCACCAGCAATTCCTTGCGCACCAGCCGCGAGACGTTGGATGGGGTAATGAAACCGAGCGCCAACGCGCGAATGATCACGGTCATGGTTTGATTGCCGGAATTGCCGCCGATGCCGGCGACGATGGACATCAGGAAGGCCAGCATCACAATCTTTTCCACCGTGGCTTCAAAACGTGAGGCGACGAAAGCGGCGATCGCGGCGGTGCATAGATTGAGCAGCAGCCAGGGCGCGCGGTTGCGCGCCGATGACAGCAGCGAAGCGAACAGATCCTCTTCCTGCAAACCAGCTTTGGACAGCGCCTGCTCTTCACCCTCTTCACGAATCACATCGACGATTTCGTCAATCGTCAGCCGTCCGACCAGCTTGCCCGCCGCATCCACCACCGGCGCCGACACCATGTCGTAACGCTCGAACGCATGGGCGGCATCGGAAATGTCGTCGAGCGGATCGAAGGTCAGCAATTCCTTGCGCATCACATCTTCGACCATTACTTCCGGTTCGTTCACCAGCAGACGATTGAGCGGCAGGCTGCCGCGCAGCAAATCGTCGCGATCAATCACGAAGACCTGATCGGTATGGTCGGGCAGGCGATCCCAGCGGCGCAGATAGCGCAGCACCACTTCCAGCGTGACATCGTTGCGGATGGTGATGAGGTCGAAGTCCATCGAGCCGCCCACCGTGTCCTCGGGATAGGACAGCGCGGCCCGCAATTGTTCGCGCTCTTCCAGCGGCAGCGCGGAAACGACTTCTTCCACCACATCGCGCGGCAGATCGGGGGCCAGATCGGCGATCTCGTCGGCGTCCAGATTCTCGGTCGCGGCCACCAGATCTTCGCGATCCATTTTCGCCATCAGCGATTCGCGCACCGCATCGGAGAGTTCGAGCAGGATCTCGCCATCGTGCTCGGCATCGACCTGGTTCCACACCAGCAGACGTTCCGGCGGCGGCAGGGCTTCGAGAATGTTGGCGATATCGGCCGGATGCAACGCGTCGATGATGGCCTTGAGCGCAAGCAGGAGTTGCTGCGGGGTCAGGGTCTCAGTCGGTGTATCGTCCGACGCCGCCTCGCCCGGGGCGGGGCGCTGTGCCGTTTCATCGGCCTGACGGTACTGCTGCAGCAAGCCCTGCACCGCCGCCAGCGCGCGCAACGGCGCCTCGGCATCGGCCGGGACTTGCGCTTCTTCGTTGAGTTCTTCGCGGAGGTCGGACATGGTGGGGAAATTCGGGAATGCAGACTGGATTGTAAGCTATGCAAAGCGCGGGTACGTTTGGCTGCACAAGGCAGGTTTTTACCACGGGGAACACGGAGAAAATCAAAATCCAAGGCAACCGCCAAGGCGCCAAGAGCACCAAGGAAAACCTCCGCAAGATTTTCTTGGCGCTCTTGGCGGTTGCTTTTGGTTTTGACTTTCCCCGTGCTCCCCGTGGTAAATTTTTCAGCTGCTACGGCAACTCCGCATCCGGCATGCGCATCCACACCGACCAGGTGCGGCTGGCGAGGTAGGGGCTGTTGCGATTTTTGTCGTAGAAGCGTGGGCGTGGCAGCATGGCGGCCAGTTTGGCGGCTTGCAGTGCGTCGAGCTGGGCGGCAGAGATACCGAAGTAGTGGTGCGCGGCGGCCTCGGCGCCGAACACGCCCTCGCCCCATTCGGCCACGTTCAGATAAATTTCCAGAATGCGTTGCTTGCGCATCGCGCCTTCGAGCATATAGGTGATGGCCAGTTCCTGCCCCTTGCGCAGATAGCTGTGTTCGCCGGACAGGAACAGATTCTTGGCCACTTGCTGGGTGATGGTTGAACCGCCCCGGATTGGTTTGGCGGACGGCTTGCGGCCCTTGGCCAGTGCCTTTTCGCGTTCTTCCTCGATTTTGTGGTTGTGCGTCCAGGCTTTCTCGATCGCTTCCCAATCCACGCCGTCGTGGCCGACAAACTTGCCGTCCTCGGACGCGATGACGGCACGTTTCAGATGGGTGGAGATTTTTCCGTAATCGGCCCACTGATGCTGCAATTTTGCTGTCGGAGTTTTGTCTTGCAAACGCGTCAGTTCAGCGCGCATGAAACTGGTCGAATCCGGATTAAACCGCGACCACCACAGCACGCAGGAAAAGAACCAGAGTTGCAACAGGATAAATGCCAGCAGAATCACCAGAAACAAACGCCAGCACCAACGCACGACAGTTTTCATACGGACACCAAATCGTTTCAAGAAATGTGAACCACGGAGGGCACGGGGGAAGTCAAAATCCCAGGCAACCGCCAAGGCGCCAAGAGCGCCAAGGAAAACCTTCTCAAGCTTTTCTTGGCGCTCTTGGCGCCTTGGCGGTTGCCTGGGATTTTGACCTTCCCTGCGCTCCCCGTACTCTCCGTGGTGAAAATTTTTTACCCCAATTGTCCGCGCAATTCCGCCAGCACCGCCGCCGTCTCCGGCCGCACGCCGCGCCACAGGTAAAACGATTGCGCCGCCTGTTCCACCAGCATGCCGAGGCCGTCGCTCACGTGCGTCGCACCGGCCGCCTGGGCGGCACGCATGAAGGCGGTCGGCTGCGCGGCATACATCATGTCGTAGGCCAGCGCGCCGGGCGCGTAAATGCCTGCGGGCAGTGGCAGCGCTTCATCCTGCAAACTGCTGGCGCTGGCGTTGATGACGATGTCGAATTGCTGTCCGGCCAGCGCGGCAAAACCGCTGGCTTGAATTTTCCCGGCAAACAGCATTGCCAGTGCCTGCGCTTTTTCCGGGGTGCGGTTGGCCAGTGTCAGCACGGTGGGCTGCTGATCCAGCAGTGGTTGCAGCACGCCGCGCGCTGCGCCGCCGGCGCCGAGCAGCAAGATGCGCCGGCCTTGCAATGGTTGTTGCAGGTTGTGGGTCAAATCGCGTACCAGGCCGACGCCATCGGTATTGTCGCCCAGCACTTCAAAGGCACTGAAGATCAGCGTGTTGACCGCACCCGCCTGCTGTGCGGCGGGGGTCAATCGGGTGGCGTACCGCGCCGCTTCAAGTTTGAACGGCACCGTGACATTCAATCCCCGGCCACCTTCGGCGCGAAACTGATCCACCGCCGCGGCAAATCCATCCAGCGGCGCGAGCAGTTTTCCATAGCGCATGTCCTGCCCGGTCTGTGCAGCAAAGCGCGCATGAATCAGCGGCGATTTGCTGTGGGCGATGGGGTTGCCGATGACGGCATAGAGATCGGCCATGGCTATTTGGTCTGCAAGGTTTCGTTGGTAAAAATCCAGGTGCGCGTCAGTGTCAGCAGATCCATTTCGCTACGCATCTCGTCGGTGAATTTTGCATAGGGTTCTCCCCGACGCACGATACGGATCGCGGCGCGGTCGAGCACTTCATTGCCGGAAGATTTGTCGAGATCAATATCGGCGACCGAGCCATCGGGGTTGATATGCACCGTCAGAATCAGTTGCCCATAGAATTTTCCGCGCGCAGCGTCGGGGTAGTTCTGGGTGCCGATGCGTTCGACTTTCTGCTGCCAGGCGTTCACATACAGGGCGGTGCTGTGTCCCTTGGCATTGATGCCGAATACGCCTTTGCGCGGGCGTTTGTTGTATTCCTCGACATTCTTGTCGATGGCAGCGAAGTTGCGTGCCATGGCCTTGGAATTTTCCATCAGGTCGGTGCCGGATGGTTTCGGTTCGTGTAGATCCGGCTTGCGGTCAAGAATGTCGCGCACCATTTGTTTTTGCTTGTGCACCTGTGTCATCAGGCGGCGCTGCTGTTCTTCCAGCGTTTCGACGCGCTTCTGGCTGTGCTTGAGGGCATCGCCTTCTTCGTCATTTTCTTGCGGCGGCAGCGGCGATGTGGCGCGGCCTTTGTCGTGGTCACCGCCAGCGGCCAGCGATACCTGCGCCATCACCTCGGCTTTGACGGGCTGGGTTTCGGTCTTGGCGTTGACCAGGACGATTTCGATCTGCGGGTCGCGCATCAGCTTGAATATTTTCGGCACGACGAAATGGATCGTCAGCAATACGATCAATACGGCATGCACCGCCACCGAAATCACCAGGGCAATTTTCAGGGTCGGGTCATGTTCAAGCAGCGCGGAGCGTGTGGCAGTTGCAGACATCCATCAACTTTCTAATTGAGGCGCGCCATTCCCGCGCAGGCGGGAATCCAGTGTCTTTGGGTTTTCAAAGTCGCTGGGTTCCCGCCTGCGCAGGAACGACGCGTCACTCTTTTATCGAATTCGGAATTATTGTTCAACCTGGGCGTTGCCGTCCGGGGGTTGCCCAGTCTCTGCAATTTTAATGGATTCGTCGGGGGTTTCGCTGGCCGCTGCGGGGGCGGTCGTGGCGGGTGCTTCTTCAGTGTCTTCCTCTTCTTCCATCGGTGTGATGACTGCGGTCAGCACTTCCTTGCAGCGCGCGTGCAATACCAGTTCAATCTCATCGAGTTCGGTCACTTCCAATACGATCTCGGTACCGCGCGGATGCGTGGCCAGGCCGGGCAGGCGTGTGATCAAGGGGATATCGGCCAGGCGCAGCACTTCTTCGCGCACGACGTGGGCGTGGGTGGTTTTGACGTCGTGCTGCTTGAGCCATTGCAGGCACCAGTAGTTTTCCATCTGCTGCTGGAAATCGGCGTAGCTGCTGTAGGTGGCGTCGAAGTTGGAGACCAGGGCAAACAGGTCGGCATCGCCGTGTTTGAATGGCGCGGGCGCGTCTTGCACGCAGGCGAGGATTTGCCATTGGTTGACCAGGTCGGCGTAGCGCCGCAATGGCGACGTGCTCCAGGCGTATTGCGCCACACCCAGGCCCATGTGCGGGCCGGGCTTGGTCGTCATGCGTGTGCTGAGGATGCGCGCAAAGCCCTGCTTCATCAGTGTTTGCACGCGATACATGCCGGGCACGTTGTGCTGCGCCAGCAGCGCCCCCCAGGTGCTGTTGGCGAAGATCATCAATTCGGACACGATCTTGTCGAGCGGTGCGCCGCGCTGGCGCGGCACGATGGCAACGCGGCCGTCCTGGATGGCAAAATTGTAATCGGTGCGCGATTGCATTTCCGGTTTGCCGCGCACTTGTTCGCGTTGTTGTGTCAGCGTCTTGGCGAACTGCCAGAGCAGGCGCAATTCCTTTGCATAAGGAAAATCGGTGGCGTCGGAGAGCAGGGCGGCTTCGGTGACGACCGCATCGAGATCGTTATGGCGCAGGTTGGCGGCGATTTCGACCTGTTCAATGCGGGTTTCGGTACTACGGATCGATAACGCATCGGTGTCGGAATCTGCACCGATCTCGACATACAACGACAAGGCCGGGCACGCGTGTCCGGCGCTGAGCGTGAACTGCGCGATGGTGTCGTCCGGCAACATGGTGATCTTGTCGCCCGGCATATACACGGTGGACAGACGATTACGCGCCACCTGATCAATGGCGTCACCGGGCTGAACCGACAAGCCTGGCGCGGCGATGTGGATGCCGATGCGGATCGTATCGTTCAACCATTGCACCGAAAATGCATCGTCAATCTCGGTGGTGGCTTCATCGTCGATGCTGAACGCGGGCGCTGGGGCCAGCGGCAGATTCTGCTGCAGATCGGCCGCAGGCAAGGCAGGAAACTGCGTGCCGCGCGGAAAGCAGGCATAGAGAAATTTACGATAGTGATAGTCATACGCGGACTTCAACGCGCCGGTATGCAGCAGCAGTTTTGCGGGCGACAGATGCGCCTGGTGCGTCGCTGCTTCCAGCGCCTTGTAGGCGCCACTGTTCTTGTCCGGCTTGAACAACAGCATGTCAACCGCCGCAGCAATCTCGGGCGGCACGCTGCCCGCCACCAGCTGCTGCGTCCAGAGTGCCTGCTGCTCGGCTTCGCGCTTGCGCTTGTCCAGCGCCGCCAGGGCGGCTTGCAAAATCTCCGGCGGGGCGGGCCGGTAATGCCCCTTGCCCTTGCGATGAAAATATACCGGCGCGCCGTGCAGCTTGAGCAGCAGCGCCGTGGCCTCGACCGCATTCGGTGGATGGCCGAAATAATCCGCGCCCAGGGCTTGAAAACCGAATTCCTCCTGCGGCGCACACTCCCACAGAAAGCCGATATCCATCTCCTGCGCCTGCGCCTCCGCCTGCGTCAACAAGGCCGACGCACTCGGCTCCTTGAATTGCAGCAGCACCGCATTCGCCTTCACCTTCACGCGCCGCCCGGTCGGCAGCTCGGCCTGATAGCTGGCATCGGTCTGACTCAATACAGCCCCGGCTTTGAAACTGCCGTCTTCTTCAAACAAAATATTCATGCAAGTGTTCTGGATAAAACGGGTTGATGTCACCCTGAGGTGGTCTATTTGCGACGATCCATTTCCGTCAAGCGGATATATTTGATTGCCGTTTTGTTTCTATCTTGTGTATCGCTGACCAGTTCTTTCACGACAACGACATCTTCCTTGATTTCAACGATCAGGCCGGAGTTCTGGCCGACATAGTCGCCCACTTTCACTTGATGCAAGGTATTGTCAACCATCATCAAGGCATACAAGACGTGTTTCTTTTCCATCGCTCCAAACATCTTGATCAACTCCAGCGGGTAGTTCTCCAATGCTTGTTTGCTGCGCAGGGAACTGTGAACCGGCGTGCCCCCGGGTTGGTCGGCTGATGCTTCATTCATCACCATGGAAATATCGAACAGTTTGACAGCCTTGCTCAGCGGGCAGGCTATATCGCCTGTTACTGCGGCCGCATTCTCTTTGGGAGAGGTCGATATGCTCATCGTGCCCTGCATCTCCATCGCCCCGTTGTTCCTCGCTGTCAGGACGAAATTTCCCATTTCAATCGACTCGCCCATGACGCAAAAGAAACGGCGCATGTTTTCGTAGCGTCCGGAAAACTTGAATCTCAATTCCATCTCGGTTGCTGGATTAACAAGTTGCCCATAGCAGGGCAAAAAGCTCTGCCAGTCCAAACTGTTTTGTGTCCCTGTCTGGTTGATTCTGACAATCAGGTCGTCGAGGTGTTTTGGAACGTCCGGGCGAGGCGCTGTGCCCCCATTTCTGTCGGAGCATGCAACACCTTTCGTACCCGGCAAGTGACCGGACATCAATTGAGCACTGAGCCCAAATTGCATCCAGCGCCCGCCACCGGCTGCTCCAAACGAGCGCAGGTCGGCAAGTTCGGCGTTTTGCAGAATGGACGATTTCTTCAGTTGACTTAAAAAACGTGCAAGCATGTCATTGGTTCTGACATAACCGACCAGGGTCAGTTGATTGCCTTCTCTGATGATGGACGCCAGCGCAACGTTTTCCGGCGCGCGGCTGCTCAAGTCGTCCAGTACAGCATGCATCCGTGGGCTGCTCTCCGCCGCACGCTCAGCCGCATAAGCAACCTGAGTCAGAAAAATATGCGTCAGTAAAAGAACGGTGGTTGAAAATAATGTACGCATGCTGAGTTTCTCTCCGTTTTATACGCTCACGCCGCCGCTGACTTCAATCACCGCGCCATTGATATAGCTCGCCTCCTCCGAGGCAAGGAAGGCATAGACGTTGGCGACTTCTTCCGGTTTGCCCAGACGATGCAAGGGAACGCGGTCCTGCATTTGTTGCAGCACTTTTTCCGGCATGGCGTCGAGGATGTGGGTGGCGATGAAGCCGGGGCAGACGGCGTTGCAGCGCACGCCTTTGGCGCCCAGTTCGCGCGACCAGGTTTTGGTGAAACCGATGACGCCGAACTTGGTGGCGGCGTAATTGGTCTGGCCGAAATTGCCATGCAGGCCGACCACACTCGAGGCATTCAGGATGACACCGCTGCCCTGCGCGATCATGGTGTCAGCCACGGCTTGCGCGCAATTGTAGGTGCCCTTCAGATTGACCGAGATGACGCGATCGAATTGCTCATCGGTCATCTTC
>Ga0209515_10004429_pt1 | contig 18974 bp, 14 predicted proteins | sample Subgroupgradi54m_FD_187454 | JGI IMG/M metagenome (GOLD analysis project Ga0209515, IMG submission 187454) | Subsurface groundwater microbial communities from S. Glens Falls, New York, USA - GMW60B uncontaminated upgradient, 5.4 m (SPAdes)... ...
CAAAAAGAAAGTTTTTAATGTTCTTGTTGAGTGTCTTCAGAATTTATATCATCATATTGATGAAGTGAGTTTGGAAAAAAAAGAGATTCGAAAATTAAAGTCAGCTTTAGTAATGGTTGTTAGAGATGAAAGTGGTTTTATAATTCAAACAGGTAATTACATTGATAAAAATAATGTCCAAAAATTAGATGAACGATTAATAAAAATTAATAGTTTAGATAAAGATAATTTAAGGGATTATTACAGAGAAGTATTAGAAAATGGATTGGTTTCTGAAAAAGGAGCCGGGTTAGGGATGATTGATATTGCTCGTAAATCGGGTAATAAGTTAGAATACGAATTTCGTGAAATTGATGAAGATTTTAGCTTCTTCAGTTTAAATGTAAAAATTGATTAATTAACGTTTTAAATTATATGAATATGGAAAATATACTGCGTGAAGGATCTGCAAAAACACCTGCAGTAAATTTTGATTCTGCTTCTGGTATATTAGAGTTAAAAGGACGTTCAATACCTGAGAATTCGGTTGAATTCTACAAGCCATTAAACGATTGGATAGATAATTACGGAAATAAACCATGTTCCGAAACGATTGTAGATATAAAATTAGAATATTTTAACACTTCTTCTTCTAAGTGTATTTTAGATTTATTTAAAAAATTGGAAATGATTAGTAAACAAGGAACTGTTGTTTCTGTTAATTGGTATTTTGAACAAGATGATGAAGATATGGAAGAAGCAGGGGAAGATTATCAAGCTATTATCAAGTTGCCTTTTAAAATGATTGAAGTCGAAGAAATTTAATACGATCTATTGTTAAAAATTGGTATTACTGGAGGTATTGGTTCTGGAAAGTCTTATGTTTGTTCAATTTTAGAGCATTTAGGTTTTCCAGTTTTTTATTCTGATAAAGTAGCCAAAACATTAATCGAATCGGATTCAATTATTAAATCTGAATTTATTAATTTATTTGGTGATGAAATTTATGTAAACAATAAATTAGACAAGGATCGAATATCAAATTTGATATTTTTAGATAAATCTCTCCTTGAAAAGGTTAATTCGGTTGTCCACCCAAGAGTTCGTCAATGTTTTAATGAATGGGCAGAGTCACAAAATGTAGCTATTGTTTTTAATGAAGCTGCTATTTTATTTGAAACGAACTCCTATAAATCCTTTGATTATACTGTCCTAATTGTTGCTCCGTTCGATTTAAAAATTCAGCGAGTAATGAAAAGAGATTCTTGTACAAAAGAAGATGTATTGCGTAGAATGGAAAATCAATGGTCAGATAAGAAAAAGTCTACATTAGCCTCTTTTGTAATTAATAATAATGATGAAATTGGTTTAATTTCACAAGTTGATAAAATAGTAAATGAGTTGATGAAATTAAACAATGAAATTAAATGATTTTCACTCTAATTCTTCGAAATCATCAAATTTAGACGTGTCCTCCTCGTTTTCTTTGTTTTGATTTTGAGTCTTATTGTATTGTTTTAAAGGTTTTCCAGAGATGAGAATGGTTAATGCATTCACCATTTCCATAATCATATTCATCAACAAAACAAATCCAATTAACTTAAATACAAATCCAAAAATAGCAGCGTTTTCTAAATTTTCTATACTTACTAAAAACCAATTTGATAATGGGTTTTTAGCATATTGAGGAAAAAATATGAATCCTGTAAAGATGAAGAGTGAAAAAAGAATTACTGCAATTTCAGCTTTCAAATTAAATGGCGTTTCAACTTTAGGAAATCCTTGAGCTACCATTTGAAATAACACTTTTTTATTTTGTTGTTTTTGTAATTTTCCAATAAAATAGGTTAATAAAATGAGTGCGGTTATTATTAATTGATTAATTGTTGAATTATAAAGAGTTGTTTTTTCACTGAAATTAAATGTAACTTCTACTAATAAAAAGTATTTGACTGTTTTTACAAGATATTCTTCGCCATTTAATTTCGTTTTTCCAATTCGAAGTAAAGTGTACCCTAATTGTATTATTCCCCAAAGAAAGCCAAAAATGGCAAATACAACACCTAGATTAAAAGCAAAATTTAATAATTCCAATTTTCTATTTTTTATGCGAAATTACGAGAAAAATTGATTGAATTGGTGGGTTTTGTTGTTTTTTTTGACCTTTAAAATTTAAAAGTTAGATTTCAATTTCTTTTTCAAAGAAGGATTGGTATCTTTGATACACAAAATTTAAATAAAATGATAAAAAAATTCATATACTCTTGTTTAATAATTACTTCATTTTCGATTTCTTCTTTTGCAGAAGAGGGAATGTTAATCCCTTCTGTGATTTCTGCTTTTGAATCGAATATGCAGGCAATGGGTATGAAATTGACTGCAAAAGATATTTACGATGTTAACCATTCAAGTGTTAAAGATGCTATTATTCATTTTGGTGGTGGTTGTACGGCCGAATTAGTGTCCAATCAAGGTTTACTTTTGACTAATCATCATTGTGGTTATTCCCAAGTACAATCTCACTCTTCACTAGAAAATGATTATTTGAAAAATGGATTTTGGGCAAAAACATTTAAAGATGAATTAAAAAATGCTGGATTGACAGCTACAAGAATGGTTCGTATTGATGATGTAACCGCAAAAGTTTTTACTGGTGTTGATCCAAAAGATAAAGAAGAGGTTCGATTTGCTATGATGAAAGCGAATATTGATAAATTAATTAAAGAAGCGATAGCTGGGACTCATTACGAAGCAGAAATTAAGCCGTTTAATTACGGAAATGATTATTATATTTTAGTAAAAGAAATTTTTAAAGATGTCCGTTTAGTTGGTACACCTCCTAATTCAATTGGTAAATTTGGGGGCGACACAGATAATTGGGTTTGGCCTAGACATACAGGTGATTTTTCTGTTTTTCGTATTTATGCTGGAAAAGATAATAAACCAGCTGAATATTCAGTAGATAATATTCCTTATGTACCAATTCATTTTTTACCTATATCCTTTATAGACCGTAAAGAAGGTGATTTTACAATGGTTTATGGATTTCCTGGTACAACCGAACAGCATTTAGTGTCATCTCAAATTAAATACATTGTTGATAAAGAACGGCCTGCTAGAATTTTAATGCGTGAAAAATCTCTTTCTATTATTAATTCAAATATGAGAGCTTCTGATGAGGTTCGAATTAAATATTCTGCGAAGCAAGCCAGTATTGCAAATGGATATAAAAAATGGATTGGGCAAATTGGTGGATTAAAAGAATTGGATGCCTTTGAAATAAAAAAACAATATGAAAAAGGATATATCGATCGAGCATCTACGAAAACTGAATGGAAAGAAAAGTATGGTTTGACAATTGATTTAATGAATCGATTGGTTGAAACGAATAGTGCTGATGATTTTAAATATGTCATGGGTGTCGAATATTTATATGTTGGACCAGAAATGTTTGATTTGGCAGAGGCTTTAAATGATTTATATATGAATTATGAAAAATATGTAGAAAAGAATGAATTACAAACAAAATTAGATGCCTTGATGAAAGGAGCTGATGGTTTTTTCAAAAATTACGATGTAAATGTAGATAAAGGTATTTTTGAATTATTGAATGCTGAATATGTACGTCAGACAAAAGGAACTCAAGAAATGTATGTGAATTATTCTTCTAAATCATTAACAGAATTAATTTATTCTAAATCTATTTTGGTTAATAAAGAGAGATATATTTCTTTTTTGAAAAATTTCAAAAAGAGTTCATTGAAAAAATTATTGAAAGATGCAGGATTTGCTCATTGGAAAGCAGAAGCAATTAATTTTGAGCAAAATGTGTTACCAAATGCACGTATTTTCAATAAAAAAATGAATGAGTTACTGAAAATTTATGTGGAAGGTAAATTAGTGATGTTTCCAGAAGAAAAACATTGGGCAGATGCAAATGGAACTTTGAGAATAACGTACGGTAAATTAGAAGGTTCAGCGCCAACCGATGGAATGAAATATACAGAACATACTACAACTGATGGTATTATTCAAAAGTTTAATTCAGGAAATCCAGATTTTGACTTGTTGCCAGGTTTACTGGATTTATACAAGAAAAAGGATTTTGGCGAATATGCCCAAGATGGTGAATTATGGGTTTGTTTTTCAGGGTCAAATCATACAACAGGTGGTAATTCTGGTTCTCCAGTTTTAGATAAAAACGGATACTTAATGGGATTAAATTTTGATAGAACTTGGGAAAGCACAATGAGTGATTACATGTTTGATCCTTCTCGTTGTAGAAATGTTGTGGTAGATATTCGTTATGTTTTATGGGTAATGGATAAATATTCAGGAGCGAAGCATTTGGTGAATGAGATGAAGTTGATGAAGGATTAAATTGTCAAATTTTTAGCGATCAAATACTCCTGCTCTTTCTGCCCTTTCGTCGCAAACAATTCAGATTCAGTTTCTAAAACATTCAAATCCATAATAGTTGAATAACCTGATCTAGAAACAATTTTTTTCGCCTTTAAAATAATATTATCTGTCAATTTCCAATCAGATGAAGGGATTATCTCTATTTGCTCAAATTGTGACTTTGTCGGATAATGAGATGGAACAATAAAAATCGTTTTGTCCTTTTTTTTATTTGCAATTTCAAATTGTTGTTTGAAAAATTGTTTTGAATAAGGTTCAGGACCGCTAATGATTACAACCAGAGGAATTGTTTTTTCTTGTTGATCATACAGTGAAAATCGGGAATATGGACCAATATATTCAATATTTTCGAATATTTTATTTCTACTTAATTTTCCTGCGAATTTTGATTCTGGGGTGTCTAAAATCCATATAAAATCAAAAGGATTGATTAATTTTTTATGAATATGATCAACCAATTTTGAATGCCTTAAAACTGGTAAATTCAATTGATGTGTGATGAAAATAGAGGTGCACTTTTGAGAAATAAATCCATAACGATGATCTGATAGAATAACATCTATTTTGTATTTTGTGACCAACTTCTCAACTTCCTTCTTTTCAAGTTTTAATCGTTTAGTTAATTTGAAAAAATTTAAGAAGAGATCTTTCCCAAAATTCCCCTTTCCGTTAAATTTAAAAGGATAACCTTCGTGATTTTCATAGTCAAGAAGTGGGAAATAGCTTAAGAAAATTTGTTTTTGACTTTCGTTACAAGCAATAATTATTCTGTTTTCTTGTTGAATAAGTTGATGAATCAAAGGGACACATCTAGCTACATGACCCATTCCCCAGTTGAGAGGGGAAAGTAAGATTGTTTTATTGGAAATAGTTTCAGGCTTCATTTGGATTCAAGGCCAAATCAATTTCAATACCACATTTAAAATGACCTTTTGGACACGTTTTATGGCCGTGAAGTCCACAAGGTCTACAGTCTAAATTATTGACCTCTACTACAATTTGATCTTCTGACAACGGTCCAAATCCAAATTTTGTAACTGTTGAACAGAAAAAAGCGGTAACAGGAGCGTTCATGGCGGATGCAATATGCAATGGACCTGAATCATTAACGAAATTTCGTTCAGCTTTTGACATTAATGCTGCTGATTCTAATAAATTCAATTGCCCCGCCAAGTTAATACTTGTTTTCGCTATTGTTTGAGAAATAATTTCATCGCAAAATTCTTGATCTCCTTTTCCTCCTAAAATGTAAACGGTTCCAAGTTGATTGTAATGATCAATTAATTCAATCCATTTTTCTTTCGGTAATTGTTTTGTAAACCAGACAGATGCTGGTGCCATACAATAAAAAGGCGGATTCATTATTTGTGAAACGATGTTAAAATCTTCTTCTGATGGAAACAATTCAGGTCGTGTAGAAGCTACAGCTCCAAATTCTTTAATCAGTGAAAGGTTCCGTTCTACTTCATGTTGCCCATTTCCAATTTCATGTTCAAACTTCTTGGTATATAAAAAGGATAACGGATTTTTATTGAAGCCATATTTCTTCTTAGCTCCTGAAAATGCAGTTATTATTCCAGAACTTCCAAAGCGATGTAGATTGATCGCTAAATCGTATTTTTCTTTTTTAAACTGGATAATCAATCGAAAAATAGATTTGTATTTTCCTTCTCTTTTATCTAAAACATAAACTTTTTGAATATGTGGATTATTTGCCAACAAACTTTCATTTCCTTTTCGGACTAAAAAATCAATTTTGGCTTTAGGAAAAATGCGTTTTAATTCAGAAATAACTGGAGTAGCTAAGATTACATCGCCTAAAAATGCGGTTTGTATTATGACAATTTTTTTCACAATGTAAAGGTATTTTTTTAGACGATTGTCTGCAAACTTATTACTATTTATTTGTTGAGAAGATTTACATTTCCTCTTTTAAGGATGTCAACCCCATCACCGTCCTTTATTGTTAAAATGTACAAATAGGTTCCTTGGTTTGCTATTTTTCCAGTTGAATTAATTTCTCCTGTCCAACCTTGAGTAGGGTCTGTTGATTCAAAAATAGGATGTTCCCATCGATCCAAAATTAATAAATGATAACTTGTGTAATCATAATAAGTAAGTACAGGCAGAAATGTTGGATTATGCGCATCTCCATTTGGTGTGAATGTGTTAGGAATGAAGATAATAGGTTTTAATATTTTACAAACTTCATTCGATTTACTGATTTCATTTAATCCAAATAAATTGATGCCTTCAACAGCTTCTACATAATAACATGTTCGAGCAATTGAATCAGTACTTAATAATTGGTCTTCATAATTAAATTGACCATTAGATAAATAGGCAATAGGTTGAGGATCAAATTTACCGCTAGTTCCTTTATAAATTTTATAACCTAAAATTGAACCGTCAAAATTTGAGTATTCAGACCAATTCAAATAATTAATTCTTTCTTCATCAATTGTTTTAATCTTTAATAATATTGTTGTTGCTGTATTGGAAAGTGCTCCATCATTTCCACAACTGTCTATCACCATTACTCGGTAAGTGTAAGAATATTTGTCTACAACAACATCCTCGTCAATAAAAGAGTTATTAGCTACGTTTCCAGGCATTCTAGCGATTTCTTCGAAAACCCCGAGTTTATTTAATTTTTGAAAAACAACAAATTGAACTCCGCCAACTACATCTATTAAATGTCTCAATTCTATTTTGCTTGAGTTCACCGTTGCCACTTTTAAATAATTAAATGCTGGTTGTGAAGGCGCAATAATAGTTAGACAGACTTTATTCGAAAAGGCTTCTTGTCCAGAGGTTGATTTAGCTTTAATTGCAAAACAATAATTTTGTAAAGGCGTTCCAATAATCGAATAACTAAGACCATTGGTTGACCCAAAATTTTCCCATGGTTTCCCGATTATGTGTCCCCATACTTCATAACTTATAGTGTTTTTCCAGCCTAAGTATGAAGTCCAATTTAAACTTACTTTATTGTCGCATGTTCCAACTGTTGCTCGGAGATAAACAGTTGTTTGAGTTTCTGCCTTGGCTGATGTTTGATAAGTTGGTATTGCAGATGCAGTGAAGCAAGAATCAAAAGCGGCTATTGAATACGTTAGAGTACCAGTATTAACATTAGGATTATAAGTGTAACTTGTGTTCGATATTCCCCAGACTGTATCAATTTCAACTGGAAAACCATTTGCATCCACTGAATAAATGATGTATCCGTATGTGTCGGGTTGATAATTTTCATTCCAAGTGATCGTTAGATTTTCTGTTAATGTATCGATAGAAATTGAATTGATAACAGGGATGTTTGGATTTACTAAATCGACAAAATTATCACCTTCTATATTTGACTGAAATTCACAAGGTTGATTTGGAAGAATAATTCGATAATTTATAAAAGCAGAGCAAATATCGATCGTATCTTTATAATTGTGAACACCATAAGGAACGCTATCGTGTAAAATCCATGTTCCAGTTGGATATTCTCTGTAAATTTTATAATAGGCATCCATTGAAGATAATGGAGTAGTAGCAGGATCGTTCCATACTAAAATGGCTGTACCATCTGAAGGATTACTGACTGTTAGATGAATATTAGAAAGTGTATCGCTATAGGTTTGAGTTGTACCACCAGCACCAGAAATTACGATAACATAATAATCATTTATTAAACTCAAAGCTGTTTCTGAATAGGTTGTCGTTCCGATAGAAGTTATTGTGGCTAATAATCCATTTTGAACAGAGTACACTTGATATTCAACGAAATCACTTAAAGGATTTAGAAAAGTTGTCCAAGTAATTGTTGTAAGATTACCCGTAATTGTTTGAACACAGTTGATAGTAAACCCAATTGATTTTTCTTTACTTGTAGTATTTGCCGTGTTAATATGTGAAAAATTGGAATTTGATTCGCTATATTTTGATAGTTCATTTACTTCATTCCCAAAAACCAAACAGGAAATAAAATTGAAATAAATAAATAAAATAAAATGCTTCATAAAGAAATAACGGTCAATTTGTGATTTTAGTACAAATATAGTGAAGCTGTTGCTCTTTAGTAAATTTAATTCTTTTTAATTTTATCAATGGTCTTTACAATTTTGACTAATAATACATCTCCTCCAGCATAAAAAAAGATTGCCCCCATCGGCGGATTTGCTGTTGAAATTAAATTGAAAGTTTCTGGTACCCATTTCCAACATTTAAAATAGGTGCCGACTAACTCAATGAAAATAACACAAAGAGCTATGAAAAAGTAGAGATTCTGCCATTTTTTACGTTTCAAAAGAAGAAAAAAGAAGATTCCAAAAATCAGCGTAAATTGATCATCTAAGAATATTCCAACCAATAAGAACAGAAGTATGTAAAATACGACAAAGAAACTTCTGATTTTTTTTTCTTGTTGAATCGCCCAATTGGTATGTGAGAAAACATAACCAGATGCATAAACAATTGCATGGCCAAAAGGAACATAGAGTGGAATTACATCTGTTCGATAGTTATACATTCCGAGTATAGTGCAAAAAATAACTTCGCCTAAATAGGAAAGTAAAACCATTACTATCATTAGCTTTTTTAGAACTGAATCTGATACAATATAAAACAATGAAAAATAAATAATTGCTAGAATATTGGTTATATTTCTTCCGTCAAAATAATTGGTAATGAATGAAACAGAATCAATTCCTAAAGCTAGAATGGTGAAAATCGTAAAGAAAAGTGCATAAAATAATTGGCTTTTTTTATTGTGATTTTCATCATTTAATTGAAATAATGCAAGAATTTTATTCATGTCAATAATTACATTATCCAGCCGATACAATCGTCATTTCATCCCAAACTAAGTGTTTTATAGCTAAATCTCTTATTCTTTCTGGTGTAATAGTATGTAGATCTTTAATAGCTTTGTTATAAAAATCGAAGTTTAATCCATGAGTTTCGGCGCTTAAATATAAATCCATCATAGAATAAGGACCGTCAGCACTTTTTAATAATTGTCCAAGTAAATAATTTCGGATTAAATCTAATTCTTCAACTTCAATTAATTCTGTTTGTAATTTTTCAATTTCAATTTTAATTTCAGTTAATGTAGCATCTTTAACTTCTTTTCCAACTTCTGTTGCAATCATGAAATATCCTACATGATTGTATTCAGCAACCATAGAACCGATTCCATAAGTATATCCTTTATCTTCTCGAATGTTTGACATTAATCTGCTTCCGAAATAGTCTCCTAGAATAGTGTTTAATACCATGAAATCATTGTAGTCTTCATGTGTTTTATTGAATAATATTTTCCCCATCCGAATTGCTGTTTGAACAGCATTTTCTTTCTGAATATGTATCTGACCAGGGAGATTTTTTATATTTTTTTCGAATTCACAGGTTCCTTTTTTTACCCATTTACCAAGCGTGTCTATTGTTTCGTCAATGGTGTCTTGATCTAAATTACCAACAACAACCACTTTAGTTAAACCATTTTGATAATTATTTTTGAAGAATTTTTTTAATGTCTCAATTTCTACATTTTCATAGAAATCAGGTGTTGCAATGGATGAATATATTTCAGATGAATTGAAAAGACGTTGTTGAAATGCTCTTTGGGCTAAATAACTCACTTTTTCCATGTTCATTAGAAAAGCTTGTTTTTTGTCCGCTAATAATTCAGTAACTTCTCTTTCAAGAAATGCTACATTATCAATTGCATTGGTTAAAACATGTAAAAGAGGAAGCATGTTTTCTCGGAGGCAATACATTGTTATGCAGGAAGTTTCAGCAGAAAGTCCACTTTCCATGAATCCTCCTAATGCATCTATTTCATTGTTTATTTGAGTTGAAGATTTTTCATTCGTTCCAGAAAGTAATAAACTACTAGCGAAAGTAGGAATACCTTTCTTTCCACGTATATTTCCTGCATCAAAATATAGATCAAATCGTGTCGTTTCATTTGGGACATCCTTCATGAAAAATAATTTCACATCAGAAGTAATATCATAAATAGTTGGGTTAACGAAATCAATTTTGTCAACAGTTTTTAAATCAGGTTGTATCGTTCTATTTAGCATCTTGAGTCGATTTTACTTTTAATAAAGTACAATTTGTTTTCATCAGAATGTATTTCGACATTTCTAATAAATGGTCAGGTGTAATTGCATGGTATATTTCAGCTTCTTGGTTTATTCCATTGGCATCACCTAATAATTCGAACGTACATAAATTCATTGCTCGATTTAATAAACCTTGTTCAGAAAATTCTTTTTCCGTTCTTATTTTTATCATCAATCGAGCTAATTCCTCGTCCGACATTTTATTCTTTTTTAATTCATCTAAAACTTCCCAAAGTGCAATATCTAATTCTTCAAATGTTTTACCATTGTTTAGTTTTCCTGAAATCACTAACAAACCATGATCAATGGATCCTGTAATGTAAGCAATAATATTAGAAACAATTTGCTTTTCCTTTTTCAGAGAGACGTACAAACGAGAAGATTTCTCTCTTCCTAAAGCATCTGATAAAACATCAACGATATAGTAAGAAGGATCTCTTCTTTCTGGCATTTTGAAAGCATAATAGAAAGCATCAGTTGGAACGTCTCTTTCAATTGTTTTTTCTTTGAATTTCGTTTGTTCTGGTTCAAGTGGAAGAATTCGTGCAGGTTTTTTCCCAGAAGGAATATCGCCGTACCATTTTGTAACAACTTCTTTTATATATTCCAATTCAAAATTACCGGCTACACAAAGAATGGCGTTACTTGGGTTGTAATGTTTTTGGAAAAATGCTTTCACATCATCCATCGTTGCTTCTTCAATATGGCTAATCTCTTTCCCTATAGTTGCCCATTTATAAGGGTGTTCCTCATAAGCTAAAGGACGAAGTTCTAGCCAAACATCCCCATAAGGTTGATTTAAATAGCGTTGTTTAAATTCTTCAATAACAACATTTCGTTGAACTTCTAAGCTTTTTGGCGTAAACCCTAACGACAACATTCTGTCACTTTCTAACCATAGAGCGGTTTCAAGATTGTAATTTGGAAGAACATCGTAATAATTCGTAATGTCGTTGGATGTAAATGCATTACTTTCTCCTCCAGCATTTTGTAATGGTGCATCAAAGTCAGGAATATTTACAGATCCTCCAAACATTAAATGTTCAAAAAGATGTGCGAAGCCAGTTTTTTCTTCTGATTCATCTCTTGCACCTACATCATACAATGTATTTACGACAGCCATCGGAGTTGTAATATCCTTGTGGAAAATTACAGTTAATCCGTTGTCTAATTTAAATTTTTCAAATTCAATCATTCGAATACGTATTTTGAAGAATTCTGTTCGTTTTTGGCGAATTTAAATTCAGAGATTATTTCATTTACAATTTCAGCTGCAGGTTTAATTTCATTGATGAGTCCAGAAATTTGACCAATTTCTAATTCACCTTCCACTAAATTACCTTCAAACATTCCTTTTTTAGCTCTACCACGTCCTAATAATTCGGTTAGTTCTTCTACAGAAGCACAATTTTTATAAGCTTCTTCTAATTGGTAGAAAAAATCATTTTTAACTAAACGAACGGGTGTTAATTCTTTTAAAGTTAATAATGTTTCCCCTTCATTTGAATCGGTAACCACTTTTTTGAAATTAGCATGAGCACTAGATTCAAAAGACGCTACAAAACGACTTCCAATTTGAACAGCATCAGCACCAAGGTTCATTGCTGCTAACATTCCACGTCCAGTTCCAATACCTCCGGCAGCAATTAATGGAATTTTTATTTCAGGAGCTACCATCGGAATCAGACAAAGAGTTGTCGTTTCGTCTCTTCCGTTATGTCCTCCAGCTTCAAACCCTTCAGCAACAACTGCATCTACCCCTGCTTCTTCTGCTTTTTTAGCGAATTTAACACTAGAAACCACATGAACAACAAGAATTCCATGCGATTTTAGCAAAGCTGTATATGTCTTAGGATTTCCAGCAGAAGTAAAAACGATTGGAACTTTGTGTTTAATAATTAAATCGATATGTTCTTGAATATTAGGATAAAGCATTGGCAGATTAACTGCGAAAGGTTTGTCTGTTGCTTGCTTACATTTTGTTAAATGTTCATCTAAAACGGATGGATACATTGATCCAGATCCTATAATTCCTAATCCACCTGCGTTGGAGACAGCAGAAGCCAATTCCCAACCAGAACACCAAATCATTCCAGCTTGAATAATTGGATATTGAATTTTAAAAAGCGAAGTAATTCTATTTGTCATATTATTTTATAGATTGTACGAAATTAACGGTTTTAAAGGAATGTTTTGATTGTTTAGTTTTGTTTTTGTGAACGTTCAAATGTGAATGAGAAAACGAGTATTTAAATTAGAAGTGTTATTGTTGTTTAACCACAGGAGTTAATAGGAGTATAAAAAGGAGTTTCACAGAGTTTTTTTACGGAACATATTTAAAATAAACTCTGTGTAACTCTGCGAAAATACTCTGTGTAAATCTGTGGTAAAAAAAACAAAACACCTTTGCTTCTGGATTTTTTCAACTCTCAGTTGGATTTTTAAAAGCAAACACGTATATTTGAATAAAGAACACGTATCATGATAACAAAATTGACGTTAACAGTAGAGAAATCAATCATTGAGAGGGCTAAAGTCTATGCGAAAAACACTGGTAGAAGTTTGTCTGATATTATTGGGAAATACCTAGAAACTATAACCGAGGAAGAGGGTAATCAAAAAACATCACCTAAACTTAAAAAGATAATAGGGGCAGTTAAACTTCCGAAAGACTTTGATGAAGACAAGGAACTGACATCCTATTTTGAAAAGAAACATTTATGAAAAAGATATTTGTCGATACGAATATTATTGTTGATCTCATCGCAGACAGAAAGCCATTTAGTAAATTCGCTATAGATATTTTCAGTAAATCTGAAGAGAAAAAGATAGAACTTTATACATCTTCTCATTCAATTGCAACAACACACTATTTGTTAAAAAAATACATGGAGGAGAAAGAGTTGAGAAATGTATTGTATAATTTATTAGAATTTATTCAAGTGATACAAGTCGATGCAGATAGTATCAAAAAGGGACTCAAATCAAAACACAAAGACTTTGAAGATGCGCTACAAATGTTGTGTGCCTATTCAATTGAAAATATGGACTGTATTGTAACTAGGAACATCAAAGATTTTCGGGATTGTGATATTTTGGTATTATCACCTGACGAATTGGTAAATAAGTTAAACTTTTAGAAAATAAAAGTTTTTTAAACATAGGAGTTAAAAAAGGAGTTAAAACAGAAGTTTAAAAGAGTTTTTTTACGGAGCATATTTAAAATAAACTTAGTGTCACTCTGTGGATATCTGTGTAAATCTGTGGTTAAAAAAGGAGTAAAAACAGAAGTTTCAGAGAGTTTCTTTACAGGCATTTTAAAATAAACTCAGTGTAACTCTGCGAATATACTCTGTGTAAATCTGTGGTTAAAAAAGCAATACTCACTCACCTCACAGTAGATAGTTGCAAATTTTTCAATATTTCTATTTTTTTCATTACTTTTAAATCAAAGTTTTGCTTTATATGAAACAGATACAGTATTTTATATGCCTCTTTTTGATTTTTCAAAATTTCGCTTTTTCCCAAGAAATAGAACACGAACATTCAATTCACCACGCTTTTATTGAGAATAAAGGTCAATGGGATAAAGATGTTTTATTTCAATCAAAATTTAAAGGAGGGAATTTATGGATTCAGCAGAATAAATTTGTTTTTCATTTGCAAGATTTTTCAGCAACACACGCCGCTCATGCAGGAAATAAATCAGATGTTCCAAATAAAGGCAATAGACAAACTGTTGTACATTTAAATTTTGTTGGATCAAAAAAAGTGCAAGAAATTCAGAAATTCAATCCTACAAAATCGTATTATAATTATTTTTTAGGAAATGTGAAAGAGAAATGGGCTTCGGATGTTCATGGATATTCTGAAGCGAATATGGTCAATTTATACGATGGAATCGATTTAAAATTAATTGAAAACAAAGAAGATTTAAAGTATGAATTTCATGTGAAACCGAAAATTGATCCAAAACAAATTTTGTTAGAATATGTAGGTCAAAAAAATGTTGAAATAGATAAAAATGGAAATTTGATAGTTTCGACTGATTTAGGAAATATCATTGAAAACAAGCCTTATTCGTACCAAATTATAAATGGAAAAGTTATTGAGGTTAAATGTGAATTTGTGTTATTAAATAATCAAGTTTCGTTTAAGTTAGGGAAGTATGATTTGGATGTTGAGTTGATTATTGATCCAGCATTAATATTTGCTACTTATAGTGGATCAATTTCAGATAATTTTGGTATGACCGCGACCTATGCACACAATGGTGATGCTTATAGTGGCGGAACCGTATTCGGTAACGCTTACCCAACCCCTGATAATGGAGCTTTTGATGTTTCATCTAATTTTACTCTTCCAAATTGGGTTTATCCTGGAAACTATAATGGATATGGAATAGTTGATGTATTTATTTCTAAATATTCTTCAAATGGAACATTAATGCTATGGACATCTTATATTGGAGGAGGAGATGATCTTAAAGGAACTGAAACGGTGCATAGTTTAATCTCTGATGTTAATGATAATATTTGTTTTTTTGGAGCTACTTCAAGTATAGATTTCCCTACTACAACAGGATGTTTTCAAAATTCGCATGCTGGAGGAAATCCAAATTTCAATTTAGAAGCTAATGGAGCATATTTTACAAATCAAGGCACGGATATTTATGTTTCTAAATTAAGTTCAAATGGTCATACTTTAATGGCTTCAACCTATGTTGGAGGTTCTAAAAATGATGGTGTTAATTATAGAGAAACAGCTACTATGTATACTACCTCACCTTTTAATAGTATATATGGCAATATATACGATTATGATTCATTAACCTCAAATTATGGCGATACCTATCGTGGAGAAATAATGTTAGATAATCTAGGTAATTGCATTATTGGTTCATCGACTCATTCTACAAATTTTCCAATAACATTGAACGCTTTTCAACAATCAAATGGAGGACAACAAGATGGTGTCCTTTTTAAATTATCATCTGATCTTTCCACAATAATATGGTCAAGTTATTTCGGTGGTACAAAAAATGATGGATGTTATTCTGTAAAAATAGACTCTAGTTTTAATGTTGTATTTTCTGGAGGAACAAATTCAACTAATTTACCTAATACAACAGGTAGATGGCAATCGATTCATAATGGAGGTTCCGCAGATGGGTTTGTTGGCAAATTAACTGCAGGTGGTGGTGCGTTGATAGGTGTAACTTATGTTGGAACATCAAATTATGATCAAGCTTATTTTGTTGAGATTGATAGGAATAACAATGTTTTTTTGTTAGGTCAGTCCGCAGGAGGTCAGTTTCCTGTTTTAAATGCACCTTTTGCAAGTTTATTTAATAATTCAAATTCTAGTCAATTTATTTGTAAATTAGATCCAAGTTTGACAAATTTAATTAATTCAACAACTTTTGGTAATGGCTCAGCTTATACAAATATTTCACCATCTGCTTTTTTGGTTGATATTTGTGGAAATGTTTATGTTTCAGGATGGGGAGGAAGTGTTTTTTCTGAAGGAATTTCATTAGATAGTATGCCTGTTTCTAATAATGCTAATTATTCTTCTCCACCCAATGGATTTGATTTTTATTTGATGACAATGGATAGAACTTTTTCAAATTTGATTTTTGGAACTTATTTGGGAGGAGAAAATGCTAAAGAACATGTGGATGGAGGAACATCAAGATTTGATAAAAATGGAATTGTTTATCAGTCAGTGTGTGGTGGATGTTCGCGTTGTAATCCAGCTGATCAAGCTTTTTTTCCTTATCCATGTGGACCAAATAGTGATTTCCCTACTTCAACTAATTGTTGGTCAGATACAAATTTAAGTTTTAATTGTAACAATATTGTTTTCAAATACGATTTTGGAATAATACCCAAAGCATCTTTTACTTCTGTAGATAGTATTGGTTGTGCAAATTTCGTTGTTAATTTTATTAATTCATCGTCATCTTCAGATTCTTATTTATGGGATTTTGGTAATGATTCAACAAATTCGACCACATTAAATCCAATAATTACTTATACAATTCCTGATACCTATGAAGTTTTTTTATATGTAACTGACAGTATTTGTTCATTGACAGATACAGCAAAAATTGTTATTACTGTCACCGAGCAAACACAATTAACAGTTAGTCCAGATATTGATCAATGTTATCCTTCAATTCAAATTTTAACTGCTAATAGTTTTGGAACTGCTAATTCTTTTATTTGGTCTTCAAATATAAGTTTTTCTGATACTTTAAATTTATCTACTTCAGATTCTACTTTAACAGTTTCTTCAGCTGAGAACACTACCTATTATGTAATGGTTAATAATGAAGGAGATTGTCCTAAAAAAGATTCAGTAAAAATTCATTTTACCAGTTCTGATTTAGATCTTATAGGAAATACGAGTATTTGTATTGGAGATACAACTCAGATTTCTGTAATTAATAGTAATCCAAATTTAACATTTACTTATTTATGGAATCCTTCATCAATAATTGTTTCTTCTTCTGTTTCAAATCAAGTATCAATAATTCCTCACACAAGTCAATATGTTTATTTAACTGCAAACGCCTCTGATGGATGTATTATTAATGATTCTCTTTATATTTCAGTAAGTAGTGTTGATCAAACTTCGGTCATCGCTTCAACCTCAGACAACCTTATCCCTGAAGGTTCATCAGTTACACTTTCAGGTTTACCTAACGGATATTCATATTCATGGACACCAACAATAGCTGTTGAAAATCCAACTTCTCAAGTAACGAATGCAATTCTTGATGTAACCACTTTATTTACTCTATTTGTATCGGATGGAATATGTACCAAACACGACACCGTTTTAGTAAAAGTTTTTCCATGGGTTTGTGATGAACCATCCATGTTTATTCCAAATGCTTTTTCACCCAACGCTGATGGGCATAATGATGTATTATACGTTCGAGGTAAAATGATAAAAGACATGACATTCAGAGTTTTTGACAGATGGGGAGAATTAATTTTCGAAACTTTTGATAGAGCAACAGGGTGGGACGGAACCTATAAAGGAAAAAAAATGGATCCAGATGTGTATGATTACTATTTAAAAGTAACTTGTCTCGATAATGTAGAATCAATCGTAAAAGGAAATATTACATTATTAAAATAAGAAAAAGCTTAGAGCTCTATTGGTCGAGTATTGTAAAGAAGATGTTGAGAATGCAATATACTTGATTTTTGAACTGTTAAAATCGATAAAGAAAGATCAGGATTTTTGGTGTATGAAATAATACGCTCATTTTATAATAGTGAGAAATGACCGTATTTACTCATTATTATAAATTGTGTTAATTTTTTTGAATATAAAATGTCGTTATATTGATTTCATTATTACAAGTAAATGTGTAATTGTTGAATGTTTAGGATGTCAATAATAAAAATAATATCGAGTCTATTTTTTTGCTTAATTGATTATCTTTAACTTCAAAATTATAAAGTAAAAAAATATGAAAAAAATTACTCTCTTAGGATCTTTATTTCTATCCTTATTATCACAAGCTCAAACTTTTACGGATAACTTCGATTCGTATACCGCAGGATCATTTTTAGGACCTCAAAGTGCAGGTGCTTGGACTACTTGGGGCGGAACACCTGGTGGAGCTGATGACGTTTTAGTTTCAAATGCGGCATCTGTAAGTGGTGCAAATTCACTCCATTTTGTTTCTACTGTTGATGGAGGAGGACCTGCAGATGTTATTCGTAATTTTGGAGTGTTAAATACAGGTCAGTTTTCAATGGGATTCAATATGAAAGTTGCTTCAGGTGCAGCAGCTTATTTCAATTTACAAAAAACAGCAACTCCTGGCGCTACCTATACTTTAGATGCGATGTTTGGTGATGATGGAACATTGACATTTAATCAGCAAAGTGGTTTTTCGGCTACTTTTCCTCAAGGAGTTTGGTTTAATTTTCGTTTAGATATCAATTTTAACACAAATAAATGGGAAGTTTTCTTTGATAATATTTCACAAGGATATTTCTCAAATTCAGTTAATCAAATTGCTTCAATCGATATTTATCCAGTAGATGGTGTAACCCCATTTAATGCTGATTATTTTATTGATGATTTCACAACTACAATTACTCCTTATACTTTACCAGCTATAAATGCTGCTGTTACTTATGGAAGTTTTGATGGTGGAAATATTGCAGGTAATGCTGTTCCAATTTCTTTTAAAGTACGAAATTTAGGAAGTGGAACTATTACAAGTTTTGACATGGCAGCTACTTATAATGGAACCACAGAAAATAAAACTTTTTCTAGTTTGTCAATGGCATCTTTGGCAGAACAAACTTTTTCAATGTTGAACAATATTACGCTAATTGCAGGATCTAATCCGTTAACTTTTACTGTAAGCAATGTAAATACTTTAGGAGCTGATGGAGATGTCGATGATAATATAGGTACTGT
>Ga0209515_10004431_pt1 | contig 18967 bp, 18 predicted proteins | sample Subgroupgradi54m_FD_187454 | JGI IMG/M metagenome (GOLD analysis project Ga0209515, IMG submission 187454) | Subsurface groundwater microbial communities from S. Glens Falls, New York, USA - GMW60B uncontaminated upgradient, 5.4 m (SPAdes)... ...
AATGAAGAACCCCGCCCCAAGGGGCGGGGTATCTAAAGGAAGACATTTTGATTTTTGCGTGGCAAGCCACGGGGAATCTACCCAAGGGTCTAGCGCCACAGGCGCGCTGAGGGGGAGGCTCCATGCGGCTTTGCCGCTGGAGGGGGCGACGCTAGCCCCTGAGATTGATGAAGTCGACGCCGCGTGTGATTTGCTCGTGGCGTTTGCGTTGGTGCCCGTCGTCGTGATCGAACCGGTGCAGTGCGATCTATGAATCGCTGCCGCGATGATTATGAAATTGCGGCGCCCCTGAAATGTGGCGCATCATTCGTTGTCGTGTACGTGATCGTGGTCGTCATCGGAATCGATTGCGATCAGGATGAAGATGTGAGATGCGGTGCGACCGTGACTTGACGGCTTATTTACACACGGACTCCCATGCCACCGCATAGCATCGAAACGAATTCCGTCGCGCAGACGCAGGCGTGTGCCGCGCAGTATGCATGCGCACTGCAGCCGGGCGCGATCGTTGCATTGTGCGGACCGCTCGGGGCCGGCAAGACGAGTTTTGTGCAGGGCTTCGCGCACGGTTTGGGTGTGCCGAGCAATATCCGCGTGAACTCGCCAACTTTTGCGTTGCTGAATATTTATGCGGGGCGATTGCCGATCTACCATTTTGATTGGTATCGCCTGGAACACGCAGCCGCGCTGCAACAGATCGATGTCGATGAATATCTGGCGGGCGACGGCGTCTGCGTGATCGAATGGGCCGACAAATTTTCCAACATCCTGCCCGCAACCGCGCAGCATATTCAATTCGAAATTCTCGGAGCGACGCGGCGGCGCTTGGTTTTCACATAGAACTCCTTGACGGGTCGGCAGGGTATTGTTACGAGGGTCAGAGCACAATTATGGCCGCCTCGAAAACCCGGATCAAGATTTGCAAGCATGAAGGCTGTCACAACGCACAAACGACAGACGGATTTTGTCGCCTCCATTATCTGCGCAACTGGCGGCTGTTGAAGGCCAAACAGCAAAAGGCCGCGTCCGACCGCTTGAACAAGTATGTCGAGCGCATGAGCAAGCAGTATCCCCAACGTTTTGTCGATGAAATCCGCAAGGAACTCCGCTCCCGCAATTTCGAAAATATCGTCGAGGATGAGGGCGAGGCCGACGAAATCGCCGCCGTCTTCAACGGCGCCGACTTTACCGAAGAAGTCGATCAGCTGATTGCCGAATTAAAAATTGAAAAAGAATTTTAGCGCGACGAAATCCTCCAAGTCATTGATTCACAAGCCGACTGACCCCCTCGTTTTGGCATGGCCTGCGTTGGCGAGGGGGTGCTGATCCGCAGTGGCGTTGGAGTTCATCAGGCTCCATTAAATGGAGTTAATGGACATTTCGTGTGAGTTTTTTGGGGAGTTGCGGCGCACTTGACACGCGGGTCGTGTACATGGAAGCAACTTATTCCGCGCGCTGCCGATAATGAAAATAATGGAGAAATTTCCCACGGGCGCACCGTTTGTCAAACCAGCGGTCAGTTTCCGTGCGTTGCTGCACAATTCTGCAATTCGCTTGCCGGAGGCCGCACCACAGTCGAACGTGCCAGCAGGGGCCTGGCAAGCCAGTTATGAGTTTGCTGGCCACGGTCGTCTGACCATTCCGGCGCCACGGGAAACATTCGATCGACGTTTTGTGTGTGCGGATGATGACAGTGTCACTGGAAGTGGCCGCGGCACGAAAGTTGGCGAAGCCCCGATTGATTCGACAGCCAATACGGCGCAGCGCGCTGTTTTGTTCCAGCGAGTTGGATAATCTTGTAGCCAAGCACCGACCTTGGATGTCATTCCCACCGAATGCAGAATTAGTGACGAGAACACGCGCGAGTCTCGCATACGCCTACCCTGATCCAGTAACTGTGAACTTGGGAATCAGACTGGATGCTCTCGATATCACCGAATCCCCGCAAGAGGCCGAGACAGCGAGTCCGGAAATTTTCGATTTGATCTACGGTGCTTGTGCCAAACAACTAACGCGGGGTGGTCCGCAGCTGGGTAGAGTATTTATGGTGAAGACCGTCCAGCAGTGGTGGTTCGAACACTTCGCCCCCAAATGATGCTCGGTTCCGCGCCGTGCACAACTCACGACCCACGACTCGCAACTCACGACCGCTTCCGCAGCGGCAATCGCACCAGCATCCAGCCGATGAAAATAAATAGACCGATGGAAAGAACCCCGCCGATTTGATCGTACAAAGGCAGCGAGCCGGTGCCGTTGATGAGGGCGGTGAGCGAGAGGGATTTGGCGAGGTAGCCTAAATGTTCGGGATCGAGTTCGCCCAGGCGTAAAAATAACATAACCACACCCGCCAAGACGATTCCCGTGAGCGCCTCGCCGGCGATAAAGCCGGACGCCAACAGCACGCCGCGGTTTTGGGCGACGATGCGCTGCCCCTCGGTGGGAAGTGCCCGCGCGGCGCGGCGATCGAAAAAATATTTCATCAGGCCGCCAATGAACATGGCCGCCGAGGTTTCAAATCCCAAATACATACCGACCGCCACGACCATGGAACCGGGAATGCGTAAGACCAGCATGAACGCGGTGAGTCCCATGCCCGCCGCAATGAGCAGCCAATTAATATCGCCGCCCATAATTGCGGTTACGACCTGCGCCATGAGCGCGGCCTGCGGCGCGGGCAACGTGTCGCCACCAATACCAATCGGCGCCAGCCCTGCCGCGATGTTGGTGGCAATCGTGCTCTCGTGCAAGAGCACCATCGGATAGACCGACACGATCGCAACAATCAACGTCCCAATGATTTGTGCGAGTTCCATTTTCCACGGCGTCGCGCCGAGCAGCTGACCGACTTTCAATTCCTGAATGAGTGTGCCCGACAACGCCGACGCCGAGCAAATAATCACGGCGAGAATCAGACACGCCGCCACGCCCGACGCACCGGCAAGGTGCAACATGAAGAGCATGCCCGCCGCAATAATCAGCGCGGTGAGCGTGAGACCCGAGACGGGCTGATTCGAACTACCGACGAGTCCGCACAACCAACCGCCGATCACCGACAGCAAAAATCCGAGCACGACCATGAGCAGCGACAGTAAAATCGTCGCGAGAACATTGTGCGTGTACATGTAAAACAACAGACTGAGTGGAACGCAGAGTAGCAGCGCAATAGTCAAGCACGCGCGCAACGGCAGATCGCGTTCGACGCGACTCGCCGTGCTGCGCTGCAAACGGGCGCCGCGCGCGAAGGCCTGGCGAAACGCCGAGGCAATCGAGGTGCGCATTTCCCACAAGGTGTGCAGCGACGCGAGCAACATCGCGCCAACCGCGATCGGGCGCACCTGATGAATCCAGACGTAATCGGTGGCGTCGACGGCCGAGAGTGATTGCAGCGCGCCGTCGTGACCAAACCAGATGCAGAGTGGAATGATGATGAGCCACGTGAGCGCGCCGCCCGCGCAGGCGAGCATGGAGTATTGCGCACCGATGATGTAGCCGACACTAATAATGGCGGGCGAGGCGAGCGGGGTGGCGATACTAAATGATTTGCTGCCCAGGTTGAGTTGCAGATTGCGCGTGTCTTGAATGAGCGCGATTCCCGCGTGATTTTTGAACAGTTCGATCAACATGCCCAGGCCCATCGCGCCAAACACATCACGCGCCCCGGACGCGCCGCCTTGTCCCGCGCGCACGAGTTCAAAGCAGGCGTAACTTTCCGGATACGGCAACGCGGGATCGTTCAGCAACGAACGCCGCATGACAATGATGAACAATAATCCGAGCACACCGCCCACACCCAAAATCAGCACGCTCTGCCAATAATCGAATTGTGCCCAAATGGGATGCCCATCGACGGTCGCCATGACGAACGCCGGCACCGTGAAAATGGCGGCGGCCACCAAGGCCTCGCCAACCGTGGCGGTGGTGCGCGTGATGTTTTGTTCGAGAATCGTGCCGCGCATTCCAGGCAGGCGAAAAATGGCCATGGCGATGACCGCTGCGGGAAATGTGGCGGCAACCGTCATGCCCGCCTTCAACCCGAGATACGCATTCGCCGCACCGAGAATCGTGGCGAGGAGCAGTCCGATGAAGACGGCACGAAAGGTAAATTCCGGTTCGTTGCGTCCGGCGGCCACCAACGGTTCCTGCACAGAAGCGGTCTGCATGGCGAACCTCCGTGATGCGTGGTCACCGCTCGGAATGTGCGGTGCGATGTTGCAAAAAATGTTGTACGCCGTCGGCGATGCCGGCGGCGAGCGAGGCCTGATACAACGGATCGCGCAGCCGCTGCTCTTCCTGCGGATTCGACAGAAACGAAGTCTCCACCAAAATTGCCGGACTCTTCGCACCGACCAACACATAGAAAAGTGCGGAACGCACATGTTGATCGTCGACGCTGGAAAAATTTTTGCGCACGGTGTGCAGCATGCCGCGCTGCACGCTTGCCGCGAGTTGGGCGGATTGATCGGTGAGCGCATTTTGCAACATGGTGCTCACGATATGTTCGATTTCGCTCACCGATTTTTCCGTCGAGGCATTTTCCCGCGCCGCCAGTCGCACCGCGGCCTGGTCGGTCGCGTTGTTCAGGTAATACGTTTGCACGCCGTGCGCCTCGGGCGAGGTCGCGGCGTTGGTGTGCATCGAAATAAACAGATCGGCCTTTTTCTGATTCGCGATTTTGTTGCGCTCTGCCAGGGACAGCGTTTTGTCCGTGGTGCGCGTGAGCGAGACGGCAACGCCCGGAATTTTTGTCAGCGCGCTGGCGAGTTGTTTGCTGAGCGCGAGCGTCAGACTTTTTTCCAACGTACCGCCCGGCCCATGCGCCCCCGGATCGCTCCCTCCGTGACCGGGATCGATGACGATCGTCACGGGTCGCGCGTCGGAAGTCGTGGGTGGTGATTCGGGAGTCGTCGCATCACTGCCCCTGACCCCTGACCCCTGACCCCTTTGACCCTCCAAAAAAGCCTTCGCGCGCGGGGCCATGTCGCCGGTGCCGTACCAACGCAGCACGCGCCACATCATCTGTTTGGCCTTTTGTGGTTCGTGCAGGCCCTCCGCATACACAATCCCGGCGCGGTAGAGCGCGTCGTCGGCCAGCGCATGCGTGCGGTAATTTTTCGCGGCGTTTAAATAGGTGGCGATCGCCGTCTGCAAATGTTTCGGATCGTGCGAGATTTGAAAACGTTGCTCAAAAGTTTTGGCGATGGTGAACAGGGCGTCGGGCGCACGCGGGCTGTCGGGGTGTCGCTCGGAGATGCGCCGAAACCGCCGCACGCATTCATCCCATTGCGCCGGTTGCTTTTGCAATTCGGGCTGCTGCTGCAATTGGTAGTAACAGGTGCGCGCGTACTGATACCCCTCTTCAATTCCCGCCGCCGACCCCGCGGCCGCCTTCGACACCGGCGCAGGAACTTGCACCACCGGCCCCGGCGTTGCCGCCAGCGAAACACTCACGCAGCACCACACCGCGCACCACGCCAAAAATTTTTCGCGAGCGATCATTTCATTCCTCTATCACAAGCCGCTTTCACGGGGCAATGGTGGAGCGGGGCTAGACGCAACTTTTTCTGCAGGGTGCCGATACATCACCTGCAGGCGTGGCGACCACATTGCAATTTCTTGACACTGCCTTGCGCTGTCGCCTACAAAGATCGCGGTGTGAATTGGAGGATGGAATGGATGTGTCCGACGTACAACTGATCGAAAAATTCCTGCCGCGCGATGCGCAGTTGGCGGCGGTGTGGCAATCGCAGCAATCGCTCGAGCAACGACTGGCCACGCTCGAAAATAAATCGTATCTGAGCGCCGACGAACAACAGGAACGCAACAGTTTGAAGAAGCAGAAATTGGCGGGGCGGGAGCAGATTGAAACGTTGCTCAAAAAATATCGCGCCGAGGATGCTGGGTAAATTTATGAACGCACCGGCACCACAACAACCAGCCGCCATCGCCGCGACCACGCCGGATCTGCCGCGCAGTTACTTCATCGCGCTCGAAGGATGGCCGTTTATTGTGCTGGGCCTACTCGTCAGCGCCGTCGGTACACTGTTGGCGTTGCCCGTGTTGTTCTGGCTGGGTGTCGTGTGGGTCGCGCTGTGCGCCGCATTTTTTCGCAATCCGGCGCGCGCCATTCCCACCGCGCCCGGCGTGGTCGTGTCGCCCGCCGATGGTCGCGTGTTGTCCGTGGAAACCGTCGACGAACCATTTTTCGGCTGTGGTCCCATGCAACGCATCTGCATTTTTTTGTCGGTGACCAACGTGCACATCAATCGCATGCCGGTTGCCGGGGTGGTGCAAGAAGTTGCCTACACGCCGGGCCGGTTCCGCGTGGCGTACGCGCCCGAGGCCTCGTTTGAAAATGAACGCAACGCGATCTGGTTACGCAGTACCGAAACGAACGACAATATGGTGCTCGTGCAGATCGCGGGCTGGGTGGCGCGGCGGATTATTTGTTACGTGCAACGTGGGAATTTGGTGACGCGCGGTATGCGCTGCGGATTGATTCGTTTCGGATCGCGCACGGATTTATATCTGCCGCTCACCGCACACATTGCCGTGCGCGCGGGTGATCGCGTGGCGGGTGGGAGTAGTGTGTTGGCGCAATTCGTACCGCAGGAGACCGTATGAGCAACGAGAACTCCGTCATGCCGCCGCGCGAAGGGATCAAGCGCGGGATTTATTTGCTGCCGAATCTGTTGACGCTGGGCAGTTTATTTTTTGGATTTTTTGCGATCGTGAAGGCGTTGCATCACGATTTCGAATCCGCCGCGTGGGCCATTATGGCCGCGGGCATTTTCGACGGACTCGACGGACGGGTTGCGCGACTCGCGCGCGCCGAATCGCAATTCGGCATCGAACTCGATTCACTGGTCGACTTGGTGTCGTTCGGTCTGGCGCCCGCGCTGCTCATGTATTGCTGGTCGATTGCGAGTTTCGATCGCATCGGGTGGCTCGCCACCTTTATTTACATTGCCTGCGGGAGTCTGCGGCTCGCGCGCTTCAACGTGCAATTCCACACGGTCGAACGCAATTATTTTCAAGGGCTGCCGATTCCCTGTGCGGCCAGCATGATCACGACCACCGTAATTTTTTATCATCACGTTTTCGGCAAAGGGTTTCCGGTGCGCAATTGGTGGTTGCTCGGCATGACCGCCGTGTTGGGGTTGCTCATGATTTCCACGATTCGCTATCGCAGTTTCAAGCAACTCGACTTCCGTTCGCGCTGGTCATTTTTCTCGCTCGTCTTTGTGGTTGGACTCATTGCCGTCATCGCACTCGAACCCGAAATCATGCTGTTCGGTTTGTGTGCACTCTTTGTGCTGACCGGTGTGGTGGAAGAACTCGTCACCATGCGCAAAGGGCGCCAAATGGTGGCGCGACTGCGCGAACGTCATGCGCAACGCATTATGCGTGACAAGGTGCGTTCGCTGCCGCGCGTAGTGGGGCACGACGACGAGGACGAGGCGTGAAGCACGCATTCTGTGTGGTCTGCGGCGGTGCGGTCGAAATCGTCGCGAACAGCCAGCCCGGGCGCAGCGAATGTTGCGCGCACTGCCAAGCGTATCTGCATGCCTGCCGCCAATGTCGCTTCTACGATCCCAGTTGCCGCAACGAATGCCGCGAACCGCGCGCCGAATATGTCGTCGACAAGACCGCAGGAAATTTTTGCACCGAATTTGAATTTCAGGGTGGCACCGGCACCGTCGATGCCGACCACACCGCCGCCGAACTCGCGAAACGTCGGTTGGCGGAGTTGTTTAAAATGTAGAAAAATCTCTGTGTTCTTTTGTTGCCAGCAAAAAAATGGCCGCAAAAGGACGCAAAGAAAATAATGAAAGGTGCTCCATGCTGGTACGCAAAGAACAATATGTCGTGGCGGTGGTCGGGGCCACGGGCGCGGTCGGTGAAGAGATGTTGGCGATACTCGCCTCACGTCAATTTCCAGTAGAGCGACTCATTCCACTCGCCTCGGAACGCTCGGTCGGGGCCGCGGTGGAATTTCAGGGACGCGAGATTCCGGTGCAGGCATTAAACAGCGATTCGTTTGCGGGCGTCGACATCGCGCTGTTTTCGGCGGGTGCGAGTGTGAGTCGCGAATTCGCGCCCATTGCCGCTGCGGCGGGCGCGTTGGTCGTCGACAACAGTTCGGCGTTTCGCATGGAGCGCGACATTCCGCTCGTCGTCCCCGAGGTCAACGCCACCGCACTGCAATCGTGGCGCACGCGCGGCATCGTGGCGAATCCGAATTGCTCCACGATTCAACTCTGCGTGATTTTAAAACCGCTGCACGATCGCGCAGGCTTGGCGCGCGTAACGGTCGCCACCTACCAGGCCACGTCGGGCGCTGGGCGGCGGGCGATGGAAGAAATGACCCGGCAGGTGCAAGCACTCTTTGCCGCCGACGATCCGCAACACGACATCATGCCGCACCCGATCGCGTTTAATTGTCTGCCGCAGATCGACGATTTTCTGGAGAATGGGTACACGAAGGAAGAATGGAAAATCATGCAGGAGACGCGGAAAATTTTATCGCTCCCCGATTTGCCGATCTCGGCGACGGCGGTGCGCGTGCCGGTGTATGTCGGGCATTCCGAGGCGGTGCATCTGGAATTGCAGGCCGCGTTGTCGGCGGCCGACGCCCGCGCGCTACTGCGCGAATCGCCCGGTGTAGTAGTTGTGGACGATCCGAGTGCGGGCGAATACCCGATGCCACGCGACGTGGGCGGCACCGACGCCGTGTATGTCGGTCGCATTCGCACCGATCTCGCCGCGCAACACGGCCTCGCCCTGTGGGTCGTCGCCGACAATCTGCGCAAAGGCGCCGCGCTCAACGCCGTCCAAATCGCCGAAATCGTCACGCAACGGTATGTGTAATGCACAACGCACAAATGAACAACGTGACTGCCAAGCATTTCATTCTACTTTGTACATTTTGCATCGTGCATTGCGCAGTTGCCTGGAGTTACCCGTCCGTCGAACGCCGTCCCACCGGATTGACGGAGCCGCCCATTTCGATCGGACTCTCTTCAATCACGGCGACGCAACTCGATGCGACCAACCAATTGTTGTACGTGGCCAGCGGCGAGACGTTGAAAATTCTCGACCTCGCCACGTTTGCCGTCGTGGCAGCCGCCAACACGCCATACAATATTAGTTCCGACACCGACTTGCGCGGCGTGTTGAAAGGCGTAGCGCTTGATGCCAGTGGCAAAAAATTGTACGCCACGCAGGAGGGCGGGAAATTACTCACGTACGATTTGTCGAGTATCACCACGAAGCCCGGTCTTGTCACACTGATTGCCAATCACGATCTCGGCCCCATCGCGCGCGATAGTGGAACCGGTATTCTCTACATCCTCGACCGCACCAATACGTCCATTCTGCGCTACAACCCTGCCAGCAACACGACTACGGCCGTAAGTTTGTCGTCGACCACCACGACCCTGCCCACCATCAACGAGATGTTGTTTGTACCCAACATTTCCGGCACGACGGGCGCGTTGTATCTGACCAGCACGGCCGGAAAATTATTTGTGCTGCCGTCCAACAGCGGGGCGGCCAGTGCGGTCCAACCCGCCGGTGCGGTCCTCGACAATCTGCGCGGCATGGCAACCACACCCGACGGCCAAAAACTGTACATTGTGAACGCCACGCAACGACAGTTACAAATTGTGAATACCACCACCAACACGTTGCAAGGCACGGTGCCGCTCGCCGCCAACTCCGATATCGCCAGTATCGCCATCGCCAGCGTGACCAATCCGACCGGCACGTATGGTTTTGTGAGCGGGAGTGCGGGGCTCTCTATATTCAATACCGACACCAGCGAGGTGTTTGATCTGGGCACGACCTCGACCCTCGCCGAACCGTTGTCCGTCAGTGGCAACGGCGCGCTCGTCGCGAGCAGCGACGGATATCTTTTTCTCACGTACGGCAACATTGGCATCGTCACCGACAATCCCATCGTGACCGTGTCATCGGTCACCTACTCCAACGGCGGCAGCACGCTGGGTGCGGGCGACAGCGTGACGCTCTCGATTCAATCCGACGAAGTCGGCACGTACACCGTGCGCCGCGGCGGCAACACGGCCGGGAGCGGCACCTTGCTCACGGATTCGCTGGGCGCGACCAGCGGCACTATCGCGGCGGCCAACACCGCGCAGTCCGTGACGTTCGCGTACAACGACAACCGCAGCGCGTGGACCGAAGGGAGCAACACGATTTTTGTATTCGTCACCGACAGCGCGGGCAATGTGGGCCGGCGTGCGACGACCGTCGCGGTCGACACACCGCCGCCCAACGTCGTGATCAGCAGCGCCGGATTCGGCAACAATAAAATTTATGTCAATCTGGAACGACTCGATGTCGCCGACATTGCACAATATCGGGTCTACGTCGATACCAGCGCTGCAGCCGTGCTCACGAACAGCACCGTCTCGGCAAGTACAACGCAACCCGCTGCGGGCAGCACGCCGACCGTCACCGTCACAGGGCTCACGAATCTCACCACCTATTTCATCGCGGCCGAGGCCGTCGATACGACCGGCAATGTCAGCCCCGCCCGCACCACCACGTTGGCCACCGGCGCCGCGGCGTCGGCGTCGCCCGAGGGCACGTTCGGTCCCGCCGGTGTTTCCAATGAGGCGGGTTGCACACTGATTCGCCCGGTGGAAAGACACGCCACCTGGCATCTGGAAGGGCGAGCCGGATTATATTTTCCCACCGGCCGCGCGATGAAATCATTTTTCGGCACCTGTTGCAGCGTCACCGGCGGACTCTCGGGCGGTTGGCTTTTCACCCGCCAATTGAGCCTCGATGCGGGCAGTGGCATTTTCTATTCCTCGGGCACCACGCGCGGCACGGTCAGCGGACTGGCCGCACAAGATCGTTTCAAACTCCTGCTCGTTCCCTCCACACTCGAAGTCACCTGGCGCGCCGATTTTCACGACACGCAACGGTGGGTGCCGTACGTGCGCACCGGTTACGACGCGATCTATTTTCATGAAGACGACGCGGGCGTTGCGATTCAAGGTCTCAAACATGGGTTGCACGGCGGTGGTGGTTTGTTGGTGCGTGTAAATGATTTGGCCGACGGCGGCGCGGCGCAGTCGCAAGAGGCGAAAAATATTTTTCTGATGATCGACGGACGCTATCAGTGGGTGAGCAATTTTGGTGCGACGGGTCTTGATCTCTCGGGTGAACTCGTCACCGCGGGTGTGGAGATGCAATTTTGAAAGTCGCACTCCGCATTTCTTACGATGGCACGCCGTTCGTGGGTTGGCAGGCGCAACGCAACGGCGTGGCGATTCAAGATCTTGTCAGTCGGGCCGTTTCACAACTCACCGGCGAAACAATTGTTGTCCACGGCGCCTCGCGCACCGACGCCGGGGTGCATGCCCACGCGCAGGTTGCACATTTCACGATTGAATCGTCGTTGCCGCTCACGGCGTTCACACACGGACTGCACCGTTTGCTGCCACCGGAAATTTCCGTGCGCGATGCGGTGATTGTGCCCGACACCTTCGATGCGCAACGCCACGCCACCGGGAAATGGTATCGCTACCTGATTGGCGAATGCGCCACGACACCGCTCTGGCTGCGACACCGCGCCTGGTGGCGACGTGAACGTTTGCATGTGCGCCACATGCAACGCGCCGCGCGCACGTTGGTCGGAACCCACGACTTTCAAAGTTTCGCCGCCAGTAATCACGCGCGCACCAGCACCGAACGCACGGTGACATCATTGCGTATTCACACCATGTCGCTCGCCACCGCGTGGCCGCTCTGGCCGCTGCCTGCCGGTCGCATGCTCTGCATCGATATTCATGGTACCGGTTTTTTGAAACAGATGGTGCGCAATATCGTTGGGACGCTCGTGGAGATTGGTCACGGCCAGCGCGACGTATCCTCCATCAAAAAAACTCTCGCCGCCCGCGATCGCCGCCACTGCGGTGTCTGCGCGCCCGCGTGCGGATTGTATTTGATGGAAGTGGAATACAAAAAAGCAAACGCCCCGCGAGATGACTCTCGCGGGGCGTTTGTGAACAACCGATAAAAAAACCTCAACTCCCGCAGGAGAGATCCGAGGCCGAGAAGGCCGTGAAGTCGCTGGCCTCGGCGGTGCTGGCATCGACGACGGTGTTATCGATGCAGATATCGCCCGTGAAGCGCAGCTCCGCGGTCAGGCTATTGAGTGTGGCCGACAGACTCAGACCGACCGTATGATCCCGCCCGCCGACGGTGACCGTCAGTCCGCTACAGGCCGAGGTCGTGGTGACCGTGGCGGTCAGGTCCACCGCCGAAAGAGTTGAACCGCTCAGTGTGGCGGTACCGGCCAGGCCCACGGCGGCTGCACCGTCCATGGTGGTTGAAAAGGTGCATGTCTGGGCGCTGGCAATGGTCACCGTTTCAGAGGCCTTGCACGCCGAAAAACTGATGGGCGCCGACACACTATTGAACGTTAACTGCGTGGCCGCATCGTCGATGGTCACACTCCCTGTCAGACTGCTGGTGACGGTGCCGCTCGTCTGACAATTACTGGTGGTGGCCGCGCTGGTGAGCGGCACGGTCGTCGATTTCACCAAGCCCTTCATCGTTTTGAGAATGGCCTTCCGCACACTTTCATCGGTGTTCACGTGGGTGCCCGCCGACTGCGCCGCCGTACTAATGGTTCCCGTCAGCGCCACCGCGTCCTGCGCCTGCGCGCCGCTCGCGGCAACGCCCGTGCTACCAGCCGCCGAACCACCGGTACTCGACCCGCAACCGGCGCACAGCAAACCCGCCACCAGACTAGCGATCACTTTTGTACGTGTGTGCATCATCATACCGACGCTCCTTTACGGTTGAATGCGAAAAAATTACGCGGCCAATTTCGCCACGGCCTTGGTGAGTCGTGAAATGTAGCGCGACGCCGTCGTCTTGGGAATCACGCCACGCCGCGCCGTTTTGGCGACCACGGGCAGTGCCGTTTTCAGCGCGTCTTTCGCGGCCGTCGGATTCTTCGCAACGACGGCGCTCCGCACGGCCTTCATGACCTTGCGCATGTCGCCCAAATATTTCCGATTGTAGAGTCGTTGCGCTGCCGCTTGCCGCGCGCGCTTGATGGCCGAAGAGTGCCGACCGGTGTGTAATTTCTTTTTTGCCCCTGCAGGTGCCGCCATGATGTCCTCGCTTTTTTTGGTACAATACAGCGCGGTGTGCGCGTAAGAGGCGTGGCGGCTAACATGCGTGAGAACCCTTGTCAAGAATCGCGCGAGACGATATACGCGCCGCTCTTTCCGGGGAACCGCATGTCCGCATCGTCGTCGTCCAACAGTCGCGAACAACTCAGTCGGCAGGCCGGTACGGTCGGCGGCCTGACGTTGCTCTCGCGCATTGCGGGACTGATTCGCGACATGGTCATCGCACGGCTCGTGGGCACGCAGGCCATGGCCGACGCGTTTTACGTGGCGTTTCGTATTCCCAATCTCATGCGCCGTCTGCTCGCGGAAGGCGCGTTGACCATGGCGTTCGTGCCGATCTACGCCGACTATCGCCGCCAAGGCGATCTCGAAGCGCGCCGCGCCGTCGACACGATTTTCACCGCGCTCGTGTTGCTGCTCATCGCACTCGTGATCATCGGCATCGCGTGTGCGCCCTGGATTGTCCAGATGATCGCGTACGGATTCACCGCCGACCCGCACAAATTCGCGCTCACCGTGTCACTCACGCGCGTGATGTTTCCCTATTTAATGTTGGTGAGTCTCATGGCGCTCATGATGGCGCTGCTGAATAGTTGGCGGCATTTTCTGGCACCGGCGGCCTCGCCGATTGTGCTCAACATTGCGATGATCCTCGCGGCGGTTTTCGCCACGCGCTGGTTTCTGGAACCCACGTATGGTCTCGCGGTCGGCGTCCTCGCGGGCGGCGCGGCCCAGCTGGCCGTGCAATTGCCGCCACTGCTGCGCCGCGGATTGCTGCCGCGTTTCGTGCGCACGTTGCGCCACCCCAGTTTGCGTCAACTCATTCGCATCATGATTCCGGCCGCGTATGGCGGCGCGGTGTATCAATTGAATGTACTCGTGGTGACATTGCTCGCGTCGTTTCTGCCGACGGGCAGTGTCTCCTATTTATGGTACGCCGACCGCATCACGGAATTTCCGCTCGGTATTTTTGCGGTCGCACTCGCCACCGTCACGCTGCCCGCACTCGCCGATCAGCAAAGCGACGGCGCCATCGATCAATTCAAACAGACCATGAATTTTAGTCTGCGCATCGCCATGGCCGAGGCCGTGCCGTCCGCAGCGGGCCTGGTTGTGCTGGCCACACCCATTGTGCGCATGTTGTTCGAGGCCGGAAAATTCGGTCCCGATTCCGTGGCGGGCACCGCGGGCGCGCTCACCTTTTTCGCGCTCGGGATTCCGTGGGTCAGTGGGGTGCGCACGATCGTGCCGGCGTTTTACGCCATGAAAGATCCGCGCACGCCGGTGCGTATGGCCACGATTGGTCTGGTCGTGAACGCGCTCGTCGCCGCATTGCTCATGCACCGTTTGGCGCATCAAGGATTGGCGCTCGCTATGGCGATTTCGGCGGCTGTGCATTTTCTGTTGCTCTGCACGCGCCTGCGCCGGCGACTTGGATTGCTCGGCGGGCGTCGCATTGTGCACAGCCTGGTTCGCACCTGTGTGGCCTCAACGATTATGGCGGTCGTGGTGGGCGCCGCGAGTCATGCGCTCCGCATCGAAGCGCGCCACGGTCGGCTTGCGGTCGGTGCGTGCGTCTTTGCCTGCATTGGTCTGGGCATTCTGGTTTACGTTCCGCTCATGCGCCGCTGGAATCCCGAAGAATACGCGCACCTCACGGCGATGTTTTCGCGGCGGATGGGGCGTCGTCGTCATCGCGAATCGTAATCCTGATCGTCATTCGGTTTCCCCCCTAATTCTAATCCAGCTCCAGCTCGCCGCATAACTTCGAGAAACGTCCCCAAAGTTATCCGAACTCATCGACAAACTTCCTTGACCATCCGCACATCATCACGCTAGAAGCGGCATCATTCCTGGATTGGCGCGGAGGTCTTATGCAATTCACATCGTCGCAGCGATTATTTTTTCTGCTCGTCTTGTTGTGTGGCCACATTTTCCCCTTCTCTGCGCAGGCCGATTCACGACCCGACGCCTGGAAAGTGCCCGCGGCGCGCGGCGTCACGCCGGTGCTCTCGGTGAACGACACCATCCACGATCCCGTCACCGGATTTGAAGGGAGTCATTTACTGGGCGTGACCTGGAATCCACACACGCAACAACTGGAGCTTGGTGATACGAACATTTGGTCACTGCCCGACCACGCCACCAACGACGGCTGGGTCGACATGCGCAGCAATCGCGTCCTCTGGCACGCCGACGAAACGACCATCGTGGGCACGATCAGCGATAGTTCAGGGGCTGGCAACGACGGGAGTTGCACGGCCTGCCCGAACAGCAGTCTGGCGGGAAAACTGGGACGCACCTGGCAGTTCAACGGCACCACCGCCGCGATCACGCGCCCGAATTTTTCCGCCCTGTCGGGCGATGCTTTCACGATCCTGTGGTGGGTGCGCGCCGCCACCGATCACCCGACCGCCACCATCATCGCGTATGGTGCCGTGGGTGCAACGCCGAGTTTCAGCGTCAGTCATCCCGATAATCTGCGCATCGACTTGGCCTCCGAATCAAGCGGCGCCACGGGCATCGCGTTGCACGACGCGCAGTGGCATCATGTGGCGATCGTGCATGCGGTGAGCAGTGGGGCGACGGACATATTTATCGATGGGGTGTTGCGTTCGCACACCACGCTCGCTGTCGGACACACACTCCCGGCGAGTGGCACGCTCGTGATCGGACAGCAACCGCAAGTGGGTGGGGGATTTGCGCTCGATGCGGCGTTCAATGGTCGGCTCGATGAATTCGCACTCTTCGATCGGGCACTCTCGGCGAACGACATTGCGCTCATCGCCACCCGCCAAACCCCCGCGCGCGCGGGCGCCGTGGAGTCGCAAATTATTGCCGCCGATGCCGTCACGCGCTGGTCCCCACTGGCGTGGACGCCAAGTCAACCGTCGTTGCAACCGCTCCCCGATCAGGCCAGCGCGGAATCTGGATTTGCGAGCGGCAATCTGGATATGCACGGCAATGTCCTGTTACTCCACGCCGACGAATTTGCAGCCCCGCTCCAGGACAGCAGCCCCGCGGCGCATCGCGCACATTACGCGGGCGAACTCGCAGGCAGACCCGGGTTGTTTGGGCGCGCGGTTGGACTGGATGGCGTGACTGATGTTGTCACTGTGGCCGACGCCGCCGATCTGAATCTGCACGACGCGGTGGGTGCCGCCAGCTGGATCGCGCTGGATCACGCCCCGCACGGTGTGGCGGCGATCATCGGCAAAGGGCGCGATCGCGACATGAGTTACGGCATCGTGCTTGCCGACGCCTCGGTCGACACCGCAGAGTGCCAGGCGATGTCCGGTGGCGCGGCGTTGCGTGCGGTCGTGCTGGTCAATCAGGCCCGCACTGTCGCCTGTTATGGCCCAATCAACACCGCAGCGCAGCAATGGCATCATGTCGCCATGAGTTTCGACGGCGACGAATTGGTGTTGTATTGGGACGGCGTCGCCCGCGCGCGCACGACCACCGCGGGCGCAATGACGACAACCACCGCGCCGTTCGAATGCGGTGCCCCACAATTTGGGGGCGAGTCACTGGCCGGACGCTTGGACGACGTCGCACTTTTTTCCCGCGCGCTGTCGGCCGACGATGTCGCGGCGTTGTATCAACGCGGCGCGACCAGTATTCAATTTCAGGTGCGCACGTGCGACATCACCACCTGCGATGCGAGTCCGTGGCGCGGACCCGACGGCACCGCGGCGAGTTACTTCACCGCCAACGATGCGAGCGACGCCCTCCATCCCAGCGTGAGTTTGGGCGTCATCGCTCCCGGAAAATATTTTCAATATCGTCTCGATATGACTGCCGCAGCTCGTGGACTGCAACCCGCGCTCAAAGAGGTGACCGTGGCCCCAACAACGACCGACCCATCATCCACACCGACCGGCGCGCAAAACCCCACCCTGCCTACTGCTGCGGGATCCGTGGGCAGTTTCGAGTTGGGTGCGGGCGGATGTACGCTCATCCAATCAACGTCTTCGCATGTGCCAACTCGGCCCGTGCACGATGCGCATCGCCGGTCAGACGATACCATTCGGCCAGAGTCAGGACGATGCGATAGAGGCGATCGCGACAGGCGGGATACTGCGTGGCCAGCGTGCGCGCGCGGCACAAATGATATTCACTGGCCGCGTAGCGCGTGGTGCGCAAAAAGAGGGAACCCAAATGAAAATGCACGGTGCAATAATGCGTGGCCGTCGCGGTCAGCGGCGCACTCAAGGTATCGAGATGCGTGATCGCGCACCGTAACGCCTGTTCCGCGGGGAGGACTTCTCCCGCACGGCGATGCATGTTGCCCATGAGGGTGAATGCGGCAATCAACAACGCCGGCTGATCTGCATTGCGCGCATGCTCGGCGGCGGCGCGATACATGGCCAGTGCGGTGTCGATCTGATTCGCGGCGGAATACATCGTCCCCAAATCCATTTCCGCCTGCGCTAAGACATCGGCGTCGATGGCATGTTCCGGCGTACACACAATCGCTTGGAGTTGCTCCGTCGCTTGTGGCGTTTGTCCTTGCGCCACCGCCCAGCGGGTCAAAAGCCATTGCGCGCGCAACACGGCCCGCGGCTGCTGACACGCGGTCGCCTGCCGAATTTCCTGCTGCAGATGATCCAGCGCCTTGGGAAAGTCCGGCAACGCCAGATAGGCCTCGCCCAAATAATAGCGCGTGATTTTGTGTTGATCGGCGGCCGACAATAATTTCTGCCGGGCCGCGGCCGTTTTCAAGGTGGTAATCGCCTGGCGATAATCGCCGCGGTGCAACGCGATTTCGCCCAACCCCTGTTGCAGACGCACGGCCAGACACGGATGATCGAGCCCGTCGTTCACAATCGTGAGCGATTGCGTGAACGCGGTTTCCGCGGTGTCCACATCGAGTTGTTGCAGCGCGGTCAGTGCGAGCTCTTCATACAATCGTGCGAGTCGCGGTCGATGCTGCGGCACCGCAATGAGTACTGGTTGCAGCGATGCACACACGCGCGCCGTCGCACGAAAGCGATGACTCATGCGAAATGTGCGCGCGAGCAGCAAGCGAATTTCGACATCGCCCACGCTGCCACTCGCAAACGCGCGGGTCGACAACAGTGTGGTGAGTGTACTCGTCGCGGCGTGCCATTGCTGCAATCGCATCTGCTCGTGCGCCAACATCCACAATTCGCGCTGCGTGGCGTCGGGATTGGTGCCGCGCGACTGGTGAAAAAAAATCTGATCGAGTGTGGCATTGGCGGATTGCAACAAATGTGTGGCAATGTGATCGTGCCACACCGCGCGTTGCACCGGATCGTGCGCGGCGTATTGTTCGGCGCGCATCGATTCACTCTGAAACATCCAGGCATCACACAACGGATCATGGCGCAACACGCCGTCGTGTGCCAGCGCATGCAACATCTCGCGCGAGGGATTGACTCCCAAAATATCCGCGAGATCGCCGGTCGACGCCGGTTGCGTCCAGACGGCCAGCAGCGCCAGCAGCGGTTGCGCGGGCGGGGTGCGCGCCGCGCGCGTGGCGTCGGGATGCGCATCGCCCTGCAAGGCGGTCATCAGGCGAGAAATGGCCAACGGGTTGCCCGCGGTTTCGCGAAAAAAATGTTCGGTCAGGGTGGGATTTTCCGGCCCCCCCACGGCGCGCAGAAATTCGGCAAACTCCGCTGGCGTAAAATTCGCCAACGGCAGCCGCGAGATTTCGGGCGGCGTCAACCGAAAGGTGCGCACGAGTTGTTGTTGCGTCGCGCTCGAAGGATCCGCACTGACCACGACCAACACACGCCGCGCCGTCCCGGGCTCGCGCCGTCGCA
>Ga0209515_10004432_pt1 | contig 18967 bp, 16 predicted proteins | sample Subgroupgradi54m_FD_187454 | JGI IMG/M metagenome (GOLD analysis project Ga0209515, IMG submission 187454) | Subsurface groundwater microbial communities from S. Glens Falls, New York, USA - GMW60B uncontaminated upgradient, 5.4 m (SPAdes)... ...
GTCGCCGCTGCCCCCCCTGCCCATTCAATACGGCGACTTCGTCCTTGCCGAGCGGCGGCGGCTCGACAGGGACGCAGTCCAGGGGCACCTGCAGTACTGGATTGGACAAATCGCCGGCGCGCCCCCTGTGCTCGCGCCGATCCTGGATCGTCCGCGGCCGCCGTCCCCGACATTTGCCGGCGCCCACTATCACTTCGATCTGCCGGCGGCCCTCATCGCGGCGGTGAAGCAACTCAGCCGGCAGGAAGGGGTGAGCCTCTTCATGTGCACGCTCGCGGCGCTGAAGGTGGTGCTTGCACGGTTCACCGGGCAGGAGGACATCAGCATCGGCTCGCCGGCGGCGAACCGCGAGAAACCGGAGGCGCAGGGGCTGATTGGCCTTCTCGGCAACATCCTCGTGCTCCGCACCGACATCTCCGGCAACCCGACGTTTCGCGAGGTCCTGCGCCGCGTGCAGCAGACCGCGCTCCAGGCCTACGTCCACCAGGACCTGCACTTCGGCGAGCTCGTGATGGAGCTGCAGGGAGCGGAGCTCGGGCAGCAGCAGCTGTTCGAGGTCCTGTTTGCGCTGCAGATCACGCCCCTGCCGTCGCTGGAACTGGACGGCCTCCGCGTGGAGCTCGTGAAGGTCGCCAACGCCGTCGCCAAGTTCGACCTCGCGCTGTACGTGTGGGAGCGCGCGGGCGTCTTCACCGGCGACTTCGAATACAACCCCGACCTCTTCGACGCCACGACGATCGCGCGCCTCGGCGACGCGTACCGGGCGGTCCTCGAAAGGGCCGCGCAGGACCCGGACCAACGAGTCAGCGACGTTCCACTCACGCACGTCTAGCGATAAGGAGCGCCACGATGTCAGGGCCGTACACGGCAAACGACGACGGCAGCATCGCCTACATTGGCAACAAGGTGTTCGGGCCGATGCCCGACGTCCGGTGGTGCGAGTACCCCGCGGCGGAAATGCAACGCCGCGTGGCACAGCTCCGCGAGGATCCGATGTGGGGACACATCGCTCGCATCAACCACCGCATCAACCTCACCGCGAACCTGTACTTCGACGAGATGCACGCCATCTATACCGCCCTTCCTCTCACGACGCGCATGATCTCGTCGCCGGGGGCCGTCTACGGCAGGGAAGCCATCAGCTACACGACCGATACGTGCCCGATCACGCTGCAGTGGTTTGACCTGCCCGATGTCGCATTTCTTTCCGAGTCGTCGCAAATTTACCTGGAGCTCGCCCTGATGCAGCAGGGCGTCAGCCACGTGTACTCGATCTACAACTCGTTCCGGAAAGAGCCGGCGGACGCCACCCATCTCTCCGAGTTCCACCACATCGAGTACGAAGGCAGGGTGGGCCAGGAGGAGAACCTGCGCGTGGCGCTCGGCCTCACGCGCTGCCTGATCAACGACCTCCTCGCCTGCAACGAGGCGGACCTCGCCTACTTCCTCACCGCCGCGCGGCTGCGCCAGGTCGCCGATATGGCATACCGGCTGCCGAGCGTGACGCCGATCACGTTCCAGCAGGCGTTGTGCCTGCTGTACCAACGAACCGGGGACGACAAGTACAAGCGCTTCACGATGGACGGCACCTTCGGCCCCTGGGACGAGATCGCACTGACCGAGATCGTGGGCGGCGTGGCGGTGGTCACGCAGTTCCCGCTGCTCGAGGTGCCGTTCTACCATGCCAGCGTCGACGGCGTGGAGCCGACGGTCGCCGACAACGCGGACCTGATCTGGCCGGGCTACCGCGAGTACCTGGGCAGCGGCCATCGGGTGCGCTCGAAGGCCGAGCTCGACGCCAAGGCGCGGATCTTCGATCTCCCGCTCGACGACTACCGACCGTACCTCCAGAGCCGCGACTGTCCGGAGTACGTCGAGAGCTCCGGTTTCGGCCTTGGCTGGGAGCGATTCCTCCAGGGACTGCTGGAGATGCCGTTCATCTGGAGTGCGTGTCAGTTTCCGCGCGGCCACACCACCCTGGCCCCGTGAGAGGCATGGAGGTTACCGGACATGAAAGTGCCGACACTGGAGCACCTGCGCGCCGACGACATCGAGCGGATGGACTACAACCAGTTGATCGGACTTGTGCGCGAGACCAACCGTCCGCCCGGCGGGCTCGACAGCATCGTCACCATCGCGCAGCGTGCGTTTGTCCGCCCCGGCTGGCGCGTGCTGGACATCGGGACGAGCACGGGGGTCACCGCCATCGAGCTGGCGCGCCTCACCGGCGCCAGCGTGCAGGGGATCGACATCAATCCGGTCAGCCTCGAAGAGGCGCGCCGGCGGGCGATCCTGTACGGCGTCGATGACCTCTGCTCGTTCCAGCAGCAGGACGCCACCATGCTGGTGGACGAAGACGAGACCTTCGACGTGGTGTTCTGCGGCAACGTCACGAGCCTCATCTCACGCCACGAGCGTGCGCTCGGCGAGTACGTGCGCGTCCTCAAACTCGGCGGCTTCCTCGCCGCCATCCCGATGTATTACGTCAGGACGCCAAGCGAGAAGTTGATCGAGGCGGTGCGCGAGGCGATCCAGGTGCGCATCGAGCCGCTCGACAAGCGCTACTGGACCGACTTCTTCTCCATCACGCCGCTGCAGCCGTTCTTCTGCGAGGACTACACCTTCGACGCCCTCGACCCCGCCGAGGTCGACACGTTCGTCGATCACATCCTGGCGCGGCCGCATCTTGAATCGCTGGATGCGGAGGCGAGATCCGCGGTGAACCGCAAGTACCGCGCGCACCTGCAGCTGTTCCGGGAGAACCTCGCCCACATGGGCTACAGCGTAATGTTGCTCCGCAAGGAGCCGGAACCGATGGATCGCGAGCTGTTCACCGCGCACAGGGCCCACGCGGGGGTGCGCGCGCGGTGATGGCCGGCGCATTCGCGCAGTTGTTCCTGGGGCACCTGCGCGAGTTCCTGCGGGACCGCATGGCGCTGTTCTGGACGTTTGCGTTCGTCCTGTTCTTCGCGCTCATCTTCGGGCTCGTCGTCGGGCAGTCGTGGGAGCCGGTGCGGGCCGTGGGCGTGGCCGCCGAGGGCGGCGGCGTGATTCCGCGGCGACTGGTCGAGGAGTTGAAGCGGCTGGAGGCGTTCGACGTCCTGGAGGTCAGCCGCAACGAAGGCGAGGCTCTCTGGCGCGCCGGAAGGATCGAGGCGCTCATCATCGTTCCGCAGGGAGTCGACGAGGCGGTGTCGCTGCGGCGGCCGGCGTCGATCGCCGTGCGCTACGATCGCGGGCGCCGCTCGTCGCGGACGCTGGTTGCGGTCGTCGAAGCGGCGCTCAGGCGCGCGGAGGCGCCGGACGGCGCGGCATCGGCGCTGCTCACGCTGGCGCCGCTGAACAGCGGACAGCAGCGCCTGCGCCCGATCGATCTCTTCGTGCCGGGGGTCCTGACGATGCTGCTGATGCAGCTCGGCCTGTTCGGAGCATCGATGCCGATGGTCTCCCTTCGCGTGCAGGGCGTGCTGCGCCGTCTGCGTGCGACGCCGCTACCTGGCGTCGTCATGCTGGCTGCTCCCATCGCGGTGCGCCTCGTCATCGTGGCGTTGCAGATGGTCGTCATCTGCCTGATCGCCTGGGGCGTGTTCGGCGTCCGCATGGCAGGCGGGAGCGGAGTGCAGGCGGCGGCCATGGCCGTGCTGGGGGCGGCGGCCTTCATTGCCATAGGGCTGCTGATCGCTGGGATTGCCAGGACGCTCGAGAGTGCCAACGTGCTCGCCTCGGCGCTGCAGGTCCCGATGGTGTTCCTGTCGGGCATCCTGTTCCCGATCGACGCGGCGCCGGCGTTTCTTCGGCCCGTCATGAGCGTCTGGCCGAGCACACACCTCGGCGACGCGCTTGGACAACTGATGATCGGCGCGCCGGCTGCGTACGGCCTCGGCGTCAACGCGGCGGTGCTCACCGCCTGGCTCGTGATCGCGGGTGGTCTTGCGGTGCGCACCCTGTCGCTGGACTAGTCGCTGGACGAAGTGTGAAGCAGGTCATCGACGCGCGCGGGATCGTGAAGAGCTACGGATCGATTCGGGCTGTCGATGACGTCAGCCTGCAGGTAGACGCGGGCGAGATTCTTGGTGTGCTCGGGCCGAACGGCGCAGGCAAGACGACGCTGGTCGAGGTCCTCGAGGGGTTGCTTCGTCCGGACAGCGGCGAGGTGCGGGTGCTGGGTCTCGACGTGCGGCGGCAGGCGCGGGCCGTGCGCCAGCGGATCGGCATCCAGCTGCAGTCCACGGCGCTGTATCAGCGCCTGACGGTCCGCGAGATCCTGGCGCTCTTCGCCAGTTTCTACCGCCGCGCGCTCGACGTGCGAACCGTGGTCGCGCTGGTGCATCTCGAGGAGAAGTCGGGATGCCGCGTCAACGCGCTGTCGGGCGGCCAGCGCCAGCGGCTGGCGCTGGCGCTGGCGCTCGTGAACGACCCCGACGTCCTGTTCCTCGACGAACCGACGACCGGCCTCGACCCGCAGGTGCGCTGCGACATCTGGGAGGTGATCCAGGGATTGCGCAACGGGGGCAAGACGGTCTTGATGACGACGCACTACATGGAAGAGGCCGAGCGCCTGTGCGACCGCGTGATGCTGATCGGCGCCGGGCGCCTGATTGCCAGCGGCAGCCCGGGAGAGCTGATCAGGCAGCACTTCGGGCTGACGGCGCTGCGGCTGGCGACGGGGGCGCTGCCGCTCGACGAGCTTCGGCGCATCCCCTCCGTGGCTTCGGTGGTGGTGGACGACGGCGTGACGACGATGTACTCACGGACCGTACTCGAGACGATGGCGTCCCTTGCGGCGCTCGCGGCGCGGCATCAGACGCCGCTGAGCGAGGTCACTGTGCGCCCGGCAACGCTGGAGGACGTCGTCCTGAAACTCACCGGCCCGTAGCAGGCACCTGTCATGGGCAGGGCCGACTCGGTAAGATTTGGGAGCGGGCGCACGGCTTCGTTCACGTATCCAAGGATTACGGCGCATGGACCAACGGTACGACCACCACACGGCAGAGGAGAAGTGGCAGAAGAAATGGGAGGCCGCAGGCGCATTCCGCTGGAGGAACGACCTGACCAGTCCCAAGTTCTACGTGCTCGAGATGTTCCCCTATACCTCGGGACACCTGCATATCGGCCACTCGCGCAACTACGCCATGGGCGACACGCTGGCGCGCCTGCGCCGCGCCCAGGGATTCGACGTCATGTATCCGATGGGGTGGGACGCGTTCGGTCTGCCGGCCGAGAACGCCGCGATCGTCAAGGGCCAGCACCCGCGTGAGTTCACCGCGAGCGCACGCGAGAGCATGAAGGCGGCGATGAACCGGCTCGGCCTCAGCTACGACTGGGCGCTGGAGATCGACACCAGCTCCGCCGAGTACATCCGGGCGCAGCAGCGGCTCTTCGTCAACTTCTTCGAGAAGGGGCTCATCTACCGCGATATCACGTACGTGAACTGGTGCACGCGTTGCCAGACGGTGCTGGCGAACGAGCAGGTGATCAACGGCGGCTGCTGGCGGTGCGGCACGGAAGTCATCAAGCGGCACGTGCCGCAGTGGTTCTTCGACATCCGCAAGTATGCCGACGAGCTCCTCGACGGGCTGGACAGGCTGACCGAATGGCCCGACAGCGTGAAGAACATCCAGCGCTCGTGGATCGGGCGTAGCCACGGGACGGAGATCCTCTTCCGCATCGACGGCGAAGACGCCACGCTCAAGGTGTTCACCACGCGCGCCGACACGCTGTTTGGCTGCACCTTCCTCGCCCTTGCCCCGGAGCATCCGTGCCTCGACACGCAGGAGCTGCCCGCGGAGGTCCGCGAATTCCGGGAGCGCATCTTGCTGAAGTCAGCTCCCGAACGCGCGCTGGAGGAAAAGCGCGGCGTGGCCACCGGACGCCATGCGATCAACCCGATTAACGGCGAGCGGGTACCGATCCTGGTGGCGAACTACGTGCTGATGGACTACGGGACGGGCGCCATCATGGCTGTGCCGGCGCACGATCAGCGCGACTTCGACTTCGCGCGACGCCACGGCCTGCCGATCCGCCAGGTGATCGCGGGCGGAGCGGCGCCGGGCGGCAGCCTGGACCAGGCGTACGAAGAAGCGGGCGTGCTGATCGACAGCGGCCCGTTCACAGGCCTGCCCAACGACCAGGCTGCGGCGCGGATCACCGAGGCGCTGGCGCAGGCGGGGAGCGGCAACGCGTCTACGCAGTACCGCCTCCAGAACTGGAGCATTTCGCGGCAGCGTTACTGGGGCAACCCGATTCCAATCGTTCACTGCGAGCGCTGCGGCGCCCAGCCGGTGTCCGAGGATCAACTGCCGCTGCTGCTCCCCGACGACGTCGACTTCCAGGGAACGGGGAGCCCGCTCGCGCGATCGGCCAGTTACATGAACACGACGTGTCCGAAGTGCGGCGGACCGGCGCAGCGCGACCCCGACACGATGGATACGTTCGTCGACTCGTCGTGGTATTTCCTGCGCTTTCCGACACCGCACGCGGCGCTCCCGTTCGATCGGCATACGGTGGATCGGATGCTGCCCGTGGACGCATACATCGGCGGGATCGAGCACGCCACGCTTCACCTGATGTACTCGCGCTTCTTCGTGAAGGCGCTGCGCGATCTGGGCCTGCTCGATTTCGACGAACCGTTCGTCCGTCTGTACAACCAGGGCATGGTGAACGACGCAACCGGGCGCAAGCAGTCCAAGTCGCTCGGCAACGTCGTCGAGCCGTTCGAGGTCATCGAGGAGTACGGCGCGGACAGCCTGCGTCTCTACCTGCTCTTCACGACGGCCTACAACCTGCCGCTCAACTGGAGCGATACGGGGCCGAAGGACGCCGAAAACTACCTGCATCGGGTATGGCGGCTGGCTCACCGCTGGGAGGGCGCGCTCCAGGCGCACCGAGCGGCCGTACTCGACGCTGGCTCGTGCCGCACTGAGGCGGCGCACCAGTTGCGCACCGTGATGCATCAGACCGTAAGGAAGGTCACGCTCGACGTCGAGCGCTTCCAGTTCAACACGGCGATTGCCGCGCTGATGAACCTGACGAACGTGTTCTATGCCTTCGACGCGGCTGCCGAACCCGCGGTCGCGGCGGCTGCCTTCCGCATGCTGGTGCGCCTCCTCGGCATCGTCGCGCCGCACGTCGCCGAGGAACTCTGGGCGCAGACCGGCGGCGAGGGCCTCGTCGTGGAGCAGCCGTGGCCAGCGGTCGAGAAGGAGGCGCTGCTCGGCGCCACGCGGGAGATCGTGGTGCAGGTCAACGGCAAGTTCCTCCTGACAATGAAGGTGCACCCGGACGCCGGAGAAGCGGCGGCCGTCGACGCGGCGCGCGGGCATGCGTCGGTCGGGCAGCGGCTTGAGGGCAAGCAGCTTCGCAAAACCATTTATGTTCCCGATCACCTCGTCAACTTTGTGGTCTCCTGAGCCGGCGCTCTGCCAGGGCGTCCGCGCAACGCTCGACCTGGCGGACGTGACGGAGGTGAGCTCCGTTTTCCTTCTTCCGGCGCGGAGCCGGACGCGCACGCGGCACGGACGTACCTACGAGGTCAGGCTGCGCTATCCGGTGCAGGTGCAGCTCGTGCCCGACGGCGAGCCGGCCTATCTGCGGAGCCACGGGACCGACTTCCACATCATCCCGATCGAGTGGCTGGCAACCGGACCGCGGCGGGTCTACTCGCTCGGTCCTGGGCTCCGCGTCGAAGGAGACGAGGTCCTGGTCCTGCTCGTGCAATCGATCGGCGACGCCTGGTCGGACAAGTCGCTCGTGAACAGCCTGAAGCGGATGAACGCCGACGTCGTGACCAGCGACGCACCGGAATACGGGCTGCCGTGTCTGCGGATTTCGGCCGCGTTCCTCGACGTGCGCTATCCGCTCTCGACCCAGCGGACCGCCGCGAGCGCATGATGAACGACGACAGCTGGCGCGCGTACTCGGAACGCCTGGTCACCGGCGATGTCTTGGCCCGCGAAGGGTATGGCAAGGGGCTGCCGGTGTTCCTTCCGTGGGGCATCGCCGTCATCCGGCGTCTTGCGACTGTGTTCGCCGAAGAGTTCTCACGCGGCGATACCTTGAGCGTGCGCTCGCCGACTACGCTGGTTGCGTCCGACGTGTACGACCGCCAGGTGGAGGACTTCGGCGGCTACGACAACATCTACCGCGTGCGATGGGCCGGCCGCGAGTACGTGGTGCGCCCCGACTGCGCAGTGGACAACCTCGCGCAGGCCATGCGTACTCCGAACAACGGCCGTGCCGGCTCCGTGCTCTCGGTGTTCCAAGGCTTTCGCCGCCTGAAGGGCCCGACGCCGCCGCTGTTCCGCGACTGCGCCATCTGGCCCTTCGTCCAGTTGAACCGGGTGGCGGCCTGTGCTGAACGGCAGCAGACGGTCGCGCAGATCGTCGGCAGCCTGCAGCAGCTGTTTCACAGGCTCTGCCTTCCGGTTCGCATCGTGCGCATGGGACCGTGGAAGAACTATTCCCCGGACCTGTACAACGTCGTTCTCGTCACGCCCTTCAACACGCCGACGATCGTCGCGATGTTCTTCGTCGTCGGCGAGAGCTACCGCCGCATGGCCGGAGTGCCCGGGGGCTTCGACGCGTTCGACGTCGGGCTCACCGAGAAAATCCTGTCGGTACTGTTGCTCTGCTCTCCCGGGGAGGACGGCCTCGTCCTGCCGTCCAGCCTCGCGCCGGTCCACGCGGTCGTGGCGACCGACGACGGCCGCGTGCCGATCGACGACGACGGTTCGGGCCTCATCGTGAGGGTGGAGCCGCTGGGGAAAAAGGACTGGTGGCGGAAGTGGGCGCGGCGCGGGGTGCCGGTGCTGGTCGAACACGCGCGCGGACGTACGCGCATGAAGACGAGAACCGGCCGGTGGCGGGAAGTGAAGCCCGGCTGTGCCGTCACCGATCTGGTACTCGAGGCAGACGCCGCGCTGCGAGCGTACCTCGCGGCGGCGCGCGACGCGTCGTCGCTGTTCTCCGTGCGGTGTGAGTCGTGCGCGCGCGGCGACGGGCTCAGGGGCGAGGTGGTGCCGGAAGAAGATGGCCCGTGCGTGTCGTGCGGCGGACCGGGCCGGCTCCGGTTCATCACCTCGCTGGCCACGATTTACTGACGGGACCCGCGCATGTCGACCGCACTCATCATCGGCGGCGGAAGAGGCATCGGTGCGGCCACCGCGCTGGAGCTTGGATCGCGCGGTTATGACGTCGTCGTCGTGGCGCGCAGCCTCGATCAGTCGGCGGCGGTCGTCGAGAAGGTGAAGGCGCATGGCGTGAAAAGCGTCGCACTGCGCGCGGACATCCGCAGCGAGGACGAAGTTCGCCGCCTGGTCGACGAGGTGAGGGGCTTCTCCGACCGCGTGGCCGTGCTCGTCAACAGCGCCGGCGAGGCAGTGCTGGGCGACCTGGCCTCGACGACGCCGGCGGTGTTCGACGCGATGATCCAGGCCAACCTGGTCGGGGCCTACCGCGTCATCTACCATGCGCAGTCGCTGCTGCGGCCGGCGCGGGGACAGGTCATCAACGTGATCTCGCGCGCGGGGCGCAGTCCCTATGGCAACGCGCTCGCGTATGGCAGCGCGAAGGCGGCGCTCGTGTACCTGACGCGGGCGCTTGCCGCGGAAATGGCCGCCTCCGGCATGCGCATCAACGGGGTCAGCCCGGGCGCGGTGGCAACGGAGATGCGTCGACAGGTTTTTCCCGACGAAGACCAGGGGCGGTTGATGGAGCCCGAGAGCGTCGCCGCCCTCATCGGCATGTTGATGGAAGACGCGTTCTCGCATCTGAACGGCGCGGTGATCGATTTTCCGTGGTGAGGTCCATGCAACCGAGCGTCGCTGAATGCGCCCCGTACGAAGTTCTCAGCCGCATCTACGACCGTTGGGTGCGTCCGGCCAACAACGACCGCATGGCGGAGCGAATCCTCGAGATCCTGCGCGGGACGGCAACGGCGCGCCCCTCGTGCCTCGACGTGTGCTGCGGCACCGGCACGCTGGCGATCACGTTGGCGGACGCGGGCTTCGCGGTCACCGGCATCGACGCCTCCGGCGGCATGCTGGAGGTCGCCGCGACCAAAGTCCGCGAGCGTGGCCTCGAGGATCGCATCACGCTGCACCGGCTCGATGCCGCGCACGACCCGTGGCCGGACGGGCCGTTCGATCTCGTCACCTGTACCTTCGACAGCGTGAACTATTTCTCGCACGACGAGTTCGCCGCGATCGCGGCCCGGGCGCGGCGGACGCTGCGCCCGGGCGGCATGTTCGTCTTCGACATCAACACCGAGCACAAGATGCGGAGCGTGTTCGGCAACTCGGTGTATGCGGAAACGTTCGACGACTACGCGTACATCTGGAACAACGCGCTCGACGAGCCCCGCCGGACCATTACGTTCACCATCACCATGTTCCTGCGCAACGGTGGCGACGCGTATACGCGCCATCTCGAGACGCACCGGCAGTACCTGCACGGCCACGAGGCGGTGCTGGGCGTGCTGCGGGAGGCAGGTTTCGACGGGATGGAGGCGCACGACGACTACTCAGAGCGGTCGCCACGTCCCGACTCGATGCGCCTCACCTACGTCGGGCGGAGCCGTGAGTAGGCCGTCGTGACACTGATGCCGCTCGACGAGGGGACGCTCCGGCGTCCGCCGGCGCTGCGGCCGGGGCAGCGCGTTGGCGTGATCGCGCCGTCGTATCCGACAGCTGTCTGGTTTCCGGCGCGGTTCGAACGCAGCGTCCAGGCGCTGCACGAAATGCTGGAGGTCGACGTCGTCGTGGCGGGGCAGGTCCGCCGGGCGACTGGCTTCACCGCGGGATGCGCTCGCGAACGGGCGCAGGCTCTGCAGGAGATGATCGCCGATCCCTCCATCCGCGCGATCTTCACGTCGATTGGCGGCTTCAATTCCGCCGAACTGCTCGAGCACCTCGACGTGAACCCCATGCGGGCCGACCCGAAGATCGTCGTGGGTTACAGCGACTGCACATCCGTGCTGCTGGGGCTGCAGGCGCTTGCCGGCTGGTACACGTTCTACGGCCCAGCCGTGATGACGCAGTTCGGGGAGTATCCATGTCCCCTCGAGTACACGCTGCGGTCGCTCCGCCGCGTGCTCTTCGAGGGGTCTGCGCCGCTCCGCGTCGACGATCCTGCCGAATGGACGAACGCGTTCTTCGACTGGGCGGGCACCGAGTGGACCGCGCGCGCGCGCCCGCCGGTCGGCCCGGCGCAGCGCACCGTCTGGAAGGACGGCGAAGGCGAAGGACGATTGTTCGGCGGCAACGTCGAGACGTTGAACTTTCTCGCTGGAACGCCATATCTCCGGGTCCCGGAGCGGGTGGTGCTCTTTTGGGAGGCCACCGAGGCCGAGGCCTCGCTTCAGCGCGTGCAGCGGGCGCTGACGCACTTCCGCCAGCTCGGCCTCTTCGAACGCACGCAGGCAATGCTCATCGGCCGCTCGCCCCACGGCGCCGACGCGTTCGGCACGTCGCTGCGCGAGGTCGTGCTGGGCGCCGTCGAAGCCTACACGTTCCCGGTCGTTGCCGATTTGGCGTTCGGACACACCGACCCGATGATGACGCTCGCGATCGGCGCGCGCGCGCACGTTTCGGCCGCAGACGGACGGGCCACCATCGACGTCCTCGAAGCCGGTGTCGGGGCGGCACTGGATCGTCATTGAGAGCAAAACATAAGGAGAACACCGATGCGACCATTCTTGGATTCCTCCAGCGTCGTGGACGATGGTCCCGAGCTGTTGCGCCGGCTCGATCGCGCCGGATATCTGTTCATGCGCGGGCTCCTGCCCGCGGACGTAGTGAGGACGCTCCGCCTCGAGCTCCTGAACATCGCGCAGGAGGAAGGGTGGACGCGTGCGGGCACTCCGCTCGAGGACGGTATCGCCAACCCCGACGCGTTTGCCGTCGAGCCGCAGGAGCGCTACCGGAAGTGCTACTTCCGCATGTACAAGCGTGAGGCGTTCCACGCGCTCCCGCACCACCCGAACCTGACCGGCCTGTTCGAACGGATGGTCGGCGAAGAGATCCTGATGCATCCGCGAATCATCGGCCGCGTGATCTTCCCCCGGCGCGATGGCGGGGAAGACTTCACCACGCCAGCGCATCAGGATTTTCCTCACGTCCAGGGAACGTCCGATACGTTCAGCGCGTGGTTCCCGCTGGCCGACTGCCCGCGGCAGATGGGGAGCCTGACGGTTGCCGAAGGCTCGCACATGCAGGGGGTCTACGACTTCCGCCCTGCCTTCGGCGCCGGCGGCCTCGAGGTGATCGATCCTCTGATCGGCCGTTGGGTCGGCGGCGACTTCGCGGCTGGCGATGTGCTCATCTTTCACAGCCTCACGGTGCACAAGGCGGTGCCGAACCTGACCGATCGGCTCCGGCTGTCGATCGACTGCCGCTTCCAGCGCGCCTCCGATCCGGTGAACCGGGACAGCGTGGAGTTGGACAACGGCCCGTTGTCGTGGGAAGACATTTACGCGGACTGGAAGTCGACCGAGCACCAGTATTACTGGCGCAAGCGCGATCTTCATTTCGCCCCGTTCGATCGCAGCTTCCACGAACGGCGCGACGAGCTGGCGTTCGAGTGCGCGGCGCAGGGGGACCGGCGCGCGGTGTCGGCGCTCGAACGGATTCTCGCGTACGACCCGAACCCGGCGAAGCGCGATCGCGCAGCTGAGCTCCTCAGCAGGTTGTCGGCGGCGGGCCCCGTGTGAGGTGCAGCACCGACCGGATCCTGACGACGCACGTCGGCAGCCTGGCGCGTCCGTCCGACCTGGTCGGGATGCTGCTCGCCCCGCGGACCGGTGACGAGGTCTCCGCCGCTGCGCTGGCGACCCGCGTCACCTCCGCTGTGCGCGACGTCGTCGAGCAGCAGCGCCGCTGCGGCCTCGACGTCGTCAATGACGGCGAGATGGGGAAGATCGGCTACGCCACCTACGTCACCGATCGCCTGACCGGGTTCGATGGCAGCGGCCCCGGTCCGGTCGCGTCCGATCTGCTCGACTTCCCCGCCTATGGCAGGAAGCTGCTCGGCGACGCGGCTGACCGCCGGATGCCTGTGTGCACGGGCCCCATCGCCTACAAGGGCGACGACGCGGTACGGCGCGATATCGAGAACCTCGCAGCGGCGCTGGGCGACGGCGCCGCGGGCGAGGCATTCATCACCGCCGCCTCGCCGGGCGTGATCTCGCTGTTCATGCAGAACGCGCATTACCCCACATACGAGTCGTACGCCTACGCGCTGGCGGACGCGATGAAGACGGAGTACGACACCATCTCCGGCGCCGGGTTCCTTCTGCAGGTCGATTGTCCCGACCTGGCCATGGGACGGCACGTCGCCTTCGCCGCCGCGACAGTCAAGGAGTTCCGGTCCTACGCCGAGCTGCAGGTCGAGATCCTAAACCACGCCTTGCGCGACATCGCGCCGGACAGGATCCGCATGCACCTGTGCTGGGGCAACTATGAAGGGCCGCACAATCGCGATGTCGCGTTCGCGGACATCATCGACATCGTCCTGAAGGCGCGGCCGGCTGCCATCCTTTTCGAGGCGGCCAACCCGCGGCACGAGCACGAATGGATGGTGTTCGAAGAGACCGCCGTGCCCCACGGCAAGGTGCTCGTCCCCGGCACGATCGACACGACGACGAATTTCATCGAGCATCCGGAGCTGGTGGCGCAGCGGATCACCCGGCTCGCGCGGCTCGTCGGGCGTGAGCGCGTGATCGCCGGGGCGGATTGCGGGTTCGCCGGCTACGCCGGCTACAACATGGTCGATCCGGACATCATGTGGGCCAAGTGTCAGGCGCTCGTCGAAGGGGCGCGGGTGGCGTCGAGCCGCCTGTGGTGATTGGAGGCCCTTCCATCCTGAGCAGGTGCACCGGTGTCATCATATGCGGGGAGAGAGATGACCGCAGACGACGTGCATGTATGGTGCGCGGACCTCGCCTGCGACGCTCGCGTCCTCGCATCGCTCGATGCGGTGCTGTCCGGCGCGGAGCGCGCGCGCGCCCAACGATTCCGCGCGCTGCGCGATCACGATCGCTTCGTCGTCGCGCACGGCCTCCTGCGATATCTGGTCGGCGCCTACCTGGCGTGCGATCCGTCGCAGGTCGAGCTGACGCAGGGCGCATACGGGAAGCCCAGGATCCAGCCGCGCGCCGGCGAACCGCCGTTCCACTTCAGCCTCGCGCACTCGGGGCCGCTGGCGGCCTTCGCATTCAGCTGTGGAACGGAACTGGGGGTGGACATCGAGCAGGTCGTCGCGCGCGGCGACGTTGCTGGCATCGCCGATCGCTTCTTCACGGCGGCGGAGAGTGCTGCCGTGCGGCAGTTGCCTGCCGACCAGGTGCTTCGCGCGTTCTACAGGATATGGACCCGCAAGGAGGCGTATCTCAAGGCAACCGGACGAGGGCTGTCGCAGCCGCTGCACAGCGTGGACGTGACTTACGCACACTCGGCGTGGTTGTTCTACGACCTGCCACTCAACGTTGGGTCGGTGGGCGCGCTCGCCGTCAGAAGAGGCCGCTGGCGGATCACGACGTGGCGCCTCCAGCCGTCGGACGTTACCGCTCCGAAATGGGATCCGCTCAGTCGCCGTGATCCAGTTTCCATCGAAACGGCCGGCGCCGCGCAATGAGTGACACCCGTTCGGACGACTGCGCGAACCGGCGCTCCATTGCGACGAACGGGAGGAACGGGATCCCGAGCAGATGATAGGGGAACGGGATCAGCATGAGCGCCAGGATGCCCCAGTGCATCATGACGGCGGCGAGGATCCATGGCGTCCGCAGGGTGCGGAAAAACGCAAGCGGCGCGCCGAGCTCCACGATCAGCGTGAACACGGCGATGGCGTTGAACACCCAGGAGACCTGGAGGAGGAGCGGCCCTAGCGGCGACGATGGCAGACCCAGCACTTCGTTGCGGAGCGCCACCCAGCCCACGGCGTTGCGAACGATGTCGGAGGTGATCCACTGCACGCCGCTGTAGCGCAGCTTCGTCACGGCGGAGATGACATAGGAGAGCGCCGTCACCACGGCCATCAGCCGCACCGGCCATCCGTAGGATTCCGGGGAAGCGGCGGCGTCGCCGCTTCGCGCCCGGGCGTCGATCGAAACAGCGTCCCCGGCGCGGCTCGAGGCGAGGATCAGGACGTGGAGCGCGGCGAGCTTCTCGCCGTGCTGGATGTAGCCCCACGAATTGCGGTACGACAGCAGGACGAGATTGAGCACCGCGAACGCCGGGCCGGTGACGGTGAACCGCCAGCCGGCAAGCGCCATGGTGCCGGTCGCGGCAAAGGCGATGAGCAGCGCCTCCAGTGCGTGCCCGCTCAGCTGCGTCTCCAGCAGCGAGAAGATGCCGACAGGCCGGTACTCCTCGGGCGGGAAACCCGCAGCATCGAGGAACATGCGCGCCTGCAGCAACACATACAGCAGCGAGTAGCCGAAGACGACGATGCGCAGCCAGCCGAGCCGCTCTGGCGGCAGCGGACGATAGTACCGCTCGACGGCCGCGCGCATCGCGGCCTTCATCGCGGCACCTCGCACGTGGCGAATGTCACCGTCCGCGAAGGATCCTTCGCTCCGGCGTGAAACGCCAGCGAGTCGTACTCGTCGCGCGCGATCTCTACCTGCCGCACCTGACGCAGCGCCGGGTCTTCCGCGACGTAACCGGCGATCTTCCTGCAGTACGGCTGAATCGCCGCCGGTTCTCCGAGGAGCAGTAGCTCCAGCTGGCGGTTGACGTCGAGCGCAGCGGTGACCGCCGGTGACCGTCCCGCTGCCGATGGCGGCAGTCGCGTGCGGCGGCCGGCGGCGTCCACGCCATACGCCTGCGCGATTGTGCAGGCGGTCGTCAGCCGCGGCCACGCGAACATCGGGTAGTTGGAAAGCGGAAAGCTATCGCGGTCCAGCGGCCAGGCCAGCGGCCAGCTGACGGAACACACAACAGCAACCGTGACCAACGCCCCCCGCATCCGCGCGGCACGTGCCGTGACAGGCATTGCCGAGAGGATACTCGAACTCGGACGGAAGCCGCGCGCCGGTCAGCACTGATACTTCAACGCGAACTGCATGATGCGGCGTCGAGGAACGACCGTGACTGTGGTTTCTGCAAATGACTTCTAACTTTATGAACGTCCCTCACAAGGTGACCCGCATGGATCAACGTCACCCATGGATCACACGGCAGTCAGGGCGGGCAGGGCGTAATATCGAGGCCATGGCCTCGTGCGGATACCCACTGACGGCTATTCGTGATCGTGCCCGGCGTTGTGCCCGACACTTATCACACCCCAGCAAATTCCAACCAACGGCAACCAATTCGGGCACGATTCCCTGGTCCCGAAGCTGCAATCAGGCGCCGCCTTGACCGGCTACGGTGAGAGCTCGAACAGCTCCGCGTCTACTCGCCAATCGTAAAACGAGCCGAGGTACTTCACGTCGTTGCGCAGCGCGAGCCTCTGCAGCACCTGGGCGCGGCGAGGCTGATCGATTGCCCATGGATGGACGATCACGTATCGGACGCCAAGCGCACGCAGCTCCGCAAGCGTGTCATCGGAGGGAAATCGCTCGAGCCGCGCGGCGCGTTCCCAGAACGACGCCGGGAAATAGCCGCTGTAGCCGTTGATGAGCGGCCGCCAGTGCGTCGTCGACCAGAACTCATAGTCGGCGTCGATCCACGCGATGCTGTCCTTCGACGGCGTCGGGTATTCGAGAATGACACCCGGCGGCAGCCTGTTGATCAGCACGTAGACCGCTGGCGTCGCTCCCACGTGCCATAGGCGCGGCGGCGATCGGTACTCGACACACAGCGCGGCGATTACGAGGGTCGTCAGGAGGTATTCGCGAGCGGCTCGACTCACGCGCCGCGCCGGCGGTGAGTCTATCGTGTCGGGCTTCAGCTGCAGCAGCCGCTCCCATCCAAATGTCGCGAGCGCGCCGATGCCCAGCAGGACGTACGCGCCATAGCGCGTCGGTGCGCGCAGCCCCCGCCAGGGTTGAAGCCAGCGGTACAGATAGGGATAGAGCGTGCCGTTGGTTCCGAACGACAGCTCCACTGCGAGGGCGATGCACACGACCGTCACCACCACCATGCGTCGACGCCGAGAAAAAAGGCCGACGACGGCGAGCGCAATCGCGACACTCCCCGGGAAGAGATGCCGTTCTACTGCTCCGATGCCATCGGTCCGCTGTCCGTACAAGCGATTCTCATCGGGGGTCGACAGGTAGTCGGCTGCGGTCGCGCTTAATATCTGGACTTCCTCGATCTGCCGGTCTCCGAGCCGTGCCCCCTGGCGCAGGTGAAAAAGTACGACAGGCGAGATCAGCACGCCCGCCAGCACACCACCGACGAGCGTCAGTCGCAGCGTGCGCGGCCGATTCGGCATCACCGGGATGCATCCCAGCCAGATCGCGCCAAGCAGCGGAAGGAGGAACACGGCGTAGTAGATGCTCGTGAGGAATTGAAGAACGAGCGAGCCGGCCAGGGCCAATGCGGCGCGGCGGGACGGTCGTACGGCGAGCAGCACTGTGCTGGCGATCGCCGCAACGGCCCCCGCGAGCCATTGCAGCTCCAAGTGAATGAGGTGCTCGATACGATACGGCGCCAGCGTAAAGATCGCCGCGCCAACAAGCGCCGCCTGGGAAGGCACCTGCAGCCCCCGCGCGGCCATGAACAACGCGAGCCCCGATGAGATGAACCCTCCCGCCAGCAGCATGTTGTACACGAGAACCTTGCCGATGCCAGCCCACAGCAACGGCGCGGCGACACCGTCGAGCAGAAACATCGTGTCGGAGAGTGCAAAGGTGCCGGTTTCCGGGTAGAAAATGTTGGCGTTTGCAATCGGGACCTGTGCGCGCACCGCATGCGCGAACCATGAGAGCCGCCAGATGCTGAACATCGGGTCGATGCTCTCAGGGAGGCCGTTCGTCAATACGGTTGCGTACGGCCACGTCACGATCGCCAGCGCCACCGCCAATGCGGAAGCGGCAACCGCCGCCTCATAGAGACGCCCCCGGATCATCGTGGGGGTGAGTGTGTCGATCCTCGTCCGTTGGCACAATCGTGCTTTGGTGCCCCGCCTTCGCTCGCCTTCGGCGAGCTTCGGCGCGGCAAGCTCCGCCTTCGGCCAGTCCGTGGCGCATTCGCGTTAGAATTCGCGCGGGCGCCCCGTCTTCCTTGACAGTGAAAGGCGGCCTCCCTACACTGCGGTCCTTGATCATTGCAGAGGAGATGCTCCATTGAAGCGCTGGTTCGTTGGGTCGGTGATCGCCTTGGCAACCCTGGCGATCCTCACACTCGTGCCGATGCCTGGTGCGGCGCAGACCACGACATACACGCCGCCGCGAACACCGGACGGGCAGCCGGACCTGCAGGGCATCTGGCAGGTTCTCAACACGGCCGCATGGGACATTCAGGATCATGGCGCGAGGCTGGGCGTGCCGGCCGGGCGCGGCGTGGTCGAGGGGAATGAGATCCCGTACCAGCCGTCGGCGCTCGCCAGGAAGCAGGAGAACTTCAGGAATCGCGAGACACTCGACCCGGAAAACAAGTGCCATCTCCCTGGAGTCCCCCGCGTCATGTACATGCCGTATCCGTTTCGAATCGTGCAGCAGGCCAACAGGGTCACGATCCTTCACGAATATGTCCGTGCCATTCGCTACATTTACATGAACGGCAATCCGCATCCCCCGGGGCCCATCGACTGGTATATGGGTGATTCGCGAGGTCGCTGGGAGGGGAATACCCTCGTGGTCGATGCGATCGATTTCAACGACGAAACGTGGTTCGATCGGGCCGGGAATTTTCACAGCGACGCCTTGCACCTCGTCGAGCGCTTTACGCCGACCGGGCCCGATCACCTGCTCTATGAAGTCACGGTCGAGGATCCGAAAGTGTTCACGCGTCCCTGGAAGATGAGCATGCCTCTCTACCGGCGTCAGGAAAAAGACGTCGAGCTGCTGGAGTATGACTGCGGG
>Ga0209515_10004434_pt1 | contig 18964 bp, 13 predicted proteins | sample Subgroupgradi54m_FD_187454 | JGI IMG/M metagenome (GOLD analysis project Ga0209515, IMG submission 187454) | Subsurface groundwater microbial communities from S. Glens Falls, New York, USA - GMW60B uncontaminated upgradient, 5.4 m (SPAdes)... ...
GTCAGACGGGGTGATGAAGCCGAAACCTTTTGCGTCGTTGAACCACTTTACTGTTCCTGTATTCACGAAAATACCTCTGTTAGTTGAATTGCGATGGTTTGCAGTTCATTCCTGAAAGCGAACGCGGGGCTGGCTACCGAAAAAGCGCGGAAGGGCTACCGTACTGACTACAAGAACTGTACTGCAACGGCACCACTATACATGAATATGGCCCTGCCGCTACCGCTATTTTGGATGACCCAATGAGAATCAGCGCCGTGGTGCCAAGCTGCGCCACAGGTTGTTTAACTGCCATCGACACCTGCTTCGCGGCTGTTGAATCTTTTAAAGATCATAGAGTTAACTCGTGATCGAATCGGGGAAGGATGTAACCTCATGGTATCGTTAATGCAGGTCGTCGACGCGCCAAGCGGAGCGAACGTCATTCCATTATCAAGCGGGTGCGCTGGAAAGGCTTGGTGATTTGACAGACCTGTCCTGAGCGCACCGTACCGTCTTCGACATGCTCAGATCGAACAGTGCGTCGAAGCCGGGGTAGTGAGCAGTCGAACCGGGCTGGCCACGAACGGATTTATTCAGGGGTCCCCTAGGCGCTGATTTCCTCATGCTGTTCCTCCACACGCAGCATCGAGTTGAATCCTCCCGAGAAATTCGGCGCCTGCTCGGGATTGGACGGATCTTCCTGCCACACGCCGTCGACGATATAACGGTACTGATAAGTCCCCGGTGCGAGCATCAGGATTTTCTCCACGTCATCGCCCACCGTACGGGTGATTACGCCGCGGTCCGGCGTCCAGTCATTGAAATCGCCGGCGATCTGCACATCCCTGGCCGCGTAACCGAAAAGCCGCAACACCACTCTCTGCCGCGCGTCGCTCTTGTCGATGCGTGCCCTGGCTTCCTCGAAGGCGTGCTTCATACCGGTGATGCGCGCCGCGTGTTCGTGCTCTGATTCCGGCTTCGGCTGTCCTTGCAGGTTCGACATGAGTTCATCGGTGAGGCGCAGGTATTGCACGGCCGCGGTCGAGGTGGGGTCGTAGGCGATGATCGGCACGCCCTGGCGCACAGCCTCTTTCAAGCGCACCGTGAACTGCACCATTACGGATGAAACATCGTCCGCAAAACGCTCGCCGACCTCGTGCAGGAATTGCCGGCAGAGTCGCGTGCGGCTGTCGACCAGCGTCGGCACCACGCGGATCGGAATCTTGCGCCCATGGCGTTCGCCCAGCAGCGCGATGGTTTCGTACATGTGGTCGATGCCGTTGAGACCGAACAGGCTCATCTCGATCGGAATCAGCACCAGATCGGCCACCATCAACGCATTCAGCGACAACAGGCCCATCGAGGGCGGGCAGTCGATGACCGCGTAATCGTAGCGGTGTTTGATCCCGGCCAGATGAATTTCGAGCTGCCGGTCGCGTTCATCGCTGCGCACCGGCAGATGTTCCGCCGCCGCCAGCGTCATGGTCGCTGGCACCACGTCCACCCCGACGAACACGTCCGGTATGATGATGTCCTCGAGCTTTACCTCGCCGGTAAAGACATCGTACAAGTCGCGCACATTGTCACTGCAAACACCGAACCCCAATGAGGCATGCCCTTGGGGGTCGAGATCGAGCAGCAACACGCGCTGTTCCTTCTTTCCGAGACAGGCGGCAAGATTGATGGCGGTGGTGGTTTTCCCGCAACCGCCTTTCTGATTGGCAACAGCAATGATTTTCATATGGCATGAGCCTCCGGTTTTCGATCAATAAAAAAGGGAGCGATGATTGGCTCCCCTGGTCTTGCGCCCTGCTCCCTGCACGGCAATCGCGGCCAGGGTATCGCGGAGCGCGATTCGATTTGATGCAATAGTCGACATAACAACGGATCAACGCGTTCGGGGGAAACAGAAACGGCTGCGCCCGGAAAACCGGCGACGGAAAACACTGCGCGATGGAAAAGACGGGGAAGATATCGCCCCCGGTCGGGGCATGACGGTGCGACGAGGCCGGTTACGCGGCGGCGGATGAGGAAACTCCTCGCCACACCGGACATACTGATGAGCTGCTGCTTTGCGAACCCATATAGGCCAATCCGTTGAACCTCCAGGGAAGCAATCGCAGGAAAGTTTATGGACTCGCGGCGAAATGTCAAGAAATAACGCACGATCCGCGCGTGGCGAAGGCCTCGCGCCATCATCGCCTCACCTGTCCGTCATAAATTCTACAGGCGTGATGCGGACTTTCTGCAAGCGCCCAAGCCTGTCGTTCAGGCAGGAGCCACGGTTCAAGCCAGTGCGGACGTTTACGGCTTGGGAACCTGGCCGGTCAACTCGCGCCGGACATCCCGCAGTCTGGCCTTGATCCTGGCCGCATTCTCGCCGCCCAGGCGGATCATGATCTTCTGACCGGCTGACAGATCCTCCAGGTTGGGATCCGCGAACTGATACAGGACATTCGGCCGGACCAGTTTGATCCGCCCCGGGATATCCGGTGCCGCCAGCAGATCGTCGATCGCCTCCACCAGGCGGTCGTTGAAATATCCCTTGGGGTATCCCAGGTTTTGATATTCCTGCTGAAACAACGGATAAAAGTGGACATACACCGCGACAAGCTTCCTGGTATCGACGGCCTCCGCCAGCCAGACGTATGACGAGTAGCGCCGATAATTGTCGGGACTGGCCAGAAAGTTTTCCCCTTCGCCGGTCACGAGAAATTTCCCCAACACCGGCTTGAAAAGCCGGTATCGCATCGACACTTTCTTGCGCGGCAGATTGTCCACCGTCACGACGAAGCGTCGGACGATTTCCTTCAGATCGAAAAGCTCTTCGGCCAATTTCCCGGTGAACAGTCCCGCCAGCACGTCCTGCATCGCCGCGTCGCTCTCGCCCGGTAGCGGCAGGGGTTTTCCGGAGGAAGGGGCCGCTTGAACCGGATGGCGTATCGCCGGCTCGGCCTTGGTTTCGGGCGCCGGCGGCGCTTCGCTGCGCGCCAGTGGCGTCGGTGACGCCGTATCGTGCATCTGCCAATAATAATAGGCGGCGGCAATGCCACCCAATATCACGAGCACCACCACTGACCACATTGTGTTTTTCATGAGCGGGTATCCGTCGCCGAAGGGTTTGACCTGGCATCCTGGCCGCGCCCATATTACGACGCCGGCGATGATAACCCAAGAGCCCCGAAACCGGCCTGATCAGAACTTTAATTTTAGAGAGCGGGTGTCCAATTTGTTCGGGGATAAAGAGCGGGATCATGAGCTCCTGCTGGCCGATTGAAACGGACCGGGACAAGTGCGCATAATTCACCCATCATCAGCCTAATGACTGGATGGCGCCATTGCAGTTAACCCTGGAGCTGGTCCCCACTGAAACCGCCGGGGAGGAAGAGGCGGTGGAGTCAATGGAGAATCGCGTGCGCGCCGCGGTCAATGCCTGCTTTCGTCGCGCCGAGATTCATTTCCAGCGTCGCTTCGAGCGCGCCCAGCTCGCTTTCAACCTGCGCGGGATGGCAGCGGCCGTGGCCTACCCGACCCGAAATGTAATTCGCATCAACCGCCGCTTGCTGGATCAAAACGCCGATGACTTTCTGCTCAACACCGTCCCGCATGAGGTGAGTCATCTCATCGCCTATCGCGTGCACGGCCCGCGTATCGCGCCGCACGGCACGGAATGGGCCACGATCATGCGCGAAGTCTATGGGCTCAAACCGCTGCGTTGTCATCACTACGATGTGCGCCCGGGACTGACGACGGCGTATCAGTATCGTTGCGGTTGTGACGCGGGACATACGTTCACCACGCGGCGTCACAACAACGCCCGGCGCGGACGGCTCTACCTCTGCCGCCGCTGCCGTCAACCGCTTCGCTTCTCGCACCGCGAAACACCCGCCGGCTGAGCCCGGCCGGGGATGGAACGCTCATCCCAGGCTTGGAAACAACTGTATCAGCCCGCCGGCGATGAATTCGACCGCGACCGCGGCCAGGATCAGCCCCATGACGCGGGTCGCGACGCTGATGCCATAGCGTCCGAGCCGGTTGGCGATGGTTTCCGCCAGGGACAGGACCGCCCAGACGCTGCCCGCCACCAGCAACGCCGCAAACAGCAGAAATGCGATATCCCAGCCGGTGCCGGCCTGGTGCGCGTACACGATCGTGGTACTGATGGCGCCGGGACCGGCCAGAATCGGGATCGCGAGCGGCACGACGGCGCTGCTGTCCTTGTCGTCCGCGTCGATGCGTTCCTCGGGCGTGTGCCGGGTTTCGCCCGGATGCCCGCGCAGCATGGCAATCGCCATCATCATGATCAATATCCCGCCGCCGACGCGGAACGACGGCAAGCCGATGCCGAAGAAACGCAACAACGGCTCGCCCAGGAACATGCTGACAACCAGAACGATGGCAACGGCGGTGGCCGTGATGCGCGCTGTTTTCTTGCGCGCGGCCAGCGCCTGATCGCGGGTGAGCGTGATGAACACAGGCAGCGCGCCGATCGGGTTGGTGATCACCAGCAACGCCGTGAGTATGTGGATGTAATCGGTCCAGCTTTTCACGATCGGAAGCGGCCGGTTCAGGAGATCGTCTGATAATACAGATTCTGAGGGTGATTGGCCTGCGCGAAAAAGAACCAGCGCTCCACCAGCAGGCCCAGATACTGAATGACAAACGCGGAAGCAATCAGTGTCACGCTGCGATCGATCATGCCGGCAAACAACAATGCCATCGGCACGGGAAACGCCAGCACCAGGAATATCCATTTGATCGAGCGGAACAGCCATGGCGCCACGCCGTGAAAAAAGTCGCGCGTATTGAACGACCCGCCCATGAAGCCCTGTGACTTCTGGACGATCCGGGCGTGGCGCACGCCGATGGCCGTCTGGATCGTCGACTTGTGCTTGAGGCGGCGGTTGCGGATCAGTGAACCAACGCGTGTCACCAATACGGCCGCGGTGGCAACGACGGTCCAGCTCCCGTAGAAGTACATGAGTGCCGGCGCCCGGTAGGCCGCGTACGCGGTCGCCAGCAGGAAACCCGAGGCCAGTCCGAACAGCGTGTAATTGACGACCGTCAGCCAGGACGCCCACTCCTGCAGAAACTTGATGCACGCGTAAATCATGCCGGTGCACAGAAACAGCAGGAACGCCAGCGCCGCGCCCCCGGCACCGACGACGAGCGAAAGATCGCCGTGGGCCGAGGTCTTGATACCGACGATATTCAGATCCCATTCGTAATGATGCACCAGGCCGTAGGCCGCCACGGCGCCCATCAGCGCCGGCAACACGATCACCTCGCGCGACAGCCATGAAGTGCGCCAGCGGGCCGCCGAGCGCCAGGCGCGCTCCGGATGACCCAGGTGAAAGAAGGACGCGATCAGCCCGGCGATCAGGAACGCCAGCACGATAACACTGCCCAGCGTATAGAAGCTGGCCGGTTGCGGCGGCAGCAACTTGACCACGGAATAGACCTGCTCGGTGTAAAGCGCCAGAAAGAAGCCCTGGCCGGTGCCGATCAATGTCGTCAGAAAGATAACCGAGAACGCGGGATGCATGATTTACGCCAGTGGTCAGTAGTTAGTTTTGGTTCGAAATTCTGCTAACGATGTTACCAGGATGTAGCATCGTCCAGCGATGGTTCTTTCACATCCGGCTTGGGCAACACGCCCTCTTTCTTGAGCGGATTATCGGCGCGCACGAGCTCGTCATCGTGGATCTTGATACGCATCTTGCGGCGCGGCAGATAATGGTTGGCCGGTTTGGTGCCCCACTCCGGCATGAGCGCGTAACCGCCGTTTTCACTGATCGCTATCGACACCGCCGATTCCGGATCGTGGACGTCGCCGAACAGGCGCGCGTTCGTCGGGCAGGCGAGCACGCAGGCCGGCTTGCGTTCCGACTCGGGCACCGACATGTCGTAGATGCGATCCACGCACAAGGTGCATTTCTTCATGACCTTCTGGTGCTCATCGATCTCGCGCACACCGTAGGGACAGGCCCACGCGCAGTACTTGCAGCCGATGCACTTGTCGTAATCGACCAGCACGATGCCATCCTCGGGGCGCTTGTAGCTGGCGCCGGTGGGACACACCGGCACGCACGGCGGATCCTCGCAATGCAGGCACGACTTCGGGAAATGCACGGTGTCGGTATTCGGGAACTCGCCGACTTCGAAGGTCTGCACCCGATTGAAGAAAGTGCCGGTCGGGTCCTGCCCGTACGGGCGATCATCGGACATATAGCCGGCCTCGCCCGAAGTGTTCCATTCCTTGCAGCTCGTAACGCAGGCGTGGCAGCCCACGCACACGTTGAGATCGATCACCAGGGCAAGTTGGATCATGTCAGTTTCCCATAATCTTGCCGGCAACGTAGGCCAGCCAGGTTTTCCTGCGCGGTTCCTCGCCCGGTACGGTCGGGAGCGTATTGAACTGCGGCCAGGTCACCTTTTCTTCCGCCGGGTCGGCTTTGTAAAGACGCACGCGCACATCGTACCAGCCAGCCTGGCCGGTGACCGGATCGGAATTGGACATATGCTCGCCCTCCGGCATCGACGGCAACTCTTCCGAGATCAGATGATTGAGCAGAAAGCCCTGGCGCGCTTCATTCGCGTTCGGTTCGAGATTCCACGCCCCGGGCTGTTTACCGATGGCGTTCCAGGTCCAGACCGTACCGGGTTCGGTCGCTTCGCTGTAACGGCACATGCCGCGCACCTTGCCCCAGGGCGATTCAACCCACACCCAGTCGCCGTCCTCGATACTCTGGGTAGCAGCGGTTTTAGGATTCACGAATAAATAATTGTGCGTGTGTATCTGGCGCAACCATGCATTCTGCGAGTCCCACGAGTGGTACATCGCCATCGGCCGTTGGGTCACCGCATTGAGCGGATATTTCTGCTTGTCGGTCAGCTGGGCCTCGAGCGGTTCGTAGTAGAACGGCAGCGGATCGAAATAAGTTTCGATGCGCTTGCGCAGGTGCTGCGGCGGCTGCTTGCCTTGGGTCTTGCCCTGCGCGGCGAGGCGGAACTGCTGGAGGATGTCGGAATAGATATGAATCAGGATCGGTTCGGCATAGCGAGTCAGGCGGTGTCGCTGCGCCCACTCGAGATATCCCTTGTTCCAGTTGCGCATGTACTGATAGGACTTGGGCAGCTCGTAGCGGAACACGCAGTTGTTCTTTTCATACATCTGCCATTGGTTCGAGTTCGGCTCGCCTTTCATGAACTTCTCTCCGCCCTTGCCACGCCAGCCGGCGAGAAACCCTATGCCCGAGCCCGGCTCGATCTCGTAATTGATGATGAAGTCCGGATAGTCGCGGAACTTGCGCGCGCCGTTCGGGGTGACGAACGCCGGCAATTTGAGGCGCGAGCCGAGTTCGATCAGCACTTCCTGGAACGGCTTGCACTCTCCCTTGGGCGGCACCACCGGGATGCGCACCGAATCCATCGGGCCTTCAAACTCGGAAATTGGCCGGTCGAGCATGCTCATGACATCGTGGCGTTCCAGATAGGTGGTGTCCGGCAACACCAGGTCGGCGTATGCCACCATCTCCGACTGGAACGCATCGCACACGACGATGAACGGGATTTTGAATTCGCCGTTCTCGTCCTTGTCGTTAAGCATCTTGCGCACCTCGACCGTGTTCATGGTCGAGTTCCACGCCATGTTGGACATGAAGATCATCAGCGTGTCGAGTTGGTACGGATCGCCGCGCCAGGCGTTGGTGATGACGTTGTGCATCAGGCCATGCACCGACAGCGGATATTCCCAGGAGAACGCCTTGTCGATGCGCACCGGCGTGCCATCCTTGTCGACGAACAGGTCATCGGGGTCGGCCGGCCAGCCGAGCGCCAACCCGTCCAGCGGCTTGCCGGGGCGCACTCCCTCCGGGCCCTTCGGTGTTTTCGCGCAGGGTGGGATCGGACGCGGGAACGGCGCCTTGTGCCGGAACCCGCCCGGCCGGTCGATGGTGCCGAGGACACTCATCAATATCGACAGCGCGCGTATCGTGTGAAAGCCGTTCGAATGCGCCGCCAGCCCGCGCATGGCGTGGAACGCCACCGGGTTGCCGGTGACCACTTCATGATCCTTGCCCCAGATGTCGGTCCAGGCGATCGGCAGCTCGATTTTCTGGTCGCGCGCCGTGACGCCCATCTCATTCGCCAGGCGCGTGATCGTCTCGATCGGAATGCCGGTGATGGTGCTAGCCCACTCGGGCGTGTAGTCCTTGACGCGATCCACCAACAACTGGAACGACGGCTTGACCGGGGTGCCATCCGGCAGCACAAACTCGCCGCGCAGGAATGGATGGGCGCCGGCGGTATGCGTGACCACCGCCTTGTTGGTCAGGCGATCCCACCACAGCTTGTTCTGCGGATCGAAGCAGCCTTCTTCCACCGGCACCTCGGCGCGCACGAACATGCCGTACTCACTCGATTTCCTGTCCATGTTCACCAGTTGCGCGGAGTTGGTGTATTGCACCAGGAATTCGCGGTCGTACAGGCCCTGCTTGATGAGCACGTGTATCAGCGCCAGAAACAGCGCCCCGTCGGTGCCCGGCTTGATCGGCACCCACTCGTCGGCGATCGCCGAGTAACCGGTGCGCACCGGATTGACGGAAATGAATTTTCCGCCGTTGCGCTTGAATTTGGAGATGGCCATTTTGAGCGGATTGGAGTGATGATCCTCGGCGGTGCCGATCATCACGAACAGCTTGGCGCGATCGAGATCCGGTCCGCCGAACTCCCAGAACGATCCGCCAATGGTATAGATCATGCCCGCGGCCATGTTGACCGAGCAGAATCCGCCATGGGCCGCGTAGTTGGGCGTGCCGAACTGTCTGGCGAACAGGCCGGTGAGCGCCTGCATCTGATCGCGACCGGTGAACAGCGCAAACTTCTTCGGATCGGTGGCGCGTATTTTCGACAGGCGCTCTTCCAGTATCGCAAACGCCTCGTCCCAGGAGATCGCCTCGAATTCGTTGGCGCCGCGTTCACTGCCTGGTTTACGCCGGAGCGGTTTGGTCAGGCGCGCGGGCGAGTGCTGCTTCATGATGCCCGAGGCGCCCTTGGCGCAGATCACTCCTTTATTGATGGGGTGATCGGGGTTGCCCTCGATGTATCTTATCTCGCCATCCTTGAGCGTCACACGGATCCCGCAGCGGCAGGCGCACATGTAGCAAGTGGTGTTCTTGGTCTCGCTACGGCCTGGAGAAGTTTGAGTCATGAGAGCTGGGTCAATCCAGATAGATCGTCGGGCACAAGGGAACGGCGACAACTACGATACTAAGCCCAGAAAGTAATCGCAATTAACAATATTCGATACGGTAACAAAAATTATTAGTGCGACTACCGTGGAATTCCACCGGGATTAGCGTGTTACAGCAATCCCGGCTCAATTCATTGGTTCGATCTCGTAGCGCACCCACAGATGATGCTCGCCGCCCGGCGCGATGGTCACGACGTCGTCCGCGGCGTTGGCGCTTTCCACGCACACCATATTAAGATAACCGTTCTCGCCGAAGTCGCCCATCTTGACCGACTTCTCGATCCACGGGTTCCATACCACGGTTGAATGACTGCCGCGTTTGCGGATACGGATGCTGCGCTTCAGGCCGGGATCGTCGATCAGGCAATCCGCGCTGGAATCGAGATAAATGCGATCGGTTTCGGCGCCGATCGTCACCGGTCCGGTTTGCTGCTTGCGCTTGCCGCCGTCCATTTTGTCGAGGTAGGGACAAGCCTCCAGACCCCGGATCGTCACCCGGCGCACGTCGCTCACCTCGAAATAGGTATGCAGCGCATCGCCGATGGTGATGGCGCTGCGGTCGGCGTTGCGTGTCACGAGGTCGATCTCGAGCGTCGCGCCCACGGTGATGTGGCATTCGAGCAGCGTGGCATGCGGCCACTGCGCGCGGGCGGCCTCGCTCTGGATGAGACGAAAGTCGAGACGCGTGGCGCCATCCGCCAGGATTTGTGCGCCGATCACTTCCCACGGCACGGTGCGTGCAAATCCGTGCGCCGGCAGCGTGGCCACGGTGGCATGCGGACCGAACCACGGCCAGCAGACCGGCACGCCGCCGCGAATCGATTTGCCGGGTGCAAATTTGGCGGCGCGCGAAACCCAGATCACCGGCTTCTGCCCGCGCGGTGCCCAGGTCAGCACCTGCGCGCCTTGCAGTGCCAGGGTGGCGCCACCCTGGGAATTGGCCACTTCCACCACGGCCAGTCCGCCGGGACCTGGCTTGAAAACCACCTGGCCGGAGAGGCCGAAGCGCGCGTTCAACGCTGAAAAATCAGTCATGCCGCTTGATCCTCGAGGATATGTGTTTGCGTTATCGTTGTTGGTTGCCATTATGTCACGGGATCCTCGCCACAAAGAATCCGAGAAGCGGCAACTGATCTTTCCATCCTTGTCAGGTTCCGTGGCGTCGCCGTCGTGCAGGCTAATGAATTTTGGTGTTGAGTTTTGTCGCGGGTGCGTTCGCCTTGCCGGCTTCGTTGTAACGCTTAATAAAGGCTTCGAGGTCGGCGGCCGTGACAGCACCCGCCTGGTGCGCCACGAGTTCACCGGCCGGAGAGATGATAAACGTGGTAGGCAACATGATAATGACGCCGAAGGGGGTGACCTGCTGCGATGGGTCTGACCGCAACACTGGATAGCTCATGGACATGCTGTTCATAAAGTCTTTCAGCCAGGTCAGGGAAATGTCTTCAAAGTCCACGCCCAGGACGACGGCATCGTGATCCTTGTGTCGCTGGTGAAATGCCTGCAGCTGCGGAATCTCTTTAATGCATGGCGGACAAGAGGTCGCCCAGTAATTGACGACCACCCACTTCCCGGCATATTGCGGCAGGGCGTGGAACTTGCCATTCGTGTCCGGCATGGAAAAGACGATCTTTCCGGCCGCCATCGCCGTCATCATGGGCGCCAGGCAAAGCAGCCACACGATAAGAAGTCGCTTCATTTCAATCTCTGACTCACAAAACGTTATCCAGATTACTCGCGCTCGTTATCGCGTCGTGTCGGTCCGGCGCCAACTCGCAGCATGTGCTGGAGCACGACGGCTTTATCATAATTATTCCAGGTCGGCCCCTTCTTGCCGATCAGCTCCTGGTGGCGAGACGGCACGCCGTACTTGTTGACCGTATGGCAGGTCGCGCACTTCACCGGCCCATGCGAGCCATCGGGATTCAACAACGCCGCCTGTTGGTAGCTGGAAATATCTACTTCCGGATTGACGGGATAAAGACCATGAGTCGATTCATGGCAGCCCTGACAAGTGATTCCCGCGTGTCCTTTGGAGTGACGCATGAGCGCGTACTTCCCCGGCTGGTCGAGGGGAAAGGCGCCGCCACCCATGCTTTCGACGAAGGGCGGTTGATGACAGTCGGCGCAGTGGGGTTCGCCGGGCGCCAGCCAGTAATCCTTTCCATGTGTGGCCACGGCATAAGACGCCGCCGCGCCATCGGTGCCATTCGGGTCTTTATCCACAAAAATGACGGATCGATCGCCATCTTCGTCGGGTGCTGTCAACACTGGCTTACCCTGCTTATCCACCTTGATCCTGCCGATGGCGGCGATGGTCTGCCCGGTGCGATCCCAGGTTCGGTAGACGCCGCTGGAAACATCTTCTCCCTGCATCGGACTTTTGGGATTGAGATAATCCCTTTTCAGCTGCTCCACCGAGACACCCAGCGAAGCAGCGATCGGCGCCAGCGGCTGGTTACGGAGCGTCTGGCCGGTCTGCGCCACCGCGTCGGTGAGATGATCCGCCTTGTACAATTCGCGCGACAGCATGTTATGACAGTTGGTGCAATATAAGCCCTTGTCTTTTCCCTTGGTGATCATCACCTCGGAAAGCAGCGCGCTGCCCACGGCGTTGAGATGACTCGGGGTCTCGGCCCCGTCCCGGTGTCGATGGGGATTGCCATGCACGTCGCGACGCGTGAAACATCCTTCGGCATCGCGCACGTCACCGGAGGCGAACTGGTTTTTTCCGTCCAGCGTCAGCGGGAAATCGTTCAGGGTACGGTCGCTGCGGTGCGCCGGATGGCAGCCCTGACAACCGCCGGCAAACCCGAGACTGTCGGGGAGCGGATTGTGGCGCTGATGGCTCTTGTGAATCGCTTCGGTCAACGGCGAGATCAGGTGTTCGGGATCAGGCAGCCGGGGATGTTTCGGCTGGATGTCATTTTTTTCCATTGCCCCCGCCTTGCGGGACGATAGCCGGCCGATGATGTTATCCGCGTGGCAATCCTGGCACAGGACCGAATCCCGTCCGAGCCGGAGATACGTGCTCGAACTTGCGGGCCATTTGGCCAGGAAGTTCGTGCCGTGATGGTCGTCATGAATTTCCAGAATCGAAATCGCCGCCGCCTTGATCTGCGCATAATACTCGCCGGTGCCGCGCATCTCCTTCCAGAAATCGTGCTCTGTCTTGTACTTGAGATATTTGTCGCCATTGGCGCGTTGGTTCGAATGACAGCGCGTGCAGCTGGGCACGTCGATGGGATTCACCCCGAAAAACCGCACGACCTGCCCCGATGAATCGATCACGGGCTCGCGCGTCTTGGCGTCCACCAGCGTCACCACGGATTTCTGGTACGGCTGAAACATGGTCTCATCCAGCGTCGTCAGCGCCGTGAATTGATCGTTGAACGGCGTGAGCGGAAGCCCGAGCGCCTCCCATATCCCGGCACCCGTGAGGGTGATCGGCACGTTTTCCATGACCGGTGAATCGGCGAACACCACGGTTCCGGTCGGCCCGGAATAACGCAGAAATCCCTTCCCCACATACTGGCCGGTCGGTCCCTGATTGATCTTGATCGGGGTATCGATGCCAACATGAAGTTTCTTGGCGTTGGCGCTGGTGTGCTCCGGATTGGAGCCCTCGAGATCCTTGTAAATATAAAGACTGCTGAATTCCTGGTCAGGCAGCGACTTGCCCCGGTATGGCACTCCCCAGTAGGCGAGCTTCTTGGACGCCGAATAGGTATTAGGTATGCCCTCCGGGTCCTCATGGGTGTAGGCCAGCCGGTAGCGCTTCTCACCGTCCACCAGCACCTCGGGGTCGTTGGGGTCGGAGCCTAGCAGCACCGGTTTATCCGCCTTGCTTTCGGTTTTCACGACCTGGGCGAGGATCGAATTGTACGGGGGAAGGATACAACAGTAGGAGAAATCAAAACCGGTACAGTGCATCCCCAATTCGTAATTGATGAGAATGACATAGTCCCGAGGAGGGGGCGTGTCGCGGCGGAACAAATCCATCACTCCTGCCTGAATCGCGCCGGCAAAAGTAAACAAGAACAATGCAAACGATCCGCAGCAAATCAGATGGCGTTTCATGGTTCGCCATTATCCTCCCGTCCCGAGGATATTACACTTACTGGCTAACCTGATTCGCGCCGCTTTTTCCGGGAAGTTTCTGCGCAGTCAACGGGGTGGCCTCTGATTTCATGCGGTTGGCTTTGATTTTTTCCTCCTCCTGTCGCACGATCCGTTGAAACGTCTCGGTGTAGACCTCGACCGAAAAGACATTCTTCGTCCTCAGATCGGCCACATACTGATCGCGTCTCTCGCGCCAAAGCATGTTCTTGGTTGTCTTCAATGTGTCCTTATCATCGATGTTTTGAAGCCGGGGTTCCCGGGCCCCCATGACCTTGACCAGATGCCATCCCACCGGGGATTCGACCGGACCCCCCAGTTCATCCGGCTTCAGGGAAAAAGTCAGCCGATCGAGTGCGGGAAAACCGCTACCCTTGGCTACCCAGCCAAATTCGCCCAAGGTCAGCTTGGCATTCGGATCGATGGAATACTTCGAAACAGCCTCGTAAATCGTGATCTTGCCGGACTGGATCTGTTTCTTCACGTCCTCCGCCTGTGCCTTGGTCTTCAACACCACCATCTGGATCTTTCGCGATTCCGGAACCTGGATCTTCGCCTTGTTGTTCTCGAAATACTCCCGGACTTCCGCGTCGGTCGGCTCCATTTCCGGAAGAAGCTTCGCCTTGTAGGCGAGGATCAAATGGACTTTCTTGAATTCACCTACCTGGGCAAGGTAAGTCGGATCCTTGTCCAGGTGCGCGGCCTTGGCCTTGTTCACGGCGACACGCAGGTCGATGAGTTCGTTCAGGACATCGCGCCTGACGGCTTCAGAGCCGCTATTCTTGGCATTCGTCAGCGGCGACTTGAGTTCTCCCCAGGTGATCGTTTCCTGACCGACTCGGGCCACGATATCGGTGTCGACCCGTGACGCATCTGCTTTTGGATCCAGCTTCGTGGCATCGATGACGATGTGCACGCCTTCGCGCAGGCGCTTTTGCATATCCGCCTGCCTGGCCTTGAACCGCTCTTCCCGAAGCCGGGCTTCAATAGACTTCCGCACGTCCGGCGTGAACGGTGTTCCCTTGGCAATATTGTTCTTGTAGAAATTCCGGACCTCTTCGTCGGTCACCGTAATGTCCTTGTCCAGATTTCGCCGGTACAGAGAACCCAGCATGGATGCGGAAAAGCTTTCCACGTCGCGCCGGTAAACCGGGTCGTTCTGTATCCCCTTCTTCAGGGCATCCAGATATAGAAGATTGGCGCTGATCACCTTGTCGAGCACCAGCAACCGCGTCTCGTTTCTCGCCTGGGTCCCCGGGGTGGGGATCGGCATGCCGACCATATCGGAACTGTTGATCATGATGTCGATCTGGCTGAAGGTGATGTTCTGGTCGCCGACCTTGGCGATGACGTCCTTGGGCTTGGCGACGGCACTCGCGCCGAGCGGGAAGGCAACGCCCAGAAAAAAACCGGCGATCAGTATCGTGGAAAAGGAGTTTTTTATTTTCATGGTAATTATCATAAGAATAATCCGTTGAAGTTAAGGTATCTCATCGTCAGTTTTTAAAACAGTCCCTGATCCGGATATTCCCGAAAGCGAAAACGGTGCACGTCCGGCATTGGACCACAAAAGAATGGAGGAGAGCATGCTCTCCTCCATTCAGTTTTGCCTCCTCTTGACCGCTCCTGCCGGCGGCTTACCAGCCGCAGGTCGAACCCAGCTTGGTCATCGACACATATTCCCAGACCTTTTCAGCAATAACGCCATGGGAGATGTGGTGTTTCCAATGCACGTTGTTGCAGGAGAGTTGGGCGACATTGTTGGTCCCGCTCGCGTGGCAGACCGTACAGAATCCTTTCTTATTCGTCGGATCGCCGAAAGCGGGATCACCCGAGACGTGGCCTCGCAGGCTGATCTCCACCCGATCCATCATTTCCCGCGAAACCCGGCCATCCATGGCGTGATGCAACCAATGCTCCTCGGTATCGGAGACAAGCGTCGCGTTATTTGAATTGTTCGTATGGCAGTTGAAGCAGTAATCCTTGGTCGGGTCGGCTTCGATCGTGAAGGTATGAGCCCAACCGACCGCCTTGTCGAAGTCCGTGGCGATCTTCGTTCCCTGGTAGGTCACCTTGTTGAGGATACTGGGCACACCAACTTTATTCGCTATATGACAGGTACCGCACTTCAACGGCCCGTGCTTGCCATCCGTGTTCAGGCTGGCCGCCTGCGCATAGGTGGTGGTATCGATGTCCCGGGTGACCGGATACAGCCCGTGCGTCGACTCGTGACAACCCTGGCAGGTGATGTCCTGGTGACCGCGTGAATAGCGGAACAGCGAAGCCTTGCGCGGATAGTTGAACGGCGGGAAGGCGTTGATGTTGCCGCTCTGCTCCGTGTATGGCGCCGCGTGGCAATCCGCGCAGTGCGGCTCGCCGGGGGACAGCCAGTGATCGCGGGCATCGTCCGCCGCCTGGAACGGAACGGGTACCGCGGTGCTGCCAATGCCCTCGCGATTTAATTTCCTCTGGGCGTCGGCCACGCAATCGGGTGTGGTGCAGAAGTCGAGAATCCGCACGCTCGGGTCGCCATCGACGTCGGTCGTGACCTTCGGCGAACCGCCGGCAAGAATCTCGATCGTGGCCACGTTGGCGTCCGGATAATCTACCGCGTCATTCCAGGGGGCATAGGTATCGTTATTGCTGTGCTTGGGATCGAGCCAGGCGATGGCCTGCGATTCCGAGACTCCCACCGCCGAGGCGATGGCAGCCAGCGTCGGGAGTGCGCGGATATTCACCGCCGTCGTTCCATCGGCATTCTTTCCGGGCACGCCGCGGATCAGGTCGACCATGTTCTCCTTGCGCCAGATCTCCTGACTTAACTGACTGTGACAGTTGGTGCACCAGATGCCCTTGTCGTGGCCGGTGTCATTGGCGACGTTAGTCCGCAACCATTTACCGATGGCGTTCGGGTGGGATTTCCCACTCAAATCCTTGCCCCGGTCCGGGTTGGAGTGTACGTCCCGACCTACAAAGCAGCCCCCCGCGGCATCGCGGTTGTCCGCATTGGCAAAGTTGTTCAGTCCGAGCGTGGTGATCGGATAATTGCTGAGATCGCCATCGGAACGGTGGGCAGGATGGCAACCCTGGCACGCGCCGTTGCGGCCTTTCGAGTCGTCGAACGGAAGATCCTTGTGATTGTTGTGAATCGCTTCGGTCAGCGGCGGGATCAAGCCCCGGCTGGTGCTCGCCGATTTGACCACGGCGATCACATTATCCGCATGGCATCTCTGGCACAGCACGCTTTCATGCCCGAGGCGGGTGAGCTGTGGAGGATTCCCGCTCGTCTGCGGATAGTTCAAGGTGAAATCCGTCCGGTGCTGGTTATCGTGGATCGACAGGATGCTGATCGCCGCCGCCTTCAGGCGCGAATACCAATCGGAGTCGCCGGCCTGGGTATCGATATTGTAATACGCGTTCCAGAATTCGAGCTCGAGCTGCACCTTTGCCGCCGTGTAGGGGCGATATATATCAGTTGTGCTGATGTTCGCGTTATTCGGTGAGGCGACGCTAGCGGGAAGCCCATGGCAACGCTCGCAGTTGGGGATATCGATCGGGGCGTCGCCCATGCCGATGACTGGCTTGCCCTTCTGCAACACGGCAGTCCCAATGCCGCCCGGTTGCGTGGAATCGTAGTTATGCAGCGCGGCCTTCATCTGGACATAAGGCCGGACCGATTCCTCAGTGATCTTTCCCGGATCTCCGAAGAAGTTGATGGTGTCTTCAAAAGGATCCAGCGGCAGGCCCAAGGCTTCCCAGATCCGCGGCGAGGTCAGCATCACGGGCAGATTCTCCAGCACCTTCATCTGCGTGAAGACCACGGTGCCTGTGTCGCCGGAGAAAGTCAGGACGTTTTGCAGACCGGGCGTTGATCCGGGTCCCATGGGGTGAAAAGCCGGACCGCTGTTCTGCGGCAGAACCGTCGCAAAGGGAGTAGAAGCGTTCTGATTGCGCAAACCCAGACGGATCTTGTCTTTTTCGGCGCTGGTGTTGTTGGGATTGCTTCCTTCCAGGTTAGCGTAGATGTACAGATGGTTCATCCACGCGTTGGCGTAGCTATCCTCAGGGTCGGCGAAACTGCCGTTACCCAGCAAAACATTATTCTTGGGCGATGAAGCCTGATGCGCATTCGGAGCCGGAGGAAGTACCGCAGCAACCGTTGAACCGTAATCGCCGTAGATTAGTCTGTTGCCGCTGTCCGTGGCGGCGGCGTCGAATTGGGTGTTCCACATCAGCAGGGAGTTACCTTCCACATGGCTGATCAGCGTGCTGGTCTGCGGAGCGCCGCGGCCGTCATTCCGGGGCTGGGCGTCATGCCAGTACCTTAATACGTACTTCTTGAAATTCCCGTTCGAATCCAGTTCGGTATCCCGCAGCACCGTAGGCCGACCGAGAAAGTCAAGCCCCACCCTGGGATCGCCCTCCAGCAGCGTGGGGAACACTGTCCCATGCATGTCCGTGCTGCCCAGGTCGTGTGTGTGTACCGTCGGCAGGTTTTGCTGGGTTTTGACCACTTGCGCCAGGATGGAATTATACGGCGGCAGCACGCAACAATAGGAGAACTCGAACCCGGTGCAGTGCATACCCAGCTCATAGTTCATCAATATATTGAAAGTGTTCTTGGGCAGCGTCGGTTGACTAAAAAGAGAACTGTCGCTGCTTAACAATGCATCGCTGGTAGAGACCGTGTCAGCCAATGCCTCGGCGGTAAATCCGACTGTCGATGTAAACAAGATACCGATTGCTGCCGACAAAAACCGATTGCCGCGTGCGATCTTCAGAAGATGCGGTTCCATTGACTCCTCCTTCTTGTTCGTGCACATGCAGAGGCGCTGATCAACCGCATGTGCCATCGGGACAAGTCGGAACGCTGCCATCTCACCCAAGCGGCGATGGAACGCCTCATGGGTTATAACTTCCCCGGCAACGTGCGCGAACTGTTGAACATTCTGCAGCAGGCCCGCGCGTTAAGCCCGGATGGAATTATTACTCCCGAACATATCCACCTTGGCGATAATAATCATTCGCCCCATACTGCCGGCAAAACCATGCCAACCCATCCAGCCCCTGTTACACGAGCAGCGGCCGGTACGGAAACCAATATGCCCCGATCACTGGCGGATGCCGAAGCCCGCCATATCGCCATGTTGCTGGAACGTCTCGACCACAACCGGCACGCCGTCGCGGAGGCGCTGGGTATCAGCGAACGCACGCTTTATCGCAAGATCAAACGCTATAAGCTTAATTCTCACGCGGCGGTGGCGGAATAACGTCAAGTTTTCGTCCACGAGCCGCCTACCGCGGTTTGGCATGGCCTCATCAAAAAATGCTTGAATCTCGGTGGCGTCTTCTCACGCCACCGGATTCTCGAGCGTGCCGACGGGGTCGATGGTGATCGTGACCACGTCGCCCTGCTTCAGAAATCGGGGCGGCTTGAAGCCCATGCCGACACCGGCGGGCGTGCCGGTGGCGATGACATCGCCCGGCGCCAGCGTCATGGTGCGTGCCAGCGTTTCTATTAGCGTCGGAATATCGAATATCAGCCCTGACACCGGCGCGTCCTGGCGCCGCTCGCCGTTCACCCGCGTCTGCACGCGCAGCAATCCCGCG
>Ga0209515_10004435_pt1 | contig 18963 bp, 14 predicted proteins | sample Subgroupgradi54m_FD_187454 | JGI IMG/M metagenome (GOLD analysis project Ga0209515, IMG submission 187454) | Subsurface groundwater microbial communities from S. Glens Falls, New York, USA - GMW60B uncontaminated upgradient, 5.4 m (SPAdes)... ...
CCTATAACTACAACGCCGCCGCGCCGGGCCAGCCCGCCGTGACCTTCGACATGAACGGCGAAACCGTGGACTTCATCCCGATGATGCCGTCGCACACCGCCGGCGACACCATCATCCGCTTCCGCAAGGCCAATGTGATCTACATCGAGGATTTCTACCGCAACTTCGGCTACCCGTTCGCCGATCAGGCCAATGGCGGAACGATCAAAGGCATGCTCGATGCGGTTGACCTCATCGAGAACATCGCCGGACCCGACACGACGCTCGTCCCCGGGCATGGCACGCTGGTGAAGAAACCCGATCTCCTTGCCTATCGCGCCATGCTGGTGGACATCCTCGCCAAGGTGACGACGCTGCGCAACCAGGGCAAGGCGCTGAAGGACGTGCTGGCTGCAAACCTGACCGCGCCGTACGACAAGACGACCCAGGGCGACACGCAGCAGAGCAAGGATCGCTTCATCACCGAGGCGTATGACGAGGTGAAAGACTTTCCGCCGCTCGTGGACGGGAAGCGGAAGATGCCCAGCCATCCCTAGGATGTCACCCCGCAAACGGCTCCCGATTCGCCGGACGCAAGACGCGCTCGAACACGAGAGGATCTTTACCGAGACCGTGCTCGACACGGCAGGTGTGCTCGTCGTCGTGGTCGACCGTCAGGGCACGATCGTCCGCTTCAATCGGGAGTGCGAACGTGTCACCGGGTACCGGTTCGGTGACGTTCGTGGGCGCAACCTCTGGGACTGCCTGGTGCCGCCCGAACAGCATGCTGCCTTTCGTGCTGCCCTCGACGATCTCGCGGAGGGACGAGGTGACAGCCCCAGCCGGATCGAAAGTGTGATTCTGACGAAGGATGGGAATCGGCGATCGATCGCCTGGTCGAACACGACCATTGCAGACGAGGCGGGCGCCATCACGTACGTCATCGGGTGCGGCGTCGACACGACCGAGCGCCGGCATGCCGAGGAAGCGCTGCGGCTCAGCGAGCAGCGGTTCGCCCTGGCGATGCAGGCGGCCAATGACGGCGTGTGGGACAGGAACCTCGAAACCGGCGAGGTGTACTACTCGCCACGATGGAGCGACATCCTCGGCTATGAGGATGGTGAAGTCGACGCTTCGATCGCCACCTTCGAGCGGCTCGTGCATCCGGACGACAGAGCGCGAAGGACCGCGGCGGTCAACGCCTACCTTCGCGGCGCCACCGAACGATATGAGATCGAGTTGCGACTGCGGCACAAGGATGGGCATTACGTGCCGGTTCTTTCGCGTGCGACCGGGGCACGAAGCGCTGACGGCCGCATCGTCCGCTTGATCGGCACGCATGTCGATCTCACGGAACAGAGACGGGCGGAAGAACGGATGGCCGCGCAATACGCCGCGACGCGTGTGCTTGCGGAAGCGACCAGCCTGAAAGACATGGTCCCGAAATTTCTGTGCGCCATCTGCGAGGCGGCGGGTTGGGACGTCGGATGTGCGCTCGCTGTCGATCCGGACGCGGAACGGCTTCGGGGTTTCGCCGTCTGGCGATCGCCGTCGGTCGAAGCCGGCGACTGGGAGACGAGCCTTCGTGGTCGGTCCTTCCTGCCCGCCGAAGGGCTCCCGGGCCGCGTGTGGGCCACGGGGCAACCGGAATGGATCGCGAGCGCCGACGCGAGCGCCGACTTTCCGTCCGCCGCGCGCGCGGCGGGCATGCAGACCGTCTGCATGGCGCCGCTGGTCCTCGGAGACCGGAACAGCGCCGTGCTGGAGTTCTACAGCCGGGACATCCGGCCGAGAGACGACGCCTGGTTCGAGATGCTGGCAACCGTGAACGTCCACGTCGAGCAGACCCTCCAACGGAAGCAGATGGAACAGGAGCTCGACGAGGCGGAACGCAAATACCGGGAGATCGTCGAGCAGTCCCTCCACGGGATGTACCAGACGACGCCGGAAGGGCGGATCATCAGTGTCAACCCGGCGTTCGCGCGCACGCTGGGATACGACACCAGCGCCGAGATCCTGAATTTCGAAGGACGGATGGCCGATCAGCTGTACGTCGAGCCGGGACGACGCGAAGAGTTCAGAAAACTGATCGAGGCGAAAGGGGCGATCCTGGGATTCGAAGCCCGCATGCGGCGCAAGGACGGCGTGGTCATATGGGTCTCGATCGATGCGCGGGCGGTGCGGGACAGATCGGGCGCCATCAAGTATTACGAAGGATCGCTGGTCGACATCACCGATCGCAAAGAGGCGGAGCAGATGAAGTCGGACTTCGTTTCCTTTGCCACGCATCAGCTCCGGACGCCGCTGGCAGGCATCAAGTGGCTGCTCGAGCTGGCACAGGCGCCCGAACTGCCGGAAGAGATCGCGTCATACATTCAGGATGCCCGGGCATCTGCGGACCGCCTGATTCGGCTGGTGAATGATCTGCTCGATGTGTCGCGGCACGAGAGCGGCCGGCTCACCACCAATCCGCAGCCGACGGATCTGGCGGCCGTCAGCAGTCAGGTCGTGGGCGAGCTCCTGCTGCTGGCGCGGGAGAAGAATCAGCACCTCGAGCTGGAGCCTGCTCCCGGCCTTCCACCGGTGATGGTCGATCCGAAGCTCGCGCGCGAAGTGATCCTGAATCTGGTCTCGAATGCGCTGCGCTATACCCCCGAAGGCGGCGCCGTCACCATCCGGATGCACGCCGACGATGGCGCGGTCGAGTGGGCGGTCCGTGATACCGGCATCGGCATTCCTGCATCAGCCCAGAACCGGCTGTTCGAAAAGTTTTATCGCGCGGACAACGCCTTCGTCGTGCACACCGAAGGCACGGGTCTCGGCCTGTACCTGGTGCGTCTGATCGTGGAGCGCTCGGGCGGACTGGTCTGGTGCGAGTCAACGGAAGGCGTCGGCAGCACGTTTCGCTTCACGCTGCCGATTGCGGATGAGCGGAGGCCATAGAGATGTCAACGACCAAAAAGAAGATCCTGCTGGCGGAAGACGATCGATTCCTGCGCCGCGCCTGCGAAACCGCGCTCACGAGGCGCGGGATGACTGTGGTCGCCGCCGGGGACGGGGAGGAAGCGCTTGCGTTGATCCGGTCTGAACGTCCTGACCTCATACTGCTCGATCTCCTGATGCCGAAAATGACCGGAATCGAGGTCCTTCGCGCGCTGAAAGCGGACGCCGCGATCCGCGACATTCCGGTGCTGATCCTGTCGAACTCGTCCCGCGAGCTCGAGATGCACGACGCGGAAGCGCTTGGCGTCGTCGGCTATTTCATCAAGGCCAACTTCTCGCTCCAGGAACTCGTCGACAGAATCGCTGCGATGGTCGAGGGGTGAACATGAGCCCGGGCGTCCATCGCATTCTCCTGGCCGAAGACGATCGCTTTCTGCGAAAGGCCGCCGGCGGGATGCTGCGCAAGCTCGGTCACACCGTGATCACGGCCGAGGACGGAGAGGAAGCGCTGCGCATGGCGCGCGCCGAGCTTCCCGAGCTGATCCTGCTCGATCTCATCATGCCGAAGATCCAGGGGTTCGAGGTGCTGCGGGCGCTGAAGGCGGATCCCGCGACGCGGGACATCCCCGTGATCATCCTGAGCAACCTCGGTCAGGATGCGGACAGGCAGACGACGCTCAAGGCCGGCGCCGCCGGGTACCTCGTCAAGGTCAACCTGTCGCTGACCGAGCTGGGCGCGGCGGTTGATCGCGCGATGGGCGACAAGACCGCATGACAGCGGGCTTGCGCGTCACGGAGGCCGAGCTCCGCGAGCTGGTGATCGACCGGCTCGAGATCGTGACGCCCGCCGAGTTCGACGCGGCCTGCTCGCTTGCCGGCCGTTTCCACGTGCCGCTGGAGCGCGCGGTCGCCGAGCGTGCCCGCGTTCCGCTCGGATTTCTGCTGGAGCAGCTCGCCCAGGCGTGGGGCCTCAGCTTCACGGATCTCAAAGTGAGCGCCGTCAAGTCCGAGGCACTCCAGCGCGTGCGGGAAGATTACGCGCGTTCACACATGCTCGTCCCCTTCGACGTGACCGCCGATACCGTGTCGGTGGCGATGGCCGACCCACGCGATAAGCGTGTGATCGCCGAGCTGCAGCGTCTCACCCGCCTCCGCGTGGCGCCGTACCTGGCCCCGCAGGAGAGCATCCTGCGGGCGCACCTGCTCTATCGCGGCAATCTGCTCGAGATCCTGCGGCAGGCCGCGGAGGAGCAGAGCCACGCGACGCCGATGCCGGCGCGTCCTGGGACGGAGGCGACGGCGCCGCCACTCCTGAATCGGATTCTGGAATACGCGGCGGTGACCGGCGCGTCCGACATTCACATCGAGCCCTACGAGCACGAGATCCTCGTGCGGTACCGGATCGATGGTGTGCTGCGCGAGGTGCTGACCATGCCCCCGCAATCGATCTTGCCGCTCGCGGTGCGCGTCAAGGCGCTGTCCGGCATGCGCGTCGATGAGCGGCGGGCGCCGCAGGACGGGCGGTTCGAGGGCGACCTCGGCGACTTCAAGCTCGATCTCCGCGTCTCGACGCTTCCGACACATTGGGGCGAAAAGATCGTCATGCGGGTGTTGAACAAAGAGTTCATGACGGTCGACCTGGAGGGTCTCGGGCTTGCAGCCGACAGCTACGAGGTCCTCGTGCGGAGCATCTCGCGGCCGCACGGAATGGTGCTCGTCACCGGCCCCACCGGATCCGGCAAGTCAACGACCCTGTACGCCATCCTGTCGCGTCTCAGCAGCGAAGGACGGAACCTCCTCAACATCTCGACCATCGAGAACCCCGTCGAGGCGCCGCTCCCGCGCGTGACCCAGGTCTCCGTGAATCCGGCGGCGGGCATCGACTTCGCCAGCGGATTGCGATCGCTGCTGCGACAGGACCCGGACGTCATCATGGTTGGCGAGATCCGCGACCGCGAGACGGCGGAAATCGGCGTCCGCGCCGCGCTCGTCGGACGTCTGCTGCTGTCGACGCTGCACACGAACGATTCGACCACCGCGATTCCCCGCCTGGTCGACATGGGTATCGAGCCGTTTCTGCTGGCGACGACCCTCAGGATGGTGGTGGCCCAGCGCCTCGTGCGTCTCATCTGCGTCGGGTGCCGCGAGAGCATCGAGATAGGTCCCGAGACCGTCGAGATGCTGAGCACGCGGGCCGATTTCACCTCGTCGCTCCGCGGGCTCCGTGCGCAGGGCATGCTTGCGTCCGCCGCCGAGGGGTTTCGAGGCGTGCGGCTGTTCAAGGGAAAGGGCTGCGGGCAATGCGGAGGCAGCGGCTACCGGGGGCGCGCCGGTCTCTTCGAGATCTTCGAAGTCGACGACGAGGTCCGGCGGATGATCGTCGACCGCCGCGATTCGGCGTCGATCAGGACGGCCGCCATCGACAAAGGCATGAAGACGATGTTCCAGGACGGCCTCGCCAAGATCCTTCTCGGGCAGACCACGGTCGAGGAGCTGATCCGGGTGACGATCTAGGCGACGGTCACCCGGCTTGCTCGTACGGATCACACGATGTACGCGTGCTCAACAGGGAGGCTCCGAATGAAGTCCTGCATTGCGGTTGTGAGCGTGTTGGCCGTCGTGGCCGTCGGCGCGCCCTCGGCGGCCCGTGCCCAGGCCAAACCAAAGTGGAACATCAAGGTGAACCAAACGCGCGACCCGATCCGGACGGCGGACGTAACCACGCCGCTCGGCAAGGAAGCCGTGACTGAAATCCTGGCCGGACCCACCAACGGCTCGAACGAAGGCTACTTGATGTTCACCCGGATGCCGAGCGGGGCTCACGGCCCGGCCCTGTTCACACTGCCCGATGATCACTTCTATCTCGTGCTCGAGGGGACGATGAACATCCAGATCGGCACCGACAGGTTCGTCCTCAACAAGTTCGAAGGCGCGCAGATTCCGGCCAACACGCCGCACGAAGTCTGGAATGCCGGTCCGGAGACGGAAATGCATTTCGAGGTCGTCGCGCCGGGGTCGTCCAGGGATCTGCTGTCGATGGTGAAACCCGCTCAGGCGCGCGCGGTTCCCGATGCGGCCAAGCTCATTCGAAAGCCGACCATCCCGCCCGCGGCTGGCCTTCCGCCGGGACTGAACGGGGCGCAGTATGCGTCGACGATGACCGGCGCCAGGATCCAGTTCCGCATGGACAGCTGCCGCCCGGGCGGCCCGTGCGGTCCTCCCACGCATGTCCACAAGTTCCAGCAGGTGTACTTTGAAACCGAGGGTCAGACGCTCGTCGAGTACGGCTTGATGACCTACCACCTGCCCAAGTATTCGCTGGTGGTGATCCAGCCTGGCGTCGTGCACACGAACAGAAACGATTCGACGGCGGTGGAGCGGCACGTCACGCTGCTGATGCCGCAGTTGACCGACGGCAGTCCTGCGGATATCGAGTACCGGCGCCAGGACCGCCCGGCACAGGCGCCGGGGGCGGGAGCGCGGTGAGTGTTCTCGCGGGGCCGTACAAACGCAACGCGCGTCGGAGGTAGACTCGCCGCTTGCTGGCCGAAGACATGTACACGTCTTCAGTTCCCAGGAAGCTCCGCTTCTCGTTCAGCAAGCTGCTTCACGTTCCTGCCTGCGAAAATGCTTGCGCATCCTCACCGGCATTCACGCTCCACCTCTTACCGACCGAGAACCGTTGCGTTCCCTTTCCCGGTCATGCTCGTCGTCTTGCGTCCGCGACGCGCGGCGCATCCTCTTTCGAAGAGTCACCACACATCGCAATCGAATCTGACTCGCATGTCCGGACCAGCGAGCTGCTCGTCTTCGTCCGGCGCGCGCAGCGTCGGAGAATTTAGATCCACGTCGTGATGTTGTCAATAGCCTTTCGACGCGCGCGCAAAAAAATTTTGCAGATCATCGATCATCGCGCGGGGCAGATGACCGACTTCTCTTTTCTGGCGTTCTACCAAACCCCCGGTCAGGGCTTGCCCAGAGGTTCCCCTCTTTGTCGGTGGAGAATCCGTGCACGCCCCACTGGCATCCCTGGCACCTGTGTAGATGCTGTGAATGTTCATCGGCGGGCGCGGACCGAAATCCCACTGGTCTAAAAACTTGCCGTTCTCGTCGAACACGCGTCCGCATCAGGCTTACGGCGCTTTACAGACAAAGTTGGCTGCTTGATCCGTACTGCCTGTTCCCTTGTACGCGGCGACCTGCGGGTATGGACACAGCGGGCGCGTGCGATCCACTTTTCCGTCCGTACTGTGCGACGCCAGAACCTGTGCGGGCGCTTTCCCCTGTTCGACCCACGCGTCGAGCGGGGCGACCATGTCGAAGGTGTTGGGACCTTCGCCTCCGCCGCAGTGCTGCATGCCCGGCACCATGAACAGACGCACCCATTCCGGCGACTGCGCGGGCGGCTTTGTCGCGCCGATCGTGCTCTTGTAGAAATTGATGCTGGCCTGTGGAGCGATGTCCTGGTCGGCCCAGCCGTGGTACATCAGCAGCTTTCCACCATGACCCGCAAACGCGGTGAGGTTGGAGTCCAGCGCTGACAGCGTGCCGCGACTCACGTCGTCGGCCTTGGCGGTGTCGCGCTCGAGGTCGAACGTCCGCCAGTCCCAGTTGGGATCGCTGAACACGATGAACTTGAACTCGTCGACGGCGGTGCCGTACGGGTCAGGACCTCCGAGCATGCGCGACCAGCCGAGCTCGTTGCCCGGCTCGAAGCCCGGAAAGATCAGCGCACCCGTCTGTCGATTCTTGACGGGGCTCATCACCACGCGCGCCGCTTCAACCTGTGGCGCCGTGAGACAGCTCGCGGCATCAGCCCCCTTGCACTGAAGCACCTTCGGATCGAAATGGCACGTCGTTGGATCCTGGATGAGGCCGTCCTTCAGGCCGTCGAGCGCATCGCACTGCGCCAGCACGGCCTGGTGGATCATCGGATGCTTGGACAGCGGGATGAAACTGCTCGTGTCTTTCATCATTGCCTGACCCATCCAGATGCGCCAGGCATCAAGGTGCGTCTTGGGGTTGGCCGCGGCGCCCGCGATGATGCCGTCGAAGTCGTTGGGAAACCGCGTTGCCTCGACGAGCGCCTGCCGACCGCCGGTTGAGCAGCCGTTGAAGTACGACAGCTTCGGAGCGCTGCCATAGAAGGCGTTCACCATCGCCTTGGCAGCGACGGTCATCTCGTGTTCGGACCGGTACGCGTAGTCGATCAGCTTCTCGTGATGCCCGAGCGCGAAGCTCGCCGACCCTCCACTGTGACCCGTATCGGTGGAACTGGTGGCATAGCCGTTCTGGAGGGCGCGGGCCATTGCGGGATATTCGATCGTCCCGGCCCACCCGCCGTTGCCCACCGCCTGGAACTTGCCGTTCCAGCCTGACGCCGGCAGCCAGACCTCGATCTTGATGTCGGAGTCGCTGCTCGGTTTCAGGGTTGCCGCGACGCGGCAGAACGCCGGCAACGCGCCGAAAGTCCGGGCAGCCGTCGGAGCCGCTGGACCAGGCGCCGTGAAGCCGCCGGACCCGACGGCTCGAGCCAGCGTGATGGTCGTGTGTGGCAGCGTCAACGACGCCAAACCTTCGCATGATGCACTGGCCTTAGGAGTCTGACCGTTCACCACCACAGCGAGGGAAAGCGCACACACGCAACCGGCCAGGACTCTCATGACAGCTCCTTCGAATGCCTGAAGATTGACTCCGTCGCAATGTATCGCGGCGTCGCCCGCTCCTGTCAGGGATCAAGAGGGCGGACTCTCGTAGGTGGTGGACGTATCCACGGTGAACTTGCGGTATCCGGAGAATTCAGCGATGCCTCGAAGGCGAAGGCGTTTCAGGAGCAGCACGCGCGCGCTGGCGGTCCAGGTCACCTGCGCCGGCAGCCAGACCTCGTTGTTCACCTTGCGGCGCTGATAGGTGGCGATTGTTCCCTTGTGCACGCGCGCCAGCAGACCCAACCCGATCGACAAATCGTCGATCGCTTCGATTTCGACGCGGACCAGCTCGTAATCCGATTCGCTGACCCACGCGCGCGCCTTGAAGTGCCGCATGATCTTCCCGTCGTCGGTCTGCGGCGTCACACCAGCCTTCGGCGTCAACGTGGCGAGGATCGTCTCGTGGCTATCGATCGATTCACGCCGCATCATCTGAATGTCATAAATCCGAAACAGATCGTCGATCGACGCGTTGTACTTGGTGCGCTGCTTCTCGAACTGCCGCTCTTCCTTCTGGCGCTCGCTCGTGTCTGCAATTCTCCTGGCGTACGACTCGACCTCTTTCTGACGCGCGCGATCCCGCTTCGCGAGCGTGGTCAGTGGCACCGGCTTGCCGTTCTCCTCGATCAACCGCCGATAGCGATCCTCGCCGGGCAGCCCTGGATACACTTCGAAGACTTTTACTGATTCGTCTGTGGTGCGGCCTTTGGCGTTCACCTTCTGCTCGGTGCGTCTTTCCATGAACATGTAGCCGCTCTGCCGCTCCTCGTCCGTCGCGAGATGCGTTTTGACCTGAGCGGCAAACGATGCGTAATCGGGGAGCGGCCGGTCCTGCGCTGCCGGCGTGGAGAGCACAACGAGAGCGAGGATCGCAATCTTCATGCGCGTCGCTAGTCGTCGCGATAGGCGCGCAGCTTGTCGCGGAGCAGCGTGGCGACTGCCGGCTCCTCGGCAACGAGATTATGCGACTCGCCACGGTCATGCACCAGGTCGTACAGCTCCTCATGGCCGTACTGCGGCGTGGCGATGTACTTGTACAGCCGGCGTCGGTCGCGATAGAGCACGGCAAACCGGTTCGGCAGGAAGTACGTCTGGTGGTACGTGAACCGCGTCGGCGTCGCGGCGAGGAGCGACTCCCCTTCCCATGACTCGGGAATCGGCAGTCCGAGACGATCGAGCATCGTCGGCGCGATGTCGACCTGCGCGGCGAACGACAGATCTGGATAGCGCACGGCCGACGCCTCGTAGAGCAGCAACGGGATCCGGATGTCCTCGTTATAAAGATCCCAGCCGTGCGCGAAGTGGCGCTCGCCCAGTCCCTCCCCGTGATCACCCGTCACCACCACCACGGCATCGTCCAGGTAATGTTTCGCGGCAAACGCATCGAATATCGCGTGGATCATGCCGTCGGCCTGCAGCACCTTGTCGTCGTAGTGATCCGGTTTATCCAGGCGCTCAACGAGCGCCGAGTACGGCTCATTGGCCCGACTGACGGCGGCGTCCGGCCGCGTGAACACGTGCGACTGCGGAAACTGCACGCCGAGATAGTGCGTGGACATCAGGTGCACGTAGAAAAACGCCGGATGGTCTGGTGAGGCGGCCGGCACGCGCTCGAGCCCCTCGAGGACGAGCCGGTCGTCATCCATCGTGTAGCGCTGCGTCTGAGATCCGTCGAAGTACGTGTCCGCGCTCGCGTGATAGAACTCCGGCAATCCGTTCCACGCACTGTGGTTCCCCGAGAGCAGGAACCACGTCTGATAGCCCTCATCCCGCAGCGCGTCCTGCAGGTTGAACGTCGGCGCGCTGATGTCGCGAAACTCGCGGCTCGACAGCGTGCTCGTGATGCCGCAGAACGATTCCGAGCAGGTCGAAAAAGCCATGTCGACCTTGTTCATGCGTCCCCCGGCGACGAGCTGCGAGAGAAACGGCGTGGTCGGCCGCTGATAGCCGTAGGCCTGCATGTGGTCCGCGCGGAGCGAGTCGACGATGATGAGGATGACGTTGCGGCGGCGCACGCCCGGCACGCGCCGCGGATAGGACGCCTGCAGCACCGCGTCGCGCTCGGCCACCGCATGGCGCCGAGCGGTCGGCTCGAACGCGTAGCCGACTGGCCGGAAGAAGCTGGCGACCAGCTCGTCCTTCCACAGCAGGTCGTCGCGGCTGGCAATCCCCCACGTGATCGTCGATCCGACAAGCGCGCCGGCGAGCGCGGCCGTCAGGATCGCGACGCGGACCGTACGCGCCGAATGCGGCATCCAGGGCGCGAGCGCGTCACCTGTGGCGCGAGCGCAGCTCGAGACGATCGCTGCCATCAACGCAAGCGTGCCGGAGGCGAACAGCGTGATCCCGATGCGGCCTATGGGAAACGGCTCCTGGCCAGACCACACCGTCGGCGCGAACGCAGACACCAGATGGCCAGTGATGTTGCGTCCCCACGACACGTTGCTGACGGCGTCGAGCGCGTACAGGTAGACCTGCAGCGTGCAGGTGAGGACTATCAGCAGCAGGTACGCAACCCACGGCCAGCGGGCGCCTCGCTGCCATCCGCGAGCCGCGAGCGTCACGATAATTGCGGCCGTCGCGACGTCCCATTCCGCGAGCAGCAGGATGTGTGCGGCAACAGCGTTGGGGCTCTGGCCGAAGCGCCAGGCGAAGGCAGCCGCGATCGCGGCGCTGACGACCAGGTGGATGCCGATGAAGAGCGGCAGTACGCGACGGGAACTCACCGGGGGAGTATTTGGTTCATTCGTCCCAGTTTAGCAAGCCTCGAGTCGCTGAGCCGCCTGCGATCGCGTCGTCAACGTCCGGGCGCCTCAGACGCTGCCGTAGAATGCAGCCCATGCGAATTGTGGGGTTGCTGTTGTTGGCCACCGCGATCGTATCCGGTGCGACGCTCGATGACGCCACGCGACAGTTGAGCCGCGACATTTTCATGGAACTGATCGAGATCAACACCACGGATTCAGTCGGCAACACGACCACGGCCGCAAACGCCATGGCCAGGCGTCTGAAGGATGCGGGACTTCCGGCCGCGGACATTCAGGTGCTGGGACCGACCGACCGCAAAGGCAACCTGGTGGCGCGCCTCCGGGGAACCGGCGCAAAGAAGCCCGTCCTGATTCTCGGCCACCTCGACGTCGTCGAAGCGAAGCGCGAGGATTGGACCACCAACCCGTTCTCCCTTGTGGAAAAGGACGGCTATTTCTACGGCCGCGGCACCCAGGACATGAAGGTGAACGACGCGATTCTGGTGACGACGTTCATCCGCTTCCAACGGGAAGGCTACCGTCCCGATCGCGACCTGATTCTGGCGTTGACCGCGGACGAGGAGGGCGGCCAGTGGAACGGCGTCGAGTGGTTGCTGAAGAATCACCGGGACCTGATCGATGCCGAGTTCGTGTTGAACGCGGACGCGGGTGGCGTCACCACCATCAAGGGCAAGCCGGTGAACGTGGATGTGGAAGCCAGCGAGAAGCAGTACGCCGATTTCGAGCTGACCGTGCTCAACCCGGGTGGGCACAGTTCCCTGCCCACGGCGGACAACGCGATCTATCGCCTCTCTGACGCGCTGTCGAGGCTGGAACACAGCCCGTTTCCCGTGGAGTTCAACGCCGTCACGCGCACGTACTTCGAACGGCGCGCCCCGCTCGAAAGCGCGCAGACCCGGGACGACATGAAAGCGATTCTGCGGACGCCGCCCGACGCCGGCGCGGTGGCGCGGCTGAGCAAGGAGCCGCGCTACAACTCGATGCTGCGCACCACGTGCGTGGCGACTCGCCTCAGCGCCGGCCACGCGAACAACGCGTTGCCGCAAGAGGCGAAAGCGATTGTGAACTGCCGCATTCTCCCGGGTCATTCCGCCGCGGAGACGCAGCAGGCGCTGGTCCGCGTACTCGCCGATCCGAAAGTGGCGCTGCACTATGTCGGGGCCATCGGTGGAGCAGCGGCTCCAGACTCGAAAGGCTTTCCCACTGTGCTGCCGTCGGCCGGCGTGCTGCGCCCGTTGGAGCAGGTGGCGGCGGAGATGTGGCCGGGCGCGCCTGTGATTCCCGTGATGGAAACGGGTGCGTCGGACAGCGTCTACACGATCGCCGCGGGGCTGCCCAGTTACGGGTTCAACGGCGTCGGGCTTGACCAGGACGACATCCGCGCGCACGGCAAGGACGAGCGGGTGCGAGTCACCGCGTACGACGACGGAGTCGATTTCTGGTACCGGTTCCTGCAGGCGATGACCAAGTAGGATAGTGCGGTCCCTGATGTCCACTCGTCTCTCCGCGCCGCCGCGCAGGTTTGCGGCGCTCCGCATCCCGGCCTACCGTCGTTACTTCACGTTCAGTCTCATGTCGATGATGGCCGACAACATCGAGCACGTCATCACGTACTGGGTGATGTTCCAGGCATTCCATTCGGCCGCACTTGGCGGGTTCGCCGTCATCAGCCACTGGGTCCCGTTTCTTTTGTTTTCCCTGTACTCGGGTGCGCTCGCCGACCGCCACGACTGCCGGAGACTGATTCAGATATCGCAAGCGCTATTCATGCTGGCGTCGGTCTCATGGGGGCTGCTCTTCCTCGCGGGCAAACTTCAGATGTGGCATGCGGTAGTCCTGCTCACAATCCACGGTTTCGCCGGCGTCGTCGGCGCGCCGGCCACGCAGCTGATCATTCACGACATGGTGCCGGCCGAGGAGTTGCCGAGCGCGATTCGTCTGAACGCAAGCAGCCGTTATCTGTCCATTCTGCTCGGACCGGCCGTCGGCGGCGGTTTGATGCTGCTGCTGGGACCTGCGTGGGGACTTCTGACGAATGTCCTGATCTACCTGCCGTTCACGATTCTCCTGAGCCGTTTTCCCTACACAGGTCATGCCGCACGCGGCCGGGCTCGGAGCACATCGACGTTTGGACTGGCCGACGCCTGGAACGTCTTCACTGCGGTTCGCACCGAATCGCGAATCATGACGATGGTCGTCGTGGCGGGCGCGACGTCATTCCTTGTCGGCAATGCGTTCCAGGCCCAGATGCCGGCGTATGCCAACTACCTCGGAGCCGATGAAACCGGCACCAGATACACCCTGCTGCTCGCGGCAGACGCCGTGGGCGCGGTCATCGGCGTCCTGCTCCTCGAAACCGCCAACTTCTCGAAGCCCAGTGTCCGGACGGCCATCGCGTCCGCAGGTCTCTGGGGCGTGGCCATGGGCCTGTTTCCGCTCACGCACAGCTATCCGATAGCCGTTGCCCTGCTGGTGCTGGCAGGCGTCTTCAATATTGCGTTTCAGTCGATGTCCCAGACGCTCGTGCAGCTGCTCGCGCCGCCGGCGATCCGCGGCCGCGTGGTCGGTCTCTTCAACATGGCCATGCTGGGGCTGCGCGCGGGCAGCGGTCTGACAGTAGGTCTGATGGGCACCTTCGTCGGTGTCCGGTTGTCGCTCGCCGTGTCGAGCTTTGCGATCGTGATCATCTCGGTCGCACTTCTCGCGCGCGACGTCCGCGCACGTGCCCCGCTCGGTCCCGAAAGCGTCTCCATCGGATAGGTTCGAAGAGATGTCCTTGACGCGCACGCATTACTTGAACAGTTCGATCTTCGCCTCCCGGAAGAAGACCGGATTGGGCGGCGCGAGCGAAATGGGTCCGTTGATCCCGAGGATGGCGATCTGGAACCTGTCGCCCGGCTTCACGCTCTCGCTCAGCATCACGCGGTTCGGCATGTTGAATCCCTGAATGGTCGCGGGACTTGGCCGTCCGATGGCGCGCGGCAACTGACCGTTGACCCAGACTTCCGCATAATCGTCGATGATGATCGAGAGCACGGCGCGGGCGCCCGCGGTGTCGAAGTCGCCGATCTTCGCGGGGATCGTCACATTCGATCGAAACCAGGTCATGAAGAGGTGCCCACCGCCCCGTCGCTCGAGCAAGCCCTTTGGTTCAATCTTCGCCCACGACGAATCGTCGAAGCTTCCGTCGCCAGCCTTGGGCTGGACATCGTACGCCGTTTTCCATGCCGGTCCGGCGTTCGGCATCGCTGGCACTTCGACGATCTTCGCGTCCATGTTCTTCCACTGTCCGCCGAGGACAGCCATGCCATCGGTGGTGGTGAGGTCGACGACATGGGAGGGAGGAAGCACGGGCGCGACGACAGGCACGACTGGAGCGGCTGGCGGCGCCTGAGCCTCCGCGAAGCCGGACATCGGAACGAGTAACCAACCAAGGATCGCCGCAAGCGTCTTCGTATTCATACGTTCCTTTCCTACGCCGGTACCGCCTCATCGATGAGCGAGGCGATCCGAGGATAGACTTTCCGCGCGTTGAGCTCGAACAGCTTCCTCTTGTCGGCGGCGCTCATCCACGGGATTCCGTCGATGTAGCGTTTGGTGTCGTCGAAGTAATGCCCCGTCTCGGGATCGATGCCCCGCACGGCACCCACCATCTCGGATCCGAACAGGACATTGTCGACCGGCACGACCTTCAGGAGAAGCTCTATTCCGGGATAGTGATACACGCACGTGTCGAAGAAGATGTTGTCGCGAATCAGGTCGACGAGCAGTGGTCGTTTCATGTCCTGCGCGAGTCCGCGGTAGCGCCCCCAGTGATACGGAACGGCCCCTCCGCCGTGCGGAATGACGAAGCGCAGGTTCGGGAAGTCGCGGAACAGATCTCCCGAGAGAAACTGCATGAACGCCGTCGTGTCGGCGTTGAGGTAGTGCGCACCTGTCGCGTGAAAGCTGGGATTGCAGGACGCGCTCACGTGCACCATCGCCGGCACGTCGAGCTCCACGAGCTTCTCGTAGAGCGGATACCATGCGCGGTCCGTCAGCGGAGGCGCCGTCCAATGACCGCCCGACGGATCGGGATTGAGATTGCAGCCGATGAACCCGAGCTCGTTGACGCAGCGCTCGAGCTCGCCGGCCCAATCGGCTGGCGACCCGCCCACGGTCTGCGGCAGCTGGCAGACGCCGACGAACTGCTTCGGGAACAACGTGCACACGCGATGAACCAGATCGTTGCAGACCTGCGCCCACCGCCGGTTGGCGGCCGCATCACCGGCGTGGTGCCCCATCGCCGACGCGCGCGGAGAGAAGATCGTGACGTCGGTCCCGCGCGAGGCCTGGAACGCGACCTGCGGCTGCACGCTCTCGCGAAGCCGATCATCGCTGATGTCGGTCAGCGGCGCCGCTTCTCCGCGCAACCCCGCAAGCTGGGCGTCTCGAAACGCCTGCGCTTCCCGCGGAACCGTCGTGTAGTGCCCATGGCAGTCGATCACCATACCTTCACCACTTCCGCCGGCACGTCGAACCCGACGGGACGGTGGAGTTCGGACTCGAGCGTCGGCATGTCGATCGCGCGTTCCATGCGGGCAATGACCAGCGTCGCAATCGCGTTGCCGAGCACGTTGACCGGCACGAACGCGGATGACAGGAGACGATGGACGCCCAGAACGAGGCCGACGCTCGCGACGGGAATCGTACCAGTCGCCGCCAGCGTGGATGCAAGGACGACAATAGCCGAACCGGCTACGCCCGCGCCTCCTTTCGAGGTCGCAAGCAGGATCGCGAGCAGCCCGAGCTGCTGGCCGATTGACAGATTGATCCCGACCGCCTGCGCGAGAAACAACGCGACGCTCGCGAAGTACAGGCAGGTGCCGTCATGGTTGAAGCCGTAGCCTGTCGGCAGCACCAGCGCGACAATCGGCGGATCCACGCCCAGTTGTCGCAGCTTCGCGTTCAGGCGCGGGAACACCGATTCGCTCGAGCTCGTGCCGACGACGATCATGAGCTCCGCGCCGATGTAGCGCACGAGCCGCGGCAGGTCGATGCCGAATCCCCAGGCGATCGGCCACAGCACCAGCAGCACGAACAGCGCGCAGAGGACGTAGAACATCAGCACGAGGTTGCCGAGCGCCAGCAGGGACGAAGGACCGAATCGACCGACCGTGAACGCGATCGCGCCGAACGCGCCGATCGGCGCGACGTACATCGCGAACGCGATCATCTTGAACAGGACCTGCGATACCGCCTGGATGCCCTCGGTGACCGGTTCGCCCTTCGGACCGAGGGCGAGCAGCGCGAACCCGAACATCACCGAGAAGAACAAGACCGGCAGCACGTCGCCGTCCGCGAACGCCCCCACCGCACTCGTCGGGACCACGCTGAGCAGGAACTCGCCGTAGCCGATCGGCTTGGCTGACCGCTCGACATCGGCGACGGCGCTGCTCGTCAGCGTCGCGGGGTCGACGTGCATGCCGGCACCCGGTCGCCAGACGTTCACGATGACGAGTCCCAGTACCAGCGCGATGGTCGTGACGATCTCGAAATAGATCAGCGTCTTCACGGCCACGCGACCGACGCGCCTGGCCTCGCCGACGCTCGCGATCCCGTGGACGACGGTGCAGAAGATGATGGGCGCGACGATCATCCGCACGAGCCGGATGAAGAGATCGCCGAGCGGTCTCAGCGAATCGGCGCTCCGCGGCCAGAGGTACCCGACAAGGCTGCCCAGTAGCATCGCGACGAGGATCTGCAGCGAGAGGTCCTTGTACAGCGGGCGGCGGCGGCCGTTCGTCTCGGGCACCGGAGTCGTCATCGTCACGCCGAGGCCGCTCCCAGGATCCGCACCGCATCGGCGAACAGTTCATCCGCCGTCGGGCTGCGCGAGATGAGCCCCTGCTGAAACGAGTAGGCCACCATCTGCTCGAGCGACTGGCGCGTCGCGGCGACGCCGAAGCGCAGCGGGTCGTCAAGGCCGGTCGGCAGCGTCACCGCGGCGCGGCTGTCCTTCAGCAGCCGGTAGGCCTCTTGCACCACCTCGGGGCGCGCGTGCGCGATCGACGTGCGGATGATGGCCATGTGGTTGATCGCCACGCCACCGTGCGCCCGCGCCCAGCGCTGCCCCTCCGTCGCGTGCTCCGGAATAAGATGCGTGAGCGGCGTTTGTTCGGCGACGTCGCCGAGGATCGCGGCGTCGATCTCGCCGTCGAGGAGCATCTGCTTCAACTGCTTCCCCGCGGGCGCGCGCTCGACATTGGGCGGGTCGCGGTACTCGGCCAGATGCGGGTCCTCGAACGTCACCCACGTGATGCGCTGCAGATCGACGCCGTAATCCTCCGCGAGAAAGCCGCGCACCCACACGCCGGTCGTCTGCGTGTAGGCGCGAACACCCACGCGTTTGCCGTTCAGCTCGCGCGGCGTGAGTGCGCCGCGATCCGCGTTGTGGAAGATCGTGTGATGTTGATTGCGGCCGTTCGTCGTGGCCGGCAGCAGCACGTACGGCTTGCCATATTCATATCCCTGCAGATACGTGGCGATCGCGACTTCACCGAAATCGTACGTGAGATCGCGCATCATCGCCTTGAACTGCGTGTTCACCACCTTGACGTCCGCGTAGTCGAACGCCACCAGAGGTGACGCCACGCGGCCGGCCTTCAGCGCCGCGGTTCCGGCGTGGTTGCCAAGCAGCGAGTGCAGCGTCACGGGTGAACTCACGGGCAGCGTCATGGCTGATTCGCCAGCGCTGGATACAGTGTTTGGGCCGTGCGCGAGAAGATCCATTCACGGTCCGTCTCTGTCAGGAAGCCAAGCGTGTCCTGGGCGAGCGCGAGAAGCTCGGGTAACGCGCGCTCGGAGGCCGGAAAGTTCGAGCCCCATGCAATCCGGGACACGCCGAAGGCGGACACGAGCCGTCCGAAGAATGTTTCGGGCGTCGCTCGTCCCGCCGTCGCGCCCACAAAGTTGCGTTCCGTGACCTTGACGTAGACGCCGGGAAATCTGGCGAGCCCCCAGAGACTATCGGCGGCCTTGTAAGGAGGTCCGTCGTCCTGGACCGGACGCGCGAGATGATCGAGGACCACGCGCAAGCCGGGAAACCGCTGGAGCACCTGCTCGAGCTGCGGAATGCCTTCCGCCGTCATCTGCAAACAGACAGGGAGGCGAGTTTCCTCTGCCTTCTTCCACGCGGGGAACGAACGTGGATCGTCCAGCCAGCCCGCTTGCCCGGGCATGGTGCTGCCGGTCGTGAACAGCCTCAACCCGGTCAGCCCTCGCGCCATCCAACGCGCCACGTCCTCGCACGCATCGGGCGCGAGGATGTCGCACGAGAAGACGCCGGTGAATCGCCCGGGATAGGCCTCGACGGCGTCGGCCACGTAGGAGTTGTCGTGTCCATAGCACGTCGATGCCTGGACCAGAGCAGCTTTCCGGATTCCCGCGCGATCCTGTTCCACGATCAGCTGCTCGACGCTCACGGGCCGCTGCTGGGACCAGGCTGACTGATGGCCACCAAGAGGCGCACGCGGATACCGATGCGTATCGACCGCGATGATGTGCGGGTGGATGTCGATGATTGG